>Ga0302324_100021846_pt1 | contig 12463 bp, 13 predicted proteins | sample Palsa_T0_1_FD_201949 | JGI IMG/M metagenome (GOLD analysis project Ga0302324, IMG submission 201949) | Peat permafrost microbial communities from Stordalen Mire near Abisko, Sweden - Palsa_T0_1 | ecosystem: Environmental > Terrestrial > Soil > Palsa > Peat permafrost | place: Sweden: Abisko...
AGCGGCGGTAACTTCATCATGAACGGCGACCTGACGATTCATGGTGTCACGAAACCCGTGATCGTCAACGGAAACGTCGTTGGGACCGTCAAGGACGGCAGAGGTAGGACTCACGTCGGCTACGCGGCGAGCTTAACCCTCGATCGAACGCAATGGGGTATCGGCGCCGGCGTGCCACCCGAGATCGTCGGCACCGCCATCAACGTTACAATCGAAGCCGAAGCTATTCTTTAGTAACCTAGAGGGCGTTGATGCGATGACATTCGCGTCGACGACCGGTTAATGCAGCTTGATCGTGACTTTGTCGGCTTCGCGCATGATGCGTGGGCCGGCGTTTTCGTCTTGTGACGTCTTCCCGTTTCCGGGTATCGTCGCTGCGCGAGCGGTGGCTGCCGCCGCTGCGGCTTGCGCGAGCATGTCGTCGGTGATCTTGCCGGCGGCGCGTTTGGCGCGGAAATCTTCGATCGCTGCTTGTAGCGCAAGGCGCGAACGCTCGGGATAATCTTTTTTCTTGTCGGGATAGCCGTCGAGCGCGTTCTCAATGTCCGCGTCGGTGATCGCGAGCGCCTGATCGAGCGTCTTCCCGCGCGCTAGCTCGACAAGCAAGCTGCACGTCGCGGTTCCGAAGCCGCAGCCGGTCGTAAAATACGAAAGGTCCTCGATGACGTCACCGGGACCAATTTGCAAATAATACGTGTACATGTCGCCGCACGAATCGCTGAAATATTCACCCGTTGCCATCGGGTTATCCATCGTGCGGAAACCGGTTCGCTGTTCGACCAGCTGCTGAAACTTCGGAAAATTCATACCTTGACCTCGAACCGGCATGCCTCGCCGCCGGTTGCAAGCGATTCCGTCTGCTTGCTCCCCGCCGGGAAAAGATCACCGAGAACTGTGTGAATCACTGAGCAGACCTGTGGGTGTTCCTTCACCGTCTCGGCGTAGGGACAATTGTGCTCGCGAATCTCGTACGTTTTGCCGTCCGCATTGTAATCGGCCTCGACACCGTGTTCGCGCAGCAGATCGACGAGCGCACCGACGCGCTCCTCGCCTTGCCGTTCACCAGCACGCGCCGACATTTTTTCTGCGGCCCGGCGACCCATGCGCTCGAAAATTTCGCGAACCGCATCGTCGCCGCCAAGATCGCGCACCTCGCGCAGCACTGCATTGAGCAGCAGATCGTAGCGCTGGGGAAAGAGCCGCTCACCATCGCTCGTTAGTGAGAACTCGTGGGTGGGCTTCGTCTTGCCGCGCCGAACTGGACGCTCACTAACGAGGCCGTCTTGCTGCAATCCCGCCAGCTGTTGGCGGATCGCATTCGGGGAGAGGGCCAGTTCCAAGGCGAGATCGGCGGCAGACGCGGATTTTCTGCGCCGCAGCTCAGCGGCAATTCGGCCCTTGGTCGTGGCAAAGAAACGCTCGGTCTGCATACTTTGTCGCAGGCAATCGTACCATGGGAGCCGGAGGAAAGTCCAGGGTTTTCTTGACTTTCTCTACGCCAAAACCGTACGATGGGGCAGTATGGCTAGCGGTCTGAACGTATCCGATCTTCATGTCACAACCGGCGACTCGGGCGAGATCCTCAAGGGGATCGATCTCAAGGTCGAGCGCGGACGCATTCACGCACTCATGGGACCGAACGGAAGCGGCAAATCGACGCTGGCTTTCGCTCTTGCCGGTCACCCCAGCTATCAGATCGTGCGCGGAAACGCCACGCTGGATGGCGAGGAGCTCCTTGCTCTTTCGCCCGACAAGCGAGCGAAGCTGGGGCTATTTCTTTCCTTTCAGTATCCGGCCGCCATCCCAGGCGTGACGGTCGCCAATTTTCTTCGTACCGCGCGCACTGCCGTACGCGGTAGCGATCTCACACCGGCGCAATTTCGCACGCTCGTTTTCGAACAGCTCGACCATCTCGGAATCGATACGTCGTTTCTCGGACGCTACGTCAATGATGGGTTTTCGGGCGGCGAGAAAAAGCGTCTCGAGATGTTGCAGCTTGCGATCCTCGCGCCGAAGTATGCGATCTTGGATGAAACTGATTCTGGTCTCGATGTCGACGCGCTAGGCGCGGTCGGCGAATCGCTGACGACGCTTCGCTCCGGCGCAGGCAAAGATACCGGCTTCCTGATCATCACGCACTATCCGCGCATCCTCCAATACCTCGAGCCGGATGTCGTGCATGTGATGATGGACGGCCGTATCGTCAAGACGGGCGACGCCGAACTCGCACATCGTATTGAATCCGAGGGCTACGACAACATTCGCGATGAGGTCGCGGCGAGTGGCGCAGCTTAGCGTCGTACCGTCGCGTGCTGGACGCGATGAAGCGCTCGCACTTGCGCGCACGTTGCCTCCGCCCGGGCCAGTGCCGGGACGCTATTGGAAGATCGATCTCACCAAGCTCGCGCTCGAGGAGGTCGAGCCTGGAAGCGTCACGTCACGCTTCGCGCTCTCTGATGAAGCCAAACGCAAAGGGGTCATCGCAACCGATCTAGGCAGCGCCTCGCGCGAACACGAAGCGGTCATCACCGCTACCGAAGGCAACGCCGTCGATTGGCGGAGCGGACGCTTTACGGCGCTCAATGCGGCACGCCGCGAAAACGGCGCATTCATCTTCTTGCCCAAGGGCGTCGTCATCGAAGAACCAATCGTCGTCACGCAGCGCTTGGAAGGACCGGCCGCGTTTCCATACGTGCTCGTCGCGGCATCCGAAGGTTCGCGGGCCACGATCATCACGCGCTACGAAGCGGCACCCGATCTCGAGCTTGTCAGCGAGATCGTCGAGATCGTTGCACTCGAGCACGCGTCCATAACCTACTCGGCGGTACAAGATCTGCCGGCAAACGTTCGCGTGTTCTGGAGTCGTCGCGGAAACGTCGGTCGCGATGCCGAGCTGAATTGGGCACTTGCGGAACTGGGCGCCGGCGTCTCGATCGGCGACGTAAAATCGACGACCCTCGAAGCCGGCGCGCGAACGACGATCGCGGGGCTCTTCTTCCCCAACAAGGGTCAACACGTCGACCTGCAATCCGAGGCCGATCATCCGGCCGGCAAAACACAATCTGAGACGATCTTCAAGAGTGCGGCAATCGACGGCGGTCAGGCCCGTTTCATCGGCAACATTCGCATTCGTCCGTCTGCGCACGGCGTCGATGCGACGCTGCGTGATGACGCGCTGCTCCTCTCGAAAGACTCGCACATCGACAGCATTCCGGCACTCGAGATCGGCGCCAATGACGTCAAGGCGTTTCACGGCGCGACGATCGGTGCGATCGACGACGAGGAGCTTTTCTACGCGATGAGCCGCGGCATCGACCGGCACGAAGCAGAACGTATGATTGCACTCGGTTTCTTCGAGCCGGCCCTCGTACGGTTTCCAACTGAACGCTTGCGCGAGGAATTACGCGGCGCCCTCGCGGGCAAGATCGCGTGACGACGACGGTTCGCCCTGATACCGTGCAAGAGCGGATCCTGCGGGATTTTCCAATCCTGCACAAGCCGACGTCGCGCGGCAAGCGCCTCGTCTACTTGGATTCGGCCGCGACCTCGCAAAAGCCGCAAGCCGTCATCGACGCGCTCGTCAAATATTACAGCGAATATAACGCCAACATCCATCGCGGCGTCTACGAGATCGCAGAGCGCGCGACGGCTGCCTTCGAAGAAGCTCGCACGAAAGTGGCGCGTTTCATCAATGCGGCCGAGGACGCGGAAGTTATTTGGACGCGCAACTCAACCGAATCGATCAACCTTGTCGCGTACACATGGGGCCTCCAGAATCTGCACGCCGGCGACGCGATCCTCACAACGCAGGTCGAGCATCATAGTAATCTGGTCCCCTGGCAGCTGCTCGCCGATCGCACCGGCGCCGAGCTGCGCTTTATACCGGTCGACGCAAACGGAGTGCACGTCCTTGACGATCTCGACCGTCTTCTCGAGGGCGTAAAACTGCTCGCACTATCGCACATCAGCAATACGCTCGGTACGATCGCGCCGCTCGAGATGCTGACACAACGCGCGCATGCAGCCGGCGCGCGCGTTCTCGTCGACGCCGCGCAAAGCGTCCCGCACATGCGCGTCGACGTGCGCAAACTCGACGTCGACTTTCTGGCTGCGAGCGGACACAAAATGCTGGGTCCGACCGGAATCGGTTTTCTCTACGGGAAGCGCGAGCTGCTCGAAGCCATGCCGCCATTCCTCACGGGCGGCGATATGATCAAGCGTGTCGAGTACCGTCACACCGAGTACAACGAGATTCCTTGGAAGTTCGAAGCCGGGACGAGTAACGTGGCCGACGCGATCGGCCTGGGCGCTGCGGTCGATTACTTAAGCGAGATCGGCATGGATTGGGTGCGCGAGCACGAGATCTCGCTGACGGCGTATGCCCTCGAGCGCTTGCAAGAACTCACGCGCCGTGGTCTCGTCGTCTACGGTCCACTGCCGGCAAACAACCGTGCGGGCGTCATCTCCTTTAACCTTGGCGACGTGCACGCGCACGACGTGGCCTCGATTCTCGACACCGACGGTGTCTGCGTTCGCGCGGGACATCACTGCACGATGCCGCTCATGGATAAGATGGGCTGGCCGGCAACCGCGCGTGCGTCGTTCTATGTCTACAACACGGAAGCCGACGTCGACGCGCTGGTCACAGCGCTGCAGAAAGCCAGCGACATCTTTAAGCTTCCAAGCTAGCATGGACGACTTTTATAAAGGCTACATTCTCGAGCATTATCGAGAGCCACACAATTTCGGGCAGCTCGAGGACGCAACCGCTACCTTCGAGGATCTCAATCCGCTGTGCGGCGACAAGATTCGCTTTGATTTGAAAGTGAATCCCGAGGGGATTGTCGAGGACGTTCGCTTTTCAGGCCGCGGGTGCGCAATCAGCCAGGCGTCGGCGTCGATGCTGACCGATACGATCAAAGGCATGCACGTTGAGGACGTCGCCAAGCTCGGCACACAAGTCGTGCTCGACAACGTCGGCATCGGAATCAGCCCGGCACGCATGAAGTGCGCGACGCTCGGCCTGAAGGTCGCTCGCTCCGCCGCGCTCGGCGAGATTGCCGGCTGGCCCGACGAGGACGCGTCGTAGTCGATCCGTTTCTGTTCCGCATCGCGCCATTCGTCTTCGCCGCAATCCTCTTGCACGCGATGGCGTTCATTATTTGGAACGTCGGAACGCGTCCGCCGATGCGGCTGCTCCGCGACCTCGGGAAAATCACGTGGCGCGGCGCGTGGCATTTTGTGCTCGGACTCGTCATTCTCATCGCCGGCGCGGCATTGATGCTGAGCGTGACGTTGCTCGACATGCAGCACGAGTTCACGATCTTGGAGCTGATCGCGGTCGTTGCGGGCTTGCTGGTGGAGTCGCTCTTGGGCACGACGATTCGCGCCTATATGTACAACCGCTAGCGCGGCTACATCAAGCGTTGCCCCTGACTGCAAACATTCTGTATGTCGGGTGCGCGTAAGGCTTGCCAGCGGTAGACACCGTGGTCGAGCACTTCCATGTAGATGTAGCGCTCGCTATCGGAGACGATGTCGTTGTTGAAGATCACCTCACGCGCAACGACATAGTCGTCGCTCGAACCGAGCTGCTTCGCCAGGCCGGGCTTGAGCAGACGCAAACGATCGTAGTACTCAATCGCGCCCTCGGACGTTCTTAAATCTGCCCGGTACTTTGCGAGCGTCGGCACGTTCGACCCGGTCGGAAGCGAATCGTAGACGGAAGTCATGATGCTGCCCATCGAGGTCGTTTTCGGATACTCGTGGACGGGATGCGTGGGACAAAACGACTCGACGCGCGTCGGCCTCGCGAGCGGCTCGACGTGCGGCGAACAACCTGCGACCATTCCGCAAAAGGCGACGAGGGCGGCGATCGCGCTCAGCGTGCGGGGGGTAAAAATCCGACCGAGAACCACGGGACGTACGCGATGACGATGAGACCGATCAAGACGGCACCCAAATACGGGATAACGCGTATCGCAGCCTCGTCGGGTGACGCTTTGCCGATCGCGCATGCGCCGTAGTACCCAACGCCGAGCGGCGGCGCGAACAAACCGATGCCCATCGCGATGATCGCGATGATCGCATAGTGCACGTCGCGTACGTGAAATTGCTGCGCGATCGGGAAGAGCAGCGGCCCGAACAACACCATCGCAGGTATACCCTCGAGCACCGAGCCGAGAACGATGAACACGACGATCGACATCGCGATGAATCCGACTTTGCCGCCCGGTGCGGCCGCGAGTGAGGTCGCGAGCTGTTGCGCGAAGCCGGATTGCGTCAGCGACCAGCCCATCGACGTCGCGGTCGCGATGATCAACAGGATCGCGCCGGTCAGCGCAGTCGTCTCGCGCAGGATCGGATAGATCCGTCTGATTGGGAACTCGCGATAAACGAAGATGCCGATCAAAATCGTGTAGACGATTCCGACCGTACTCACTTCAGTCGCGGTTGCGATGCCGTCGAGCACGAAGAATCGAATGACCAGCGGCAGCAAAAGACCGGGGATCGCGACGATGAACGCCTTAACGATGAATCCCAGCGTGGGACGCTTCGCAAGCTCGACCTTATCGTCTTTCGAGCGCCACACCACGACGAAAACCAGCGCAAGCGCGAGAATAGCGGCGGGCAATAGACCCGCCGTGAACAGCGCCGCGATCGAAACGCCGGTCACGGAACCGATGATGATCAAGACCAGACTCGGCGGGATCGTTTCCGACATCGCGCCTGATGCCGAGAGCAGTGAGATCATTTCCGCGCGCTTTTGGCCGCGCCGCTCCATCTCGGGAAAGAGCACCGGCGCGATGGCCGCCATGTCGGCGGCCTTCGAGCCTGAAATACCGCTAACGAGATACATCGCGCCGAGCAACACGATCCCGAGGCCTCCGCGGACGTGGCCGATCAAAGCCGCGATCGCATCGACGAGACGTTTTGCGATGCCCGAGACTTCCATCAAGAGTCCGAGCAGCACGAACAGCGGGACCGCCAAGAGGACGAGATTCGAGACGCCCTCGTCCATGCGACCGACCACGGTGTTCAGCGGAACGGTCGTCGTCAGTGCGAGATAACTCAGCGTTGCAAACCCGAACGTGAAGGCGATCGGAACGCCGATCGCGATCAACGCGCCCACCAGCACCACAAAGAACAGCAATAAGTTGAGATTGCCGAGCGGGACCAAGAAGCCGTGGAGCAACACGGCCGCTGCGGAAATAACGATCGCGCTACCAACGACCGGCCCCGCGACTCGCCAATCGGAATCGATCAAACGCATGATCGCAATGATCAGCATCAAAATCAAACTGACGGTGATCGCCGAAACGACGTAGGATCGCGGAATATTCAGGGCCGGCGTGAGATCAATAGTTTCCTGAACGATGAACGAGTAGCTCGACGGCATCAGTTCGATTGCGAACAACGCGACGACGACGGCCGTGATCGCATCGAAAACCTGCTGATTTCGGCGAGGACGTCGCCGGTAAAGCGCCGTGAGGCGCATGTGCTCGCCGCGCCGGTATGCGATAACCGCACCCAGCATCGCCAGCCACAAGAAAAGAATCGTGGCGAGCTCGTCGGTCCAGACGATCGCGTTGTGCAGGACGTAACGCGAGAAGACGCCGCTCGCCAAGATAGCAACTTCGACGACGAGGATCACGGATGTGACCGGTTCGAGGATCATGCCGATCGCGCGATCGATCGCGACGGTCCAGGGCCGCCACAAACCGCTTACGGTCGGGACGATCCCTTCGACGGCTTCGAACGAAACGGTCGGGTCCGCGGTATCGGCCACCTAGCCGAGCTTACCGCTGTATCGTTCGAGCAAACTCCATGCGGTGTCGCCGAATTCGGTGTGGTATTGGTGATAGAACCCGCCAAGCTTAGCGCGGAACGTCGAAACGTCCGCATAGTTGACGGCCATGTTTTCCCGGTGCAGCTTGTCGATCAGCGTGTCGTTGAGCAATTGAACGTCGCGCCGTTGGAGCGGAGCGTACTTGCGTTGGTTACGCGTCACGACGGCTTGGATGTCGGGCGGAAGCGCATTCCACGCATCCATATTTGCAAGCAAGTGGAAGGCAGACCACATGTGATTCGTGATGCTCAGATATTTCTGGACTTCGTACAGCCGCGCCGTTTGCAGAATCGCCGGCGGATTCTCTTGACCGTCGATCACGTGCGTCTGCAGCGACGTGTAGACTTCGCTGAAATTGAGCGGAGTCGGCGACGCGCCGAGCGCTTTGAATAGGTCGACCCATAGCTTTCCGGCCGGCGTGCGAATCTTGAAGTTGACGAGATCGTCGGCGGTACGAATCGGGCCTTTGCTCGACGTGATGTCGCGCATCCCGTTGTCCCACATCCGATCGAACGCCCAGATGCCCTTGGCCTTGATCTCGCTGCGGACGTAATCACCGAGTGCTCCGTCCATCGCGCGAAACGCGTCGGCTGAGTTGTGGAACGCAAAACCAACGCCCTGAATTGCCGCAACGTCGACGACGGACTGCAAGATGCCGCCGTCCAACGTGAAGAACTGCAACGCACCTGAGCGCAGCTGCGTGAGCATCGCGGTATCGCCGCCGAGCTGATTGTTCGGAAAGTTCTGAACCTCGAGACGGCCGTTCGTCTCGTCTTTGACCGCCTTCCACATCTCGACCATGCGGACGTTGAGCGGATGCGAGACGTCGACGTTGCTCGCGTACTTATATGAAAATTGGGCTGCGCTCGCGCTCGAGCGCACAACGCCGATTGAAGCGAACGTTGCAGCGGCTCCGGCGGCAAACGTGCGTCTGGTGTGGGTCATAGAACTCCCTCTTTTTTCACTCTGTACAGAATCGGACGCCTGGGCGCCTGCTGCGCTATACGCCGAGGTGCTTCTGGAGGAATTCAGGGTCCGCTTTTATTTCGCTGGCCGGCCCCTCGTGCACGACATGCCCATTATTGAGGAAGTAGGCTCGGTGCGCCAAGCCCAGCGTCGCTGCGAGATTCTGCTCGACCAGCACGATCGTCTGTCCCTCATCCGCCAGCTTGCGGCAAATCGAAATCAGATCGTGGACGATCACCGGAGCCAATCCCTCGAAAGGCTCATCCAGCAAGATGAGCTTCGGACTGCGAATCAGCGCACGCGCGATCGACAGCATTTGCTGTTCACCGCCCGAAAGATCGGTGCCGCGGCTGCGGCGGCGTTCGGCCAGACGCGGAAACATGTCGTAGATGCGTTCGAGCGTCCAAGCCGTCGCCGCGCTGAAGGTCGCCAGCTTCAAGTTCTCCTCGACATCGAGCGCGCCGAAAATGCGCCGGTCTTCGGGTACGAGCTGCATGCCCGCTTTAGCGATGGCATGTGCAGGCTTGCCCGCAATCTCTTGGCCGTCGAATACGATCGAGCCGGAGCGTGGGCGTACGAGTCCGATCAGGCTCTTCAACGTCGTGCTCTTGCCGGCACCGTTGCGACCCAGAAGTGCGACAACTTCGTGTGGTTCAACGCGCAGCGTCACGTCGAACAAAATGTGCGAGTCGCCGTAATAGCTGTTGAGTGATTTAACTTCGAGCAGGCTCACACTGCCTCGCTGACGCCAAGGTAGGCTTCCTGCACGGCACTGTTGCGCCTGATCTCTTCGGGAGTGCCCTCGACCAAGACGCGGCCTCGTACGAGCACAGTGATGGTTTGTGCGAGTTCGAAGATGGCATCCATGTCGTGATCGATGACGACCATGGTGCGGCCGGCGTTGAGCGATTTCATAAGCTCGATCGTCTGGATGCGCTCGCGTGGGCTCATCCCCGCTAGCGGCTCGTCGAGCAGCAAGAGCTTTGGCGACGTCGCCAATGCCAAGCCGATTTCAAGGCGTCGTTTTTCGCCGTAGGCGAGCTCCGAAACGGGAAACGATGCGCGGCCGGTGAGCTGCACCAACTCCAGCGTCTCATCCACGCGCTCCCGCAAACCGCGCACGCTGCGAAGGCTGCGCAGAAAATCGAGACGGAACGGTCCGCGCTTGGAGAGCGCGGCGACAGTGATGTTCTCGCGGACCGTCAGTTTGTTGAACAGTTGGTTGACCTGATAGCTCTTGGTGAGACCAAGCTGGCACACTCGCGTGATATTGAATCCGGTGATGTCACGTTCTTCAAAGAGAATCGCGCCGGACGTCGGCGGAACTTCGCAGGTCAACATCTTGAAGAACGTCGACTTGCCGGCACCGTTTGGACCGATGATGCCGCGCAACTCGCCGCGCCGCACCGCGAAATCGACTTGATCGTTGGCAAGAATCCCGCCGTAGCGCTTGGTGACACCGTCGGCTCTCAAGATCGTCTCATTGCCGTCCGAGGACGGGCGCTGCGCTGCGGGCATAAACTGAACGACCGGCGCGTTCGCTACCGGAGTCGGATCTGATTTTGCGGCTTCAAGCGGTTTGCTGCGCGATGTAGATGTAGCGAGTCGCCAAAGATCGACCAATGCACCGACGATGCCATGACGCAAGAACCAGACGAGCAGCACGAAGATGAGGCCGAGCACCAGTTTCCACGCCGCACCTAAATGCAGCGTCGTCTGGAGAAAGTCGCTGAGATAGAGCCACACCGCCGCGCCAACCAATGGTCCGACCAGCGTGCCTGTTCCCCCGATTGCGGTTTGCATCACGAGTTGCCCCGACGTGTCGAACGCAAACGCATCGGGCGGCATGAAGCCCTGCATCAAGCCGAGTAAGCCGCCCGCAAACCCGGCGTATGTCGCGGCGATAACAAAAGCGGCGAGCTTGTAGCTATGAATGTTGTGGCCGACGGCGGCGGCGCGCAAGGGATTTTCGCGGATTGCGCTCAGTATGGCGCCGCCCGGCGAGCGTACGATGCGGAGCGCAATCACCATGCCGATGAAATAACAAGCCGCCAAGTACCAATAGACTAGCCGATCGTTACCGAACGTGATGGTCGTGAAGCCGAGCCACAGACTCGGCTGCGGCACGCCCGGCAATCCGTTCTCGCCGCCGGTAAAACGCGAAAGCGGATTGAATTCGACAAAATAAAAAACTTCCGCGATCGCTACTGTGATCATGGCGAAATAGATGCCGGTGCGCCTGAGCGCGAGCAATCCGACCAGATAACCGATGATGGCCGCTACGATCGTGCCCGCGAACACCGCGACGGTCACGTTCGAAAGGTTCATGACGGTGAGCAAGTACGCGGCGATCATGCCGCCTGTCCCGAAAAAGGCCGACTGGCCGAACGAGAGCAAACCGCTAAAACCAAACAGAATATCGAAGCCGATTCCGAACAGACCCCAGACGAGGATGCGATTGATCGTGGTCGACGTAAATCCGAGATGCGGCAACACGAACGGCGCTGCAATCAACGCCAGCAATGTCAATCCCTCGACGAGAAATGGACGTTGTCTCATTCGCGTCCGGCCGTTCCGAGCAAACCGTAAGGACGCAGTACCAATACCAGCGTCATCGCAACGAAGAGCATCACGTACGAGTAGCCCGGGTTGAACACCGAGGTGATGCTGATGATCTCGCCGGCGATCAGCCCACCGAGTATGGCACCGGGAAACGAGCCGACGCCCCCGATGACGATCACGACGAACGTCTGCACCAGGATTGCCTCGCCCACGTCCGGCGAGATGGACACCACCGGTGCATTGACGATTCCCGCGAAACCTGCGGCCATCGCGCCGATTCCGAACACGAGCATAAACGCGCGGTAGACGTCGATCCCGAGCGCATCGACCATGCCGGAATCCTCGATGCCTGCGCGCACGATCATGCCGATGCGCGTACGATAGAGGACGATGTAGAGTGCGAGCAGCGCCGCCGCGACAATCCCGACGACGACGAGGCGATACGTCGGATAATACATGAAGCCGAGAGCGGTCGTGCCGTTTAGCCATGCGGGCAACGTCGTCGTCTTCGAGAGACTCCCGAAAAAGAAGCGCACCGTCTCGACGAAGACGATTCCGAGACCGAACGTTACGAGCAGCTGATCCTCGGGTGGCCGTGAATAGAAATAACGGATGATCAACCGTTCCGTCAGCACGCCAAGGATCAGGCCGAATAGCGCGCCGGCGATGAGCGCAACAAGGAAGTTGCCCGTGTGTTGATACGCGACCCAGCCCGCGTAGCCGCCGAGCATGAACATCGCGCCGTGCGCGAGGTTGAGGACTCCGAGGGTTCCGTAGATGATCGTCAGGCCGGATGCGATGAGCGCTAATAACGCACCGAGCGCCAGCCCGTTGAACATCTGCGAGACGAGATCAGCCCAGTTGATCACAAATGGCCCAGCCCGCCAAAATTAGAAAAGCGTGGTCCGCACTTTCGCGGACCACGCTCGTTTCTATGTCCCAGATCAGGTGTAGTCGCCGAGGCTGCACCCGAACGCATCGGGCTTCTGCATCAACCCCTCGCCCGGGACGACCTCGAGAACTTCCCAGAAGTCGTCTTTGTTCTTCATCGCGCTCGGCTTCTTGCCGCGCACGATGACGACCGGA
>Ga0302324_100021848_pt1 | contig 12463 bp, 10 predicted proteins | sample Palsa_T0_1_FD_201949 | JGI IMG/M metagenome (GOLD analysis project Ga0302324, IMG submission 201949) | Peat permafrost microbial communities from Stordalen Mire near Abisko, Sweden - Palsa_T0_1 | ecosystem: Environmental > Terrestrial > Soil > Palsa > Peat permafrost | place: Sweden: Abisko...
TGCAATGAATAGCTTGAGGAAGAGGACCTAAGCACCAAGTGGTAAACAGAACCCTGGATTTTTGCCCGAATATGGTCGAATTTCCTTCAAGAATCGCCCATTCTCGTCGGGATTTGGTGGTCTGCATGGTGTCTTGATCAGGCGAATGCAGCCACGCGCCTCACTGTCAGCACGGTAATATCGTCCTCTTGCCCGAACGCCTGCGCGGCGGCAGCGATGTTGTGCGCCGATTGTCCACTCATGGCCCGCACGCGTTCGAAGCCGAGCAGCTGATGTTCAGCATTCATGGCTTCCACCACGCCGTCTGAAAGCAGCGTAAGCGTGTCGCCGGGCGCAAGCTCAAGCGCGGTTTCTCCGTACTCGGCGTCGGCAGCCAATCCCAGCGGCAGGCCGGAATCGACTTCAATCTCTTCTCCGCGCCGGTACGGCGACAGATGCCCGGCATTGGCCATCCTGACTGCGCCCTGTGCCGACAGGCGAACGCAAAGACAGGTGATGAACCCGCTCTCCTGCGCTGTCAGCATTTGTCGATTCAGCCGTGAGAGCAAAACTCCGGGGCAAAGATTCTCGGCGGCCAACGTGCGCAGCGCGCCAATCGCCAGCGCCCCGGTCATGGCCGCCTTCAAACCCTTGCCGCTCACGTCGCCAACCACAATCAGCGCAAAGCCATCCGGCTGCGCGATCACCTGGTAGAAATCTCCGCCGACTTCCTCCGCGGGAAGATAGGCCGCCTCCAGGTGAAAGCCTGGCAATTCGGGAAGCGATTCCGGAACCAGCCTTTGTTGAATCTCCCGCGCCGCGCCCAGCTCCGCCGCCGCGTGGGCCTGCTCGCGGCTGACGCGGGTAAAGCGGAAGAACATCACAAATCCGATGGCCACAAGGAACACTACGCTGCCTGCATCGGAAATCTGCACGGGGAAGACGCCGATCTGGATAGGGCTGGTCAGGACATCGAGGCTCTTCCAGCCAAGGTGCGACGAGACAAGCCCAAGGTTGTAGAGCACACCCATCGCTGTGGGCACCAGGCTGGGAAGAATCAACAGGCCGGCCTCGCGATTCCCGCGGCGGTACCAATAGGTAAGGAATGCCGGCAGCAGAAATGCCAGGGGAGCAGTGGCTGCCGCCTCCACAACGTTGTAGGTGTCTTGCGAAAAGTGGCCAAGCCAAACGGCCGGCACCAACAGAGCAGGCAGCAGGAGCAGGACCTCATACACCCGCCAGCCGATTCCCACCCGGCGCCGCGCAAAACTGAGCGTGAACTCGATCTGCATGATCGAGACCAGATAGACCAGAGGATCGGCGATGAGAAAATTCACCGAAATCGGCCCAACTCCCGCCTGTTGCAGATGCCATAGGCCGTTGGAAACGCCGGAAAGGAAGAGGAAGATGGCGAGAAACAGATAGTCGCGCTGCGTCCGCTGGCTGGCGAACAGAGCCAGCGCCGCCAGTGCCGCAAGCACCAGCAGCAGATTGATGGCGACCGACGGCGCGACGGCGTACAGGCGCTCGCTCTCCAGCGCCTGGCGCTCATATTCAATCACGGTAGGTGTGCCCATGGTCACACTGAGAAACAGCGGGAAGCCGTAGGCCACGTAGCTGGGCGTCGCATGCGTCCGGAGTGCAATTTCGAAAGTGCCGCTGTCGCTGCCGAGAGTAAACACCTGCTCCACCGGACGATTCACGGCGAGCGAAGACCGTATGCCGGGCCCCTTTATCCGTTGGCCATTCACATACAACTCATACGTTCCCACGCCGCCTTCGAGCAGCAATTGGACTTCGGGGAGGTCCGGTCCGACGGTTACAAGCTTGCGGAACCAGTGCCAGCCGGGCCGCGCGCCGCCCATGTCTTCCAGATCCACGGTTTGCCAGCCGCTATCGTCGAAGCCCGGGCTGGCCCACGCCATGTCGTCGCCCTCGTGCGCGGCCCAGCCTTCGTTGATCTCAGTCAGCCCCGACCGCCAGTGCGTAAGTTCCGCGGACTGAGCCATGGCTACTTCACACACGAGCGAAAAGAGCAGAAAAACGAGAAGGAGACGCCGCCTCATGCGAAGGCCGCCTTGCGCGACACCGTCAATGCCGTGAAATCGTCGTCCAGACGATCCACAGTGGCTGCGCCGACCTCGAGTTTCAACTCCGGCAGCGTCAATCGCAGCGCAGGCATATTTTGTGCAGCGCTCTGCGCCAGACGCCCCGATGCCGTCGCCGCCGCCGCCTCGCAGGGGAAAACAATCAACTTTTCAACATGCCTGGGAAGCATGCAGACAAGCATACCTTGTGGCGCGGGCGCTAGTCCCTCGTAGCCTGGCACAGCCTAGTTCAGTGCGCCCCGGCGGCGCCCGCGGCCTCAGGTTTAGCCGCAACAAATGCCAATCCAAGAAGAACCGCAATCACAGCTTCAACGAGCACCGGCACAAGAAAGAAGTAATTCAGGGAGATCACGGCAATTGCGGCATACGCAATGGCGAACGTCGCCAGAATCGGCCGCAGCCGCGTGGCATCTCTCCTGGCCAGAGAACTCAATTGCCAGAAAAGAACGGCCTCGGCTGTAAGGAAAATCGTGACCATCAAACCCATACCGCGTTGGAATTCCCAGAAACTCCTAATGCTTCCCATGAACAGAAAATGGTTCACCTTCATCGCCTCCACGGCGACGGAAGCCGGACCCGGATCTATCTTTCCGAAGACCCCGCCAACAGTGTGCAGCACCGCGTGAATCAACGTCAGCGCCGACGCGATTCGAAGAAAAAGGACTGGCTTGCTCATGCTGTTTCTCCCTCTGCCGAACTCAATCTCCTGGCCCTGCCACCGCGGCCTCATCGGCCGTAATGCTGGCGCAGTCGATCTTCAGGCATGTTCCCAGGCCGCCGAAGTGCTCGTCCCAGCGCTGCCGGTCGTCCGGGTTCAGCGATGTGAGCGCGCCGCTTGACGTCCTCAGAATCTCGTACCAGATGTTCTGCGCCTGCCACAGGTTCAGGTCGAAGGGCAGTTCAGACAAATTGAGCGCCAGCGTCAGCGCGCGGTCCAGCATCTCGATGGACCCAGCGGACATCTGCAGCTCCACCATGGCGCGCTTCATGCGCTGGTCTGCAATGTAGCTCAGCGTAGCGGTTTCGAGCGGCACCTTGTCTGCCTTGGCCAGTTGCAGAAACGAGCGCATCTGAGCCAGGTCGATGGGATCGGTCTCGAGCGCGCGCCGTAGTCCTGCGTTGATGGCGAAGCCGGCCGCAAGCAAAAGGGCTGCAGGCTTGGGTAGACCGGCCTGCGACAGGTAGTGCAGCAGGCTGGCGTGGTCTTCGTAGATGGTGGTCAGCGAGTTCTCGATGTCCCACAGCGTCGAATTCAGAATCAGGTCCACAATGCGGCGCTGCTCGTCGCTGAAGAGCGAGGTCAGGGAGTAATCCACGCGCCCGTACTCGCGGTCGAGCAGCCGGATTACCTCGGGGAACAGCGCACGCTGTACCTGCTGCTCGGCATTCTCGGCAAAGGCATCGAAGGCCGCCGCATCGGCATCCGTGTAGGGCTTTACTGCCGCGGTGATGTTCTGGTCGCCGAAGTGCAAGACCGCAAACGAAAAACTCTGTTGCTGGCCGGTAATCGCGCTGGCAATGTGCGCCCGCCCAAGCGCCAGCCGGCCGCGGCCCGAAGTGTGAATGTCGTAGGAGATGCGCCGCACCCGATAGCAGAACAGGTCCGTCTGCTCGGCGAACGAAGAGAAGATCGAGCTGATGGCATAGTGCGCCGCCACCTGCTCCAGGCCCAGCTCCATCGTGGCCACGCTTGCCTTGTAAATCTGCGCGCCATCGCCGGCGCTGGTCACGTTCGACTTTGCCTCCGCAAGCTGCTCCAGAAACTTGAGCTCGAGCTCCGCGGCCGGCTCGCCGAAAATCTCCTTCGCCAATTGCAGCACCCTGGCGGCGTAGGCAATAATCTGCACCGTCTCGATGCCGGAGATGTCGTCAAAGAACCATCCGCAACTGGTGTACATCAGCTGCGTGTGGCGCTGCATCTCCATCAGCTCCAGCGCGCGCACCCGCTCCGCTTCGCCGAGCTCGCGGCTCGCCTGTTCCCCGAAGAATTGCGCCGTCGATTCCGTGCTGCGGTCGAGCACCACGTGAATGTACGCATCGCGCGCCGCCCACACATCCTTGAAGAGCTGGTTGCCTTCCTGCTCGGTCAGCGGAACCAAGGCGTCGCGCAGTTCATCCAGCGCCTGCCGCAGCGGCGCGCGCCAAAGCTGGTTGTACGGCTTGCCCCCGTTGCAGCCGCAGTTTGACCGCCAGCGCTCCACGCCGTGCGCGCAGCTCCACGACGTGTTGTCTTCAATTTCGCATTCGTACTCGGGCGGAAACTGCTCCAGATGTTTTCCGTAGTTGGTCAGCTTCACCGTCCGGTCCTTCTCCAGAAGCAGCAGCGCATAGGCCAGCGCCATCTCGCCGTACTTGTGGTGGTGGCCGTAGGATTCCCCATCCGTCGCCACATGCATCAGCTGCGTCTGCGCGCCTTCTCTGAATCCGGACCTCAAGCGCGCGGCGAAGCTTTCCCCGGAGTTCAACAATCCCTCAAACGCGATGGCCCGCGACGCCGGCCCGTTGTAAAAGAACACCGCGATGGACAGCCCGGACTGGAAACGCACCTGGTATGGCCGCGTTGGATTCACGGAAGCTCCCGGCGTGTCGGTCCAGTTCTCTCCGCTGCCGAACCCGCGCACTCGCTTGCATTGGTTCGGCGCCAGCAGCGTGAACTTCACGCCGTGCTCGGCCAGCAGCTCCAGCGATTCCGCATCCGCGGCCGTCTCGGAAAGCCACATCCCCTCCGGCGCCGATCCATAGTGCTGCACGTAATCGGCAATGCCCCAGCGGATCTGGGTAATCCGGTCGCGCCGGCTGGCCAGCGGCATGATGATGTGGTTGTACACCTGCGCCATGGCCGAGCTGTGGCCGCCGTAGTTCTTCCGGCTGCGCCGCTCGCCGTCCAGGATCATGCGGTAGGTACGCGGCGCATTGTCCTTGAGCCAGCTCAAAAGCGTGGGCCCGAAGTTGAAACTGATGCGCGCATAGTTGTTCACAATGCGCGTGATCTGGTTCTTGTTGTTCTGGATGCGCGCCGCGCCGTTGGTTGCGTAGCACTCCGCGCAGATGCGCTCATTCCAATCGTGATACGGGGCCGCAGAGTCCTGCGTCTCCACCGTCTCCAGCCACGGATTCTCCCTGGGAGGCTGATAAAAATGCCCATGAATGCAGATGAAACGTTTGCTCGAAGTCATCCATAATTCCTATCGACTGCGCGCATCCTGCCGGCACGCGTGCTGGTCCCGTCAATCTAGCTGCGCCCGCCGCAACCCGCGCGGCAGGTTTGGCAATAATAAATCGTCGGATGCGTCGCCTGCCTGGATCACAATAACGCTCCGTGCCCCATCCTTCCGAGTCCTTATCGTCGAAAGGGTGCGGTGCTACCGATCGCATGAGGGGTAATCGTTGGCCGCACCAATGGGATCTGCCCCACCGCGGTTGGTCACGTGCGCGCTGATCGCCCTGAAGGAGACGCGCTTTTCGCCAGATCGCAGGCTCGCCACAAATACCAGCTCGCCACGCTGCGGAACGGCGCCCACTTCTTCCCGCGTCGCAGCAGCACATCGGCCTTGGGCAAATCCTCAGCCGCCAGCGCGCGCGACTTGGGAATCTTCTGGAATGTCAGAGCAAATCCTTTGCGCACGCCGTAGTCCGTTACCGGCAGCACGTCCGGCCGGCCCAGGCGGAAGATCAGCAGCATCTCTACTGTCCACGCGCCAATGCCGCGCACCGCTGTCAGCCTTTCGATAATCTCCGCGTCGGAGAGCTTCCTGATGGCCGCGTGGGAAGGCACCGTCCCATCGAGCGTCTTGGCCGCCAGATCGCGAAACGCCTTGATCTTGTTTCCGGAGACGCCTGCTGCGCGCAACGGTTCGTCGGGAGTATCGATGAGCAACTGCGGCGTGGGATCGCCACCAAAATACTCCCGCACCCGGCGATGAATGGAAGCCGCCGCCTTGCCATGCAGTTGCTGATAGAGAATCGACTCCAGCAGCGACTCGAACGGCGATGGCGACGGGTCGAGCTTCAGGGTAAACGGCCCGGCCCGCTCCATCAGCGCGCCCAGCTTCGTATCGCGCGCCGTCAGATACTCCACCGCCTCGACCGCGTCGAAGGGAAGCTTCCTGCTCCGCCCGTCATGAATCATAGGCTGAAGTTTATCGTACCGGCTGGCCCATCCCTTGCCGGACGCCGGATCCTTCCCGCAATTTCATCGCGGCAAGGATCGGAAGAAAGAGAGGCCGGTGCAGCTACTTGGCCTGAGCGGCAGTTGTGTGTTGAATTTGAATCTGGGTCTTACCGTCCTGCTGGTTCGCGTTCTGCACAATCGTGACCGAAACCTGTTCGCGGTCGCTCAATTTGGAGGTCAGAATCGAGGTCCCGCCAAATTCCATCGAGGTCGCGTTGCTTCCCAGCTTGTCCTTGTAGAAGGCAACCACCTTATCTGCCGGGTCGGAAGTAAGAAACGCCGCCGAAACCACCGAGCTTCCCGCGATGCTCATGCGCATGCTCCCTGACTTCTTGGGCTCCGCGCCGGGGTAGATGTCGGTGCCAAGCTCAGTGGAGGTGAACTTCATTGCGGGGTCTGCGTTCATTGACATGCCCGGCACACTCAAGCTGGCCGCGCCGGTTTCATTGTTCAAATGAATGGCCTTCTTGACCCTGTATACCCCGTAGCCAATCACCCCCACCACCAGCACTCCCAGAAATACGAAGATGCCCACAATGATGAGAACGATCTTGAGCGCACTGCTGCCTCCCGATTTTGCCGGCATGGGAGCGGGTGGGGGCGCGCCATAGACCGGCACCGGCGCGACGGGCTGGTACTGGCTTGCGACAGGTTGAAACGGCGGGGGTGCGGGGGGCCCCTGACTTCCGGGATTCTGAGGCGAATCAGCCACGATTGTCTCCTTGCCGATGCGCCCTTATCCAGAACGCACGCTCTCCAGAACGCCTTTCTTCGGTTTTCCGGATTCCAGACAATATAACTCAACTGCCCGCACCTTAGCCCGGCTTATTTGCTCCGACTCAGTGACCTGCGTAATCGCACTCGCTCCTCATGGCGCGCAAGCGCCGGCTGCCCCACCGCAGGTGGCCAGGTTGAATATGGCGCAGCGGACAAGAGGGTTCACGGCAACGGCTCCTGGCGGTAGAGATGCGCCGTGTGGCGCACGGCGACGTTCACGGCCATCGCCAACATCCCGGCGGCAGCAATGGTTCCTCCCACATCGAACAGCAGCATCCTGTACCCGAGGATTGTCGCGTACGGGCTGCGCAGCAGCGCCAGGTTGCCGATAGCGAGCAGAATGCGAATCTCCGTGGGGCCAAAGAAGCCTTGTGAAAGCTCAAAGCGCGACAACGTGTATGCGGCCAGGTAGCTCTCGCTCGAGAGCACCAGAAACGCGACCAGCATGGCCATCGTCACCTGCCAATGCAGTAAGCCCGAGCAGCCGAGCCCGCACATCAGCGCCACGGCCCCGAAGATGTCGACAATATGATCAACATAAAATCCATAGCGCGGCCGTTGCCGGCGGCGCACGCGGGCCAGGGTTCCGTCCAGGCTGTCACCCAGCCAGTTGAGCGCCAGGCACACAATCACCAGCAGCAGCGCCGACCGGTGGGAGCGCGACCAGGCATAGCAAAGACCTGCTCCGATCTGCGCGGCCAAACCGAGCAAGGTCAGCTGATCCGATGTGAGCCAGCCCGGAGCGCGTATCGCCAGCCATTCCAAAACGCGCTTCTCCGCGGAAGCCGTAAGCGCCTGGTTTACCCGGCGCGCCGGTGCAAAGATCGCTTGCTGCTCTTGTGTTGCTGCTCTCAAGTTCATCGTCCCCTCCGAAGGCCATTTTCGTAAAACCGCTCTGTAACGGGGCACGACTTAAGTCGTGCCAAAAAGAGCCCGGAATTACGAGGCGTTTTAACCCCTGCGGGCTTCGGGCCAAAACTCAGTGCCTCAACCCAACTACTTGCGCATCGCGTTGCACGCGGAGCGCAGAGTAAACTCCAGCGACTCGCGCGGCACGCTCTCCAAAAACGGCTCCACAGCCCAGCCCAGCCCCCGGGGAATCGACCGCGTCAGCGAGACCGACTCGATTTCGAGATAAAGTCCGCCGTCGCGCTCCTCGTAACTCCAATACGTATTCAATCGCCACAGGAATCCGTGCTCTTGGTCCGCGTTCAGGGTGTGCTCCTCAACTGTCCCTGCCGCGTCGATTTCGGCGACCTTCGTGCTCCGCGAAATGCTGTAACCGTGGCGCGCGTCCAGCCGGCCAAAGGCAATGTCGCAGGTCGCATCCATGACCACCGCGATCACATGATGCTGCCGCACGCGCATCTTCGCCTGCATTCGATCGCCTTGTTGCGCGAGCACTCGCGCCTGCACAAGTTGCGGCGAAAAGTAGTGCGGATAGCCGTTGAAATCCCTCATCACCCGCTCGAAATCCGCAGCCCTGGCTCCGGCCACAAACGCGGTCCCGCGCCAATGGTGCAGCAGGGCGCCGGGCAATTCTGCACTCGTTGAAGGCGTCAGCCTCTCAATGATCGAGTCTCCGCGCCGCAGGCGAAGCTCGATTTGCGAAGCCGAACCAGGAAGAGGGAGAAATCCGTCTTGCGACTGGTGCTGCCGCGCGAGCCGCGTCTCGACCCCCGCAACGTAGGAATTGAAAGCTGCCACCGCCGCGGAAGTGGGTGCCGCTGCAATGGCGGTTGAAGGCGCCGCGCAAAGCAGCAGCGCGCAGACGGCGGGAACAACGGAGAGCCATTTAGAACCCGGAATTGGACGTGGCGTCATGAACAGGATGCTGCCCCGGGCCTGCATTCGAAAGCAATGCATGGCATCTCACCTGTTCGCGATTATTCCTCACCGTGCAAGTGCCTGCGGCAGAGAGACTTGTCAAGAGTTGTACATGGCACCGCAATCCTCGGTTCTGCGCGCTTTCAGATACACTGGGAGCGAAAGACATGACCCGCACCCATGACCGAAATCCAGCCAGCCCGGCGTTTTCGCTTTGGAGCCTTTGAAGCCGACGCCGGCACGGGCGAGCTTCGACGCCAGGGGATGCGCATCAAGTTGAACGCGCAGCCATTCCAGGTGCTCTTCATGCTCCTGGAGCGCCCCGGTGAACTGCTCACGCGAGAAGAAATCTCCCGCGAGCTATGGCCCGATGGGACTTTTGTCGACTACGAACACGGCGTCAACTCAGCCGTCAATCGCATCCGCGAAGCCCTGGGAGACACCGCAGGCAATCCCAGATTCATCGAGACGCTGGCGCGCCGCGGCTACCGCTTCGTGGCGCCGGTGGAGCGCGTTGCTTCGAGTGAGGATTCGTCGTCCCCGGCCACGCGGTCGAAAGGGCAGACGGCGCCTGCAACGGGCGAGCCTGCGCTGCAACCACAACCGAATGCAAAGCCTCGCGCCAGCATTCTGGCTCAACCCGAGGACCTTCCCCAAACCTCCCACGCAGTCGTCCAAACGCTCTTCATCCTGCTGCAACTCATGTACCTGGGCTTCTACGTTGGCGCGCTGGCTAACCTGGCGGAGATCGAAGATCTCTTCGCTCCGCTGCCCAAGCCGGCCCATGCGCTCAACATTCTCATCGTGACGGCGGCCATCCTGATTCCCGTCCGCGCCTTCGTGCTCTGCGCGGTGCTCTTCCATGCGCCTTCAATCCGCGAAAAACTCCTGAAGATCTGGCCGTTTCTGTTCATCTTCGACGTGCTGTGGGCGCTCTCGCCCTTTCTGCTGCTGCACCATATGAATTTCGGACTTGCGCTGGCCTGCGCCACGCTTCTGGTTTATTCACCCTTTGCGCAGCGGTCGCTGGTGCTGATGGGCGCCGGCCAGGAAAACCGTGAAGCAGCGTCGCCAGTCCGCTGACGACGGCTGGATATTTTCCGCTCGGTACTCCCATTGGGATGTTAGGGTGATTCCTAGTTTCCCAGGGCCAACTGTTCCATGGAGGTCACAGACTCCGATGGCTTGCCGTACGTTCTTTTCTTCGACGAAGATTGTGATCCAGGTTTTGTTCCAGGCAGCTTTGCTGGCCTTCGCCCCGCGTCCTGCAACCGCCCAGGCCTTTGACGCCACCAACCTGCGCCAGCCAGCCGAAATCGGTACTGTCGGTGTCGTCCAGGCCGGCGATAATCCCGCCTACGCCCAGCCCGATTTCGACGACTCCAAATGGCTGCCAGTCGATGCCAAAACCCTGCCGGGCGATTATTTCCCGCGCGACCAGCCCCCCGTACTGTGGCGACGCCTGCGGGTGAAGGTTTCGCCGCAGCAAACAGATCTTGCTCTCCAGGCCTATTTCATCTCCCGCGCCTTCGAAGTCTACGTCAATGGACAAAAGCTGATCGACTCCGGCCGTGTGGAACCCTTTGTGGCGTACACGCGCAACGCCCGGCTTATCGCGCGCATTCCGCCGGAGCAATTGCGCACCGGTTCGCTGCTTATCGCTGTCCGCGCCCGCGCACCCCGCACCTTCTGGTCGAGCCCGTCTCCTGCTTTCAACGGCCCAATGCTGGCCCTGGGGGACGAGAGCACCCTGCGGGAACGCAGCCGGCTCGAAATGATTGGCGAGAGTGCCGTCACCGACCTCGAAAGCGTGTTCGCGTTGGGCGTTGGCCTGGTGGCGCTCGCCTTGTTCCTAAGCCAGCGCCAGCGCATGGAGTATCTCTGGATCTTCGTCCTCGGCGCCCTCAGCGGGCTCAGTCTGCCCTTCCCCGTCATGGGGGAAGTCCGCAATATTCCGGTCAGCGTCTGTACTCTCGACGAGGCCTTTCAATTTGGAATCTACCTGGCTCTGCTTCTCATGGTTCAGGCCTTTCTGCGCAAGCCCCTCGGCTGGTTCCTGTGGCTGTGCAGTATTGTTTCTTTCCTCATCGCTGTCGGGTGTGACGAAGTATATCTTTACGGTCTTGTCCCTCATTCCTGGGATGCATTTTTCGTCATCCCCATCGGGATCATCTTTGCGGGCGTTGTCCCAATCCTGCTTCTCCGGCAACTGCGGCGTGGAGACCGCGAGGCGGGCATTCTTCTCATTCCCATGCTTCTCAGTTCCGTGTGGATCTACGCCTACGTTGGCCTGGGAATGGTGCAGCTCATCCCTCCTCTGGAATCGTCCGCAAATGACACCTGGCAGGCGATCAATTCAATACCTATCGGAATCGTCAATGTCGGCCTTGCCGACCTGGGCAATTTAAGCTTCAACTTCTCACTGGTCATCATCATGGTCTTGCGCTCAACGCGTATCAGCCGGCAGCAGGCCATGCTTGAGGGCGAACTCGCCGCCGCACGCGAAGTCCAGCAGGTCATCCTCCCAGACGCTGTCGAGTCCGTCCCCGGTTTCACCTTCGAATCCGTCTACCAGCCCGCGCAACAAGTCGGCGGCGACTTCTTCCAGATTCTGCCCGACAGCCGAGGCGGCTTGCTCCTGGTCGTGGGCGACGTAGCCGGCAAGGGCCTTCCCGCGGCCATGCTCGTCTCCGTCCTCGTTGGGGCCATCCGCACGGCCGCCTCGTACAGCCAGTCCCCTTCGGAAGTTCTCTCCCAACTGAACGAGCGACTCCTCGGCCGCACCCACGGCGGATTCTCGACAGCCCTCGCCGCTCACATCACCGCCGACGGATGGGTCATCGTTGCCAATGCCGGCCATCTATCTCCGTACCTTGACGGCCGCGAAATCGAGTTACCCGGCGCCTTGCCGCTCGGCATCGTCGGCAACCCCACGTACGAGACAACCCAGTTTCACTTGCCGCACGGCGGCCGTCTAACTTTCTACTCCGACGGCGTGGTCGAAGCTCAGAACCAGAAGGGTGAGCTGTTTGGTTTTGACCGCGCTAAAGGACTTTCCACCCAGCCCGCCGCAGCCATTGTCGAGGCCGCTGTGCAGTTTGGCCAGTCCGACGACATCACGGTCGTCGCCATCGCCCGGCATGTCGCCATTGCCACCGCCGCTTGAGCCGAAGGATAACTCAAAGAGCAAAAATGCACGTAACTCTGCTTGAGAATAAGTTTAAGTGGAGTTATTACCATTCGCCTGGACAACACTGAAGCTTACTCCGCCCATCTATCTCAATGGAGTTCAGGAGATCCCAATACAAGTTAGAAATTCTCCCGAGTTCAGGAGATCCCCCGTGTCACTTGGTCGTATAAGTGTGTCTTGCTTCTTCTGTGTTGTGGCCTCCCTGGCCACATGCGTCGCCCAAAACCCCGTAACCTTTACTCAGCACGCCACCACCTCCGGTTATACCCCTGAGAACGTCTACGCCGTCGATCTGAACAATGACGGCATCTCTGACCTGGTGCAGGATACAGTAACGGCTCCGAATGGATTTACCGTCAGCATCGCCAACGGAGACGGCACCTTTAAGCCGCCCGTCTTTTACAGCGTAAC
>Ga0302324_100021852_pt1 | contig 12462 bp, 14 predicted proteins | sample Palsa_T0_1_FD_201949 | JGI IMG/M metagenome (GOLD analysis project Ga0302324, IMG submission 201949) | Peat permafrost microbial communities from Stordalen Mire near Abisko, Sweden - Palsa_T0_1 | ecosystem: Environmental > Terrestrial > Soil > Palsa > Peat permafrost | place: Sweden: Abisko...
TTTCGTCGGCCCACCATCATCCACCCCGGCACCGCGGCGCCTTAATCGTGTTAGCGAAGCCGGCTGCAGAGGCTCCCGCACGCCCGCGCTTGCCGCATCTGCTGGAATGCTACCGCGGAGCGGGCATCGAAGCCTACTGCCCCGCACTCTGCCGGTGCGCGAGGAATCACGTTTTGGCCTCCCCCCGTGGTCATGGCCGTGGGCCCGCTGCCGTGTGTACTTGGCAGGTTGTCAGTGCAAGCCCGCGCTAAGCGTGTTGCCGCACAGATGGACCCACGCCTTGCGCGCAGGCTGAATTTCCCGGAGCGAGGTCGCCCCACAGCTATGCAAACAGATATCCGCCATTCTTCACTGCTGGTTCGATTTTGAATACCCACGACGGCAAACATTGATATGACGCGCGCTGCCGTGTGGTCCGATCTTGCCTCAGAGTTCGATGCCTTTCTGTTCGCACCGATCCGTGAAGACAAGAACGGCACGCTGCTGAGCGTCGTTTCAGCGCTCGCGCGACTGGACGTCGATCCGTGGGAGGAAGCGGCGAAATTGGCTGCAATGCCCGGGGAGGCGGCGACTCAAAGACTGAGCGGACTGCTTGCGTCGACGCTGCCCGCGGAATCCTCATCTGATCCGGAACGGCGCACGATCGCCGCGCGTTTGGTCGCGCTTCTGCCGCGCCGATCTGCGGCCGTGCCAGTGGCAGGCAAAAGCGCGCCGCGCGCCGAAACCGTCCCCAGATCGCCCGCCCTCGCCTACGCCATCTATTATGTGATCTTCATGCTCTTTCTGCTCCTGAGCCAATGGCTCATAGAGAGCCGTCAGCCGCCGGTGCAGGGAGCAGGAATCCCGCCAAGTTCGGCCACCGCCCCATCGATTGCACCAACGCGAAGCCAGAGCCCGTGACGAGCCCGTCACCGGCCGAGCGATAGGCCGCTCGTTCCGTCACGCCAGCCGTGGCGGGCGGGTTATGTTGCCGTCAACGACCCGGATTGTGAGTACCCGGGCGGATTCGGCCGAGGCTGACCCTCCTCTCTACGGGCGGTATGATCCGCGAGTGTCGCGAGCGGGACGGGCCCGATCCGGTAACCCGCCCGCCCAAGAAGGGGACAACGATGTCCCGCGCCTTGGGCCGTCGGCCGCGCACCGAGGATCAGGGTTGCTAGTGGATCGTAAAATCGCAGCGTGGATATGCGCGCCGACGGCGTTCCTCGGGCTCTGCATCGGCAACGCGGCGAGCGCGCCCGAGACAAGCACGCCGAGCGAGCCGCTGCATGTGGCGATCGAGGCGGTCGCCGAGCAGCAAAGCGTCGAGCCCGGACAGAGCTTCCGCGTCGCGTTCATCGAGCGCATCGAGCCCGGATGGCACACCTACTGGATCAACCCCGGCGACGCCGGTCAGGCGACGAAGCTGCGCTGGACGCTGCCCGAGGGGTTCCAGATCGATGCGATACAGTGGCCGGTACCGCAGGTATTCCGATCCGGCCCGCTCGTCACCTACGGTTACGAGGAAGAGGTGGTCCTCTTGCAGGTGGTGCATGCCTCGGGCGCTACCGCGTCTGCCCCTGCAAAATTGTCGGTGGAGGCGCAGTGGCTGGTGTGTCAGGACATCTGTATTCCAGAGCATGCACAAGCGCAGGTGACCTTGCAGCAGGAACCGAGCGCGGCGCACAGGGCGCCGCCTGCATCAATGGCGCTCTTCAAATCGGCGGCCGAGCGTCTGCCAAAGCCCTCTCCGTGGGACACGTCGCTCGCCGTCGGGGTTGCGAGCGTCGTGCTGACCGTCCACGGAATCGCGCGAGATTTGCCGCCGGCCGCCCAGGTGCAGTTTCTGCCGCTCACCTGGGGCGAGATCGACAATGCCGCGAAGCAGCGAACGGCGCGGGCAGGCGCAGATCTGCGCCTCACTCTTGCGAGGGGCGACCTGCGCTCTGCGCCGCTCGCCGCTCTGGATGGAGTCTTGCTGCTGGGACCCGGAAGCGGACAGCTCTCGGGCCAAGGCTTTCTCCTGCACGCCGCCGGCGGCGCAGACGCGCCGCGCGCGCGCTAGAATCATGGCGTACCCCAACCGCCCTTGGAGTTGTCGTGATGACTAGCATTCCGCGGTCCCTGAAAGCCTCGCCGATCAGGATCTGTGCGATTCTCCTCACCGCTTCCTGGCTCGCGAGCGCCGCACCGCGCGTCGCGGCGGTGGAAGGCCCGCGCATCGGCGCCATGGCTCCGGACTTTGTCGGCACCGACAGTCAAGGCAAGAGAATAGCGCTCAAGGATCTGCGTGGCAGCATCGTCGTCCTGGAATGGTCGAACGACCAATGTCCGTTTGTGGGCAAGCATTACCGCTCCGGGAACATGCAATGGCTGCAGAAGGAGGCGACCCAGCAGGGCGTTGTCTGGTTGACCGTCCTCTCCAGCGCACCGGGCGAGCAGGGCAATGTGACGCCGGCGCAGGCCAATGAGCTCACGCGCAGCCGAGGCGCATCCCCTACTGCGGTGCTCCTTGACCCGAGCGGCGTCATAGGTCGTAGCTACGGCGCGCGCACGACGCCCCATATGTTCGTCATCGACAAAAACGGGACATTGGTTTACATGGGCGGCATCGATGACAAGGCAACCACCGATGTGGCTGACGTCCCGACGGCCAAGAACTATGTACGCCTCGCATTGACGGCCGTCATCGCCGGCACGCCCGTGCAGGAGCCGGTCACGCGGCCGTACGGCTGTTCAGTCAAATACAAATGATTCGCTGAGGAGCTGCCGTGCAGCGGCGCCCGTGCGCTTTTTTTTGGGAATTCACTGGGGCGTGATCGCACTTCTGGCGCGCCACACGATGTCTATAAAGGAGTCGGGAGCAGGTGTGATGCCGGCGCGCACGGCTGGCTATGCCTGGATACGCATGAATGGACGCGTGTCGCAATTCCAATTAAAGTGGTCAAGCCATTATAAGAACAAGGCATCTCAATGCACATGACCAAGCGCCTCGCTGCAGAATTCATCGGCACTCTCTGGCTTCTACTTGGTGGTTGTGGCAGTGCAGTACTCGCGGCGGCGGTTCCGACGCTGGGCATCGGCTTCGCCGGCGTCTCGCTGGCGTTCGGTTTGACCGTGCTCACCATGGCGTACGCCATCGGACACGTTTCCGGGTGTCATCTGAATCCTGCCGTCTCCGTTGGTCTTTGCGTGGGCGGGCGTTTTCCCGCGAAGGATCTCGTCCCGTACATCATCGTGCAGGTGTTGGGCGCCATTGCGGGAGCCGCCATCCTATTTGTAATCGCCAGTGGCCATGCCGGGTTTGAACTGGCGGGCGGCTTTGCTTCGAACGGCTATGCGGAACATTCTCCGGGCGGTTACAGCCTGGGGGCCTGCCTGACGTCGGAGGTCGTCATGACATTTGGCTTTCTCTTCGTGATCCTCGGCTCAACACACGGCAACGCGCCCAAAGGATTTGCGCCCATTGCCATCGGCCTGTGCCTGACCCTGATTCACCTCATCAGCATTCCGGTGACCAACACGTCGGTCAATCCGGCCCGCAGCACAGGGCCCGCCCTCTTCGTGGGCGGCTGGGCGCTCTCGCAGCTGTGGCTATTCTGGCTGGCGCCCATCATGGGCGCTGCGCTGGCGGGAGTCGTGTACCGGTGGGTGGGCGGTGACGAGCCTGCGCCAACCGCAGTAACGGGCAATCGATAGCGGGGTGCGCCGCCGGCGCCGCGCATACGTGGCATCCTCACGGACACGAGACAGCACGCGACATCCGCATCCGGCGGTCAGAGGGGTTAGTGCCCGTTAAGATGCCATCGGCGGGTGCCGTCGCGCTCGCCCTGATTCCGTTCGCAGCGATGTGCCTCTCGGTCTCGCTCTGGGACCGCATCGATCCGGTGCTCTTCGGCCTCCCCTTCAATCTCTTCTGGCTCCTCTGCTGGATCCTGCTCAGCACCTTGTGCCTGCGCGCCGCGTATCACGTCGAAACGACGCGCGCTCGCAAGGACGGGGCCGCGCCATGAGCCCGAGCGCCGTGTCCATGACGATGATCTTCGCCATCGTCGTGGCAGGCGCCATCACCGGCATCCTCGCCGGACTCCGCCGTAAAATGGACTTGGAACAGTGGACGGTGGGCGGCCGCGGCTTCGGCGTGGTGCTGATGTACCTATTGATGGCCGGCGAAGTCTATACAACGTTCGCGTTTCTGGGAGCCAGCGGCTGGGCCTACTCCCGTGGCGGCCCGACTCTGTACATCATGGCCTATCTGACCCTCGCCTATGTCGTGTCCTTCTTTATTCTGCCGCAGATCTGGGAGGTGGGCCAAAGGCACGGCATGCAGACTCAGGCGGACTTCTTCAACGTTCGCTACGGCAGCAAGTATCTCGCCAGATTCGTATGTATCGTGGGCATTGCCTCCTTCGTTCCGTACCTGCAGCTACAGCTGACGGGGCTCGGCATCATCGTCTCGATTGCCAGCTTCGACGGCATCGGCCGCACACCGGCCATGGTGATCTCCGTAGCCCTGTTGGCCGTGTTCGTTTTTGCAAGCGGGGTCAGGGCAGTCGCCTGGGTCAGCGTCCTGAAAGACGTATTGATGGTCTTTGCGGCAGTCACCATCGGTATCGGAATACCACAGATGTACTTTGGCGGTATTGGCCCGATGTTCGCAGCATTGGCGCACTCGCACCCCACGCACCTGACCATGCCGGGCGCTACAGCCAACCTCGGCCACTCTTGGTACATCTCCACCGTTCTTCTCATCTCTCTTGGCTTCTACATGTGGCCGCATGCGTTCGGCTCTGCCTTCACCGCAAAGAGCGGTGACACTCTGCGCCGCAACGCGGTGGTGATGCCCCTGTATACGCTCACGCTCGCCTTCGTCCTGTTCGCCGGCTTTACTGCGGTCCTGGTCGTACCGGGTCTGCCCAATGGCGACCTCGCGCTCCTGACGATCGTGCGCAAGAGCTTCTCGCCCTGGTTTCTCGGCGTGATTGGCGGCGCCGGCGCCCTCACAGCCATGGTGCCCGCTTCCATATTCATCCTGACGGCCGCGACTTTATTCGCCAAGAATCTTTACAGGCCTCTCTTCGCACCGGCAATGAGCGACGATCAAGTTGCCAAACTCGCCCGAATCATGGTCGTGGCGCTCGGTGTCATCAGCCTGCTTCTCGCCATCTACACCTCCACGACCCTGGTATCCCTGCTCCTCATCGGCTACGCGGGTGTGAGCCAATTCTTTCCGGGTGTGCTCCTTGGGCTCTATTGGAAGCGCGTCACCTCGTTCGCGGTATCTGCCGGCATGATTGCAGGCGTCGCAACGGCCATTTTCCTCATGCTCAGCCACCGGGATCCCTTCTTCGGCTGGAACGCCGGTTTTGTCGCCCTGTGTCTCAATTTTCTGATTACGATCCTCCTCAGCATGTTCACACGCGCTGACTCGGGCCGCAGCGCCTCGGCGTAGCGGCGTAACCGAATGAATCGGCTCTCTGAGAGATTTGATAAGACTACCGATCGGCAGCTGCGACGGCAATTGCTAGCGCCCGGAGAGACTCCCCTCCGAGTGATCCGCGATAATTTGCGTAAGACGCGAACCTCGCCTCATGCTCAGATGTCGCCGTTCGCGACTCGCAGCAGCGCTCGGGTTGAAGATTAACTACCACGCTCGAGGACATCACTGGTGAACGAAACACATTCCCACGCGGACCCGGCGCGGACACTGACCACTCTCAGTGCGGCTGATGCGGCGGCTATTGCGGCGCTGCGGCGCGACATCCATGCTCATCCCGAGCTTTGTTTCCAGGAAGAGCGCACCTCGGACCTGATCGCCAGGACTCTGACCGAGTGGGGCATCCCGGTGCATCGGGGCCTGGGGACGACCGGGGTGGTCGGCATCATCAAGCGGGGAAGCGGTAAGCGCGCGCTCGGCCTGCGTGCGGACATCGACGCGCTGCCGATGACCGAACACAACACTTTCCCGCACGCGAGCGTACATGCGGGAAAGATGCATGCCTGTGGCCACGACGGCCACACCGCCATGCTGCTGGCCGCTGCCCGATATCTATCCCGGCATCGAGATTTCGACGGCACCGTGTACTTGATTTTCCAGCCCGCCGAGGAAGGCGGCGGGGGTGCGCGCGAGATGATCAAGGACGGGCTGTTCGAACTCTTCCCGATGCAGGCAATTTTCGGCGCCCACAACTGGCCAGGAATGGCTGTGGGGCAATTTGCGCTCCGACCCGGACCGATATTTGCCTCCAGCAACGACTTCAAAATCACCATTCGCGGTAGGGGTGCGCATGCAGCCATGCCGTCCAACGGCATCGACCCGGTGCCCGTGGCCTGCCAGATGGTGCAGGCTTTCCAGACCATCATCACGCGCAACAAGCGGCCGATCGACGCGGGCGTGATCTCGGTCACCATGATTCACGCCGGAGAAGCAAAGAACGTATCTCCCGACGCCTGTGAACTGCAGGGCACCGTACGGACATTTACGGTGGAAGTGCTCGACCTGATCGAACGGCGCATGCAACAGATTGCCGACGCCACCTGCCAGGCATTCGAGGCCACCTGCGAGTTCAAGTTCCACCGCAACTACCCGCCCACCATCAACCACCCCAACGAAACCGACTTCGTGCGCAACGTACTGGCCACGCTGGTCGGGACGCACAACGTGCAGGAGTTTGAGCCGACGATGGGTGCCGAGGATTTCAGCTACTTCCTGCTCAAGAAGCCGGGCTGCTACTTCCTGATCGGCAACGGCGACGGCAGTCACCGCAGCGGCGGCCACGGCGCGGGGCCTTGCATGCTGCACAACCCCAGTTACGACTTCAATGACGAATTGATCCCGCTCGGCGGTTCAATATGGGTACGGCTGGCAGAAACCTGGCTCAATGCGTCCGGCTGAGCGTTATGGGGTACCCGGTCGGCGTGGAGAAGATTGAGCGCCGCGTGGTTAAGGCCGCCCATCGGGTAGAGTCCAGCCCATGATGCGGCTTGCGATTGCGCTCATCGGTGTCGCCCTCTTTTCGGCGGTGACGGTTTCCGGCGAATCCGCGGCATCCGCCTGCGTGGAGGCTCTGGAACAAGTCGCAACATTGAATATGCGCACGCCCGTGTACAAGCTGACGGGCGATGGCCAAGGGTTCATCAGCGACGCCGATAGGCCTGCCGAAGTGGCTCGGCTGCAAAGGATCATTGACGGCTTTTGCAGTGCGAACCCGCAGGCCAGAAGCAGCGAGGAAGCCGAGGCTCAGCGTCTGCACAAGACGCGCTCGCCGGACTGCACGGCAGAACGGGATAAGCTCGCGCTGATGGAAAAGCCGACTTCCCACGACTCGCCCGACAGCATAGCCGCGCAGCGCCAGCGCATCAGGCAGCGCTGTTCGCTCCTCGAGACTCCGATGAATGTCTGGCTCGTGCAGGTCTGGACCCGTCGCTGAACCCCTGACCGAGACGTACGCGAGACCGAACTCTCAATTGGCCAGCCGGTGGTACTTCTTCAAGATCGCGCGCAGCCGATCGTGCGGCAGTGCGATGACGGTCCGGTCGTTGATTCCCGTCATGGTCCTGGCGGCGACCATGGCGTTGATGACTGCCTCTTCGGTCGCCTGCACCGTCGCCAGAAAGACGGGATCCAATGAGTCGTTGGGCAGCATGGTCAGTTGCCGAAGACCGTGGGAGGAAATGGCGCCGGGGTTGGCTGTGGAGAAGGCCAGGAAAATATCTCCCGAGCCGTTACCGCCATAGCTGCCGTTACGGGCCAGACCCAGGGCCACGTGCCGGGCGACCCGCTTGAGTTGAGTCGGTATGAGGGGAGCATCGGTTGCCACGACTGCGATGATGGATCCCTGATCGCCATCCCAGACAGTGTGTTCGGGAATCTCCGCGCGCGCTCCGTAGTTGCACTGCACGAGTACGCCGATCGTGTAACCGCCGGCCTTGGCATCGAGCACGCGCGAGGAAGTGCCGATGCCGCCCTTGAATTCATTACAGATCATGCCGGTGCCGCCGCCGACGCTGCCCTCCTCGACCAAACCCGAATGGGCCACGTCGAGGGCGTGAAAGGCATCTTCGGGATGGACGTGAAAGCCGTTGACGTCGTTGAGGTAGCCGTCCCAGGTCTCGGCCACCACCGCCATCGACCACCAGTAGCCTTCTTCATCCGGGATGCCGTGCATGACCTTCCACGCGATGACGGCGTCGCGGACCACGCCCACGCTGTGAGTATTGGTCAGCATCATGGGACCGTCGAGAAAACCCGAGTCTTCGAGCCAGATCGTTCCGGTCATCTCGCCGTTGCCGTTTTCGGTGAACCATCCCGCAAACACTGCATCGTTGGAATCCTTGCCGCGCGGCAGGATGGCGGTGACTCCCGTACGCACCGGGCCGGTACCGACCTTGAGCGGCCCGCCACCGGAGATGAGCGTGGTATGGCCAACCTCGACGCCTTTCACGTCCGTGATGGCGTTGAATGCGCCAGGCGTTCCGTCGAAGGGGACGCCGAGATCGCGCGCTCGAGGCTGGGGGTTTTCGTGCTTGGCATCGCTCCGCGCCATGAGCGGCCCGCACAGCGCCAACAGCATGCATGCGCCAGCAAATTGGCGCGACGGTCGCATTATTCTCTCCCCAGCCCGTGAGCTACAGTTGTTCCGCTATCGCGGCTAGCACGTCGTTCGCCTACACCGCCCGCGAGCTCACGGCGACAAAGTCGAGTCGCGCGGTGCAAGCGGCGGCATTTACAATGCCCTGCGACAGCGGCAACATTTTAATTAGGGGTGGATTATGCGCCAATGATTGAGGCAACGCGATCGGCGCCTTCACGCTGCCGTTTTTTTTCTATATTTTACAAATCGACAATGACGGCCAGCGAAGCGCGCGGCCGTTATCGGAGTGTCCCCCGTGTCCATAACCCGCGTCGCGCATTTTGTCATCCTCATGCTCTCGGTCAGTACACCGTGGATTGCAGCTACGTCCGGGATAAGGATAAAAACCGTTCCGCATACCTCCGTCGCAGGCTGGATTCGCGCCGTTGACAAGACCGCACCGTGGGAAGGGATTGGTGAGCGGATCATTGAGGTGCCAGAAGACCTCGAGCAGTTCGAACGTCGGGATCCGCGCGCGCTCTTCATTGCCTATGTGCCGGTTGGCAGCGTAAAGGCCGGTGAGGCCCTAACTAACACCGGCGGGGCCAGGCAAAACGATCGCATGCGTGGGCTGCCACGGGGCGAACCTCAAGGGCGCGGGTATCGTCCCGGGACTTGCGGGTCGTTGGCCAAGCTACACTGCGCGTCAATTATTTGATATTCAATCGGGGGCGCACACGGGGACCGCCGTTGCGCCGATGCGGGACGTCGCCGAGCATCTCTCTGTGGATGATATTATCGCGATTGCCTCTTACCTCGCGATGCTGCACTGAACGCACAATGCCAACGCCTCTTCATCCGACAACAACTTCGCTGATCTGGATTACCGGAGCCTGGTCGGTATAGTTCGCGATATCAGCCATAATCTCTTGCGCGTGCGGGGCAAAGGCCTGTTGGAAGGAGTCGGCGGACTCACAAAAAATGTGACACATGGCAATATAAGTGGCGGCCACGCCTGGAGCACCGCCGTCGAGCCCCTTGTCGACCGTGTAGTACTTGCAGCTATCGCCCAAGCGGCGCTTTACGAGCGGCATATGAGTGTCACGGTAGTACTCATGGTCGAATCGTGCATCCGGCGTATTGGGGTACATCACGCTAACTTTGATCACCGCGGTTCTCCTCGTTTTCGGCATTATGCGCTCGGTCGATCGCACCAGCTACCAATGCTAAGTGATTGGCGCGAGCTTTCCCAAATTCCCGTGCCCTCAATGAGACCCTGGGGCTGAACCCTTCTACTGCCGCATCAGGCCGATCGTAGCCGTACTCGCAGGCTCGCTATCGGGTATCGACCCGACGCTCGCTTCGTGACACTTTGCTGCCAGATGCGAAACCAGGTTGCGCGCGTCAGTCGGCGGACGTGGACAAATTGCGATAGCGCCGCTGCTGTTCAGCAACCGACATCGGCAACGGGCTGCCCGTCGGGCAAGCTGTAGCCCCGAACAGATACGCCCATCAGCACAGCTATAACTCGAGCGCGAGCCGTGCGCCCCCTCCCCGACCGGCGGCCGGCGGCCGGCGACTGACCAGCCGGGGTGCCGCCTGCATCTGGCGCCATATTGAAGCAATTCAGGCATGCACTGAGCTCGTTGGCTGGATCGTAAGCCTCTTACGCAGAAAAACATGCATCGCCCGCTCGCCCGTCACGTACTTCGCACATTCGTAGCCGGAAGCGCGCGCATCAATGCCGCGCAATAGGTGTTCTCCAGAGCCGAGTAACACCGGCCGAATGGCAAGATGCAGCTCGTCAATCAAGGCAGCGTCCAGGAACTGCCGAATCGTGGATACGCCGCCGCCGAGGCGGACATCGCCGCTGCCCGCTGCCGCAGATGCGCGCTGCAAGGCCGCGTAAATGCCCTCCGTGACAAAGTGAAACTCCGTACCCCCCGCCATCTTCAGCGACGCTCGCGGGTGATGCGTGAGCACGAATACTGGCGTGTGATATGGCGGCTCTTCGCCCCACCAGCCCTTCCAGCTCTCGTCCGGCCACGGGCCCCGGACTGGACCGAACATGTTGCGCCCGAGAATCCAGGCGCCGATTCCGGCAAAGCCTTGCTCCGCCATCGAGTTGTCGATTCCGGTCTCTCCACCCTCGTGGCCATGCATTCTTCGCCACACGCGTGTGTGGAAGAACCACTCCATCAAATCTGCGCCGCCGACGCCAAGCGGATTATGCAGATCCTGGTTCGTTCCGGCACCGAATCCGTCGATGGAAATCGCAAAGCTTTGGACGCGCAGATTCGCCACCATTTCCCCCGCTATTGTTCGGTGCGACGCACCAAGTGTACGACACCTGACCGCAAGTTGAGACGCGAATGAGTAGGGGGTCGACCGAGAAATCCGCCCAGATCGCCTCCCAACCACAGTACCATTCAGCACATCTGTACAGCCGCTGGGCTTTCGATCGGCGACGCGCGGCGCGAGGACGCAGCTACAGCTCTAGCCTCCCGCCCCGTGACTTGAAACCCACGGCCTGACGAACGAGCGGCGTTGTTGACTTGCCTTTGCCGACTCTGACCTGTTTGTCGCGAACTACTGCCATCGGGCCGTCACGAGGTGCATGCAGCTGCGCCGGCTGGGCGGTACAATCCGGGCGGTCAATCCGTCCACGCGTTGGTCGCGGCGCGCGGTGCCTACCGAGCGGAGAGTTCAATGTATTGGTACAGTATTCAACTAACTTCCGCAGAACTCGCCGCCGGCGATGCCGAACGAATTCACAAAAAGTTTCAAACCGTATTTCATATCGCCCGCGCGCCAACTGATATGGCAATGCTTACTGACACAGCGGCGCAGGATTTGATTACGCTTTATTTCTATCTGCCCGCGGCCGACTTTGCCGAAGCCTTCATTCGCTCGGTCAATGCGAAGCCCTGCAAGCGACCCCCTCCCGAAGTGGCGCTCGCAGTCGGACACAATGACGTACGCGAGCGCTTGCGGCGCGGCGAGATCTAGCCGTGGCACCCGGCGCGCTCGAAATTCAGCACGGGACCCGTTGGAGTTGTTCAGCTCTTGCCGAGCGCCGCCGCCCGGACGGGGATGGTGGTAATTCAAAAAAGACGGACCTCAGCCGATGGCGCCACTTGCAACCTGGGTAGGTAGCGACTTGTGAGTTCCGTTACGGTAAATGACGCCGGGAATCGCCAATGTGTTCCTTGCGGCGAAAGCGCAGCGCTGACCAGTCCGCATCAATGGCCACCAACCGCACCGTTTCAAAACCGGCGTCGCGCAGCGCATCCCAGCCCGTATCGCGGTTTAGTTCACTTTTGAGGGTCTTAGACGTGCCTTTCGGATAGGCGAACCAAAGGATCGCATCGGCAGCCGATTTTTTGATCAGCTCGCGCCCCACACGATCGACTTCTTTGCGCTGCGTTACGAACGCGATTGCAAACTCTACCGTCGATACGCCCCGCATGTCATGCACTATCTTCACTCCCTTTAGGCGACGCAGTTCATCCTGGAAGGTGCGTGGCGAATTGATAACCAAGACGGTTTTATGGTTCTTCAGATTGAGCTTGTCGAATATATAGGCCACGACTTCATTACCTCGCACGCGGCTCAAGCATGGATCTGATTGGATTACTGGTTGTTGCAATGAGATTCGGATCCTGAAGCGCCCGAGCCCTTCGCTGCCGTAGCGCGTTCTGCACGGTTGATTTCGAGAGCCCTGTGTTGGTTGCGATAGTCTGAAGAGCTGCCCGTACCTCGCGCCGAGCATACTGCTCGCACCTTCGAATATTGCGCCCGGCAACTGCTGTGTGTCTTACCCTTATGCTCACTCTGATGCCAGGCCCGTGATCAACTGACACGAGCGTGCGGGCGACCGGCCAATTGATTGACGGGCGCACTGTCCGTA
>Ga0302324_100021855_pt1 | contig 12461 bp, 13 predicted proteins | sample Palsa_T0_1_FD_201949 | JGI IMG/M metagenome (GOLD analysis project Ga0302324, IMG submission 201949) | Peat permafrost microbial communities from Stordalen Mire near Abisko, Sweden - Palsa_T0_1 | ecosystem: Environmental > Terrestrial > Soil > Palsa > Peat permafrost | place: Sweden: Abisko...
GCACCCAGCCGCAGGTGGTCCTGCTCGACCTGAACCTCCCGCGCATCGGCGGCCTCGACGTGCTGCGGCGGATCCGCAACGACGAGCGCACCAAGTTCCAGGCGGTGGTGGTTCTGACCTCCTCGAAAGAGGAAGAGGATATCCTGCGCAGCTATTCCCTGGGAGCGAACAGCTACGTCCGCAAGCCCGTCGACTTCGTGGAGTTTGGAAACGCGGTCAAGGCTCTGGGCCTTTTCTGGTTGCTGCTGCACGAGCCGGCGCCCACCGGGCACCTCGGCAGGTGAGCGCGCCGCTGGTTCCCAGTAGCTCCGGCGCCCTCGCCGGAGTCTTGGGCTAGCGAGACCTACCCACCCATCTCGGCCCTCAGAAAGTCCTTCACCCCTTCCGGGCCGGTCAGGCGCAGCCAGAGCGGACCGTTCTGGGGTTCCTTCTCGATCGCCAAGCCCAGGAAGGGGCAGCAGCGCCGCTCGTCGTCCACCCAGGTGGCGAGCTCGACGATCGACATCTTCTTGGAGTCGACCCGCAGCTCGAAGCCGGAGGGGATCTCGCGTCGCGTCTCGACCGACTTGAACAACCGGCCCGTGAGGGCCTCGTGCGCAGTGCGCTGCTCCGGCGTGAGCGCTTTCAGGTTGCAGGCAAACTTGCCGGCCGTCTCAGCGCGGGCGGGCAACGCGGCCAGGCCCAGAGCCAGGAGCAGGAGCCGCATGGTCAACACCTCCAGCGTGGGGATAAGAGAGTGATGCATGGCACGCGGAAAGCCCGAAGCCAAGGGGACCGCTCACATCCAGCCGCGCCACTTGAACCAGACCAGCGGCAACAGACCGGTGACGAGCATGAGCGCCAGCGCATAGGGATAGCCCAGCGTCCAACCGTACTCCGGCATGAGCTTGAAGTTCATGCCGTAGATGCCCGCCACCAGCACGGGCGGAATGCCGACCACCGACCCGATGGTGAGGGCCTTCACGATGTCGTTCTGGTCGATGCTGATGAAACCCAGCGTCGCATCCAGCAGGAACTGCACCTTCCCGAGCAGATGGCCCTGGTAGTCGTTGAGAGACGCCAGGTCGCCCCGCACCGCGCTCAGTCTCCCGAGACTGGCCGGGGACAGTTGCCCTGCCGAGGTCTCGACCACGAAGCCGGCGATCCGCCCCAACCCCACCAAGCTGTCGCGGAGCTTCGAGACTCGCTCGCCCATCTGGCCGATCCGACCCAGCGCCTCGCGCTGCGCCCGGTTGCTCCTGAGGCGGCGCCTCTCGCCGGGCTGGTCGCTGCGAAAGGTGGAGCGCGAGATGCTCTCGAGCTCCGAGGCCGCCGCCTCCAGCCGATCGGCGGACTGGTCGACAACCGCTTCCAGCAAGCGCAGGAAGATCTCCTCGGCCGTCACCGCCTGCGCGGCCTCGCAGCTGGTGGCCACGCTGTCGAAGGGCGACAGACTCTCGAAGCGCACCGTGAGCAACTGCTTCGGCGACAGGACGAAGCCCACCGGGGTGAGCGTCGCCGGGCGGCCCTCTCCCTCGCCTTCGCTCAGGAAGGGCGTCGAAAGGAACAGCGTTCCCCCCTCGATCCGCAGTCGGCTCGAGGATTCGATCTCGCTGAGCTGGGCACGCGTCGGCGGGCGCAGACCGGTCGCCTTCTCGACCCGGGCGCGCTCGTCGTCGGTGGGATCGAGGAGGTCGAGCCACAGCGCTCCCGAAGCCAGCGAACCCGATTTCGGATGGACCGCGATCATGCCAACCGGGCGGGCCGGGCCTCGCGGGCGCGGCGGAGCCTTCGCTGGCGACGCCCCAGGATCATGGCGCCGCCCAGGCCGAGCAGAAACGAGGAGTTCGAGTAGAGATTCAAGCAGCCGCTGTCCGGCGGTTGAATGCAGGGGCTCAGACAGGCCCCGGCGTCCGGCGAGCCTCCATCCGGCACCACGCAGAATCCGCTTTCGCACTGGGTGTTCACCGAGCAGGCCTGGCCGCCGGCGCCAGGGGCCTGGCAGGTCGTGCTGTCGGGATCGCAGACCGCCCCCGGCCCGCACTGCGACTGCACGCAGGGCTGGCCCGCGTCCGGAAACGGTTGGCAGACTGCTCCGCCGCCGCTGCCCGGGGCGCACACCCCGGCGTCGCAGGCCGCGGGAGCGAGGCTGAGGTCGCAGGCATCGCCCAGTCCACCGGGAGGGCTACAAGTGGCGGGCGAACCGAGACAGCTCCCCTGCAAACAGACCCCGATACCGGGCACACAAGCTGCCCCGAGAACGTGGCTCGACTCGCAGGTGTTGGAATCGTCGCAGAACAGGAGCGGCGCAAGGCAACCCGAACCGGGACAGGGGCTCCCGAGGACGCCCAGACCGGCGGCGCAGCGATTGCCGACGCACGCCTCGCAGGGACCGCACCCCGCGCCGGCGTCGCAGGGCGTCCCGATGGGGAGCGAGGTCTGCAGGCCACCGCCGAGCGACACATAGGGAACGGCTTGTCCGGAGCAGAGCTCGAGCGGTCCACAACCGCCGTCGGGCACCGCGCAGACTCCGCCACACCCGGTCGCGCTCGCCGGCCTGCAGTAGAGACCTGGCTGGCATTCGGCGCCGTCCTGACAGCTCTGACCCAGCGTAACTTGACCCTGGAGCAATTCATCGCAGGGAGCGCTGCCTTGCTTGCCGCTGGGTCCGAAGACCTGGCTCACGCCCGCGAAGCCGCCGTCGGCGCTCAGGACCGCCGAAGTCAGGTACTGGCTGGACTGCATGCCGAGCTCGCACTCGGCCTCGGCCGGGCCGTTCCAGACGATGCGGCCGGCATCCAGGCCCACGGCCACCCGCGCGGCTCGCTGCGAGAGCTGGCTCTTGGGATCGGCGCAGGCCATCGATTGAATCGGCGCAACCACCGCCGCTACCAGCTGCTGTCGAAGCGTCTGGACGGCGAGTTGCTGGTCGACGGTGGCATCGCAGGCGGAGGAGGCGACCGCCGAGAACAGCGGCACCTGCGCCGACAGCTGGTTGAGCGCGTCGCGGCGCGCCTGTCCCTCAGCCAGGAGCTGGCAGATGTCGGATTGGGTCTTGGGGGCGGTCATCGTATTGGGACCACAGGTCCCGGCGACGCAAACCAGGGGGCTGTTGCACACCCCTGCCCCGCAGCAGGCATCGCCCGATCCCCCGCAGGGAGCGGAATTGCATCCCGCCAAGAAGGGGGCAGAGAGCATGAGCGCTGCAGCCAACCGACATTTCCAGCTCATCTGAGTCGCCATGGGCACTCCTCGGCGGCGGATTGGACACCGGACCCGGGCAGACCGCAACGCGGAAAAGTGCTAGGACCGCCGTCATGTCCAACCATGCCAAAATTGGATCGCTGTCGGCGCGAATCGGCGAGGTCAGCCGAGCGATCGAGAAGCTCGAGGGCGAGCTCACCGACCTGGGCCATCAACTGCAGCGCGCCATCGCGGAGGACGAACCGTCCGGGCGCTCGTCCCATGCCGCCCGCGGATCGCAGCCGCTGGTTCGCCGTGCCGGGATCATCGTCTCCGCGCCGAGCGCGACGTCTCAAGAACGTCTCCCGGTCGTCCCTCGCGCCGCCCGCGGCCGCGCCGGCACGATTCCGGCTCAAGTCGCCAAGATCCTGGCCGAGACGCCCGACCGCCACTACAAGCCCCGCGAGCTGGCCGAGAGGCTCAGCCTCAGCGGGACCCAGGCCCGGAGCCTGGGGATCACCCTTCTGCGGCTGCGCAAGGAGGGCCGGGTCGGCTTCAATCCGCAGACCAAGACGTATCATCAGCCGCCAGCGTGACGCGCGGGTCGCCCTCGTCGGCCTCGAACGCGGCGCGCCAGGCGGGAATCGAACCCACGACCCCCAGCTTAGAAGGCTGGTGCTCTATCCAACTGAGCTACTGGCGCCGAAAGTGAGCCCGGACATCATAGTCGCAACGCTGTCCCCTCGGGGGTCGCCTATGGTTTCGACGAGGCCAGGCGGTAGAGATGGCTTCTCTTGCCGCGCCGCTTGCGGGAGACGAACACGCGCTGCTTGGCGCGCAGGGCCTGCGCCAATGCGGCCGAGATGAGACTGCTGGCGTTGCTCGCCCGCACGCGATCGGGGTGCGTCCTTCCCAGTGACTCCACCAGATCGGCGATGGTCCACCCTTTCCCCGCCGGCCCCCTCGCCATGGCCTGGGCCAGGATCACGGTCATCGACTCCCCCCGCCCGGAAGCCCGCCCAACGCTGGGCACCGCAGCTCGCGGCCTGGCGCTGGGCGCCGCGCCACCTTGCACATAGGAGATGACCGCCGACAGCAGCAGCTTTTCTTGTTGCAGCCGCTGAAACTCCCGCTCCAGCTCGTGGAGGCGAGCCTGAGCGGCGCGCCGGTTCAACCATGACTCGATCGGCATGTGTTCTGAGCTCCCTCGTAGATCCCGATCGAGGGAATCTAGGTCAGGCCCAACAGGCTGGCTATCAATAAGTGCGGCGCCACACTGCGCACATCCGTCACTGCTGGGTTCCCAGCGCGGTCCGTGCCGCAGCAGCAAACCGCCCGCCCGGAAACCGGCGAAGATACTCCTGCAGCGCACGCCGGCTTCCCGCCTGATCGCTCTGCGCGGCCAGGCAGCTCGCCCGGCCGTAGAGCGCTCGCTCGGCCAGCGGCGCGTCGAGCTCCTGCGAGCTCAGCAGCCGGTCGAAGGTCACGAGCGCTCGGTTGCAATCCTGCGCACGGGCCTGCAGCTCGGCGCGCAGGAGGGTCAGCTCGCTGGATCGCGGCCATGAATCGAACCCCGGCAGGGCCATCGCCCCCTCCAGCGCTGCCAGCGCACGACCGTCATGCCCGGTCGCCATCTCGGCTTTCACCTCCGCCAGGGCGGCCTCGTAGGCCAGGCTGCCATTGGGAAACCGCTGGTGGTACGACGCGAGCTTGGCCAGCGCCTGGGCAGGCCGTCCCTCGCCGAGGTCCCCCAGCGCGCGTGACAGGAGCTCGGCCTCGCCCGCAAGCGCGTCGGCGCCTGGTTCCGGGGCGGCGATCGGAGCCGGAGGCGACAGTGCAACGTCAGCCTCTCGAGACGCGATCGGCGCGTGGATCCGACGCCGCGGTGGCGGCAGCGCCGGAGCTTCGAGCGCTGGCGGCAGCGCTAGAGCTTCAAGCGGTGCGCTGTCGACCGGCGGAAGTTCAAGCGGGGGGGCCGGGGGCAGCGCCGCGAGCGGCGAGACCTGGGGCGACACGTTGATCTGGCTGGCACCGCCCAGATGGTGCGGGCTCACCTGGCTCGCCGCGACCTGCAGCGCGCGCGACCACCACTGCTTGACCGGCGAGAGCGTCAAGGCCATCGCCAGATTGAGCGAGAAGAATATCGAGAGCGCGATGGCGAGCCGCCGGAGGCCCAGGACTCGCCGCGGCCACCTCGCCGCCCACGGCTGCCTCCGCTCCCGAAGCGCGGCGAGCAAGCTCGACGTAGCCTGAGGCGTCCGCGGGCGCGTTGGCGGAGCGGCCCGGAACAGGCTGCCTGCCGCCGCCTCCAGCGGGCTGGCCTCCGCGCCGGCGGGCCGGCCTGAGCTGATTCGGGTGTGGAGATCGCGCCAGCGCTCTCGAATGGGATGCCTGGTCATGAGTCGTCCTTGCCTTCTCGGGGGCGGGCGGCGTGCGGCTTCAGCTTCTCCAGCTCGCGCAGGAACCTGGCGCGGGCGCGATGCAGCCGCACCCAGACGGTGGCCAGCTTGATTCCCGTCAGCGCCGCGACCTCCTCGCCGCTCAGCTCCTCGAGCTCGAAGAGGATCAGCACCGTGCGATAGCGATCGCCGAGCCGGTCGAGAACTTCATACACGTCGACCTTCACCTCGGCCTGACCCAGCAACTCGAGGGCGGTCGGGGAGTCGGCGGGAAGCTCCGCGAGCGCTCGACCTGAATCCGCGCTGCGCGTGAGGCGCCGGCGCCAGCGCTCCCGCCAGCGCTGGTTGTAGACCGCGTGCTCGGTCACCCGGTAGAGCCAGCGCTCGAGCGGATCCCCCAACGCGTCACGCCGCTCCAGCGTGACCACCCTGGCCTCCTCTTTCCAGGCCGTCAGAAACACCTCCTGGACGATGTCCTCGACATCGCCGGAGCGACCACCGAGCCGCTGCGCCCAGCGGCCAACCTGATCCTGGTAGCGCAGATAGATCTGCTCCATGGAGAGTCGTGCGCTCTCCGGTTCGAGGGTCGCCGCCAAGGAAGGGACTACCTGAATTGCCGTTCGCGGCGGAATGCCCGGTAACCTCCAGCGAGCCTAGTCGGCTCTCGCTCAAAACCTTTCAAGCGCGAGTCAGCGCTCGGACCAGCTTAGCCCCAAGCCCAGGGCGGCCTCCAGCTGCGGCAGGGTCGCCGGATTCGACTCGCCCTCGACCGAGAGTGCATGCCGCAAAAACCCGCCCTCCCCCCAGAGACCAAGCCACGGCAACAGCGCTGGCCCGATCCTGGCGCCGGAGGTCGGGAACCGGAGTCCGACGCGCACCCCAAGGCTCAGGCCCAGGTCAAAGGCCGCGCCGCCCTGGTTGATCGGGAAGCCCGCGCCAGAGGCAACCACCGCACCAACCGGCACGTCCAGATGCAGCGACAACCAGAAGCGCCGGCCGTCGAGCGCCCGCCATTGCGCGCCGGGGGCCGCCCAGACTCTCCACCAGCTCCCCTGGCCGCTCGTCCCGACCTCCAACCGGCGTGGGGCCTCGAGCTGCAGGGCCAGCTCGGGTCGAATCGCAAAACCCCGGATGGTGAGCGCGCCCAGGAGCAGCGCCCCTCCGCCACCCACGAGGTCTGTCGTCAACGACCCGATGCCCCCGGCGCCGAGCTCCAGACTCGTCGAACCTGGGCCCTTCACCTCGCCGGGCGCGCTGCGCGCGATGAGCGGCAAGGGGGCCGTCGGGAATTCGAGCTCCAGCTCTAGCTCAAGGGCGCGCAGGAGCGTCGCGGCCGCTCCTGCCAGTAGATGGCAGTCCTTCTCCGCCGGCAGCGCGCGCACCCCCAGCAACACGCTGTTCTCGTCGTAAACCCGCAAGCGGAGCTCGCCGCCGGCCGAGTCCTGATCGAGCCTGACGATGGCGGGCTGGTCCGATCGGGCGTTCGGGCCGCGACCATCTGCGAGCTCGGCCTGCACTTCTTGCGGCGCAGGGCAGGTTGAAGTCCCGACGACCTGGAGGCCGGCCTCGGTCAACGACAGGACGAGTGTGAGGGCGAGCGTGCTCAAGAATGTGCTGGCCAACCTGTAAGATCCAACGGGAAATCGCTACTAATGAAGCTCATGACGACCGACCGGCACATGTCTTTCATCCAGGTCGCCAAGCTGGCGCTGGGGTTCGGGTTGGTCAGCTTGACCGCCGCCTGTGGCGGCGGCCACACCCTCGACAACGGCCCCCTCCAGGGTGGCGCTGGCTCTCCTTCACTCAACCTGGGCGGCCAGACCGGCGCAACGACAGCGACCGCGACCTATCCGACCCCCTGTGAGATCGACCTCCTTTGGGGAAGTGTGCCGGTCGGCCTGACCGACAGCGTGACCGTTCGAATCGAGAACGACGGAACCGGAGCCCTCGAACTGTCGCAGGTCATCCCCACGCTCGACCCCGCGTTCAACTTGAGCTGGGGCGAGCAACCCCCGATTCAGCCCGGCGGCTTCGGCGCGTTCACCGTCACTTTCAAGCCCGTCGAGCTTGGTCCGGTCGAGTCGACGTTCACGATTCAAACAAACGGCTTCAACCTCTATTGCCCCACGCCGCCCGGCCGCGCAAACGACTCGATCCTCACGGTCGAGCTGATGGGCACGGGCGTCGCGACCTGAGGGCGACTTCACGGCGCGCCGTTTGTAAGGTTCCGTGTCGAACCTCACTGATCGTTGCATGACCCCTCGCCGACCCTCGTCGTTGATGTTCACCCCGCTGCTTGGCCTGGCCGCGTGCAGCCTCGGGATCCAGGTCGGCAAGGTGACCTCGGGCGGTTCGACGTCCGGCTCCGGCCCCACCTGCTCCAGCCCTCTCTGCCTGGGCAGCCAGACCGGCGTTGCGACCGCGACCGCCACGTTCCCCAATCCGTGCGAGATCGACCTCGACTTTGGAAATGTGCCGATCGGTTTGATCGACAGCGCAGTCGTTCAGATCGACAACGCCGGATCGGGCACCATCGATCTGTCGCAGCTCATGCCCACCCTCGATCCCGAATTCGGCCTGAAGGTCGGCAGCCAGCAGCCGATCCAGCCCGGCACCTCGGGTCAGCTGACCATGACCTTCCAGCCCTACAAGGTCGGGCAGGTGACGTCGACGCTCACCATCCCGACCAACGGCGTGAACCCGCACTGTCCCGCGGTGGCCGGCGGGGGCGACTCGGTCCTCACCGTCGAGCTGATCGGCACAGGCATCGATCTCTCCTTGGTCGTGGAACCCGATTCTCTCGACTTCGGGGACGTGCTGATCGACGCGACATTGAAGAAGAGCATGACGCTCATCAACAAGTCGACCGCGGCTGTGACCGGAATCACCGCGAAGATCAGCGGCGCCGACGCCAAACTCTTCGTGGTCGACGACTGCCCTGCGACGCTCGGCCCGGGCGACTCCGCGACGGTTGACATCAGCTACTCGCCGCTCGCGCTCGAGATTCGCTCCGAGGCCATCGTCACCTTTTCGGGCTCGGATGGCGAGATGGCAACCCTGAACCTGTTCGGCGAGCCGGTGGGAGTGGCCCTCACGCTGGAGCCGAATCCGATCAACTTCGGGTTCGTGCCGACGTCGACGACGGTGGTCGGCTGCACCACGGTGTCCAATCAGGCCAACGTGTCGGTCGACGTCACCGGCACGAGCGATTTCGCCAACGAGGGCGGAGCGTTCGCGCTCGCCACCACCGACGACGCCACCCCGCCCAATCCCTTCACGCTCCCGATCACCATCGCTGGTGGCGACAGCGCCAAGGTTTGCTTCCAGCTCACGCCCCCGATCACCCAGCAGTATTCGGGTCAGTTGACGCTCACCACCACCGACCCGAGCGGCACCAACCCGGTCTTGCAGCTCGCCGGCTGGGGCGGAGGTCCGCAGATCACCTGCGCGCCAACCACGCTCGACTTCGGCCCGATCGTCGTGGGCAAGCGATCCACCTTGCCGGTGACCTGCACCAACACGGGCAGCCCCATTCCGGCGACCAACCTGATCATCGATCCACCGACCGCCAGCCCAAGTGTCTTCGACCCGGAATTCGACACCACCACCGATCCCTATCCGCTCGATGGCCTCGCGCCGAGCGCGAGCGCACGAATCGACGTGAGCTACGTGCCAACCACCGCCGTCTCCAACGACAAGGGCACCCTGTTCATCAAGAACAACGGCGGCATGGGCGCGACAATCCAGATCCCTCTCACCGGGCAGGGAACGAATTGATCCCGCGCCGCCATCTTCGGATCGTCAGCTCAGCGCTGGCCGTGGCTGGCCTGGCGGCCTGCAGCGCTGGAATTCAGGTCGGCAAGGCGACCTCCGGCGACGCGACCTCGGGCCCTGGTCCCATCGGCCTCGGCAGCCAAACGGGCTACACGCCGGTGACGGCGAGCGATCCGAATCCGTGCGAGCTCGACCTCGACTTCGGGACCGTCCCGATCGGTGTGACGAGCAGTGCCGTGGTTGAAGCGGGAAACAACGATGAACCGTTCGATCTGTCGATCGATGGTGCGCTGGATCCAGAGTTCAGTTTGCTAAGCGACAAAGGGCTTGTTCCACCGGGCAGCGACGGTGAGGTCACCGCGACCTTCGGACCTGTCGACGCCGGCACCGTGTCCTCGTCGTTCACGCTTCTGACCAACGATGCGTACCCCCCTGTCCGGCGACCGCCGGCACGAGCGGTTCTGCGCTCACCGTCAAGCTGACGGGCAACGGAATTGAGAGCTGCCTCGTCGCGCAAATGATGCTCGATTTCGGCAACACGCTGATCAATACGTCGACGCAGCAGAGCCTGACCCTCACCAACAACTGCGCCGAGGCCGTGGCCGGAATCATCACAACCGTCGAAGGCGGCGACGCCAACCTCTTCACGACGCTCAATGCCCCCACCGCCCTGGGCGTCGGCGCTTCCAGGATTTTGGACATCTACTACTCGCCGCTCACGCTCGAGACGCGTTCGTTTGCGAACGTCACCTTCGTCGGTTCCGGCGGCGAAAACGCGAAGGTTTACCTCTTCGGCGAACCCGTGGGGGTGGCCCTCACCGTGGCTCCGAACCCGATCGACTTCGGCTTCGTGCCGCTGGCGGCGACGGCGGTGGGCTGCACCACGGTGTCGAACCAGGCCAACGTGGCGGTCAATGTGACCGGCGTCAGCGGCTTCGCCAACGAGGGCGGCGCGTTCGCGGTCGCCACCACCGACGACGCCACGCCGCCCAATCCCTTCTCGCTCCCGATCACCCTCAGTGGCGGCGACAGCGCCAAGGTTTGCTTTCAGTTCGCGCCCCCCATCAGCGAGCAGTATTCCGGTCAGGCGGTGCTCACCACCACCGACCCGAGCGGCACCAATCCAGTCGTGGAGCTCACCGGCTGGGGCGACGGGCCGCAGATCACCTGCACGCCGACCAGCCTCGACTTCGGCCCGATCGTCGACGGAGGGAGCTCCACCTTGCCGGTGACCTGCACCAACACGGGCAGTGACACACCGGCGACCAACCTGATCATCCAACCGCCGATCGCCAGCCCAGTCCTCTTCTATGCGCAGTTCGACACCTCCATCAATCCCTATCCGCTCAATGGCCTCGCGCCAGGCGAAAGCGCACAGATCGACGTGACCTACTCGCCAACCGAGGCCTCCAACGACACGGGCACGGTCTCCATCAGGAACAACGGGGGCAATGGTCAGCCGATCACGATCCCGCTCATGGGCCAGGGCACGAACTGATTCCCGCGTCGGTCGGCGAGGTTGTAAGCTTCCGATGAACAACCAACACCAAGGTGTTCCATGACGACTCCATCGCGCGTGTCTCATCTTCTGGCCGGCGCGGCACTGGGCTTGGCGAGCCTGGCCGCCTGCAACAGCGGAATCCAGGTCGGTCAGATGACCGGAACGGCGACCTCGGCGGGGGCGACCAGCGGCGGGACCACCTCGGGAGGCGGGACCACGGGCGGCACGACCACTGGCATCACAATCGGGCGGCCTGCGATCACCGGCCCGGGCGGGTTGAACCCCAATCCCTGTGAGGTCGACGTCGATTTCGGAGACCTCGTCATCGGCCTGACCGAGAGCGTGACCATCACGGTCACCAACAGCGGCAATGGGGTCCTCGACCTCGCGGCGATCAATCCGACCCTCGATGCCGCGTTCCAGCTGAGCTATGCCGCCCAAACGATTCAGCCCGCTGGCTCTGGCCAGTTCGGCGTGACCTTCAGCCCTTTCGTTCAGGGGCAGGTGACGTCGACCTTCACGATTCCGACCGACGGAGCGAATCCCGCCTGCCCCGCAACCGCGGGATCGAGCGCGTTGAGCCTCACGGTCCAATTGACCGGCAACGGCGTCCAGCAAGGCCTGCTCGTCGACCCGAACGTCCTGGACTTCGGCAACACGCTCCTCAACACCACCTCGCAAAAGAGCGTGATGCTCATCAACACCAGCACGGGCTCGGTGACCAACCTCGTCGCCGCCGTCAACGGCGCCGACTCGAACCTCTTCGTCGTGGGCGAGCTCCCGGCCACGCTCGCGGCATTCGCCGACGCCGGAGTGGACATCAGCTATGCGCCGCTCGCGCTCGAGACCCGTTCGCTCGCCAGCGTCGTCTTCAGCGGATCGGGCGGTCAGACAACCACGTTGAATCTTTTCGGGGAGCCCGTCGGCACCGCTCTCTCACTCTCGCCGAATCCCGCCAACTGCGGCTTCGTGCCTCCCGGGACGACCGCCATCTGCTGCACCACGGTGTCCAATCAGTCCAACGTATCGGTCAATATCAGCGGCACGAGCGGCTTCGCCAACGAGGGCGGAGCTTTCGCCGTCTCTCCGACCGATGACGCGACGCCTCCGAATCCGATCAATTTTCCGATCGCCATCGCGGCCGGCGACAGCGCCAAGGTCTGCTTCTCCCTCACGCCCCCCTCGAGCCAGCAGTACTCCGGCCAGGTGACGCTGGATACCGACGACCCGAGCGGCAACAATCCCGTCGTGGAGCTCACGGGCTGGGGGGGCGGTCCGCAGATACTCTGCCAGCCCGTGCAGAGCCTGGGCTTCGGGCCCGTTTACGACAACAGCTCCTCGACCATGTCGGTGAGTTGCACCAACACCGGCAGCGCGCTCCCGGGGATCGCGCTCACCATCGGGCCGCTCGACGCCGGTCCGAGCGTCTTCACCACGGCCTTCGACCTCACCGTCGATCCCTATCCCGACGGCGGCCTCAACCCGGGCCAGAGCGCGCAAGTCGACGTGACCTACACGCCGATCGGGGCGTCGAACGACACGGGCTCGCTCATCATCCCGAGCAACGGCGGCCAGGGACGGACGCTGTACATCTCACTGACGGGCTCCGGGCAATTCTGAGCCGG
>Ga0302324_100021856_pt1 | contig 12461 bp, 9 predicted proteins | sample Palsa_T0_1_FD_201949 | JGI IMG/M metagenome (GOLD analysis project Ga0302324, IMG submission 201949) | Peat permafrost microbial communities from Stordalen Mire near Abisko, Sweden - Palsa_T0_1 | ecosystem: Environmental > Terrestrial > Soil > Palsa > Peat permafrost | place: Sweden: Abisko...
CGGTCAGGGCCGCGGCGCCGGCGCCCGCCCCGGCCGCGATCCCGGGGGCGGTGAACGCGGCGGCGCCGGCGAGCGCCGTGATCGTGATCGCGGCGCCAGCGCTCACGGACGTCCCGGTGAACGCCGCCGGGGCGGCGAGGGTCGTCGGGGTGACCGCCTTGCCGACGCTGGCCGTGACCGCCGGGAACACGGCGGCGCACGCGAGGGTCGTCGTGGTGACGGCGGCGTTGCCGGCCGTGCTGACGCCGGGGGCGGGGAACGCCGACGGCGCGGCCAGGCCGGCGGCGGTCAGGTTCGCGTCGGCGCGGGCGCCCGGCGCGGCGAACGACGCCGTGCAGCTGAACGCGGCGGTGGTGATGTTGTCGGCGTCGGCGATGCCCGGGGCCGGGAACGCGGCGGCGGCGGCGAGGGCGGTGACGGCCGCGGCGGCGTTGCTGACCGCGGTGATCGCAGGCGCGGGGAACGCGGCCGATCCGCCGATCCCGGCGGCGGCCGTCTCGTCGGCGCGGACGCCGGGCGCCGGGAACGCGGCCGTGCACGCGAGCGCCGTGGTCGCAAGGGCCGACCCGGCGGCGACCGCCGGGGGCGGCAGCGCGATCGTGCCGGCGAGGACCGCCGTCGTCAGAAGCTCATCGGCGCGGATGCCGGGCGCGGCGAACGCGGCCGTGCCGGGCAGCGCCGCGCTGGTCAGCGCGGTCCCCGCGCCGACGACCGGGGCGGTGAACGCGGCGGCCCCGGTGAGCGCGGGGGGCGTGATCACAGCCCCGGCGCCGATCCCGGGCGCGGGGAAGCTCGCGGACGCCGCCAGCGCCGCGCTGGTGACCGCCGAGCCCGCGCCGACCGCGGGCGGCGGGAACGAGGCCGCGCACGCGAGGGTCGTCGTGGTGACGGCGGCGTTGCCGGCGGCGGCCGCCGCGACCGAGGTCCGGGTGACGCGCCCCGCGGGGGGCGGCCTGCGCCGGGCCGCCTTCGGCTGCGCGGCGGCGGGGACGGCCGGGCCGGCGCCGGACCAGGCGCCGCTGTTCCTCAGTCCGTGGCCCCGGCGGGGCCGGTGCGGGAACTGGACGCGGGACCGGATCGGCCCGTTCGGCGGGGGGACGGCCGGGCCGGTCCCGAACCAGACTCCGCTGTTGCGTATCCCGTGACCCCGGCGGGGCCGCAGCAGGCGCGTGACGCGCGCCCGGATCGGCCCGTTCGCCGGCGGGACCGGCGGGCCTGTGCCGAAGAACACGCCGCCGTTGCGGACGCCGTGGCCTTTGCGGGGACGGCGGGGGCCCTGGACGCGGGACCGGGCCGGCCCGTCCGGCGGTGGGACGGCCGGGCCGGCGCCGCTGAACGCGCCGCCGCCCCGGCCGGCGCGGCCCCGGTCCGGGCGGAACGGGATGGTGACCCGGGACCGGATCGGCTGCGACGGGGTGGCCGCCGTGACGGCGGTGACCGCCGTCGTCTGCGGCGGCTGCGGCTGCTGCGCCCGGCGGAACTTGCGGCGCCAGGTCCGACCGCCCGGCTGCGGGAGGACGGAGCCCCCCGCGCCGCCGCCCGCCGCGGCGAGGATCTCCGCCGCCGCGAACCCGGTGACCGCCTGCGCGGCGGAGGTGTAGCCCAGCACCTGGGCCACCCCGGCGGTCGTCTGCGCCGATCCCTCGAACACGGCCATCGTGCTGTTGGCGTCGGTCTGCCCGTAGATGACGGTGGCGGCGTTGGCGGTCACGGCGGCGCCGGTGGCACCGGAACCGGACCCGCCGACGATCACGGACCCGGTGGCGTTGGGGGTGATGGAGATGGCGGCGAGGGTGCCCTCGGCGGTGCCGGTCTTCCCGTTCTGCCCGGCCATCGGGGCGGCGCCCGCGAACTGCCGGACGATCAGGCAGGTGTCGATGGCGGTGGACGGGGAGGCGGTGACGGTGACGGCGCCGGACCCGGGGGCGGACCCGGCGTCCATCACCCAGACGGCGGCCAGGCCGGACCCGCCCGACCCCGCGTAGGAGACGAGGGTGACCCAGCTGTTGCCCGCGGTCCCGCTGAAGTTGCTGCTGATCGTGAAGCCGGCGCCGGTGACCTCGTTGCTGTTGCCGTTGGAGGCGACCGCGACGATGAGGCTGTTAGCGGCGGGGGTGAACGTCGCCGATGTGGCGGCGGCGAGGATGCTGGAGCCTATGAAGGGGGCGCCTGCGGACTCGACGAGCGCCACAGATCACCTCCGTCCGGCGCAGGGGGACTGCTGCTTTAGTTCTCGCCGTACAGCTTCATGTACTGGGTGGTCACGGTGTTGCCCGCCGTCGCCGCGCTCAGCGTCAGGTACGGCCACAGGTAGTACTCCAGGTCGTCCTGCCAGGCGGTCATGGTGGTGCCGCCGGACCCGCCCGGGTTCATGGTCAGCGGCGCCGCCGCGAACAGGTTGGAGGCGACGATGCCGCTGCACCAGATGGTCGAGGCGGCGCCGGGGGCGAGCGCGCGCAGGCCGATCCGGAACGTCGCGTCCCAGCTCCCGGACGCGCTGGAGCCGACCGCCACGGCGGTGCTCGGCGTGCACAGCGGGGTGGCGGCCGAGAAAGCCGGCGGGCTGACGGTGGTGTACGCGAGCCCGAACGACCAGGTGGGCGTCGTGACGGTGCCGGTGATGTACCCGCCGATCTCCAGTTTGAGCGAGGAGCTTCGCTTGCCGAGCGTCACCATGTACCCGCCCGGCACGCTGACCTCGGGCATCGCGGCGGTGATGGTGACCGCCGCCCCGGTGGGAACGGACGTGGTGGCCGCGCCGTAGAACGCGTACAGCAACTCTGTCTGCGTGAACGAGTATCCGGAAATTTTGTCTCATCTCCCGTTGTATTTACATTGAGGTGAAGACGGGCGGCGGTATCTGCGTGACCCCGGTCGGGCCGAATGACATCATGGCGATGCCCGACCACGGGCTGCCCGCCAGAGACCAGGACCATGTGACCTGGCCGCCCACCCCAAGCGGCAGCGTGGGGATGTCCATCGCCCAGTCGAGAATGTCCAGGTTCGCGTTGGCGACGGCGGCCGACGGCGAGGCGGCGTCCGTTCCCCAGCCGATGCCCGCCGTCGCCCCGTACGTGGCGAGACTGCTCTGGGCCCAGTTGGACAGGCCGCCCGGCGCCGTCGGGATACCCGCGTTCCCGGTGTCGCCGGACGCGCACCCGCCGTACCCGTAGATGGTCAGGTCGGCGCTGTTCGCGATCGTCAGCGACGGGGACGCCAGGGTGGGAGAGTACCCGGAGGTCGTGTAGACGGCGGTGTTCGCCGGGGCCGATCCGGCGTTGCCCCGAAGCGCGTACATGTACGCGACGACGTTCGCGCCGCCGGCCGCGGTGGCGCTGACGGAGCTCCCCTCGGTGCCGTCCGCCGTCTTGGTGGCGACGTACCGCAGATTGCCCGCGTTGTTCGCGCCGGTCACGGGGGAGAACGGCGCGGAGGTGAACCCGGCGGGCCATCCGGTGATCGTGCCGGTCCCCGCGCAGGTGATGTCGAAGATGAGCAGGTCGCCGGGCAGCACGCCGTTGGGCATGGACATGGCCAGCGCGCCCGTACAGCCGGCGGCGGTCAGCGCGGTCGACCCGACGAACACGCCTCCCGCCGGCCCCAGCGGGGGGGCGTTCTGGAACCCGATCGACGGGTGGGCCAGACCGCCGGAAAAGCTGGAGCTGAAGCCGATGATGCCGGAAGGGGATGTCGTCGGCGCGGTGTCCCCGTTATTCGCCTCGACGGCGACCACGATGTCCTGCGGGGTGGAGCATTTGACCGTCGCCGGGTTGACGCCGGAAGCGCCGTAGCCGAGCGCGGCGACCCCGTAATCCGGCCAGGCGATGTTCGGCCACTCGCCGAGCGCCACCTCCCAGGTGTCGGCGTGCCCGGTGGAGTCCGCCAGCGTGACCGACGTGACCGGCTTCGCGTTGATGCACCAGGCGATGAACGCGACGTACCCGTTGCTGCTGCCGATGTACGCCGACGGCGGGAACTGGCTGTTCGCCGGGGAGAATATCCAGGTGTTCGCGCCGGAGGTGGAGTCGGTGACCGACGTGAGGCCGGACGTGGCGGACAGGCCCCCGGAGGCTGTCGCCTTGATGTACCCGGCGAGCACCAGCGTGGTGCCCCCGGCGGCCTGGCTGGTGTAGCTGATCGTCGGCCCCGGCGAGGCGTAGGCGCCGCTCGCGACGGCCCCGCCGATGTACGCGGGCTGATTCCAGGCGCTCACTCGACGAAGACCAGCTGGACCTGGTACTGGGTGGCGGTGCCTGCGCTGGAGCAGAGGATGAACAGCCCGAGGAAACCCGAGGCGGGAAGCCGCCATTCGGCGCCCGGGTTCACCCACTCGCCCCATCCCGCCCCGGCGGCCATCGGGATCGACTCGGACCACAGCCACCCGGTCTGCCCGGACGCGCCGCCGCCGGCCGACAGGGTGGGGGCCGTCGTCCAGGCGGTGCCGCCGCCGATGGAGCCGATCGACCAGACGCTGTTCGCGGCGATGTCAGACGAGTTGTGCGGCACCGGGGCTGCCAGCGACGCGGACCCGACGGCGGGGGTGTTGGACGGCCGCGCCAGCACGCCGGCGGCCGTCGAGTTGGGCGGGTAGGACACGCCCGACCCGGAGACCGTCCCGAAGCGCAGCGCCTGGATGTCGGCGGTGACCGTGGCCGACGCCGACCCCATCAGGATTGGGGTCGCCGTGATGGCCGCCACCGTGTAGGGGCCGGATGTGACCGTGTACGTCCTGCCTAGTGCCATGGTTCCCTGCCTTTACTGGGTGAGGGTGAGCTGGGACAGGCCGGTGCCGGACGGCGTGATCCCGAACGTCCCGGCGACGGTGTTGTAGCCGGTGCCGACGTAGATGGTCAGCAGGCACGGCTTGCTGACGGATGCGGTGATGTTGACGAAGTAGATGATGAAGCCGTAGATGCCGGTGAGGGTGGTGCCGGTGACGGACAGCGGGTTGGTCCACCCGTAGGTGATGAGGCCTGCGCTGGTCGTGCCCGCGCTGGACGCGCACGTCTCCACCACGTCGGTGCCGCCGGCCGCCGCGGCGTGGAGGTTGACCCCGCCGGTCGCCCAGCCGGTGCCGGTGACCTCATCGGTGTTAACCCAGGCGGGACTGGCGTTGCCGACCGCGACGGGGGCGGCGTAGTCGGCCGCCGAGCTCGACACGAGCGACAGGTTCTCGTTCAGGGAGTTGCCGGCGAGGGTGATCTTGGTGGGGGTGCCGGTCTCGGTGACGTTGGTGAACATGTCCATGAGGGTGTGCAGGTACCACCCGGACTTGGAGTAGGCCATGCGGCGTCCTTACTGGTTGAAGCCGATTTCCTGGTGGTGGGTGGGCGGCCGGATGTTGACGTCCTGCCGGTGGTCGGATTCGGTGATGACGGTGCCGAGCTGGTCGGTGGTCTGCTTGGCGCGCTTCCCGGCGTCGAGGCCGGGGTCATCCTCGGGGCGGGTGACGGTCGCCACCTTGTCCCGGGTCCGGCCGCCCCGCAGGTGGCCGATGCTGCGGATCCGTTCCCGCTCCTCGGGTGTCATGCTGTCTCCTTTTTTTCGAATTTGTTTCGCCTACCAACTGCTCGCGTTCACGGTGATGGCCGCCGCCGCGAATTGGACGGTGTCGCCGTTGACGACCCCGGTGATGCTGCTGGTCAGCGCGCCTTGCAGCCAGCGGAGCGGGGTGCCGGCGGTGTCCCAGATCTCGATCGCGGTGATCGTCGGCCAGGTCCCGGTCGCGGACCAGCTGACCGAGTTGCTGTTCGACTGGGTGCCGCCGGACGGGGCGGCGCAGAACGTGGTGCCGAGCGAGTTGGCGGTTGACCCGGGCGCGGTCGTGTACCCGAACTCGGTGGTCATCTCGGTGCCGTTGCTGCTGTTGGTGCCCTGCGCGGTCATCAGCCGCAGGCGGAACGGCGGGGTGCAGGTGAACGCCGACCCGCCGCCCGTCCCGGGGGTGATCGTGAACGCCGCCGACGACGTGAACAGCGCCTGGAGGAGCGCGTTCACCCGGTTCTGGTCGGTCATCGCCGCCATGTCAGATCACCAGCTGCGGGTCGCCGGCGACGGCGAGGTGCAGGACGGGCCGGCATATGGTGCACCCGTCCGGCCTCTTGGGCTGGGTCGGCGGGTGCCAGCACGGCTCGCCGGGGTGGTTGGCGGCCTCGCACTCGGCGGCGTTGACGACATCCCGGCCGTGGTGGTGCGGCTGCCCGTCCTCGCCGGTGACGGTGCAGCATTTGCACCAGGTGCGGCTGTGGGGGTCGGTGCCGGGCGGCAGGTCGGCCATCGCGAGGCACTGCTTGCACTGGTACTGCATGTCGTTTCTCCTGTTTCTCGTGATCAGATGAGGCCGAGGTTCCGCAGGGTGCCGATGCAGGCGTTGACGGCGTTGGTGACATCTGAGGCCCAGTTCGCCGCGCCGCTGCCGGTGTAGAAGTTGCCGCAGTACTGCGAGGCGCCCCCCGTGCCGTTCGGCGGGGAACTCGAGAGCGCCAGGTTCGCCTGCGGGATGGACAGGCCGGCGCCGCCGACGGTGAGATCGTCGGTCGTCCACAGGCCGACGTTGGTCCCGCCCCCGTGGACGCCGATCTGGCCGGTGATGGTCAGGTTGCCGCTGATCGTGCCGCCGCCGGAGGGCAGCGCGTTGTTGGCCGTGTTGTTGGCCGTGTTGGCGGTTCCCTGGGCGTTGTTGGCGGCCGCGTTGGCGGTGTTCGCCGTCGACTGCGCGCCGTTGGCGGTGTTCTGCGCTGTGGTGATGCCGGCGGCGTGGGTTGCCAGAACCGGGAGGATCGCGTTGACCCGCGTCTCCGTCGTGTACGCCTTCGCGGCGGTCGACGCCATCGCCGACGAGACGCGGATCGCGAAGAACACGAACGCGAGGATCAGCGCCGCGAATCCCCAGGTGAGGGACAGGAAGTGCGCCAGGGCCTCCGCGGCCGCCGCGACTGCGAGCGTCGGCAGCCAGGCGCCGCGGCGGCGGCGGCCGGCGCGCATCAGGACGCCACCGCGATAGGGGTGAGGACCGTGGTTTCCATGCTCAGCATTCCCGTCAGAGATGTGTCAAGCGACTGATAGGGGGTGATCGTGGCGACCTGGGCGAAGTCATCCCAGGAGTAGGCGCCGACGACGAAGGTGACGGGGAACTGCGGGGTGACCTCGCCCCCGTATCCGTAGTCGGTGAGGATGAGGCGGACCATCGTCCCGGCCTGGTCGGTGCCCGGGTCGATCGGCTGCCCGCCGGTGTTGAGAAGCTGCCCGTAGCTGGCGGTGAACGGCCCGGCGAAGCTGGCCCGCTGGTACACCTGCAGGACCGCGCTGCCGACCGCCTGCGCCGCCGCCTGGCTCATCGTCCCGGCCGCCGACAGGTCGATGTACGTTTCGGTGACCTGGTGGGCGGCGACGTCCTGCGTGTTCTGCACGGAGGTGACCGCGAATGTCGCGGCGGCCCCGGTGGTGGCGTTGTCGGCGGCGGTCTGGTAGCGGATGACGATCGTGTTGACGTCCCCGCCGAGGGTCCGGGCGACCGGGGTGGTGGCGACCAGCAGCCGGTTGGGGGTGGTGGGCAGCGGGAACACCATCAGGTCGTCGCCGTAGTTGCCGCCCGGCTGGCTGTTGACGTACCAGGTGAGGCCGCCCCTAGTGCAGACGAGGTTGAGCAGGGCGGTGATCGTCTGCGCGCCCGGGTCGATCGGCTGCCCGAGCCACATGCCGGCGGGGGTGCCGACGCCGGGGTTCACCCAGGGCAGGCCGCGGGCGATCGCCTGGTTGACGCTCTCGTCGGGCTGCCCGGCGGGCCAGGTGTCGGTGTAGACGGCGGTGAAATCGGTGCCCCGGTTGCCGTTGCCGACGGCGGTGATCGTCCACCCGCCGGCGGACGGGGCGGGCTCGTCCATCTTCCCGTCCCACACCTGATGCCCGCCGCGGGTGATGCGGACCTGCCATCCCGGGTTGAGGAGCTGCGTCCGGTACGCGGCGGGGACCATCAGGGTGAGGGTCATCTGATCGCACCCGCCGGGGCACACGTACCCGTAGGTGAGGGCGGTGACCTGCCCGAGCGTCCCCAGGTACTGCCAGTTGGCGGATCCGGGCGGGGCGACCGCCACCTGGCTCGACCCGGGCAGCGCGTACGGGATCGACGCGCCGCCCGCCCCGGCGGTGAGCGCCCCGATGACCTGCGGGATCGACAGCGACCCCACCCCGGACATCCCGGCGACGAACCCGAGGATCTCCCCGGAGATGCCCAGCAGGCCGGTCCCGGACAGCTTGGCGGTCGGCGCCGACGCGGACAGCAGGCCCGTCCCGGTCAGCCCGGCCGACTGAAGGTAGGTGGCGCCGCCCATCGGGGCGAGGGACCCGGACCCGGACAGCGCCCCGGAGAACACCCAGGTCTGCCCGGTCGCGGCCAGGGAGCCGGAGCCGGACAGCAGCACGGTGCCGCCGCCGCCGGTCGGCGTCGCCACCAGGGAGCCCGACCCGGACAGGGCGGCGGTCTCCTTGAGGACGCTGATCCCGGTGGCGGTCAGGGCGCCCGACCCGGACAGCGCCGCGGTCTCCGCGAACTGCCACGCGCCGCCCATGCTGCCCGACCCGGACAGGGCGGCGGCCCCCGCCTCGATGGGCTGCCCGACGGCGGTGATGACGGCGCACGGCACCCGGTTGGACGATCCGGTGAACGTCGCCGACGTGCTGCCGGCGGCGGCGGCCGGGTTGTACGCGGCGTCGTCGTTGCCGTCGGTGGTCTGCATCGTGTACCCGGCGGTGACGCCGGAGAAGTTGCTGTACGCGGCGGTCGCGGCGAGGACGAGGGACGTCGACGGGGTGGTCAGGACGGGGGTGGTGTAGGAGGTGACGCCGTTCTGGGCGGTGCTGGTGGACGCCGCCGCGGTGATCACCGACCCGGCGGGCAGGCCGCTGAACTCGGAGAACAGCATCGAGTTGAACGACGTCGCCACGTTGAACGTGACGGTGACCGACGTGAACGCCTTGGTGGTGCCGCCGTTGGCGGACGGCAGGCACACCGCCGTCGCGACGAGCGAGTACTGGGCCTCAGTCGAGTCGTAGCCGCCCGCCGCCGCCGGGTTCTGGTTGTTGGCGGAGGTGGAGTACGTCCAGGTGTTGCTGCCGCCGCTGGCGTTGTCGGCGACGGAGACGAGGGTGATGGTGGTGTTGGATGCGATGTAGCCGCGGCAGGAGACGGTGAACGCGTGCCCGGCGGTGACGGTGAGGCCGGTGACCGCGACGGTGGTGCCGCTGTTGCGGGCGCCGACCTCCTGAACGTCAGCGGTCATGTCACTGCGTCCGGTCGAAGAAGTAGCACGCGTAGTAGCTCAGCGACACGTTGGGGACGGCGCTGTCGGCGCAGTACACGAACAGCTGGTTGTCGCCGTCGGCCGGCTCGACGGCGAGGGGCCCGCCGGAGATCGCCTGGCAGGCGTCGTACACGCCGATCGCGCTGGCCCGCCCCGACTGGGACCCCATGATGCCGCCGAGGGTCACGTTCGGGTTGGGGGCGTCGATGTAGTAGGTGACGTAGCCGTTGGACGCCTCGTTGATGCAGACCGTCTGCCCCATCGTGTCGAGGAACAGGCAGTCGGTGAACCGGTCGCTGGTGTTCGTGTCGGTGACGGACACGGTGTAGTAGCCGCCGAGGTTGTCGGCGGCGACCAGCTTGGGGGGGAGGGTGAGGACCCCGGCGGTGAGGATCCCGTTGGTCACCTGGGCGGGCGTGATCGTGACAGGCAGGGTGGACGCCGACCAGGCGGTGCCGCCCGCGTACTCGTACTGGGTGACGGTGACGTAGATCGTCCGGTTCCCCGACCCGTTCCACGAGTTGTTGATCAGGTAGATGGTGTAGGTGCCGGCGAAGTCGGCGTTAACCCCGGTGACCGGCTGCGGCATCGTGTAGTTGTGGGTGCCGTCGGGGGCGTCGCCCCCGGCCCCGACCGACACCATCGGGACGAACGTCTTCACCGACCCGAGCGGCGGCCGGTGCACGATGAGCGTCTTGAACGCGGCGGACACGTAAGGGGTGATCCTGATCTGCCCGGCCGCCCCGGCGCCGCCCGCCTGCGCCGACCCGGACGAGTACGCGCCGCCGCCGCCGCCGCCCGGCGCGCTGCCCGCCGACCCGGGGTTCCCCGCGGAGGCCGCCCCGCCGCCGCCCGCCCCGCCGCCGCTGACCGCGATGCCGCCCGACGCGGTGGGCGCCCCGGTGGTGGCCGGGTAGGTGAGCCGCACCTGCCCGGCGGCGCCCGCCCCGCCGGCGCTGCCGCTGGTGTGGCTGCCGCCGCCGCCGCCGCCCGGCGCGGCCCCCCCGGACCCGTTGCCGCTGTTGTTCCCGGTGCCGTTGCCGCCGCTGCCGCCGCCGTTGGGGGCGACCGCCCCGTACTGGCTGCCGGACGCGTTGCCTTCCCCCGCCGGGCTGCCGGAGGACCCGCCGCCGCCCGTGTACGGGTAGGCGGGGCCGCCGGTGCCGCCGTACCGGCCGAACGTCCCCGTGCCGGTGAACCCGCCCTGCCCGTCGGTGGAGATGCTGCTCTGCCAGGAGTTGCCGAGCCCGCCGGTGCCGGGCATGGCGAGCACCTGCGCGACGTCCCCGGTGAACGACGACTGCCCGCCCGTCGCCCCGTTCCCGTGGCTGGTGCCGCCCGCCCCGCCGCCGCCGACGACGAACGTGTAATAGGCGCCCGGGGTGACCGCGAGGAGGCTGTTGCGGTACTCCCCGCCGCCCCCGCCGCCGCCGTTGGCGCCGCTGTTGCCCGCCCCGCCGCCGCCGCCGGCGCCCCAGCATTCGGCCAGCACCTGGAACACCCCGGCCGGGCACAGCCACCCGGACCCGCTGCCGGAGTAGGTGCCGGGGGTGGTGAACAGGACCGACCCGGACCCGATCGGGGTGCCGCCCGCCGACGCCGGGCCGGCCGAGCTCCCGCCGCCGCCGCCGTACGTGCCCGCCGGGTTGGCCCGGCCTGATCCGCCCGGGTACTCCACCAGGTTCGCCGACCCGCCGCCCGCCGCCCCGGCCGTGTCGCTGTTCGCCGTGACTGATCCGCCGCCGTGCGCGGTGACCTGGAGGGTGCCGCCGGACACCGGCCCGAACACCGACGCGAGGCCGGCCCCGAACACCGCCCCGGACGTGTCGCCCGCCCCGACGATGTACGGGATGCTCATCCCGGACAGGGCGGGGAAAATCGTCTCCGACGCGTACTCGCCGCCGCCGCCGCCGGCGGCGAGCCCCGCCGCCGTCATGTTCCCCCCGGCGCCGCCGCCGCCCCAGCACTCCACTTTCAGCCAGGCGGTGTTAGTCGGCACCGTGTAGAAGCCGGAGCCCGCCGCCGTCAGCGTCGTCGGCGTCCCCGCGGTGGGCGGCTGCTGGAACGACATGCTGACCGGGGCGCGGGCCGTCCCCGCGACCCCGTACAGGGTGTAGGCGATCCCGTGGGTGACGGGGGTGATCGACTGGGCGCCCGGGTAGGCGGTGAGCGCGTCCATGTAGGCGGTCACCCACGACAGCCGGGAGACGCGGTCCTGCCGGTTGGTGACCGTCAGCGCGTAGGAGGCGACCGCCCCGTAGTGGAATGCGGCGCTGCCCTGCGGGATGGGGATGGTGACCCGGGTGAAGACGGGCAGCTGCGCGGCCGACCCGACGGGCAGCAGCAGGTTCGACCGGCTGAATGACAGGGTGTTCCCGCTGGTGTCCGTCAGGGTGACGGAGACGCTGACCCCGTGGCATTTCCCTGCGTACTCCAGGTTCGCGTAGTACCTTGATCCGAACCCGAGCCACATCTGCAGTGACGTCATGTTGACGAGGTTCACGGGGGCGGTGAGCGTCGAGCTGTAGGTGAGCGGGGTGATCTGCCCGCCCGGATCCCCGAACTGGTCGGGGTCCCAGCAGCAGGTGTAGGGGCCGACGACGCACTGGCTCGACTGGGAGCACTGCGAGGAGGAGATCGTCGCGAAGCTGTCCAGCACCACCGGCACGGGGGGCGGGGGGACGACCGGGGTGGTCGGCACCGGCGACGCGAAACTCACCTGCGTCTGGACGCTGGACCGCCCGTAGGGGAGCGCCGGGATGGTGATCTGGATCTGCATCCCGCACAGCTGCTTCTCCAGCAGCGTGTCGAACACCGGGACGGTCGGCAGGGCCCGGAAGCAGTCGAGAAGCATCGGCAGCGCGGCGCCGCCCGGGTTGCCGGCGGCCGGGTCCCGCGTCCATGTGATCGTGTAGTAGTCCTGGTCGATGGTCCGCTGCAGGAACTCGCGGGCGGCGGCGAGGATCTGCCGGTTGGGGGCGGTGATCCATATCGGCAGGGTGATCGTCCGGTTGGACGCCCGCCGGCCGAACGGCCGCTCCCCGTCGAGCAGCAGCGACGCCACGAAATCGGTGGTCGGCTGCGGCGCCCCCGGGTTCGCGCCGGGCTGCAGGCGGAACATCGCCCCGGGGCAGAGGGGGTTGGTGGTGGCGACGCCGCCGT
>Ga0302324_100021857_pt1 | contig 12460 bp, 8 predicted proteins | sample Palsa_T0_1_FD_201949 | JGI IMG/M metagenome (GOLD analysis project Ga0302324, IMG submission 201949) | Peat permafrost microbial communities from Stordalen Mire near Abisko, Sweden - Palsa_T0_1 | ecosystem: Environmental > Terrestrial > Soil > Palsa > Peat permafrost | place: Sweden: Abisko...
GCAACCTTATCCAGATTCCCGGTTGGGTGTTTCTCGCTGCTGCGGTGCTCACGTTGGGCCGGCTGTGGGGAGGTGCGGTCACCTACGTTGCCGCTGTCACCTCCTGCGCCTTCACGTTCGTGACGATCCGAATCCTTGGTGGCGACGCCTTGAGATTGCTCAAGAGCCGGGTTGCGGTCCGGTTACTGCGCGAACTCGACGCCCATCCAATCGCGAGCGTCGCGCTGCTGCGAATCCTCTTCCAGACGGTGCCGGCATTGAACTACGCGCTCGCAATGTCAGGAATCAAGTTCCGTACCTACCTCATTGGCACGCTGGTGGGTCTTCCGATACCGATTGCCTTGTACTGCGTGTTTTTCGACATTCTGGCGACCGGACTGGGCATTCGCTAGCGCACCGCGGGCGCAATGCGTGCGATCTGGAAAGACCTCAGCGTCCCCTTCTACGGCTACAACCGTCCGGACGCGAAGGTATCGGAAGGGGTGCGAGAGTCATTCTGGCTTCAAGGGATGAAGTTCGACGTGCCGACCCTGATCCTGCAAGGCGACGATGATCAGATCGTGCCCTACACCGACGCGGCTGCGATCTGCGGCACACCTGGGCGAGCTGGCACGTGCAGAGTGGCACGCCGCTGTACGCGTTGCAGGAGTTGGGTGGCTGGGAGCCCCCGAGATCGTGCGCCGTTACGCGCATCTCGGCGCGGAACACTTTGCCCCGTTTGCGCGAAAATTGTGTGCATTGCGTGCCATTGGTGAAAATTAATGGCACGTTTTGGTCACAGTGGGGTGCGCGAGTTAGTAGTCGCTCGCGCCCCCAAGCGCATGGGAATTGGTAGGCCGTGCAGGGATCGAACCTGCGACCAACGGATTATGAGGCAGATTTCGCCTATATAAGCACATGTTAAATCAATAACTTGCAACGCTTGCCCATCTCGAAACCAAGGTATCCCAGTCACAGTTATGGCACACCCAATGTGCGTGCGTCACATTTTGCGATGGCTCTGCGTCCCAGCTATCTTGCCAGATCTAAAGAAAACCCGAGGTCCGGACGCTGAGTCCGGCCCCCGGTGGTCGACTAACATCAAAGCCTCACTTGGCAGCGCTCATTGAAAAGGCCGCTTCGTTCGTTGACGCAAGCGCACCGGTTGTCGTCTGCGCCGGCAATTGCCAATGTGCCCCCTCGGACGACAATGCCTGGAGTTGACGCTCCGACAGCCCGTGCGGACGGATCATGGCAAATTCAGAACGTGCGCTTTCGATGACGGGTGCCGCAAGTGCAAAATGAGGCGCCTCAGTCGACACTGCCTGCAATTGCAGCTCGGACAGACCGCTCGGATTGCTCACGCGGAACGTAGAAGGGGCGCTGTTGTAGACAGGCTTGCAGATCTGCCCCAGGTTACATCCATTGAAGTAGGCATACGAATCGCCGACCAACGGATTCATGTCGCTGTCGGCGCGTGCCACACCCGAAATACCGGCTACAAGCAGCGCCGCCGCTGCCACAATGCTCTTTACAATCGAAACGTTGCTGTTCATGACCGCTCCTTATCTAAGTGGAAAATGGATACTTCACTCGGCGTGGATCATCAAATGATCAACTTCGCGCCTATACCCATTAGGCGCCGGCTGCGTTTCGGACGCGTTTCGCATTCATCACGTCGCGTTGCAGCCGTAACGCCTGTTGACTTAATCGAGGGCTAGATTGCGGCCCGTCGCGAGCCGCGAGGTCACGCTTCCGAGCCCTTGACTTGCGCTTGCCTGGGTATCCGCTGCGCTTACCCGCCGCGCCGGATCAATTGCGAGATGGCCTCGCGTCCCACGCCTAGAGAAAATCCTGCGAACGTTGCCACACATCTCGGCAGAAGCACGCAGCAACACGAATCCAGTTGGATCAAGCGCTCATGTTCCGCGGTTTTTGAGCAGGCTCCAAGGCGCGTGGCTGGCCGGCGCGATGGACCCGACATCTTCGGGATGACTCGGTACGTCGCCTGTGTGTTCGATCCACCCGCCACCGAGGTCCTGGTACAGGTCGACCAGGTTGGTGAGGCGCCCCAGGCGCGCTTGCACCAGTGCCTGCTGGGCGTTGTACAGATCGGTTTGCGCCGTCAGTACAGTCAGGTAAGGGTCCACGCCCATTCGAAACCGCATGTCCGAAAGCTCGAGTCGGCGTTGCTGCGCCTGGGTGTAACGTTCGAGGGATGCGACCTGGTCGTCATAGGTGCCGCGTGCGGCCAATCCATCGGCCACTTCGCGAAATGCCGTTTGAATTGTCTTCTCGTACTGGGCAACGTTGATATTCTCTTGCACGGTCGCTACATCGAGGCTAGCTTGGAGTTGCCCCGCTTCGAAGATCGGCAAGGTAAGCGAGGGCAGAAAGCTCCAGGCCAGGGATCCGGCTTTGAACAGGCCTGCGAGCGCGGAACTCGACGTGCCCAAGTCGCCGGTCAAGCTGATCGTCGGGAAGAAGGCCGCGCGCGCGGCGCCGATATTGGCATTCGCCCCGCGCAACGTCGCCTCGGCCTGCATGACGTCCGGGCGGCGCGTCAGCAGATCGGAGGGCATACCCGCCGGAATATCAGCCAATATCCTCTGGGCGTTCAGAGAGGCAGGCGGCGGGAGATCGCCGGGAAGGGGCTCACCGATGAGCAGCACCAGCGCGTTTTCGGCTTGTGCGCGACCGCGGACCTGTGCCGAATAGTTCGCCTTCGCCTGCTCGACGACCGTTTCCGACTCGCGCACTGAGAGCTCGCTTCCGGTGCCGGTCTGAAATTGGAGCAACGTAAGCTTGTACGATGCCTGAGCAGTCTCGAGCGTGTGTTGCGTGACCGCAAGAAGCTCGTCGTCAGCAAGCAGCGTCAGGTACTGATCTGCGACCTCGGAAACGAGCAGAATGTCAACGGCCTTACGCGCCTGTGCCGTGGCGAAGTATTGCTGCAACGCCTGCTCGCTCAGGCTCTGCAAGCGGCCGAAGAAGTCGAGTTCCCAGGAGGTGGACAGGCCGACGGCATAGTCATGTGTCAGGGTCGTGTTGCCACTGGTCGCCACATCTGCCGGAGTGCGCGTCGTCGAATACTCGGTTACTCCGCCGACCTGCGGAAACAACGCCGCCCGCTGGATACGGTATTGGGCCTGGGTCTGTGCTACGTTCAAAGCGGCAACGCGCAGGTCCCGATTGTTGGCCAGCGCGATCTCGACTAATCGCTGCAACCGCGGATCGGTCAGGAAATCGCGCCAGCCGATATCGGCGGCGGGCAACGTCGTGCCGACCGATGCCACCGACGGGTTGTATGCATCGCCGGTCGGATACGCTGTGGCAACCGGCAAAGCGGGCTGCTCGTAGGTCGGCTGCAGGGAACACCCGGCGAGCAGCGCCGCGATGGCGATGAGCGCTGACCCGCACAGGGTACTGTCGACGCCCACTCGCTTCAATCTATGGTCTCGCTTCATTTTGCACCCCCGCCATCCACCTCGGCCGCAGTCTGCAGGGGGAGTGCCGGCGACGAAGCGGCCTTAGGCTTGAACAACTTCTCGGTTATAACGACGAAAAACATCGGGATCAGGAATGGGGCGAGGAACGTGGCGCTTAACATGCCGCCAATAACGCCGCGCCCGACTGCGTTCTCGCTACCCGATCCTGCCCCGTTGGCGATCGCCAGAGGCAATACGCCAAGGACAAAGGCGAGCGAGGTCATCAGGATCGGCCGCAGCCGCAAATGCGCAGCCTCGACCGCGGCTTCGATCGCCGACCGCCCCTTGGCCTCGAGGTCGCGCGCGAACTCGACGATCAGGATGGCGTTCTTCGAAGACAGTCCGATGGTAGTCAGTAGACCGACCTGGAAGTAAACGTCATTTTCGAGATGCAGTGCCGTCGCCGCAGCGAGTGCGCCAAGAATTCCAAGTGGTACCACCATGATCACGGAAACGGGCACCATCCAGCTCTCGTAGAGCGCGGCGAGGCTCAAAAAGACGACGAGAACGGAAAGCCCGTACAACATGGGCGCCTGCGAGCCCGATTGTTGTTCCTGCAACGAAATGCCTGTCCACTCATAGCCGATACCCGTAGGCAGCTGCTGCGCGAGCCTCTGCATGGCCGCCATCGCCTGTCCTGTGCTCTCGCCGGGAGCAGCTTGTCCCTGGATCTCCACCGACGAAACGCCGTTGTAGCGCTCCAGCTTCGGTGAGCCGTAGCTCCACGAGCCGCTTGCGAATGATGTGAAGGGCACCATGCTGCCGCTGGTGTTGCGGACGTATAGCGATCTCAGGTCCTCGGGATTCATGCGGAACGGGGCATCGGCCTGGACATAGACCTTCTTGATGCGGCCGTCGGTATCAAGAAAATTGTTGACGTACCGAGAACCCCATGCAATGGAGAAGGTCTGATCGACGTCACTCAGGTTAATGCCGAACGCACTCGCCTTCTCCCGATCGATATCTATCTTGTATGTCGGGTTGTCGTTGAGCCCGTTGGGCCGGACAAGTGCAAGGTTCGGGTCAAGGCGCGCCTTGGCAAGGAGTTCGTCGCGCGCCTGCATCAGCTTGGCGTGGCCGAGGCCTGCCCGGTCCTCGAGTTCGAAATCGAAGCCCGACGCCGTTCCCAGGGCAGGTATCGACGGCGGGTTGATCGGGACGATAGTCGCATTCTGATACGACGCAAAGTGCTTGGCCGTTCGGGCAAGAACCGCTTGAACTTTGAGATCGGCGCGCTTGCGCACAGACCAATCCTTGAACCGGACGAAAACCAGACCCTGGTTCTGTCCGCGCCCCGCGAAATTGAAGCCGGCGAGCTCGAACGCGGCGTCGACTGCTGCCCCTTCCTCATGCAGCAGATAGTCGCCCACGTCGTCAACCGCGATTTGTGTCTGAGCCTGCGTCGCACCTGGTGGCGTCTGTATCTGGAAGTATGCGACGCCCTGATCCTCATCGGGCAGGAATCCCGTCGCCAGACGCACGAACAGCAAACCGACGGCGACAATCAGCGCCCCATAGATCAGCAGCCAGCGGGCAAACCGATTGATCACATAGCGCACGCTGTCTACATATTTGTCACGACCGTGCTCAAAGCCGCGATTGAATGCACCGAAGAATCCCTTCGTCGCGCCGCCCCCGTGGCTTACCGTCTTCAGCATCGTGGCGCACAGCGCCGGTGTAAGCGATAACGCAACAAAGACCGAAAGCAGCATCGCAGAAACGATCGTGAGCGAGAACTGGCGGTAGATCGCCCCCACTGACCCGCTCGAGAATGCCATCGGCACGAACACTGCGCTAAGCACCACGGCGACACCGACCAGAGCGCCGGTGATCTGGCCCATGGCCTTGATCGTCGCCTCGCGGGCCGAAAGCCCTTCCTCAGACATCACACGCTCGACGTTTTCGACGACGACGATCGCGTCGTCGACCAGGAGCCCGATCGCGAGCACCAGCCCGAACATCGTTAGCGTATTGATCGTGAAGCCAAATGTCGACATGACCCCGAATGTTCCGAGGAGCACGACGGGCACCGCAATGGTCGGAATCAGCGTCGCGCGCAAGTTCTGCAGGAAGAGATACATCACAAGAAAGACCAGCAGAATGCCCTCAAACAGCGTCTTGACGACCTCCGTGATCGAGATTCTTACGAACGGCGTGGAGTCGTATGGGTACACGACTTGCAGCCCGTGTGGGAAATACGGCGAAAGCTCGCCGATTCGTGCCCGCACCGCCTTCGCCGTGGCAAGCGCGTTGGCGCCAGGTTCCAACTGAATGCCAATTCCCGAAGCCGGCTGCCCGTTGTATCTTCCGTCGATGAAGTAGCTTTCGGCGCCAAGTTCGATGTGCGCGACGTCGTGCAAGCGCACCTGCGACCCATCGGCGTTGACTTTGAGCAGGATGCTGCCGAATTCGGCAGGCGTGCGCAGCAGTGTCGCTTCCGTAATGGTCGCTGTCAGCCGCTGGGTCGTCGGCGCCGGCGTCCCGCCGAGCTGGCCGCCGGCAACCTGGACGTTCTGGTTCTGGATTGCGGTGGTGACATCGACCGGCGTCAACGCAAAACTGTTGAGCTTGTCCGTATCGAGCCAGATGCGCATGGCGTATTGCGTGCCGAACACGTTAAAGTTGCCCACGCCGTTGACCCGACTCAGCGGGTCCTGCAAGTGCGCGGCAATGTAGTTCGCAATGTCGTAACGTGACATGCTGTTGTCGCTCGAAACGAAACCCGCGATCAACAGATAGCCGTTACTCGATTTAGTGACCTTGATGCCTGCTTGCTGTACTTGTGCAGGTAGCAACGGCGTTGCGAGCTGCAGCTTGTTTTGAACCTGTACCTGCGCGATATCGGGATTGGTCCCGGCGGCAAAGGTCAGGGTCGTGGTCGCGGTGCCGGAGTCGTCGGAATTCGACGATATATATATCAGGTTATCGAGCCCGCTCATCTGCTGCTCGATTACCTGCACGACCGTGTTTTCGACGGTCTCCGCAGAGGCCCCGGGATAGGTCGCCATGATCTGGATCGATGGCGGCGCAATGGTTGGGTACTGCTCGATAGGCATCGAGCGGATCGACAGTGCGCCGCCGAGCATGATCAAGATGGCGATAACGATCGCGAAGATCGGTCGGTCGATGAAGAATTTGGCCATCGTACGACTCCCTATCGTGCACTGGCGGTGACTGATGCAGGCGTCTGCGGGGCCGGCGGTCCAGCGGGCATCGCCGCAATGGCAGAAGACGACGACCCTGCGGCGGCCGTTGTAGGCTGCGCCTCGACCGCCTGAACCACGCCTCCAGGCTGCACCTTCTGCACGCCGGCGACGATAACGCGATCGCCATCGTTCAGTCCGCCATCGACGATCCACTGATCGCCCCTTGTACCTCTGAGTTGCAGCGAGCGTACCGCGACCTTGTTGTCCGGGCCGACGACAAGGGTCGTCGCTTGTCCTTTTGGATCGTGCGTTACGCCGACTTGTGGCACGAGGATGGCGCTATCGTTGACGCCCTCCTCGATCCTGGCGCGCACGAACATTCCAGGAAGCAGGATGAAGTGTGGGTTGGGAAAGAGAGCGCGTACCGTCACCGTCCCGGTCCCCTGGTCGACGGTAATGTCGGTGAACTGCAACGAGCCCGGGAGCGGATATTGCGTTCCGTCCTCAAGCAGCAGCGTCACCCTGGCTTGATTCGGACCGTTGAGCTTCAACTGGCCCGTTGCGATGTCGCGCCGTAATTGCAGACCCTCGACGCTCGATTGCGTCAGGTCGACATAGATCGGATCGATCTGCTGCACCGTCGCCATAAGCGTTGCGGCACTTGCCTGCACGTAGGCACCCTGGGTGACCTGTGAGACACCGCTCCGCCCAGTGATCGGCGCTACGACGTTGGTGTAGCCGAGATTGATCTGCGCCATCGCCACCGCCGCCTTGCCCGACGCAACGTCGGCAGCAGCCTGCCCCTGGGCGGCCACGGCATTGTCGTAGTCCTGTTTGCTGACCGCGTTCGCAGCGACAAGAACCTTGTAGCGCTCGGCCTGGGCAGTCGTCGACGCGAGATTGGCTTCGGCCTTCTGGAGCGAGGCGGTCGCGCTGTTCAGCGAGGCAACATAGGGCGCGGGGTCGATCTGATAGAGCCGCTGTCCTGTCTTGACGTCTCCGCCCTCCGTGAACTCTCGCTTGAGCACGATGCCGTCGACGCGGGCGCGTACCTGCGCCACGAGATAAGCGGAGGTCCGCCCCGGAAGCTCCGTGGTGATCGGTACGCTCGCTCGATGCACGCTCACCACCGAGACTTGCGGAGGTTGCACCGTCGTTGCAGGCTTGGCGGTCCCGCAGCCCGCCAGGATCATGGCGGCCACTGCGGGAGCCAACCCCACGCGAATTACCCTCATTGGACCGGAATCCATGCACACCACCACTAGTTGGTTAGACATTGTGTTCATGGTGCGGGTGATTCGCTAGCTTCCCATTTCACCTCCGCTCGATTGCATTTCATTTGCAATCCGTGACGGCGTCGCTCGAGAATATTTTCGAATTGGCGTTCCGCTCCCAAGTCGGTGGGTCGAAACTCGGCACGGCGATGTATTGCGGCTGCCGACGGACCCGCGCCCACGTCGGCGCGTGAGTACCCACGCTCCATTTCATTTGAAATCTCCCCGGCCCAAGCTGAAACGCTCTCGCAGGCGAGTTCCTTAATACTGGGTCTGTGACTTCGATATCGGCGCGCTTGGCTTGGCCGGGAGTTGCTAAAGCGAGGCCCCCTTTCACGCGGCTGCAAGCGCCTATTGGTGCAGTGCGCATAAGGAGGCGATCAGTTCGGGAACGAAAGGACGACGAGAACCATGGAAACCATTGAAATTGGAACCTCCGGAATCGCCGCTTCGCGAATCGCCCTGGGCACCTGGGCGATCGGCGGATGGATGTGGGGCGGAAATAACGACCTGGACGAGTCTGTTCAAACCATTCGCTCGGCTATCGAGCGCGGGATCACGCTCATCGACACGGCCCCGGTCTACGGCTTCGGCCGTTCGGAGGAGATTGTTGGCGAGGCGCTCTCCGGGGGCCTGCGCGAACGGGTAGTCATTGCGACGAAAACAGGACTCGAATGGAGCGACGGCAGGGTGTGGCGGAACGCGTCTCCCATGCGCATCCGAAAGGAGCTCGAGGATTCGCTGCGGCGCCTGCGCACCGATTACATCGACCTCTACCAAGTACATTGGCCCGATCCAGACGTGCCGATTCAGGACACGGCAGAAGCGCTCTCGGGCCTATTACACGAAGGCAAGATCCGCGCCATCGGGGTATCCAACTATTCGCCTGCGCAAATGGCCGAATTCAGGAAATTTGCTCCCATTCACGCGGTGCAACCTCCGTACAACCTCTTTGAGCGCGATGCCGAAAGCGGCGTGCTTCCGTACGCGGCAGAGCAAGACATAACCGTCCTGTGCTATGGCGCGCTGTGTCGCGGGCTACTCACGGGGACGATCACTGCCTCCACGGAATTCAAAAGTGACGACTTGCGGCGCAACGATCCGAAGTTTCGGGAGCCACGGTTTGCTCAGTACCTGGCGGCGGTCGAGTCGCTCGACCGTTACGCGCGGGATCATTTTGGCAAGGGCGTGCTCGCCCTCGCGCTGCGATGGGTGCTCGACCAGGGTGACACCGTCGCGCTGTGGGGTGCCCGTCGCCCCACGCAGCTCGACCCGGTTGGCGACGCCTTGGGGTGGAGGCTTGACGACCAGGCGAAGCGGGACATCGATGAAATTCTTCTGCGGACCGTAAGGGACCCAGTCGGTCCCGAATTCATGGCTCCGCCGTCGCGGGACGCTGCGGCGCTGGCCGCCTAGGAGTCGACATGAAAATCGGAATTGTAGGTACCGGACGCATGGGCACCGCAATCGCGCGCCGTCTGCTCGAGTTCGACAATGAAGTCCGGGTGTGGAATCGCACCGCTGCCAACGCAGCTGAAGCGCTTGGGGCCGGAGCGAAGTGGGCCCCGACGCCCAGCGAGTTGGTGGACCATTCGGAAGTCGTGATCTCCTTCCTTATCGACAACACGGCGGTTGCGCGCGTGTACCTCGGCAGCGACGGGCTCCTGAGCGGCCGCGTGGAAGGACGTCACTTCATCGACATGAGCACCGTGTCTCCGGACGCACATTTGCCGATCGCCCCGGTCATGGTGTCCCGCGATGCAGGCTTCATCGAGTGCCCCGTAAGCGGCTCGATGGTCGCTGCACGCTCCGGAGTCCTCGTCGGGTTCGCCGGCGGCGAGGCCGCTGAGTTCGCACGCGTGCAGCCGTTGCTCGAGCAGCTTTGCCGTCGTGTCGAACACGTCGGACCGCTTGGTGCCGGTGCTCGGATGAAGCTTGCCGCAAATCTCCTGCTGGCCGTATTTTGGCAAGCACTCGGCGAGTCGTTGTCCTTGGTCGATCCCTCGGCCTCGGACGCCGCACGCGCCATTGACCTTCTCGCGGATTCGAATATTGGTGCAGCGGTGCTGCGAACGAGAGCACCCCAGGTCGTCGCCGCCATGCGCGGGGCTCCTTCGGGCGCGCCAGCATTTGACGTCGACACGATGCGCAAGGACTTGCGCTACATGGCTCAGGAAGCAATCGCTCATGGAAGCTCGCTGCCGCTGGCGACCCGCACACTCGAATGTTTTGATCGTGCGTCGCGAGCAGGAGGTGGTAGCGTGGACAGCGTTGCATACCCTGCCTACTGGCTCGCCCAGCAAAAGACGGTGGCCGGCGACGGCCTGCGGCCCGTCTCGGTGGAATCTTAGCTTTGACGAATTCTTGGATGGATGGCAAATGCTTGCCTTGATCGCGCAGTATGGCCTCGTGTTGGTATTCGCCAACGTGCTCATTCAGCAGATGGGTCTCCCGATTCCCGTCGTTCCGACGCTGATCGTGGCTGGTGCGTTGGCCGCGAACGGAAAATTGTCCGCGTCAACGCTCTTCGCGGCTGCGTTTGCCGCCTGCGCCATGAGCGACGCAACCTGGTATGCGGCGGGCCGGCTTTACGGCCGTCGCGTATTGGAGGTTCTCTGCCGGATTTCGCTATCGCCCGATACGTGCGTGCACCAGTCGGAGTCTCAATTCCGTCGTTGGGGCCGGATCACTTTGGTGCTGGCCAAGTTCGTTCCAGGTCTATCGATGATCGCGCCAACGTTGGCGGGCACCATGCGACTCAGCTGGTGGTCCTTTTCGCTCTTGGATGGCCTCGGCGTGGCGATATGGAGCGGCGTGGCCATCGGCTCGGGGATGCTGTTGCATCAGGAAATTGGTCGTCTCCTCGCATTTCTTCAGGAACTCGAACCCGTTGCCATCGGGTCCGTCGCGATACTGCTTGCCGGCTACATTTCGATCAAGTGGCGGCAGCGACGTCGCTTCCGCGCCAGGCTGCGCATGGCGCGGATAAACGTCGATGAGTTGCATCGGCTTATTGCCGAAGGCCAGCGGCCGGTCATCGTCGACTTGCGCACGCCAATCGTTCGAGACCAGGATAGACGTATCATTCCGGGTGCCCTCCTAGCCGACTTCGCCGACGTGGAGCAATGGCGCGACCAACTGCCGACGGATCGCGAGATCATTTTCTACTGCACGTGCCCGAACGAGACTGGGGCGGCCCACGTCGCTCGACGATTGATGGATCTAGGCTACACGCGGGTCCGCCCCTTGCTTGGGGGGCTGGATGCCTGGGTGGCGGCCGGCTATGAAGTTGGAAGCGGGCCAGTCGCCACAGCCGGCAGGGTGTCGATTCCGGCAATCTCGCGAGGCGTTCTCCGTGGAACCGGTGACGCTCGAACGGCAGCGATTGGAACGCACTAAAGAAGGGATTTCGCCAAACGGTGCGCCGGCCCCACAATGCAGCATAGCGAGGTCGCTGGCCTTGCGGTCCGCAATCAGGCGAGTAGACTATTGATTCGATTGCATAAATCGTGACGGTCATGACAACGCTTCCGCCGCATGTGCTGGCGATCGACGACGACGCGGGGATGCGCCAGCTCATTGCCGACTACCTTGGCGAGCATGACCTGCGCGTGACCACGGTCGCGACCGGGGCAGCTATGGAGAAGGTCCTCGCCGAGCAGGCGATCGATGTCGTCGTGCTCGATTTGCGGCTGGCCGGCGAAGACGGGATGCAGCTTGCGAAAAAGCTGCGAGAAACCTCCGAGGTCCCGATCATCATCGTAAGCGGCCAGAAGGACGAGGCCGATCGCGTAATGGCCCTCGAACTCGGCGCCGACGACTACGTCACCAAACCGTTCGGCCCGCGCGAGTTGCTGGCGCGGGTGCGCGCGGTTTTGCGCCGCTACAAGACCACGAGCGAGGTTCTCCCGGCACGCAATGAAAAGAGGCGTGCGTATCGCTTCGCTGGGTGGGAATTGAATCTGCGTACGCGCAGACTTACTGGGCCCGGCAGCACGCGTGTCGAGCTCAGCAACGGCGAATTCAGCCTGCTCGAGGCATTCTGCTCTGCGCCGCAGCGTGTGCTTTCGCGTGAGCAGCTGCTCGATCTTTCAAGGCTGCACAATGCCGAAGTCTACGATCGCTCGATTGATGTCCAGATCCTACGGCTGCGTCGTAAGATCGAAGCGAACCCGTCGAAGCCCGAATACATCAAGACCGAGCGCGGCGCCGGCTACATCTTCGACACGCCCGTCGAGACGCTACGCTGAAGTGTCGCCGCGGCGGTTCGGAAAACTCGCCTGAGCGATCTACATCACGCCGTCCAATTTGGGCGGTTCGGAGCCAGTTACATTTGTAACCCGAGTGGATTCGTTGGAAACAGCGCCGCCGCGTCCGAGTGATCAAATGGTCCCATCACAAGCAACGCACAGGCGCGTTTCGGATCGAGCCATGTCGGGTGTCGTCATCATTGAGGAAGACAAGCTCATGCGGGGCCTTCTAATGGAATGGCTGAGCGCAGAGGGTTATTCTGTGCGCACCGACGATCCGGGCGATGCTCAGTCGCCGAAAAATGAGGAACTCTTCATTGTCG
>Ga0302324_100021859_pt1 | contig 12459 bp, 10 predicted proteins | sample Palsa_T0_1_FD_201949 | JGI IMG/M metagenome (GOLD analysis project Ga0302324, IMG submission 201949) | Peat permafrost microbial communities from Stordalen Mire near Abisko, Sweden - Palsa_T0_1 | ecosystem: Environmental > Terrestrial > Soil > Palsa > Peat permafrost | place: Sweden: Abisko...
CGATCCCCGATACGGAGATTCGGAGCGCGCGCTTTCCACCGGATTTTTTGTGGGGCATGGCAACGTCTTGTTTCCAGGTGGAGGGCGCGTGGCAGGCGGACGGCAAGGGTGAATCCATTTGGGATCGCTACGTTCACACCGTCGGAAAAATAAAAGGTGCGGGCACGGCTGATGTCGCGTGCGACCAGTACCACCTCTATCCGCAGGATGTGGCGCTGTTGCAGCAGCTTAACATCAAGAGCTACCGCTTCTCGATTTCGTGGCCGCGCATTCAGCCGACCGGTACGGGCGCGCCAAATCCGCAGGGCCTGGACCACTACAGCCGCCTCGTAGACGCGCTGCTGGCGGCAAACGTACGGCCGTTTTGCACGCTCTACCATTGGGATTTGCCGCAGGCGTTGGAAGATCGCGGCGGCTGGCCCAACCGTGATCTCGCCGGATATTTTGCGGATTACTCCGGCATTCTGGCCAAGCATCTCGGCGATCGAGTCACGGTGTGGGCGCCATTCAACATGCCGTGGTCCTTCACATATCTCGGCTATGGCGTTGGCGCGTTTCCGCCGGGCAAGTCCGAATACTCACTCTTCCTGAAAGCCGCTCACACGGTGAACTTGGCGCAGGGCGAAGCGTATCGCGCCATTCACGCGGCGTCTTCCAAGGCGACAGTGGGGAGCGCGTATGGCATGGCGCCTGCTTATCCGAAGACGAACAGCGAGGCCGACCGCGCGGCAACCGAGCGCTATCACGCGATGAACAACGAATATTTTCTGCGCACAGCGATGCACGGCGAATATCCCAAGGCCTTTGTCGGCGAGACGCCATACGAGACGATGGGCTATCGCACGGGCGATGACAAGATCATGAAAGCGCCGCTCGACTGGATCGGCTTCCACTACTACACGCGGCGCATCGTCTCGGATGCAGGCGGCAGCGCGGTCGCCGGGGCTGCGAGCTTCGGCACGGAAACCGAGCAGGATCCGGCCGCGGGGCGCGACCACTACACCCGCTTCCACGCCGAGATGCCGACCGGAGGTCCTCTCACAGACGCGGGTCTCGAAATCTGGCCGCGCGGCATCTACGACCTGGTCATGCGCATCACGCGCGATTACAACCATCCCGTGATCGAGATCACCGAGTGCGGCTGCAGCTATGGCGACACGCCGTATGGCAAGCTGGGCGGCCGTGTGCCGGATGCGCGGCGGACGGTATTTTTTCAGCAGCATCTGGCGGAGCTATCCCGAGCGATCGCCGATGGCGCGAATGTCCGGTCGTTCCATGCGTGGAGCGCGTTGGATAATTTCGAGTGGAACGATGGCTACAGCCAGCGCTATGGACTGGTGTATGTCGACTTCCGTGATCAGCGGCGCATCGTGAAGGATTCGGGACGCTGGTACTCGGGCGTGTCGGCGACGAGCCGGCTGTTACTTCCCAAGTAATAGCATCCCCGGGTCTGGGGCCCGGCGCGCTAACTACATATACTGTCCTCATCCATGCTGCGCGACCTGTTCTGGCTACCGGCGAAGTCTGATTGGAGCGACGCTTTTTCCGCGGCCCGCAAACTGCCTGCGCCTGGCGCGGCCGCCAAGTTGCGCGAGCTCGCGAATTTCAATATCGACTTTCTACAGACCGTCCAGATCGATCGCGCGCTGACGAAGATCGCCGACGCCGCGCGGGCCGAGGCCAACGCGAGCAAACCGATCCGTCTGGCGATGCTGGGCAGCTCGACGCTTGGACATCTCGCGCCGGCCATTCGCGTCGCCGCATATCGTCGCGGACTGTGGGTGGAAATTTTCGAAGGCGACTACGGCCTCTACCGCATGGAGCTGGGAGAGGCCGCCAATCCCGAAAGTTCGCTGAAAAAGTTTGCACCGGATGTGCTGCTGCTCGCATTGGATGCGCAGCAGGCGACGCGCGGCGCGGCAGACGACGCCATCCGCGAGATGGAAGCCTGCTGGGATGCGGCAAAGCGCAATCTGAATTGCGTCGTCATCCAGCAGACCGTGCTGCAGACATTGCCCCCGCTGCTCGGCAACAACGAGCATCAGCTGGCAGACTCGCCTTTCACGATCGTCGCGCGCATCAACGAACTGCTACGACCTGCGGCCGACCGCGCCGGCGTGTTGTTGCTGGCGCTCGATGTTTTCGCGCAGCAGGAAGGCGTTCGCACCTGGCATGACACCGCCTTGTGGCACCGCAGCAAGCAGGAGGTGCATCCGCGTGTCTCGCATCTCTACGGCGAACATGTTGCGCGTCTGCTCGCGGCCATTCGCGGACGCAGCGCCAAGGCGCTGGTGCTCGATCTCGACAACACGCTCTGGGGCGGCGTCATCGGTGACGATGGCCTGGAAGGCATTGTGCTGGGGCAGGGCAATGCGGTCGGCGAAAGTTTCGTCGCATTTCAGAAATATGCCAAGGCGCTGACGACGCGCGGCATCGTGCTCGCTGTCTGCAGCAAGAATGACGAAGTCAACGCGCTGTCACCTTTCGCGGAGCATCCCGAGATGGTGCTGCGACGCCCGGACATCGCCGCGTTCGTTGCCAACTGGCAGGACAAGGCGACCAACATTCGCGCCATCGCCGACCAGCTGAATCTCGGTCTTGATGCGCTCGTCTTTGTCGATGACAATCCGTTTGAGCGCGCCTTGGTCCGGCAGGAACTGCCGATGGTCGCGGTGCCGGAGCTTCCGGAAGATCCCGCAGACTACGTCGCGACGCTGGCCGCGGCAGGATATTTTGAAGCGACCGGTGTCACCGAAGACGACCGCAAGCGCTCCGAGCAGTATCAAGCAAACGCCGCGCGGGAAGCGGCGAAAACTACCGCTACGGATCTGCCCGCGTACTTGCGGTCGCTGGAAATGAAGCTGATCTGGCGAAACTTTGATCGCGTCGGGCTGACGCGCATCGTCCAGTTGATCAATAAGACGAATCAGTTCAACCTGACGACGCGCCGCTACACCGACGCCGATGTCCTCGCGAAAATGGAGCAGGAGGCAAACTCGCGCGCACTCACCTTGCAGCTGCGACTCACCGACCGCTTCGGTGACAACGGCATCATCAGTCTGCTCATCGGCGAGCTCGATGCTGAAGCCACTTTGTGGATGGACACCTGGCTGATGAGCTGTCGCGTGCTGGGCCGACAGGTGGAAGAAGCGACGCTGAATTTGCTGGCCGCTGAAGCGAGAGCCATTGGCGCGAAAGCGATCGGCGGCATTTATTTGCCGACGAAAAAGAACGGCATGGTCCGGGAGCACTATGACAGGCTGGGATTTGAAAAGACAGAAGAGAGCGCGGACGGCAGCAGTCGCTGGCGGCTGGCGCTGGCCGGTTTCGCGCCACACCCGGTACTGATGGAAACTATTGAAGGAGAGCAGGCAAACGATGGCGCAACCCGACCAGGCGCAGATTTACTCGCAACTCACTAGCATCTTTCACGACCTGTTCGACGATGACTCCATCGTGCTGACGCCGGAGACGACGGCGCAGGATGTCGAGGACTGGGACTCGTTCAACCACATCAACCTGATTGTGGCGGTGGAGGCGAAGTTCGACATCAAGTTCAAGACAGCCGAGCTGGAAGAGTTGCACAATGTGGGACACTTGGTGCAGATGATCGAGCGGAAGCTGGCAGCCAAGGGGTAAGTTGCGCCAGCCCGAGATTGGATTGCACGCTGATTTGCAACCGGAAGACGCACAAATAAAAGATAGCCCAAGACGAAGCGTGGCGGCACTGCGCCTGTTTTGCTTCGCCCTGGCACTGCTGCCTTTCGCAGTTATGATCTTCGCCGTCTGGCTCGCCAAAACGGACTGGTTCCTGCGGCGCAGCATGCCAGCGTATCTGCAGATGATGGACGCCGAGTGGAACATCCAGGGCCGCAGCTGCGATGTCCTGGTTTACGGCGACTCCGCGGCACTCACCGGGCTGATGCCGTGGATCATCCAGCAGGAGTCAGGTCTGACCACATGTAGCATCGCGCAGACCAAGGGAACGGTCGGCGTCATGGGAACGCAGCCGCTGGAAAAATATCTCCAACGCAATCCGCCGCCACAGGTCCTGATTTTCGCCTTCTCGCCGGAAGACTGGCGCCCATTTCATGCATGGGGCGAAGTGGCGTACGTCGAAGGTGTGCTCCAGACGGTCCGCCACGGCAGCCTCCGCGAATACGTAGCTGCTCTGGTTACACATCCCGATGAGGCTTTTGGATTCGCAACATTTGTTTATAAGTCAGCGATCGCAGCGTTGGCGGTGAACCCCACTATGACCGCGGAAACGCTGCGCGAAGGCCATATGACGTTGCCTTCGCCGCCTGAGCAGCAATGTGAGGGCAATCCCGCTCATCCCGGACCACTCTTTGCCCCCGATGCGGCTTACGCGGCGCAGCTGCGCAATCGGTTCGCGAAAAACGGAACTCAGGTGATGTTGCTGGTCACACCGGTGCCGCAGTGCGACCCGCAGGCCGCCTGGTATGCGGCGCATTTGCAAGGTGTCACTGACAACCCGCTTGAGACCTGGCCCATCGGGCTCTTCAACGACATTGACCGCCACTTCACGGTTGCTGGTGCAGAAAGATTCTCGCGCGAGGTTGGCCACAAATTGCCGTCGGCGCACGGAAAGGTGGAGTGACAACCAGCCATGCTCTTTAACTCCGCCTCATTCATGTTCTATTTTCTGCCGGTGGCGCTGCTCGGCTTCGTCGCGCTGGGGCGCTTCGGCAGGCGCGCCGTAATCGGCTGGCTGGCGCTGGTTTCCGTAGTTTTCTACGGAGTGTGGAAGCCGCAGTACGTCATCGTCCTGGTCGGCTCCATGCTGATGAACTTCGCGATTTCGCGCATGATCGCGGCGTCGCGTGACAGTCGCGCCGGCACTTGGTGGATGATCGCCGGCATCACGCTCAACCTCGGTGTCCTCGCGTATTTCAAATATCTCTTTCGCTTCCTCGTCTTCATGAACCAGATGCAGTTCACGCAGCGCGAGTGGCCGCACATCATCCTGCCGCTGGGCATCTCGTTTTTCACCTTTACCCAGATCGCGTATCTCGTCGACCTGCGACAGGGTGAGGCGGAGAAGCAGGACTTCATCAGCTACGCGCTATTTGTAACCTTTTTCCCGCATTTGATCGCCGGACCAATTCTTCACCACAAAGAAATGATGCCGCAATTCTCAGCCGAAAAGCGCTACCGGCTGGATTGGCATGACTTCGCCACTGGGCTGAGCTGGTTCGTGCTGGGGATGGCTAAAAAAGTGGTGATAGCCGATCGCATCGCGCCCTTTGCTGATGCGGCTTTCGCCGCGCCTCACGGCCTCGGCATGTGGAACGCGTGGATTGGCGTGCTGAACTACTCGATGCAGCTGTATTTCGATTTCAGCGGCTACTCCGACATGGCAGTTGGGCTGGCGCGCATGTTCTCCATCCGCTTCCCCTACAACTTCAACTCGCCCTACAAGGCGACGAACATCATAGACTTCTGGGCGCGCTGGCATATGACGCTGACGCGCTATTTGACACTGTATTTGTACAATCCCGTCGCGCTCGCCGTCAGCCGTCGCCGGCTGGCGCGTGGCTTGCCGGTCAGCAAGAAGGCATCGCGCACGACCGCAGGCTTCGTCACGATGATCGCGGCACCGACATGCTTCACCATGTTTCTCGCTGGCGTATGGCATGGCGCTGGCCTGCAGTTCATCATTTTCGGCATGCTGCATGCGGTGTATTTGACGGTGAATCACGCGTGGCGACTTTGGCAGAACAAACCGGCCAGCGAGCCGCGCAAATGGTGGTCGGCACCGCTGGGAGTGGCGCTTACGTATCTCTGCGTCGTCGTGGCCCAGGTATTTTTCCGCGCCGATTCAACCCGCGATGCGCTGGCACTGCTCGCCGGCATGTCGGGCATGCACGGCCTCGGCCTGCCCGCCGGACTCGCCGCCCACCTGCATGTGTCCGGCATCTCGACTGCAGAGTCAGCCAAAGCTCTGTTCGTGCTCCTGCTGTTCCCGTTCTGCTGGTTGCTGCCAAACGTCCAGGAGCTGCTCGGCCAGAGCGAGCCAAGCCGCTTCGAATTCGGCGGCGCGTTCAGCGCGCGGATCGCGCACGCACTCGGCTGGCGTCCCGATGTTGGTGCCCGCTTAGCTGCATGGGGAGTTGCCCTCGCCGGCGCGTTGATTACGGTGCTGTATTACATCAGCTACAGCACGTCATTCCTCTACTTCCAGTTCTGAGCGAGCAAAAGAAAACGGCGGAGCTGTTGTGCTCCGCCGCTCGTCTTCAGCTTCCGCGATCTTCTTAGGATCGCGATTGCAGCTTAGCGATGTCCGCCGCCGCCACCACCACCGCCGTGGAAGCCACCGCCGCCACCACCACCGTGGTATCCACCACCGGAGGGTCCGCCGCCATGGTATCCGCCGCCACCACCGGGATAGCCGCCGTGCCCGCCACCACCTGGGTAGCCGCCATGCCCGCCACCGGGATATCCGCCGTGACCGTAGCCACCGCCGCGACCGTAGCCGTAACCACCGCGGCCATAACCATAACCGCCACGATAGCCCCAGCCACCGCGACCCCAGCCACCGTAATAGCCGCGACCGTAATAGCCCCAGCCAGCCCACGGACCAATGCCGATGAACAGACCGTTATAGAACCAGTTCGCACCGTAGTAGCCATAGGGCGCACACGCATACGGAGCATAGTTGTAATAGCCATAGCTGCACGCCGGCTGCGCGTAGCCATACCCGTCGCCGTAACCTGCTCCGTAACCCGGCGTGCCGACGACTACCTGCGCATTCGCATGCTGCATCGCCGCAAATGGCAGCAGGACAATCACCGCCGCTAGAAAAAGAACTTTGAGTCCACGCATTTCAATCTCCCCTACGGGCATGCAGTTCCTGAAATTGCTTGGATACCGCCGCTTCCCGTGAGCGCCCCTCGGCCTGTCCAGCTGAATCAACGCTCAGTTGTATAGATGGGTGTTTCAGAAGAAAGTTGCGGTGTTGCCGACTGCTTCTATAGATTCCGAGAAACGCTTGATTGCAGATCGGATAGAGACGCCTGGATAAGTGCATCCTTGCTGACCGTGCCTGCATCCCGGCTGAAAACCAAAGGGCGGCGAAGCTGGATGCCTCCGCCGCCCTTTGATCTACAACTCGATATGAACTTTGCTCTGCAACTACCGCAATTGCGCAGCTTCAGACGTTTAGCGATGACCGCCGCCACCACCACCATGACCGCCGCCGCCCGCGTGTCCGCCGCCGCCACCGGCAGGATGTCCGCCGCCGCTGGGTCCACCATGTCCACCCGCTGGCGCGCCACCGTGATAGCCGCCGCCACTGGGATGTCCACCTGCGGGAGCGCCGTGATAGCCGCCGCCGGGGGCGCCATGGTATCCACCGCCGGGTGCACCGTGGTATCCACCACCGGGAGCGCCGTGATAGCCGCCGCCGCCATGGCCGTAATATCCGCCGCCGTGGCCGCCGTAGTAAGCACTACCGTGTCCCCAGTTGCCGTGATATCCGGCCGGATACCCATGGTTGTACCCGCCATAAAAGCGATGTCCGCCCCAGCCGTGGCTGTAGCCCCATCCGCCCCACGGTCCGACTCCGTAGAAAATGCCGTTGTAAAAATAGTTCGGTCCCCAGTAGCCATAGGGCGCGCACGAATAGGGCGCGTAATTGTAGTAGCCCCATTGGCAAACCGGTGGCGGTCCACCGACGCCGATGCCAATCGACACCTGCGCTTTCGCCGACGGCACAAACGCCAGGGGCACAACCAGCGCAGCTGCTAAAAGAAATGTCTTCCACGTACGCATGTCAATCTCCCATCCGGAAGCCGCGTCCCTTCGTGCTGGCTGAGGGTTCCGCAAATCTTCCGTGAGTGCCGCTTCGCCGTCCGGTGAACCACCCGTCAGGACCGAATCAACGCTTCATTTATGTAGATGGTAGATCGCGGAGAAAGTTGTGTGATCACTGCAGCCGCGCCTGAAACTTTCGCTCAGAAAAGAGCAGAGCTCCGTACATCCTGAAATGACATTGCAGGCATCCACGCGCGGAATCACCGCTCTGGCACAAGGAGAAACGGCGAAGCCTGTTTGGCTCCGCCGTCGTAGTACGAATCGGTTGCAGTCGTCGCCAGCAGGCGATTAACGCTTCCCGCCACCACCACCGTGCGACCCGCCGCCACCGCCGCCGCCTCCGCTATGCGCGGCTCCGCCACCACCGTGCGGGGCGCCGCCGCTCGCGTGGGCTGCGCCGCCACTCGGCGCGCTGTGTTGTGCGCCAGTGCTGTGGCTGACGTTGGCATGGCTGGCATTCGCATGACTGACGTTGGCATGGCTGGCATTTGTATTGCGAACATTTGTCGTGTGCACGTTCGTGGTGCTCACATTCGTGCGCGTCACGTTGCCGTGGTTGTTGTTGTATCCCCCGTGGCCGTTGTTATAGCCGGCGCTGCCAGCAGCATAGCCGCGGCCGCCGTTATCGTAAGGGCCGCCGCTGAAGCGATGCCCGCCCCAGCCGTGGTTATATCCCCAGCCCGACCACGGTCCGACGCCGAGAAAGACGCCGCTGTAAAAATAGTTGCTGCTGTAATAGCCAACCGGGGCGCAGCCGTAAGGCGCGTAGCTGTAGTAGCCGTAGCTGCAGACCGGCGGTCCGTAACCAGGTCCGACAGAGACAACGATTTGTGCTTTCGCCGCAGGCGCAAACGCCAGTGGCACAAGCAACGCTGCGGAAAGAAGTAGAAATTTAAATGCACGCATGGTGGAACCTCTTGAGCGGGAGATGCGGTTCCTGGGTTGTGCATGGGGTGGTGCCGAGGATACTGCGGATTCCCGTGTTCGCTTCTCACGGTTCGTGCAGAATTTTCTGCCGGTCGCGATTCACGTTCCCATATGTAGATGGGAATCGCACGTGAAAGTTGTCGCTCTGCGGAGGTCGCGCGAAATATAGCCGAAATCGCGAGCAAAATTGCTCACATTCGCATCGACATCCGCATCAATGCACAGCGACAGCTTCACCACCGCCGCCGGGCTTGTTCTTGTCCAGCAGAAACGCCAACGGGATCATGCAGCCCGTCGCGATCGCGATCATCCAGTAGACGTCGATGTAGCCCAGCGTCTGCGCCTGCGCGTTCAGTTGCTGATACACCTGTCCGGCAGCCGCACCCTGCGCTGCGCCGGGACCAAGGGAGCGGCCGAGATAGGACGTCATGTTGCGAATATACGAAAGATAATTCGGATCCACGGACGACATATAGTTCTGCAGCCTCGCCTGGTGAAAGAGCGAGCGCTGCGTCACCTCGGCGTTCGTCAGCGAAATCAAAATACTGCCGCCAACGTTGCGGGCAAAGTTGATTAGCCCGGAGATCTGGTTGCTGGCCTCGCGCGGCAGGCCAAAATATGCAGCCGTGGTTACAGATATAAACAGGAAGGGAATCGGCGCCACCTGCAGAACGCGCAGGAAGCTCGCCGTGCCGATGCTGATGTCGGTATCCAAATGGTGGGCGACGTAGAGATAAAAGCCGCAGAACATGGCAAAGCCCATCGCAATCAGATTGCGCGCCGGCACCTTGCCCAGCAGGATGCCCGCCACCGGCATGATGAACAGCAGCACCAGGCCGCCGAGCGAGAGAGAAATGCCGGCGTTGGTCGCGGTATATCCCAGCTGCGCTTGCAGAAACTGCGGCTGCAGCACGGTGCTCGAGTTCAGCACTCCGCCGATCAACAGCATCAGCAGGAAGCAGACCGCAAAATTTTTGAATTTGAACAGCCGCAGGTTCATGATCGGATTTTTGACGCGCCACTCCCACCAGACCAGCGCAATCATGCTCAGGCCAAAGGTGACGGCGCACAACACGATCCAGTTGTTGCTGAACCAGTTCAGTTCCTCGCCCTTGTCCAGGCCGATCTGCATCGCGGCCATGGCCAGCGACAGGAAACCGAGGCCGACAAAGTCTAGCCGGAAGAGATTGGCGCGGTCGTGCTTCATGTACGGCGGATCTTCGACCAGCCGTGTCGTGAGAATCAGTGCCAGGATGCCGACCGGAACATTGATATAGAAAATCCAGTGCCAGGAGTAGTTGTCGGTGATCCAGCCGCCCAGCGTCGGCCCGATGCTCGGCGCCAGCACCGCGACAATGCCGTAAAGCGAGAAGGCGAGCCCGCGCTGCTTGGCGTCAAAGCTATCCGCCATGATGGCCTGCGCCATCGGCTGCAACCCGCCGCCACCCGCACCTTGAAAGACGCGGCAGAGAAGAAGAATCGGCAGGCTCCACGAAATGCCGCACAGAAACGAGCTGACCGTAAAAATAACCAGGCAGAGCCGGAAGAAATTCTTGCGCCCGATGACCGACGACGCCCATCCACCGAGCGGCAGCACAATCGCGTTCGCCACCAGGTAGCTGGTCAGCACCCACGTGCTTTCATCAGTGCTGGCGCCTAAGTCGCCGGCGATGTGCGGCAGCGCGACGTTGGCGATCGAGGTGTCCAGCACCTCCATGAACGCCGCCAGCGCAACCGTCGCCGCGATGATCCACGGATTCACCCGCGGCTTCCACGCAGCCGCAGCCTTCTGCTGCTCCGGCGTAACCGGAGATGCGCTGGCAGCGGGTTCGGCAGTGGCGGTGGCCAAAAACTCTCCTGGGAAAAAGCTGGAATTTGCGCAGCGTGACTTCGCGCGAGGGGATTTGTACATGGTAAAGATGCACGCCGGCGTTGCGGGGATGATTTTTCTGCAAATTTGAATTTTGTGCCGGGTCGGGAGAGGGCTGCTAACATCCGTGGACATGCAGCCTAGCGACTCAGCCGATTATGCCAGGGACGTCGGCGCAAGCTACGCCGATATGAGCGACGATGGCCTGCTCAGGGTCGCTGTCGCCTACGATTCGCTAACGCCGCAGGCCCAGGTATTGCTTCGCCAGGAATTTGCCAAGCGATCACTCGAGCCGCCCGAAATTCCACCGGTGGTCAAGACCGAATTTCGCGACATGGTGACGGTGCGCAGCTATCGCGACGTGACCGAAGCGCTGGTCGCGAGGAGCGTGCTCGATTCCGCCGGAATATTTTCTTATCTACGCGATGAAAATACGCTTCGACTGATATGGACGTGGTCGCAAAGAGTGGGCGGAGTGAGAATTCAAGTGCCCGCAGCGGACCTGCCGCAAGCCGAGGAACTTCTCAGCCAGCCGATTCCTCCGACCATCGAGCAGGAGGGGGCAGCAGAGTATCAGCAACCGGAATGCCCGCGCTGTCACTCGCTCGACATCGGCTACGAGGGCCTCAACCAAAAGGTCGGCGTCACCGGAATTGTGCTCCTGGGGTTTCCAGTTCCATTTCCGAGGAACGCCTGGAAGTGCGACTCCTGCGGGGCGCGGTGGACTGACGATTCTTCCGAGGAAAGTTAGTTCGATCGGCAAAGTCGGTCTGATTCAAACGTCAGCACAACATTGTGAACATGTTCAAAAATGTCTGGACAAGGCATTGTTGCGAGTCTAATATTCATAATTGAACACGTTCAAATCTGGAAAAAAGGAAGGAATTGCGAAATGTATGTCGCCTGCTATCTCAGCTATTTGACGATCAGCGTCGTCCTGACCGTTTGGGTCGCCCGGACGCTGCATCACAACGGCCGCGTATTCCTGCTCGATGCGTTTCACGGCAATGCCGACCTGACGGATTCCGTAAATCACCTCCTCGTGGTCGGCTTTTACCTGATCAACATCGGCTATATCGCGCTGGCATTGAAGACCACGGCCCAACTGGTGACGGTGCGGCAGGTCATTGAACTGGAAAGCGCGAAGATTGGCGTCGTGCTGATGATTCTGGGTGCGATGCACTTCTTCAACATCCTCGTCTTCGCGAAAATGCGGCGGCGCGGAATGACCGCTCCGCAAGCTCCGAGCCTGAAGACCGCATGAGCGCCAGGACGATGAAGAAGTCACAGGAAACGCGGGCCCATATCCTTGAAGCCGCGCTGGCAGTGTTTCGTGAGCATGGCTTTGAGCGCGCCACGATGCGCGAAATCGCTGCAGCGGCGGGCGTCGCAGTCGGAGCGGCCTACTACTACTTCGACTCAAAAGATGCCATTGTTCTGGCGTTTTATGAGCGAGCGCAAGGAGAGATGCAGCCACAGCTCGATGGAATTCTGTCGAGTGCGCGCACGTTGGAGACGCGGCTGCACGGCATCCTGAGCGAGAAGTTCCACTACTTCGCGCCGAATCGCAAGTTGCTGGGCGCGCTCTCGGCACACACTGATCCCGAGCATCCGCTGTCACCGTTCAGCAAGCAGACCGCTGACGTTCGGAACCACGACATTTCAAATTTTGCCCGCGCGGTTACAGATTCCAAAGTCTGGCTTCCCGGAAATATTCTGCCGTATCTGCCGCGTCTGCTATGGCTCTACCAAATGGGATTGCTGCTTTTCTGGGTTTACGATCGATCGCCCGGGCAGGCGCGGACAAAACTCCTCTTCGACAAGAC
>Ga0302324_100021860_pt1 | contig 12459 bp, 7 predicted proteins | sample Palsa_T0_1_FD_201949 | JGI IMG/M metagenome (GOLD analysis project Ga0302324, IMG submission 201949) | Peat permafrost microbial communities from Stordalen Mire near Abisko, Sweden - Palsa_T0_1 | ecosystem: Environmental > Terrestrial > Soil > Palsa > Peat permafrost | place: Sweden: Abisko...
TCTCGCGGTTCTTAATCTGCGATTTCTCGTCTTGGCAGCTCACGACCGTGTTCGTCGGAATGTGCGTGATGCGGACGGCGGAGTAGGTCGTATTCACCGACTGCCCGCCCGGACCGGAGGAGCAGAAGGTGTCGATTCGTAGATCCTTGGCTTCGATCTTGATGTCCACGTCTTCTGCTTCGGGCAGCACGGCGACCGTGACGGCGGAGGTGTGGACGCGTCCCTGCTGCTCGGTGGCGGGAACGCGCTGCACGCGATGCACGCCGCTTTCGTATTTGAGTTGCGAGAAAACGCGGCCGCCTTCGATGATGGCGATCACTTCTTTCAAGCCGCCGGCCGACGACTCCGAAGACGACAGCACTTCAACCTTCCACCGCTGGGTTTCGGCATAGCGGGTGTACATGCGGAAGATTTCGGCAGCGAAGAGCGTGGCTTCGTCTCCGCCGGTGCCGGCGCGGATTTCGAGGATAATGTTCTTCTCGTCATTGGGGTCCTTGGGCAGAAGCAGCACTTTCAATTCTTCTTCGATGGCGGCGACGCGTGGCTCCAGCTTGGCGAGTTCTTCCTGAGCGTAGGCGCGCATCTCGGGTTCTTTCTCTTCGGCGAGCATAGCTTTACTCTCGGCGATGCCTTTTGTCAGATCCTTATATTCGCGATACTTCTCGACGATGGGTGCGACTTCGCTGTGGGCCTTGGCAGTCTTCTGGTATTTCGCCGAGTCGTTCACGATATCCGGCGAGGCGAGGGCTGTGGTCAGCTCTTCGTAACGGGCTTCGATTTGGTTCAAGCGCTCAAACATGATCGTAGGTCATCAGTCGTTCAAGTGTTCGTCTTTACTATGCGGCGCGTGGGTCGAGGGGCGTTGATGAGCCCACTCAGACTCCCGCCCACCTTTGTCGCGGCGCTTCGCGGAAGCGTCGATTGCTCTGCAGACAGATATTGTAGCTTGCCAGCACGCAGAATCTGAGTTCCCAGTTGCATGAGCGACCCTCGGGAGTGAAACAAAACATGTCGGAACTCTTTGCGCGTGACCTTTTCCTTCCGCAATGTTGCTCGCAATCGGGAGCGCAGCCCTCCTCATCTGTTGCCAGAGCCCGTAAACTTCATGTTTCGGAACGTCTCGTTACTGCGCTAGATCGACAAAGCCAGTGCAAAGGCCTGCTGGCATACGCGCAGATCTCTAAACGATGATCCTGCCATAAACCCTCCGAAAATAGCTTAGCGTCTCGGGCGGCGGGAATTGGTAGATAAGAAAAAAACCATCCACCATCTCAAGATTCCCAAACCGGGTCGATGGAGTTGTCGCACTGGCCAAGAAGCGACGACCGAAGACTATCTGCGATAGCAAGCTGTTTTAGCGAGAGCCGCTACGCAATCACCAGTTCGCCGCCTTGCGCTTTCTCGAGAGCCATGGATTGGTCAAGAGCGATGATGGCGCACTCAGCCATTTCGTCAGACGGAGGCTGAGTGGTGATGCGCTGCAGCCAAAGGCCGGGAGCGGTCATTAGGGCGAAGAGCGAGCCGCGATGCTTGGCGGCGAAGCGGATGATTTCGTAAGAAACGCCGGCAATCAACGGCAGCAAGGCGATGCGCGACGCGAAGCGCGCCCAGAACGTGGTGAATGGAACCAGCATATAGAAGCCGATCGAGATCAGCATCACGGTCATCAGAAAGCTGGTGCCGCAGCGCGGATGGAAAGTCGAATACTTCTGCACCGCTGCGGTTTCGAGCGGGTCGCCGTTCTCGAAGGCAAATACGGTCTTGTGCTCGGCGCCGTGATACTGGTAGACACGGCGAATGTCGGGGAACAGCGAAACACCCCAGATGAACAGCAGGAACAGGAGCAAGCGTATCGCGCCGTCGACCAGGTTGAAGACGACCTGGCCGCCCAGCGCAGGATTCGCCTTCTTGAGTTCCGTGGCGGCCAGCAGGGGCAGGTACTTATACATGAAAATGAAGAATGCGAGCGAGATAATTACGTTGCCTGCCGCCAGCCATCCGCTGACGCTGGCAGCTTTCTCGCGGTTCTGCGATTTGGAGGATTGCAACGATGAGTATTTCGCCGAGCCTTGCTCTGGCGGAACCTTTCGGCTGGGCGCAGGGCAAGCAGTCGCTGCGATGGTCTCTACATGCTTGGCGGCCGAGTCTTCACCCTGCATCAACTCTTCGATCGCGACATTGGCGGAGAAACGCAGCGCACGGTATCCGAGGGACATGGCATAGCCGAGCGTCATAACTCCGCGCACGATGGGCCACGCCATCCACTTATGCTTTTCCGACGGACGCTCGAGCGGTTCGCTCATGGTGACTACTTCACCCGACGGCTTGCGGCAAGCGATCGCCCAGGCGTGCGGGGAACGCATCATTACCCCTTCGAGCACGGCTTGCCCGCCGACGAGGGTTTCTTCGCCACTTTCAAGCGCGGGCAAAAGCTGCACGGCCACCAGGAAACGCACGAAATTTCGGAGAGAATACACAGTCGTTAGATGCTCCAGAGGCAGAAAAGCGCCAAATACTAGGGTATCACAGCCCTCGTTTAGGATGGATGGCGGTTCAGTGGATGCCAGCAGGCCTATTCAAGGGCAGGACGGGCGAAGGCGCTCGCCCCCCACACGAGTTGAGGAGACGCATGCAGCGGTTAGCAGAAACTTGCGAGGCGATTGCAGCCACGACTAAGAAGTCGCTGAAGACGGGGATCGTAGCCGACTATCTGAAGTCGCGCACTGTGGACGAGGCCGCGGTGTCGGCGGTGTTTCTCTCGGGGCGAGCATTTCCCGCCTGGGAAGAAACCACCTTGCAGGTGGGTGGGGCACTGCTGTGGCGCGTGGTTCAAGAGCTTTCCGGCAAGAATGAAGCCACGCTGACGTCTGCTTATCGCAAGCACGGTGACTTGGGGGCGGTAGCCGGGGAGGCGCTGGCAGAGCGTTCCGGGCAAGGCTTGAGTGTTCTCGAAGTTGCCGACACTTTCCGTCAGATCGCGGCGGCACGCGGTCCGGCGGCGAAGGCTGCTCTGGTTCGCGATTTGCTGGAGCGAGCGACGCCGCTCGAGGCCAAGTACATCGTGAAGATCATGACCGGCGATTTGCGGATTGGGCTGAAGGAGAGCCTGGTCGAGGAGGCTATCGCCAAAGCTTATGCCGGCACGCTGGCGGAGGTGCAGCGGGCGAACATGCTCTTGGGGGATATCGGCGAGACACTGCGGCTCGCCGTTGAGGGCAAACTGGCCGAGACGAAGATGCGGCTATTCCATCCCTTGGGATTCATGCTGGCAAGTCCGATCGAGTCGACGGAAGAGGGATTAAGCTACTTTGCCGAGGCGGCGATCGAAGACAAGTATGACGGCATTCGGGCGCAGGCACACGTGGCGGAGGGCGAGGTGAAGTTTTTTTCGCGCACGCGGGACGAGATCTCCCAGTCCTTTCCGGAATTGCCCGACGCGCTGGCGGGATTGCCCCGAGATGCGATTCTCGATGGCGAGATTGTGGCTTGGGAGCAACCGGGACGGGCGCGTCCGTTCAGCGTGTTGCAGCAACGATTGGGACGGAAGAAAGTCAGCGACCGCATGCTGCGGGAAATCCCCGTTGCCTACCTCGTGTTCGATGTCCTGTATGCGGATGGAAAGTTGCTGATTGACCGTCCACTGCGGGAGCGTGAGCGGGTACTGGATGAACTGCTGGAGGCAATGAACGACATCCACCACGAAGGCCGTGAGACCCGGAGGAAAGCGAAGGATTTGCAAGGTCAATTGAGCTTCGGGATGGAAGAGGAAAAGGCCATCGTGAACATCATCCGCACGCCGGTGTTTCGTGCCAGGTCGCCGCAAGAATTGGAAGACCTGTTCGGCGCCGCCCAGGCAAGGGGCAACGAAGGCTTGATGATCAAGGATCTCGAGTCAGCATACACGCCGGGAAAGCGTGGCAAATCATGGCTCAAGATGAAGCGCGAACTGGCCACGCTCGACGTGGTTGTAACCGCGGTCGAGTACGGTCACGGCAAGCGCGTGGGCGTGCTCAGCGACTACACGTTTGGCGTGTGGGATACGAATAGAGACCGACTGGTGAACATCGGCAAGGCATACTCGGGACTGACTGACGTCGAGATCGCCGAGATGACGCAGTGGTTTCTCCAGCATACGATGGAAGACCAGGGCTTCCGCCGCACAGTCGAGCCGAAGATTGTTCTGGAAGTGGCGTTCAATAACATGATGCGGTCCGACCGCCACGATAGCGGCTACGCGCTGCGCTTCCCGAGGATCGTGCGGCTGCGCCGCGACAAGTCAGCGGAAGAGGCGGATACGGTTGAGCGGGTGCGGGAGATCTTCGAGCAGCAGAGCCAGTGACCTAGTGGCTGTGGTGGTGGTGCGCTTCAATCTCGCCCACCGGCATCACGCATCCGTGCGCCACTTCGCAATCCACGTGCTCGAACTGAATCGTCGTGTGGTCGATGCGGAAGTTGTGATGCAGGCGGTCTTTTACGTCGCGCAGGATGCGTTCGCTGACCGACGGCGGAATGTCGGCAATCGAGATGTGGCAGGAGAGCGCATGAGTTTCCGAGCCGATGCTCCAGACGTGAAGATCGTGCACGTCGTTGACACCGTCGATGGAGCGGATGGCGGTCTCGACCAGTTCCAGTTTTAGGCCGCGCGGCGTGCCTTCGAGCAGGATATTCAGCGTCTCGCGCACGATGCCGAAGCCTGACCACAGGATCAGCGCTCCGATGCCGAACGAAAGCGCGGAGTCGATCCAGTAATCGCCCGTGAGCAGGATAGCCCAGCCTCCGGCGATGACTGCGGCGGTCGAAAGCGTGTCGCCTACTTCATGAAGCAGGGCGCTGCGGATGTTGACGTCGCCACCGGGGCGCCGGGCGGAGCGATAAAGGAGCATCGCGATTACGCCGTTCATCACGACGCCTGCAGCGGCCACCCACATCATCACAGAAGCCTTCACCTGCTCGGGATGCTGCAGGCGGCGGAACGCCTCGTAAAAGATGAAGAACGAAACCGCGACCAGTGACACGGCATTCACCAGCGCGGCCAACACGCCGGCGCGATGGTAGCCATAGGTCTTGGTTGAACTGGCGGGGCGCGACTGCAAATAAACCGCAACCAGAGACAGCAACAGAGCCAAAAAGTCAGAGAGATTGTGTCCAGCTTCGGAGAGCAGGGCCAGAGAATGAGCGTGGATGCCGGCCACTACCAGCAGCACGATATACGCCAGGGTCACGCCCAGCGAGATCTTGAGCACTCGCTTGGGACCGCCCCCGCCCTGAACGTGGACGTGCATCTTTTAAGTGTACGGGCGGCGGGAGCGGGCTTCAAGCGGCAGAAGAGACGCGGCAGGAGAGAAGCAAAACCAATTACCGCTGTAATCGATTCTGCAAATAGCGGTTGTTGTAGAGCATGGTCGTACTCTGGACGAAGTCCAGAATGCGGTACATCTTTTCGCGCGACTCGCGGCTCATCTCCTTGAACTGCACCGCCACTCCCGAGCCGGGATGAATCCTCGCAACCGTGCCTTCCGCGCTCAAGGCACCGTCAGCGTCATCGATAGAGAAGACCAGTTTCAGGTTTGAACCCGGAGTCAGAATAACGCTGGTTTCAACATAGCAGCCACCCAGGCTGATGTCGATCAGATTGCCGAAGACCGGTCCGTCGCCCGGCTGAGGATGCAACTCGATGGTGAGCCGGCAGTTCATCCGCGCATGCAACCGCTGATCTTTCCGCGACGGCTGCTTTTGCTTCTCCACATACATGCGGCGGTCGGCCTGGGTGAGAAGTTGCTCGGCGTCATTGCCGTCATCCGGAGACACGGCCAGTCCCACGCTCAACGAGAGAATATCCTCTCCGCAAACATCGAACCCGGCTTGCCGCGCCAGAGGACGAACCTGCTCAACCTTTTTCGCTGCGGCGTCGGAGGCCAGACCCGGTGCAATCACCACAAATTCGTCTCCGCCCATGCGGGCCACGTAGTCGTACTCGCGGCAGGTGTCCTTCAGCGCCTGGGCAAACAGACGCAGGACCCGGTTTCCCTCCAGGTGCCCGAAGCGGTCGTTGATCTTCTTGAAACCGTTCATGTCGCAGACCATCAACGTGAGCGAGATGTTGTCACGCTTGCAGCGGGCCAACTCGCGGTCGAGTTGCAGAAACAGCGACCGGGCATTGGGCAGGCCGGTGAGGTAATCGGTGGTGGCGGAGCTTTCCGCTTGCTGGTATTTGAGAGCATTCTCGATGGCCAGGGCCATCTTGCCGCTCACCGCCAGGAGGATGCGCAAGTGGTCGGAAGTGAACGCATCTTTCTCGGCGCGATAGAGAGCGACCACCCCGATCACGCCCGCCACTCCTTCCAGAGGCAAGGCCAGCGCTGAACGCAACGTGCTGAACTTGTCGGGATCGTTCAGGTAGCCTGGTTCCACCGAAGGGTTTCCATTCACAATCGGTTTCTTATTCTGCGCCACCCACCCCGAAAGCCCGTCCCCTACCGGAATCCGCAACGAGGAAAACAGGCGGTAGTTGTCCCCGTTTACATATTCCGGGATCAAAACGTTCTCGCGCAGGATGTAGATGGCGATCGCGTCGTAGGGAACCATCGGTTTGAGTTTTACGGAGAAGACAGAGAGCGTTTCACCCGGGCTGAGTGACGCTCCTAGATCCTGGCTCAACTCAAATAGAGATTGCGCCTCCTGGCGCGCGGCCGCGATCGAGGAGAGAAAAGTTGCTTCCCGTCCCGGTGAATCGGAGACGGTGGCATTTTCAAATCCGGCGTCTGGCGCATCCCCACGCATAATCTGCGTCTTCGAGGGCGTCGCGTTGCCGTCTTCCGCCGATTGCGCCAGCGCTAGGTGCTCCAGAGACCGGTAACGCCGCTTGAGGACATGCACCACACTCGGATCAAAGGCCTTGCCCGATTCTGCCGCGAGTTGCTGCATCACGCCCTCCAGCGGCATGGCGCGCCGGTACTGCCGGTCGGAAGCCAGCGCGTCCAGAAAGTCGACCGCGGCCAGAATGCGCGCGCCGATTGGAATCTCTTCGCCTTTTAATCCATACGGATAACCGGACCCATCCCATTTTTCGTGGTGAGCACGCACGATCGGTACCACGGGATATGGGAAGCGGACTCGTTCCAGAATTTCCGCTCCCACCACGGTATGAATCTTCATCTTCTCGAACTCTTCCGGCGTCAGCCGGCCGGGTTTCGAGATAATATGTTCGGGCACTGCCAGCTTGCCGATGTCGTGCAGCAGTGCGGCGGCATGCAGGGCTTCCAATTCGGCTCCCTTGATGCCCAGTTCCTTGGCTATCTCGATGGCATAGACGCGAACCCGCTGCAGGTGATCGTGCGTGGTCTGGTCTTTGGCCTCAATGGCCAGGGCCAGGGCCTCAATGGTTCGCAGATGCAGGTTGGCCATTTCTTCCACGTGCAACTTCTCGTCCTCCAGCTTGCCCAGATACAAGCGGTAGGAACGGTAGATGAGGTAAATCGCGGGGACGAACAGTAGCGAAGTCTCCCAGTTGAACCTGCGGTTGAACCAGGCAATCGCAGCCGCAATGCTGGCGCCAACCAGGTAGTATGGGAACGACCAGAGATAGCAATCCACCAGAATCTGGCGAAGAGGTTTCCCTTCGCTGAACGAAATCACAACCCCAACGCATCCGGCGTTGAAGATGAAGTACATCGAGGCCGCCAGACACAGAACCAGAGGGCGGCTGACGATGAGCGCGTTGGACAGAGAGTCGTGATAGACGAGGTACGCCAGAGCGGTCGAAAGTGAACCCGCGCAAATGTTGAACATCAAGTGGATGGCGGTGGGCCGGTTGGGGTGCCAACACTGGGCCAGCACGGAGACCGCGCCCAGAGTAATCGCTTCGGAGTAGCTCAACTCCGCAATCCCCACCAGGATGAACAGGAAGTTCACGGAAAGCGTGCCTGTAATCCCGGGCAGAGTAACCCGCAGCCGCGACCCCAAAATCGCGATGCAGAGGTAGCAGAGGAATTCCGCGATGTTCCTGCTGCTGTGGCCGATTGCAGCCTGAAGCAGGCACGCCGTGCCTGCGGCAATCACCACGCCGATAAAAGCGTTGGCGCCGAGGGGCAGGCCTTTCCACGAGTGTGCGCTGGTAGACATTCGTCTGCAAATCACCTCGCGCTGTTCCGGCCGCCCGCGCGAGAGGAGTACTCCAAAAATCTAAGGATAAGCAGATAACAGGTTTAATAACAGTGATTTGTAAGCCACGCGGAAAACTTCAGTAACACTTGGAGTGACTGATCTCGGGAGAACCTCGAGCGGGAGTTTACTGGCGTCGATCGAGCAGAGGGTCTGGGCAGCAATGCTGCGGACTCATTGCCTCGTATTCGAGGTCGCGCGCGCCTCGCCGAACCCTAGAATCCCTGCATTCGTCGGTTACGAAAGAACATCTGTCGCGATTGCCCCATCGATCATCCCGGAAACGAGACTACGGGTTAGCCCTCCTCAATGAACTTGGCGGTAACGTAGTAGGTACAGGGCGCTCACCCGCCAAGGGCCGAGCGGTACCTACTCCTCGAAACGAGCAAAGAGGCTATGCACAATTCAGATGTCCCCACATTACGGCGAAGCTCGCGGGTACCAATTACTGTTCCGATACTGGTTACGAGTTTAGACCCGGGATCCAGATTCTCCGAAGTCTGTGAGACCGTGGTGGTTAACGCACATGGCTGTGCGATGCAGGCTCCTATGAAGCTGGAAGCAGGGGTTGCGCTGCACTTTCACAGTCAGGAAGGCCGTGAGACGACGGCGCAAGTTGTAAACTGTGAGGCTGTTGGGCCTGAGCGGCAGAGCTGGAGGCTCGGCGCGCGCTTCGACAGGCCGCAAAATTTCTGGGGGTTGCAGACTTCCCCGAAAGATTGGGCTACACTGCCGGCGACTGTCGAGGGAACCGTCGCTCCCGTGGCTTCGTCTACGAGTGTCCTTCCACCCAATCAGGCCATCGCCTCTGCGAAAATCGTGCTCGATCGAATCAAGAAGCAACTCTCAAACGAGCATCTCAAGGCGATGCTTGCCGATCTTGTTCAACCACTTGAGGCGGAGATGACGGACCTCAAGGAAAAGCTCGCGCAAGGGGCAAAGCGGAGCCGATTTGAGGTGTCGCTGTCGCAAATTCCTCCCGAGCTCGAACAGCAGCTGGAGCTGCGCCTGAAAAGGGAGTTGGGACCACAAGTCCTGAAGCAGGCACAGGAGCAGTCCGAACAAATACTTGAAGCGGCAAAAGTAGCCATCGACCAGAGGACCGCCGAAACCCAGGTGGAATTTCTGCGGCGGGTCACCCTGGATCTGCAGGCGGTAGAGCAGCGGACCCAGGGCCTCTCGACCGACGTCGTTCAGAATCTGGGGGAGCACCTGAATCGAGGATTGGGAGAACTTCACCAGCACGTCATCGACGCAGGCAACAGGCTCAATCGACTGAGTGACGACCTACTGCGGGTTATGAAGCATAACTTGGGTGAGGTACACGATGCGCGCCGCCAGGAATTGGAGCAAGTTCAAGCGACGGTCGCGTTGGAATCTTCCCGCTTACAGGAACAAATCGCCGAGCTCGAAGGCCGCATGGCAAAGCTGGACGAATCTGCTCGCTGGCTCGAGTCCGGCCTCGATAAACGCCTGTCGCAATTGTCCACCGACACAATACGCAGTGCGCGCGGCCAACTGGATAACCAGCTAGAGGTGGTTCTGAGTGAACTCGGCACTCGCAATGTCCAGGAACTCCGAAATCAACTTGATGAGGCAAGCGCAAATTTGCAGACGATCCAGAAAGGGATCGAAGCCTCGGTTTCCGAGTCGCTCAGGGTCCAGCTCGCTGAGACTCTGCAGTCTTTTGAGCACAGAATGGAAGAACTGGGGCAGCAGTCCGTGGAACGGTGGCAGCTCGCCCTTGCCAGTACTCTGAACTCCCTAGCAAGAACCCTTGGCGAGCAATTCCGCTTGCAAGCGGCGACGAATACTAACGCCAGCCAACATTCTTCGGTCGAATGACTGGTGCTGTATACCTTAGCCTCCGCGACGGCGAGCGGCTTCGCTTTGGCGGAAAACATATTCATCTCGATGCCTGGGTTCCGGGTTTATAACAATCCGCGTTTCCGTTCCGGCTTGCGCCTCTGTTCCAGCAGCGCCTCGGCTGCTTCCTGCCCGCGTCCGCCGCAATGAAAGACGTCGACCTAGGTTTGCACCGGGTTGGTGTTCACCCACGTAGCCGGCATTGGCCATATGGAAGACGCCGTCGTCATCCGGTATCAGGACGACGACGTTCTCGCCGGAATCCACCGGCTTGGCTTCGATTCCTTCGGCCAGTGCGCTGAGATACTCCCCGCCCACATAAATCCAGTCTTCGGTTGACGCTGCATAAATCGTGAACATTGGCAAACGCGCAATTCGTGAGAAAGAACCTTGAAGTATCATTGACAATAAAAGTTGTCAATGATACCGTCTTCTCGTGCTCGACCTCCAAGTCATCGATGATCCGGCAGCGGCGACGGTAGCTTTGCAGCCCATGCGGAGTCGACTCCTCTCCGAGCTAGTCGTGCCCGCCTCGGCGGCGACGTTGGCCACGCGGGTGGGCCTGGCTCGGCAGAAAGTCAACTACCACCTGCACGCGCTGGAGGCGCACGGGCTGGTGCGGCTGGCCGAGGAACGCAAGTGGGGCGGGCTGACGGAACGGCTGCTGGTGGCGACGGCCGCTTCCTACGTGGTTTCGCCGGGCGCCCTGGGTCCGGCCGCCGCGGATCCGAATCGGGAAATGGATAGGCTGTCGGCGAGCTATCTCATCGCCCTGGGGGCGCGGGTCGTCGGCGAGGTGAGCGACCTGGTTGGTCGTGCGAAACAGACGGGCAAACGCCTGGCGACCTTGGCGGTGGATACCGAGGTTCGCTTCCGGTCGGCGACGGACCGGGCGGCTTTCAGCAACGAACTCACCCAGGCCATCACGAAACTGGTTTCGAAGTACCACGATGAAACCGCCCCCGGCGGCCGGGCCCATCGCCTGGTGGTCGTGGCGCACCCTCTACCCCAGAAATCCGATCCCAAGGAGCCATCATGAGCGTAAAGAAAGAAGCCTCCGGACGCCGTTCCGTCCAGGTCGAAGTCGAGGTTCCCGGCACGCCGGAGGAAGTCTGGCAGGCCATCGCTACCGGGCCGGGTATTTCGTCCTGGTTCGTGCCGACTGAGTTCGAGGAGCGCGACGGGAAGCCGGTTGCGGTGAAGTTGAACTTCGGTCCGGGCATGGAGACCAGTTCGGTGGTGACGGCCTGGGATCCGCCGCGGAGGTTTGCCGCCGAGGCTCCCGGCTGGGCTCCTGGCTCGCCGGTCATCGCGGACGAGTGGAGCGTCGAAGCGCGCGGGGGAGGCATCTGCGTCGTCCGCGTGGTGCATAGCCTCTTTGCCAGCACGGACGACTGGGACAACCAGCTGGAAGGCACCGAATCGGGCTGGCCTGGCTTCTTCCGCATCCTGCGGATCTATCTCACGCACTTCCGCGGCCAACGCTCCGCGATGATGCAATGGATAGCCCCCGCTGCGGGGACGGAAGCGGAGGCCTGGGAAACGCTGACCGCGGCACTGGGGCTGAAAGGCGTGAACGCGGGGCAACGTTGGACCGCCCCGGCGGGCGTCCCGGCACTCAGCGGCGTGGTGGAGCACGTCAGCCAGAGTCCGTACAACGCGCTGCTGCGGCTCGACAAGCCGGGGCCGGGCACCGCCGCCCTGGGCGCCGTCAACTTCGGCGGCCAGAGCATGGTCACGCTCAGCTTCTACCTCTACGGCGATCAGGCGGCCGGGACCGTCGCCCGCGAGACACCGCTCTGGCAAGCGTGGATTCAGCAACGCTTCCCGACGCCGGCCGAGACGAGCCAGAGTGCATGATCGCGCGGTCATGGGAATGCCACATCCTGCTCGAATTCAAGCCAGTTTTGCCCGGTGCGGTGAAAGCCGTTGACGGTATGAAAATCCGCAGGGCTTCAACAGCCCCATGAGCGTTCAAGTCGGATTGACCACGCGTTCCACCCCAGTGCGACTGTGCACGCCATCACGAGCCCAAGGCGGAATCTCCGCATTCATTTCAACAAGGTGCGCATCGCTGTCTGACGCCGGGGCGGAACTGGACTGGTTCGTCCGAAGCCTGCTGAATTTGTAGCACCAGTGACGGCCAGCTAAATTACTGAAATAAACGCGGTAATGGCAAGTCGAGCGAGAGGTGTTTCATGCAACGCACAGATTTTCTGAAAAGCGTGGCAGCGGTAACCGTTCTTCCAAAACACAGAGTGAAGCGAGGGCTCGGGCTGATTGCGTTCATGGTGAGCGGCATGATTGCCGTAACGGCCTCAGGACAGGAAACAGGCCACAGTTTCGGCAACCCCGACGTTTTGCAGTGGCCGCCAAGCCGAACCTATCACGTCGAGAATTACAAGCTGAATCTGCGCTTCGACCAGCTCAAAG
>Ga0302324_100021861_pt1 | contig 12459 bp, 9 predicted proteins | sample Palsa_T0_1_FD_201949 | JGI IMG/M metagenome (GOLD analysis project Ga0302324, IMG submission 201949) | Peat permafrost microbial communities from Stordalen Mire near Abisko, Sweden - Palsa_T0_1 | ecosystem: Environmental > Terrestrial > Soil > Palsa > Peat permafrost | place: Sweden: Abisko...
GCATATTGCCAAACATCACCACCGCGTCCTCACCGACAGTGACATTCCGGCCCAGCTCCACGCCGCCAAAAAAAATCACCAGATCGTGCCCGATCGCGGTATCGTCGGCCGCCTTCACATTGCCGAAGAAATTCACCACATCGTGGTCGGCGTGACCGCCGATCCGCACATCGCCAAAAAACACCACCATGTCCCCGTGTACCGTGCCCTTCACATTCACGCTGCAAAAGAAGCAAACCGCGTCGTGGATGCTCTCGCCCGGTCCCACATCGATGGAACTGCCAAAATGCACGACGTCCTTGGCCGCCCACGCCGGCGCCGCCGCCAGCACCAGCAAAGCCAGCCCACAAATCAACCAAATCTGAGAGATTTTTCGACGCACGGCATCCTCCTGCGACAAAAGTACGGAAGCTGGGAAGAATTCGTTCCAGAAAATCGGAGGTCTGCCGATAAACTCCATGAGAGTCCGGCGAGTTCTTGGAATATCCCAAGGATTCGCGCCAGACTTTGGCATTCAGGATGCACTCCTAAAGTCGAGGCGTCCGCCAGGAACAAGAGTGGGTGCCCCACCCTCGCCACGCCGTTTTTTTGTGGCTAGGGTGGGAAACCACAAAACCCGGACGCATTCCTTAGGAGGTGCCTCATGCACATCCACTCGCTCGCCGCCAGTTCTACCGCCAATTCGCTGGCCGGGGCCGCCGTCGCCGCGGAAACCGCCCTCGCCAAACGCCGCGCCCAGGAACTGCGCGATGCAGGCACCAAGCTCAAAGCCGCATCGCTCGAAGCCGGTCTCCAATTCTCCGACCAGCTTCACACCGATTCTCAGGCGCAGGTCCTCACCGCCGTCGGCGCCGTCACCAGCGGAAGCTCCGGTTCCAACTCTTCCGCGCAGGCCTCGTCGGAAAGCTTTGCCCAGCGATTCACCAGCGACGTCCAACTCCAGCAGGCTCCCGCTCAGATTCAGGAGGTTTCCGCAACCCCTTCGACCGCCCCCGTCTCGTATTGGGCCTGAAAAGGGAACTGCGTTCTCGCTTGGAATCGCGTTCGACAATGGAATCTGACTCTACTGAACCTGATTCGACCAAACCTGAAAGGAAGGTAAACTCGATGCAGATCACCAACACTTCCGCAACTACTGCAAGCGCGGCCCAAGCCCAGAGCAATGCCGACCTGCTAGCCCAGAACATCATCTACTCCGCCAGCGTCGGAGGCAAAACCTACACCGCCGACATCGGTCTCTCCGCCGGCCAGTATGTCGCCACCGTCCCGAACGAGTTTCCTCCCATCAGCGCCAGCGGAAACAGCCTGATCCTCGCCGAAAACAACCTCGACGCAAAGATCGACCTGCTCGCCTGAGATTCATTCAGCGCAGTAAAAGGCCGCCAATCTCATCGATGGCGGCCTCTACCCTAACTGCGGTCTGGGCTAAAGCATTTTAGGGAATGATGTAGATCGAAACCGCGGCTGCCGAGTCGATTTTTCTCAAGAAAATCGACACTCGCTATCGCTGGAAAGTTCACAGTATTCCCTAAAATGCCTTAAAATCTCCAGGCTCACATTTCACACTCCACACCATCCGGTACTCAGAACTCAAACCGCATCGCCAACTGAATCCGCCTGGGCGGCGCTACCGCCGTCACCTGTCCAAACGAGCTTGAGCTGTCCACCTGATCCACCGCCGTCCCATTCTCGTGATTCAACACATTGAACGCTCCGGCGGAAAAGCCCAGCTTCGGCGATTCGTCTTCCTTGTTCGGCGTCAGATGGAAATCGTGGCCCCAGCGCAAATCCAGATCCACATAGCCGGGCAGGTTTTCGCTGTTCCGTCCCACCCCATCCGGCCGCGCATTGAAGAGATCGTCCCCGTACGGGTCGGCTCCGGTCAGCACCGTCCACGGCGAGCCGGAGTTGGCAAAGAGACCCACCGCCAGATTGGCCACGCTCTCGTGATTGAAAATCGCGTACATCCCCAGCCGGTTGCGCCGGTCCCAGCTTGAATTCGACCATTCGTCGTTCGGATCCTGCTGATTCTGCGGAAACCAGGTAATCCCTTCCTGATTCGACTCGACGCGCGACCACGTATAGCGTCCAAACCCCGTAAAGTACTTGTTCAGCACTCCGTGGAAGGAGACATCCATCCCGCTCATCTCAAACGTCCCCTCCGGCTGCATCTCGCGAATCCTTCCGTAGGCAGGATTAGGCCGCTCCGTATAGCCTGACTCCGGCGTCGGCGCATTGATGTCCACCGAACGGAAGCGGTCATCGCCCCGGATCGAATACACGCTGACCGTTCCTACGCCGCTTTTCCCGAAACCGCGCTCAATCGACCAGCCATATTGAATCTGGTACGGCACCTTCGACCCCGGCTGCTGAATCGCCAGATTCGCCGGTGTGTCGGTGACCGTCGTGCATGCCGATACCGGAACGCATCCGCTAGCCGGTTCATCCGCCGGATTGAGCGAAATGCTCACCGACCGCCGCAACGGCTGTTGATCCAAACCGCGCGGCTCGTAGCGCGCCAAATCCACCAGCGGGCCGCCGCCAAACCGGTCATAATAAATGCCGCCGCCGCCCCGCATCACCAGTTTCGAATCCTGATCGAGCACCCACGCAAACGACAGCCGCGGCGAAAAACTCAGCCGCTTCTGCGCCAGAAAATTCTGCCAGTCGTAGCGCACGCCCGGTGTCAGCGAAAAGCGATCCGTCACCTTCCATTGATCCTGAACAAACGCGCCCGCCTCCTGCTGGTTGTAAACAAACCGCGAAACTCCGCTATTCTGCGTAAACGCCGAAGGCAAGTTTTTCGAATAGTTCTGAATCGCCGTCTGCAACACGGTAACTCCGTCGGCCGCGAGCGTAGGAGCAAAGGTGTAGCTGCCGAGATTGTTAGTATTGTCGTCCAGCACACGCCGGTCGAGGTGCGGGACATTCACGCCCGCCTTCACCGTATGCCGCCCATAGGTCCAGGTCACCATGTCGCTCAACCGCAGATTGTTTTCCGTCGAAACGGAGTCGTTCTGCGCCGACCCACCGGTGAAATATCCCTCGACGCTGACCTGCGGCGCCTCAAAAGCATTCAGGTTCTGATTCTTATCCTTCTCGAAAACAACCGAAATCTGGTTCAGCATGACCGGCGAAAGCGTCGAATCCACATGCGCGATGTAGTCGTCCTCGCGGTAATCGTTGGTATACCCGCCCGCCGCCAGCGTCTGTCCGCCCACACCCTGATTCTGCGCATTCCAGTTCTTGTACGCGTATTGCGCGTAAGCCGAGTGCTTGTCGCCAAACTGGTGCGAAGCCCTCACGCTGAACTCCGTATCCCGAGTCGGCGCCGGCACGTTGTCCTGAAACAGCCCAGACGGGTCCGTAGCCGTAGGCGTCAGCGTGGCCACCACCACCTGATCCAGATCCTCTTCCGCGCGGTTGAAAGAGATCAGAAACCCGCTGTTCTTCGCATGAGGAATCGGCCCCGTCACATGCCCCTCGTAAACGCGCCGCTGCTCAAACGGCTTGGTCGCCGCCAGCGCATTCTGAGCATTCAAAGCCGAATCGCGAAACAGGAAATTGAACTGCCCATGGTAGTTGTCCGCGGCCGACTTGGTTATAATCTCCATCTGCCCGCGGCCCGGATAGTAATACTGCGCCGAGTACGGGTCCTGGTTGATGCGAATCTCCTGCACCGCGCTGGCCGAAACTGTCGCCCGATTGGCTTCTACGCCATCCACCAGCAGCCCGGAGCCGCCCGTCGCGCCTACGCCAGAATCCTGAAACGCGCTCATCGCCGTCGCGTAGTCGTTGTCGAAGATCGGCAGGGACTTCAACTCGCTCTGGCTCATCACCGAGGTGTCGCCATTCGACTCGCCTGCCGTCAGATCCGTGCTGTTTCCAGCATTCACCTGGATCGTCGTTGCCGCCGCCGAAATCGGCAGCACAATATGCAGCATCGCCGTCGGCACTGGAGACTTCCCAGCCGGTGCCGCCAGCTTCACCACGGTCTTCACCGTGTCGAAGCCGGCCTCGGAAACCACCAGCGTGTAGTCGCCGATCGACGGCGCGGCAAGCTGAAAATTCCCCTCGCCATCGGAATGCAGCTCCGCCGCCACGACTCCCTTGCCGTCCAGCAGCTCCACTACGGCATTGGGCACAATCGCGCCGCTGGGGTCGGCCACCGTGCCGCGCACCACCCCCGCAGGCGCTGCCGGACCTCCATTACCATTTCCATTTCCTGAAATCGACATCGCATATGCGTTCCCGCCAGGAGCTCCGGGAGCTAACGCCGGCAGGGCGAACATGGTTAAGGGGCTGGAAATCAATAAAATAGAAACACAAACCAAGGCAGAGGCAAAAGCCAGAGAGCAAATTCTCAAAGAAGACACAGAAAACTCCTATCCCATTGAATGGTAAGGGTTAGTAAAGTGATTTACCAGGGAGGGTAATACGCGTTAACTTTAGGACGTTTCAGAGCCCGAATTTGTTCAAAACTTTTTTACTGCCACGCTTCCGGCCAGAGCCGCGGTCCATTCGGAAGCAGCATCGACCAGCGCATCCGGCTCCGCCTCCAGCAAGCTCTCCGTCGCCAGTCCAAAGGTGCATCCCAGCACACAAACCCCCGCATTGCGCGCCGTCTTCACATCCACATCGGAGTCGCCAATCATCAGTGTCTCCTCAGGCCGCGCTCCAGCCTCCGCCATCAGCGCCTCCAGTCCCATCGGGTCCGGCTTCTTCGCCGGAAAACTGTCCCCGCCGTAAACCTGAAAGAAATACGGCGACAACCCCAGCCCCTCGCAAATAGCCCGAGCCGGACCCACCGGCTTATTGGTAAGCACCGCCATCTGCCGCGCCGATCCGTCCGGCGCGGTCTTCAGCTCTTCCAAAGCCTCCAAAACCCCCGGATAGCAGCAGGTGAAATCCAATTTATGTACGCGATAGTAGTCCAGGAAGTAACGAAAAGCCGCCTCGAACAGACTATCGTCCGCGGCAACTCCACGCCCTTCAGGGAACTCGGCCAACGCTCGCCGGATCAGCATCGCCGCCCCATCCCCGATATGCCCGGCAATCACATCATCCGGCAATTCTCCCAGCCCACAGTGGACCAGGGCCGCATTCACCGAATTGCAAATATCGCGCCGCGAATCGATGAGCGTCCCATCCAAATCGAAAACCAGAAGCCGCAGCGACTTCCAGGGCAATTCACGAAAAATCCTCAACATACTTCCAGTCTAAGGTAAGTGGTCCCGATCCGAGCATCCCAATACGCTGCGACGGCTCGCCAAACTCTGCTATTCTCAGGCCTCCTCGACGCCGAAGCTATTTGCCCTTAGCAGGATTTCGTCGAGCGTGGTTCAACTTGCTCCGGCCCAATGAGCAAATCGGCTGAGATTCCCAGCGTATGCTTGACGCGCCGGACCATTGCCAGAGTCAGCGGACGCCTGCCCGTCATCACTTCGGAGACCCGCGCACGGCTGCCGATCAGAGGCTCCAGATCTTTTCGCGTCAGCCCCCGTTGCTCCATGCGGAACTCGATTGCGGCAATCGGATCGGGCGCATCGATCCTGTGATGCTTCGATTCGTACGCATCCAACAGCGTTGCCAACATATCCAATTCATCCCCCTCGGGGGTGTTTGGCGCAGCGCCAATCAGTTGGCCGATGCGTTCGAGAGCCTCTTCATGGTCACTCTCCGTTCGAATTGGATACATCCGTATACCGGCGCTTGTCATAACTCACCTTTTTGACATCGATCTTGTCGTATTCCCGATGCGTTCCCAACCACAATATGAGAAGAATTTGATAGTGATAGTTGATCGCAACTACCAGCCTGTATTCGTTCCCTTGGATATTGAAAACGGTGCGCTCCGAAGAGACGACGCTTGCCGACCGGAATTGCTCTTTCAACTCCGCCGAATTCTTCCACGTCGCACTTTCTACATCCGCGAACCACGCATCCAGGTGAGCTTTCAGCGTCTTTCGGCGTCTTGCTTCGACCCTGTTCTCCACAAAACGGTTCAGGGTGCTTCGCGCAATCACTCTCACAACGGCGATCATAACACGCTCCCAATATGGGAGCAATTCGAGCGAATCTAAGAAGATTCAAGACCGAATCGAAGTGATCGCGGTCCTTCACTCGCCTCACTTGTGGTAATTCGGATACGCTGGCCGCTCCGGCTGCGTCTCTGGATGCTTCCCAAGCTCTTCCAACGCAATCGCCACAGCCTTCTCCAACTGCGGATCATGCCCCTCGCTCACTAGCTTCGGACACTGCTCCACAGCCACGTCCGGATCGACGCCATGATTCTCCACATCCCACTCGCCCTTCGGTGAGAAGAATGCCACGCTCGGCGAAGTGACATTCCCGCCATCCATCAGCACCGGAATTCCGCCAATCCCCACCAGTCCACCCCAGGTCCGCTTACCCACCAGCGTTCCCAGCTTGGCCTGCTTGAAGAGCCACGGCAGCGCATCGCCGCCCGATCCCGAAAACTCATTGGCAATCATCACCTTCGGCCCATAAATCCCGGCATTCGGCGTATGCTCAATCGCCCCATAACGCGGCGCCCAATACGACTCGATATGCCGCCCCAGCACCTCGACAAAATAATCCGCCACCTGGCCGCCGCCATTGAATCGCTCGTCGATCACCGCGCCCTGCTTGTCCATCTGCGCAAAGTAGTAGCGATTGAAATTCGTAAACCCACCCGCTCCCGTATCCGGCAGATAGACATACGCCAGCTTGCCGCCGGAAAGCTTATCCACCTTCGCCTGATTTCCTTCAATCCAATCGATATTGCGCAGGTTGTATTCATTCGGAATCGGCGTCACCGACAAATCGCGCGGCTTTCCATCCGCTCCGGCCACGCGCAGGCTGATCACCTTGCCCGCCGTTCCCTCCAGCGGCTTCTGAATATCCGTCGAAGCCTCCAGCTCCATCCCATTGATCGCCAGAATGCAGTCGCCCACCGACAGATTCAGCCCCGGCTGCGCCAGCGGAGCCTTTTCGCGCGGGTTGAAAATTCCACCCGTATAAATCTTTGCCAGGCAATACTTGTTGTCCTTAATGACAAAATCCGCGCCAAGCAAGCCGCCAGCCACATGCGGACCGGTCGGAATCGCACCGCCGTTCCCGCGCAGATGCCCCACCGAGAACGCCCCCAGCATCTCCTGGAAGATGTAGTTCAAATCCGCGCGCGAAGCGATCGACTTCACATACGGCTCAAACTTCTTTTCATCCGCCACCGTATCCGTGCCGTGAAATTTCGGATCGTAGAAGAACGCCCGCTCAATCCGCCAAACCTCGTGGTACATCTGCTCCCACTCAGCCGCCGGATCGACGCGCACCTTCAAATCCCCCATCGAAAGCACCCCCTCGCCCGCCTTCACCGGAGCATTCGCCGGCACAATCACCCAGCTCGGCGGACTGCCCGGCCCATCCCCACCATCCGGCGAACCATGCCCCAGCCCCAGCAGCATCTTCTCGCCGTCCGCCGAAAGCTCAAAGCTCTCCACATGATCGGCCAGCTTCTCCGTCTTGCGATCCTCCAGCGTCCAGCGGCTCAGCGTAGCTCCACGCCCGAAACCGCGCAGCGCAGGATTGTCGACAAAATACAAACTGCCCTTCTTGCCCGCAGCCAACTGCCGATAATCCGAAGCAGGCAAGGGAAGCGCCACAATCCGCGACTCAATCCCCGCCAGATCGACCTTGATTGGCTTCACCGGCTTCACTTCCTTCGCATCTTTGCCCTTTTCGTCGCCGCCCTTGGCATCTGCATCTTTGCCGGCGTCCTTGCCGTCTCCATCCTTCTTGGCGTCGGCCTTCTTCTCATCCGCAGACTTCTCATCGTCCAGCTCCGGAGCCAGCGGAGAAGCCGTATCTGCCGCCAGCACCACCGCATACACGTTCGAGGTCACCACATACAGATCGCTCGTCATGTCCAGCCCGTTCGAGGTCGCCCCAGCATTGGTGCTGGCCACAAAATACAAATACTTCCCCTCGCGATCGAACGCCGGCTCCGTCGACTCAGCCATCGAGCTCGTAAACTGCGTCGACTGCCCCGTCGCCACCGAATACAAGAACAGCGCATGAAGGTGATTCGCCAGCGAGCGCGGATACGCAATCCAATTCGAGTCAGGCGACCAGGCCAGATCCGTCGTCGCGCTCGAAAATCCCCCGTACACATTCTTGTCGCCAATCGTCGTCAGCTTACCCGTAGTCGTATCCAGCATGTACGTGTTCAGCCGGTTATCGTGGAACGCAAGCTTCTTTGAGTCCGGCGACCACACCGGATCGAAGTAATACGCCGGCTCCAGCGCCAGCGGAAACTTCTTCACCGCCGCAGCACCAGCCACGGAGTTCCCCAACTGCGGCGCCACATGCAGCGCATACAGCCCCGACTCATCCGAGAAATACGCAATCGACTGCCCATCCGGCGACCACGCTGGCGAGCGCTCCATCACTCCCGGAGTGTTGGTAACGTCCCGCGTCGGCCCATGTTTCACCGGCACGGTCAAAATCTCGCCATGCGCCTCAACCGCTGCCCGCAGCCCGGTAGGCGAAATCGAAATATGGTCGATCTGGTCCGCCACGCTCTCAAGCCTCGGCCGCACCTCCGGCAGATCCGCGTCCAGCTCAATCGGCACCAGCCGGCTCTTGCTCGTCGCCGGATCGAACAAATAAATCTCGCCCAGCCGGTCGTAAACCAGCGTCTTGCCATCCCCGGCCAGCGTCCGAATATCCGAACCCGTATTCCGCTCAGCCTCGGTCACCGCCTTGGTCGCCGGGTCGTACTTGAAGATCCCCGTATGCCCCTTGCGTCCAGAAAGGAAGAAGATCTTCCCACCCGCATACACCGGCAAGAAGTCCGAAGAAACCTCATGCGGAATCTCAACCGACTCCAGCCCGGGCAGGGATGTAATCCAGATCGTGCTCGCCCGCCCGCCATGATAGTTGCCCCACGAAACAAACGAGCTGTAATCGAAGCCAAACGCCGGCGGCAGCGGAGAATACGCAAATTCCTTCCCGTCCGGCGAATACGTTCCCTGGTACGCCATCGGCAGCGGCAGCGCCTTGGCCACGCCGCCCGTCGCCGGCACTGTAAAGAGCTGCGAATACCGGCTCGCCGACGCGCGATTCGACCGGAACAGGATGTCCTTCCCATCCGGCGTCCAACCCACGGCAAAATCCGCCGCCGGATGATACGTCACCCGGAACGGAATCCCGCCCGTCACCGGAATCGTGAAGACATCCGTGTTCCCGTCATACTCGCCCGTAAACGCCAGCGTCTTCCCATCCGGAGAGAACACCGGCGCCGTCTCAATCCCCACGCCGGTAGTCAGCCTGCTCGCCTTCCCGCCCTCCCGAGACACAGTCCACAGATCGCCGGCATAACCAAAGGCAATCAATTCCCGGCTAAGCGCAGGCCGCTGAAAGATATGCGGATTCTCCGCGCACAAACCTGAAATCGGCGCAAAAACAAAGAGGGAAGCAACAGTAAGCAGAAACAAAGGGCGGGAAACCAGGCGCACAAAGACCTCCAGATGGGGGAAATGCAGAATGGATCGAGCACGAAATAGCGTCTTGAAATTACCAATCTATCTTAACCGTCGAATAGAAGTATCCGTCGAAAAAAAGGGCGAGGCCCGTCCCATGGAGCCCATCAGACCTCGCCGAGGAACACCTGTAGGGACGAGCCTGATCCGCCCTAATCCCTATTGCCTAATCCCTGTATTAGTGAACGCGAATATCGCCCGAACCCGTAGAAACCCGCACCGTAGGTCCGCCGCCATTGATCTTGCCCGAAACGTGATGCTTCTCAATCGAACCCTGCACCACCATCTCGCGGTCCGTCTTCACATCTCCCGAACCGGTCGAAGCATCGAGCGTAAACGCAGCCCGCTCCGCTGCCCACAACTCCACGCTGCCCGAACCAGTCCGCACCCGCCAATCCGACTTCGGCGAGCCGCTCAGCTTCACGTCTCCCGAGCCAGTATCGGCCTTCACTCCGCCCGAAACGTTCTTCAACTCAATCGATCCAGAACCCGTATGCGCGACCACGTCGCCCGATCCCACCTGTTCGGCATAGATGTCGCCCGAACCGGTGCCTACGCTAAAGCTCTCCTTCAAGCCCGTCGCATGAATCGATCCCGAACCCGTGCTCAGCCGGGCATTCACGCCCACGCCTTCATCCGTCACATCGCCCGAGCCCGAGCTCGCCTCCAGATACGTTCCCGCCGGAGCCTGCACCTCGTAATCGATCGAAATGTGGTTCATGTTTTCCCCATCTTGACCCACCCGAAGGATGCTTCCCGTCTGCTCAATCGGCGGATGCGCCGCAATCTCCCGCACCCGGTCTTCACCGCTGCCCCAGTTCGACTTCACCCTGCCAAAGATATGCACCTGGCTATCCGACCCCGGCTTGATGTGGATATAGCCCGAGCCCGTCGAAATGTGCAGCGTTACCGTGCCAGAGACAGAGAGCGTTCGCTCAAAAGTCGACTCAGCGCCCAGCGCCGGCAACGTGCCCAGCGCCAGAAGAAGTGCGGATACCTGAACCCAATGCTTCATATCGTTCCTCGCAATACTTCCTACTGCAAAAACAACGGCTCTTGTTTTGAAAGGGCGCGGTTTTAACCGCGCCGACCAAGCCATTCAAATCACCCGGGCTTTAGCCCCCGGGGGAGGGCAGCCACCCCAATAAATTGCATTCCCATTGCCAAACAGCCAAATTCGCAATCCACTCATTCCAAATCGCTTACATTGCCAATCCCAAAGCGGAAGTGACCACCATTCGTCCACATTCGCCAAATCTTGTCCACTTCCGGACATCAAACGCTACTGCAACACCACCTGCTGGCCTTCAACCAGCCCGCTCAAAACCTCGGTCAGAGACCCATTCGAGAGCCCAACCTTCACCGCAACCTTGCGCGTGCCATCCTTCTGTTTCGGATCGGGAACTTCAACAGAAGCGTTCTTCTGCGCGTCGTAGATCACCGCATTCTCCGGCACCGTCATCACGCCCTTGTGCTCGTCCAGCAGAATCTCGGCATTCGCCGTCATCTGCGCCTTCAGCTCGCCGCCCGGATTGTTGATCGACACCCGCACTTCAAACGTCGTCACATTATCCTTCTCCACGCCCATCGGAGAAATCTTAGTCACTTTTCCCTGAAAATAACGGTCTCGAAAGCTCTCCACCTTAATTCGCGCCGGCTGCCCCAGGTAAACATGCGCAATATCCGCCTCGTCCACCTTGCCCTTTACATAGACCTGCGTTGTGTCGCCCACCGTCATCACCAGCGTCGCCGTCGAGCCCAGCACCAGAATCGAACTGACCGCATCGCCAATCTCCACATCCCGCGACAGCACCACCCCATCCATCGGAGCCACAATCGTCGTATAACCAAGCTGCTCTTCCAACTGCTTCAGGCTCGCCTCGCTCTGCGCCACCTGCGCCTTGGCTTGCTTCAGCTTGGCTCCATCCACGCCAATCTGCGCCTTGGCGCCATCCCGCTTGTTCAGTGCCGCCAGATAATCCCGGTTGGCATTGTCCAGCGACTGCTGCGGCACCAGACCTTCCTTCACCATTTCCGTATTGCGATCCAGCGTAACCTTATACATCGGCAAATCCGGAGCCGAAGCATTCACCTTGTCCTGCTCCAGCGCCGCCTCAAAATTGGCCACATTCGCCTCAGTCGAAGCCAACTGCGCCCGCTGCGCCGCCACCTGGTCCAGAATCTCCTGCTGATCCAACTCCGCCAGCGGCTGCCCCTTGTGAACGACATTATTGATGTCCACAAACAGCTTCTCCACAATGCCAGAAGCCTTCGACTTCACCTCGACCTGCAAAATCGGCGTGATCTTGCCCGTAGCCACCACCGACCGCGCCACATCCCCGCGCGCCACCTTGCCAATCTTGTTCGGGTCCAGCTTCGTCCCGGAAACCAGGTGCGCGATCCCTACACCCGCGCCCAACACCACCACCAAAACAACCAGCCCAATCCAAAGCCAAAGCCGACTTTTCTTCCGCGTTGCCAAGTCCTACCCCCAAATCACCGTGTGAGCTCGCTTCGTTCTGCGCTAAGCCCACTCCGTTCCTGTACGTTGAACTCACGACACTGGTTCCGCAGGTCGATCCATGCCTGGAATTCCAGCCACAGCCGCCGGAATCAGCCACGCGCAAACCCGAGGTGTGCTCAATGCGCTGCGTCCCGTAAGAGAGGCCTAGCGTTCGCGCAGACAAAGTTCGACGGTCTCGCTTGTCCATATAGAAATGCCGCTACCGAAGAAGTCCCGATCTTCCGTCCAAATGGGGCACTTTAAGAGCAGTGAAGTAGCCGCAATGGGCCAATCGTCGATGTCTCGAGAAATCATGCGCTTCCGAGCCGAAGACTCGTATTCCGCGTAAAGACTTCGATCTACGACATCGACGAAGCGGGATAGTTGATCGAGAAGCAGAATTCCAGGCGCAGG
>Ga0302324_100021863_pt1 | contig 12459 bp, 11 predicted proteins | sample Palsa_T0_1_FD_201949 | JGI IMG/M metagenome (GOLD analysis project Ga0302324, IMG submission 201949) | Peat permafrost microbial communities from Stordalen Mire near Abisko, Sweden - Palsa_T0_1 | ecosystem: Environmental > Terrestrial > Soil > Palsa > Peat permafrost | place: Sweden: Abisko...
CCATTGCGAACCCGTTGATGGCGAGCTCGCCGCGATTGAAGGCGGTCAACAAGGTATGGTCGTCTGGTTGGAAGGGACGTAAGGCGCGGACGCGACGCCCCCCATACTGAGATGGTTGCTCCAGGGGTTGGATGAGTTCCTGGAAACGGGTCGAGTCACCCACCGCGGCGAAAGCATCGAGATAGCGGTTATTGGCTTTTTTGCGAAACCTCGCTCCGGCGGTGGAGATCGGCCACTCTAAGGCGACAGGTGCGGAGAATGCACACGTTGCTGGTCACGGCTTCCACTCGAAATACGTCGCCCACCCGGGTATGCGCCTTGCCGTAGCCGCGTTGTACTACTAAGACTAACTCTTCGTTTCTTTGCACGCCGCGACGATTTTGGACAGCCCGCGCATGGCGGGGAGTTGCAGAATCACCGAACCCGCTTGCTTACATTACGCGCGCGGCTCCCTAGGCGCACGCTCATACCGCAACTGTTACCGAGCCGCGACCGTAAGGAAGCGGGTTCGGGTCACCGATTCGGCTGATCTTCCGACTCGTCCGCTGATTGCTGACATCAATGAATCAACCCGCGCGTCCGCCAGAACATGCGGAAGCCGACCGGCAGTGTAAAGTTCGCGCCCTTAACGAAGAAAGAAGCGACCCCTGGCAACTCGGGCAGCTTGATAATTTCTTCGGTGAGATGGACGCCGTTTCCGCGAGGGACGAATATCCGCCGGGTGAGCGCCGCCTCGATGCGCGGGTCCTTGTCGACACGCAGGAGGTCGGCGTAAAACGGCAGCGATTCGCCACGCACTGCCACGTCGGTAAATTCCAGGCCCACTCCATAAGCCTTACGGTCCGCGTAATGCTCCAGGCGTCGAATTCGCCCGTGAATCACGGAACCCATCGGAACCACCACCTTCCCTTTCTTCACGACGTCTCCGGAGATTGTGCCCTCAATCAGTTTGCCTACCGCATCGTTGTCCGAAACCGGAGTGCGGAGCAGCACGGTAACTTCCAGAAAGGCGGGAACGGCCGGTCCGGCGCCGGCGGTCGCGGGCAAAGTGGGCGCCGCTACATCGGATTCTTGCGGTTTGGAATCGAAGCTGATTTGGCTGCTGGCGCCATACGCGCGGCAGTGTGTAAATTCCATGCGGTTGTAGCTTTCGATTCCCAAGTCTTCGAGCATGCTCGAATCGGCCTGTTGGGCCAGCAATGCATCCGAATCGCCGATGCGCATGCGGGCGTAGTCCACGATAGTGTTGTCCTCCTGCAACGGCAGGTAGGGCGGGATCTCAGAGGCGTGCGACTCCACGCGCAAGAGATCTAACGACCGTGGGTCCACCCAGATGGAACCTTCTTCGCCGACTGTTCCCTCGCCGCCAGTGATGGAAATCTTCAGCGGCTTGAGCATACCTGGAACGCGAAAGTCCCACTTCACCGCGGGGCGGCCGTCGATAGTTTCCTCGCCGCGATACGTGAAGATGCCGCCAGCCAGGACGTTGTGGAGGGTCATCGCGAAAGCCCCGTTGCCGATCATTCCGCCGCCGATGAACGCGGTCGGATCGTCCTCACTCAAATTTCGAGCGCCCGGCGAGCCGTACCATTCCCGATGATCGCTATAGACGATTTCCAGCCGCACGGTGTCGACTTTGGCGAGCCCTTTGTGGAACTGTAGGCCAGGGTTGGGGTCGTGGCGAAAGCGGGAGATGGTCTCCAGGCACGTGTAGTTCGGGGTGCGGGCGAGTTCCTCGTTTAGATGCGTTATGATGCGCGATAAGAGCGACACATCGGGCGCGAGGTCCTGCGGAATTGCGGCGCATGCCAGCAGGACTGCGGCTCCGGCGATTTTGCAGCTACCGCCACGCATACGCGTAGTCTATCGCTTCAAAAGCGCGGCCGTCACGCGCCGCGCCGGCAAATCCTTGTGGGGCAGGTTGGCAACCTGCGGACCGATTGGCAATCGGTCCAGCCGGGCGCCAGGCCGGCCCCTCCACCCCACCAGACACTATCCGGGCCGATTACCAATCGGCCGCATGATGTGTCAGCATTTCGGTTCGCGCTACCAAAGGGGATGAAAACCCGCACAGGCCGATTACCAATCGGCCGCAAGTTGCCAACTTGCCCCACAAGGCTTTAGAAAAATTCATGATCGCTAATCGATCCGGAACGATGCCGATTGCTGGACTGCCGCTTCCTGCTCTTCCACTCCGCGCACGTCGGCCCATCGCGGCCCGCGGTGGAGCAGCGGCGTCAGTTCCGCGACTTTCTCGGCGGGGCCGACGGCATAGACTTCCACCCGGCCGTCGTCGAGATTCCGCGCATATCCCGTCAGGCCGAGCGCTTGAGCGGAACGCTGCGCAAAGTTGCGGTACCCCACGCCCTGCACGCGTCCGCGCACGTACCAACGGCGAGCTTCCAGATTGCTGTCGGCCATCCGCTGGAGGATAGCACTACTTCTTGCGCACCTCCAACTCCACGGGGCGCGCTATCGCGTTGACCTCGGGCTCGTAATATTCGTAGGCGCGCGAGGGGAAGGTGTGGGCGCGAATGGGATATTTGGCGCGCAGCAGGAAGCTCAGGCGGACGGTATCGCCGGGCGCGAAGGAATCGAAATAGAGAATCGCCTGGGTGGCCGTCAGGCTGAATTTCTGCAGGCGGCCGCTCTTCAGCGAGGCGCTCTTCTCCTGGTAATCTTGCAGATCTTCGCTGAGCAGGTCGAAGCCGGGCGGAATTCCCAGGTCGACCATTACCATGTTGGCGGTCTTCGGCAGATTGTTGCGTACCGTCGCAGTGGCGGTGGCGATATCGTCCTGGATGGGTTGCGCACGGTCGTACACCACGTCGATGGAGAGCGGCTCGCTGGCAGGTTTGGCGTCCCACGGGAGGAAATAGCTGCCCACCACCTGATAGGCGAGCGCGCCTTTCCCGTCGAAGCGGATGCTGATGGCGTTACGTTCGCGGAGATCGGCCGCTTTGAAGACGAACTGGTGCAGCAGGTCGTTATTCTCCGGCGTCAGTTCCAGCTTCTGCACGGGCTTGCCATTGAGCGAGAGTTCCAGAGTGCCGCGAACGTCGGCGGCGCCTTTTTCCGTCGAGAGCAGCAGCGCGTGCAACGCCATAATGGTGGCTTGCGTGGTGCCCCATGTGCCATTGGCGTCCTTCTTCGACGCGATGTAGGCGAGCGCTTTCGTCGCAACGCTCGAATTCTCGCCCGACTTGAGCAGCGCCTGCACGGCGAGTCCGGTGGTCTCCACGCTGGCGCTCATGCCGCCGCCGTACACGCCGGTCTCCTGCGCAGTCCACGATGTCTGCTCGTTCTCGGTGCGCGCGGCGTCGAGCAGCAGCGAGAATGCGCGATTGGCGAAGGCTCGATCGCCGCGATCGCCGCTATCCACGGCGAAGTTGGCCAGCACCGCGAGCGTGTAGGAGTCGATGGCGCCATCCATGTGCTGCTCGATATATTGGCGCGCCTTGACCACCGCCGGGCCCTGATAGCCGGTGTTTTCGAGCGACCATGCGAGATACGCGGCGATACGCAGCGCGTCGGAGTTGTAGCGATTGGTGGCGCCTTCGTTAATGAATTGCGTGTCGGGTTTCCAGCTTCCGTCGGACTGCTGTTGTGATGCCAGCCACTGCTGGGTGCGGCGGATCGCGTTCGGGTCCACGTCGTAGACTTTCGCCATATCGGAGAATTCCATGGCGCTCGCCGCGCACCTTGATTTCCGTGACGGCGGGCTGCCCATCGGGATATGACGTGACGATGAAGACTTGGTTTTCGAGACCGGGGATCAGGGTTCCGCCTTCCGGCACCGCGGTGATGAGGATGGGCTGGTCGCTCACGGTTATCGGCTCAGCGCGCGATTCGGAATGGCCTGCCGAATCTTTCACGGTCGCCTCCACCAGAACCTGCGCGGCGCCTTGGGTTGTCGGCCGGCCTGCGAAGTACGCGGGCAGTTGCGGGTCGAAATACCAGGCGCCATCGGAGTCCGTCCTGCCATTTATCGCGCCTGCTTCGAACACTCCCACATCGATGCAGGACGCCTTCACCGAGACGTCGCCACCGTCAACCGGCTTGCCGAAAAAGTAGTTGGCGCGGGCGTCGGCCTCCGCAGGGGATTGCGCCAGGTAACTTTTTACGATCAAGGCCGCGGCAGCAGCTACCAGGACACCGCAGAGTAACGCCCTTCTAAGAATTGGCAAGACATATCTCCAATGTGCGCACGTCGTAGGGCAGGCAATCTTGCCTGTCCGATTGGGCCTTCGGCCCATCAGTAGGGATGAAAACCCGCAAAGGCCGATTACCAATCGGCCGCCGGATGCCATCCGGCCCCACATGCGGCCCGGCCAGTACGAGGTTTTCGACCGTGCGGGCGGCCTTTTCAGGTTGCCTTCTCGATACGCGACGAATTTCTCGGGCTTCGCCGTTGAATGCCAGCGGGACACCAAGCCAAAATACACCCTTGCTGGTCGAGCTGTGCTCGCCTGGACAAGCTGAAGCATGTCCTACCAAAGCGGCGCCGAGATGAGTCTCGGCGCTGCAGACACGAGTGTCCGCGCCACGTCCGAACTAATTACATCAGTGCTGACGGATAAGACTCCGGGAACGTTCAGATAGTTCCCGGTAACACTCGATAGGGAATGTCGCGAAGAGGGAATTACTTTCAGCCGATTTCCGGCGGCCTTCTCTTGTGCCAATCCGTGCGTGCCTGGAACTCGCGGCCGATCGCCAATAGCAGATTCTCCGAGAACGGCGCGCCTACCACTTGCAACGCGACCGGCATGTTATCGGCGAACCCGCAAGGCAGAACCAGTGCGGGAAGCCCGGCGAGATTGCCGGCCTGAACGATTCCCTGCAGGCCTACCGGTGTGCCGCTGGGCGGTTGAAATCCGCCGCGGTCCAGCGGTTGATCGAGCTTGCTTGCCGGACCCGAACGTCCCGGCGCCAGCAGCACATCCACCTGCGTGAAGAGCTTGCGGAACTCTTCCTGGATCAACCGCCTGAGCCGGATGGCCTTCAGATAATCCTTGGCTGGCAGTTCCAGACTCGCTTTGAGTCCGGCGATTTGTGCCGCGTCGGCTAGTTCGTCCACTCTTCCGCTGGTAATCAACGGCTCGAAACTAGAGGCCTGCTCCGCCGCCAAGATGGTCGACAAAATCGGTCCGTACGGGAACGACGGCAGCTTGGTTTCTACCAGCGTCACGCCGGTTTCCCTAATCGCCGCCAGTGCCGCCTGGAAGGCCGCGCGCGCGGACTCTTCGGCGCGATCGGTAAAATCCACGGCGGCGTAACCGACCTTGAGTTCTTTCAGTGGACGCGCGTACTGCGGCGTGTAATAGAAGCTCGTTCCAGCGGACCCCGGGTCCTTACCGTCACTGCCGGCGATTACCTGCAGGATGCGCCCGCAATCCTCCACGCTGCGCGCCAGCGGTCCGATCTTATCCAGCGTCCACGAAAGCGCCATGGCGCCGTGGCGGCTCACCAGCCCGTAAGTGGGCCGCAGCGCCGTCACTCCGCAGTAAGACGCCGGCGTCACAATCGATCCCGATGTCTCCGACCCCAGCGCGAAGGTCACCAGCCCCGCCGCGACCGCGGCCGCCGATCCACTCGACGATCCGCCCGACCACCGCGAGGTGTCCCAGGGATTCAGCCCCGGCCCGGTCGCTGACGCCGAGGCGAAGCGATACCCGCCGCCACCCGCCAGTTCCACCATCGCCAGCTTGCCGGTGAGCACCGCGCCAGCGGCATCCAGCTTGTCGATGACGGTGGCGCTGTAATCGAACACCTGCGCGGCGTACGGCTTGGCGCCCCATGCGGTGAGATGGCCTTTGTAGCTCAGCAGATCTTTCGCGCCGTAAGGAATGCCCTGCAAAGGCGAGCGCCAGCGATCCAACTTGATATCCTGATCGATGGCTTTGCCTTTGCGGCGCGCGTCCAGCGGAAGGGGCAGCGCCAGGGCGTTGTAGCGCGGACCGAGTTGCACCAGCCGCTCTGCGAAGGCACGGGAAAGGTCCTCGGACTTGAATTCCTTGGCCTTCAGGCGGGCGGTCAATTCCGCGATGGTATTGAAATAGACATCGTTGGGAATGACGGCCGCCATAGAAAAGCCTCAGGCCTGGAACCGGAAGGCCGGTTCGGTAGACGCGGGCACATCCTGCCTGGCGAGCAGGTCGCTATTGGCCTTGAGCCGATCGCGCGCAGCCTGCAAATCGTCGGCCGGCGCGGCGGCAGGTTGTGGGGTTTGCGCTTGCGCGATAACCGTGGCCGATACCGCCGCCGCCAACTGCCGCCGTGTGAATTTCATTTGTGCTCCAGCGCTTCCTCGGCCGCCTTCTGCATGACCGAACGGGGCGCCGTTCCGCCGGTCCAGATCTCGAACTGGCGGACGGCCTGCTCGATGAACATGTCGAGCCCCGGCACCACCGTCTTGCCCTGTTCCTTGGCGCGCTTCACTAACACCGTCTCAGCCGGATTGTACACCATGTCGAACACCACGTCCGCGGGGATGTGTCCATTGAAGAAACACTCGTCCACGTGCGGGTACATACCGAGGGGCGTGGCATGCACCACGGCGTCGAAGTGACCGGCATCCGCCTGCTCGCGCAACAGCGGTTCCGCACCGCAGACTTTGGCCAGCGCGCGCACCCGGTCGGGATTGCGGCCCACCAGCGAAATTTTCGCGCCGGCATCGGAGAGCGCGCACGCCGCTCCGCGCGCCGCACCGCCGTTACCCACAATCAACACCGACGATTTCTGCAAGCGCAGTAGGCGCCCAAGCGGTATGGTGACGCCCGCCGCGTCGGTATTGGTGCCGCGCCACTTGCCTGCCTTGCGCCAAACCGTGTTCACCGCGCCGATCCGCCGTGCCAGAGGATCCACCACATCCAGGTAGCGAATGATTTTCTGCTTGTGCGGGAGGGTCACGCTGAAGCCGGCCAGGGGCAGCTTGGCCGCCAGCGAGAAGAAATCGCGCAGGTAGGTGGGAGTTACCAGGAACGGCAGGTATACCGCGTCCACGCGCCGCGCCTGGAATGCCCGGTTGTGGACGGCCGGAGAAATGGAGTGGCGGACAGGGTCGGCAATCACGCCGTATATCTTGGCCGACTTGCCGAGTTTTTCCACGCGATACAGATGGCGCAGATACTTCGCACTTACCTGTCCGGCCGCGGTGCCTTCCGCCAACATAGGCGTGGCGTAAGTATAGACTCCGCCGAAGATCGGCGACAGCACGCGCGTGGGGAAGCCGAGTTCACCCATGGCCAGCACGATCAGGTGCTGCTTAGGCAGCGCCTTGGCGGCCGCCAGCACGCGCAGGTTATCGGAAGGCTTGCGCGCCGTGGTCACCATCTTATAGGCATCGGCCGGGACCTTCATGACTCGGCTCACTATGGTATCCATGGGCGGCGTAGCCTCGAAATTATGATAGGAAACGATGACCTGCGAGCGTCCGCGAAAATGATGCAGGCGCTCCTGCGACACCTCGGCGGTCTCGATTTCCACGTCGATGGCATGGGCTCCATTGCGTACCGCGAGGTCCAAAATGGCGAGCTGCTCTTCGATGCTGCCGTTGAATCTGCCGTGATTCTGGTGGCGCCGGCACGTGGCTAGCAGAATGCAATCGGGGAACGCTTCCAGAAAGCCGGGAATGGCAGCGGCGCCGGCGGCCGGGTTGTCCAGAAAGTCCAACCGGAATTCCAGGAAGATCTCGCCTGCCGCAGCCTCGCGTCGGGCGTGGACCAGGAGAGTTGGTACATCCGGCAGGCCCAAAGCGATACAAATTCGCGGGAGCAACTTGGTCTGCGCCATTGTGAGAAGACCATCAGAATAACACAGGAACGGCGGGCTGCCAGTCTTGGATTCACCGCGGAGGCGCGGAGACGCAGAGAAGGAAAAAGTCAAAACGGGAGAACGCGGAGGGGGCAGAGGTAACCTAACGCTACCCTGATGCCGCGGTCGATTGCGAAGGATTCAGCCTGAGCCGTTCTGGCGCCTGCAAAACCGCTCCCTCTGGTCACGGCTCGGAAAGAGGCCGGCACGAAACTCCTTACAACAGGACCGTATCGATGCGCTCGACCGCATGGACAGAGGGAACTGCCGGCTCCGGCACCCTCCTTTGCAGAAAGACAATGAGTGCTTCTTCCGATCCGTCGAAGTAGCCTTCCAGGAGTTCGCGGACGGCGGCGCGGCGCGCGGCATCCCGCGTAGCTTGCGGAGCATAGCAGAAGCTGCGGCCTACTTTGCGCCGCGCCAGCATGCCTTTGCGCACCAGCCGGTCGAGAACCGTCATGATCGTGGTATACGCCAGGGGACGAGACTCGGCCACAATCTGCCGAACGGCTTTCACATTGCCCTCGCCCAGTGACCACAGCGCGCGCAGGCATAGCAACTCGAGCGGTGGAGGCACCTCTCGAGCGGTCCGCGGCATCACTTCCCCTCGGAGGCACCGGCCGGCTGCAAGGCCTGTTTTAATTTGTCGGCGAATGCTGAATCGGACTTCGGAGCTCCATTGCGTACTGTCGCGGCGGGCGGCGCCGCGGCGGGAGCTTTCGGTGTTGCCTCCTGGGGCAACTCATCCTTGACCGGCGGCGAAGCGGCTGAAGGCTCCTGCGGCAACGCGTCCTGAGGCAACGGCAGGGGAGCCAACGGCAGGGGAGCCAACGGCGGGGATGCCAACGGCTCGCTGGAAATCCCGGGGGGATTCAGGAAGAGGTCCTTCTTCAGGACGGAGCGCTCCAGTGCCGTATTGTATGCCGTGAAGCAGCCCTCCACCTGGCGGTCGCTCTGAATGAGCGCGCGCATGCTTTCCATCTTGGAATCCATGTCGTCCAGGTAATGCAGCATCAATGCTTCTGGAAATTGCGGCACTTTCGGCGAGCCGAATTCCAATTTGCCGTGATGACTGAGAACCATGTGCTCCACCAGCGAACGGAGGGCCGGCGGAAACTGCGGCAGATCGCGCAATTTATCGGCGATCATTCGCAGTCCGATGTGGATGTGGCCCAGCAGTTGGCCATCGTTGGAGTACGAAAAGCCGCGCTCATAGTTCAGCTCGTAGATTTTGCCGATATCGTGCAGAATCGCGCCGGTGAGCAGCAGGTCGGCATCGATGAAGCTATAGTGCTGCGCAGCCATTCGGGCAAGGCCGCAAAGCGAAAGCACGTGCTCGATGAGGCCGCCCAGAAACGCATGATGAATGTGCTTGGCGGCCGGTGCGCGGCGGTACCGGCGGGCGATCTCCTCATCGTCCAGCACGGCGCAAAGGAGTCCCTTGAGATGAACGTTGGCGATGCCGGCCACAATGCCGCGCAGTTCCCGCCACATTTCATCCTGGTCGCGCCGCGAGGACGGAAAATAATCGCCGAAATCGATCTCGCTATCGTCCATCAGGCGTACTTTGTGGATGGTCATCTGCGGCCGGTTGTGAAAGATCTGTACCAGCCCTTTGACGCGCACAAAGTCGTCGCGATCGAAAGCATCGATCACTTCGGCCACGTTGTCCCACATTTTGGCGTCGAGTTCGCCGGTGCGGTCGGCCAGGAGCAGCGAAAGATAAAATTCGCCGCTCTTTTTCTGACGAATCTCCTTCGAATGGACTAGAAAGCTGGTGGTAATCAGCTTGTTCGGCTCAAGTTCGTTTACGTAAGGAGATTTCATTGTTTAATAGGAGGCATCGGCGGACCGCTGTCCTCCTTCGCCTGCGCCGCAGCGGCTCGCGCTTCGGGATCGGCATCCTCCGGCCTGGCTTTGCGATGGGAGGGCTTGGGAGGCTTCTCGGTTTCCGCCAGAGTCTTGACTTCGCCCTTGGTGCCGGGAATCGCCACGCCGAGAACCTTCTTATTCACCTTCGAGCTCGACAATACTTCCTGTTTGCTGACGGTTGGCGGCGTCAACTGCGCCACTGCCTGCCAGCGGGTATCTTTGCCGGGAGCCGCGCCGGTGTCCACATAGCCGTCCTTGATCTGCAGGAAAGCATCCACGCGAAGCTTGGTCAAGTATTCGCGTACCTTGGGATCCATCTTCGGCCCTACGATGGCCTGCTGCACTTCTTCGCGGACCTCTTCAAATGAGGCTTGTCCGGCGGCATAGTGCTCTTCCACCTTGAGTATCAGGAACGCCGGGGGGGAGGTGAGTTTGATCGGATCGGTGATATAACCCTTGACTGCCTTATCGTTAAAGACGGCGGACTCCACCTCGGGCTTCGACTCGCCGCGCTTTCGCGGCGCGCCGACATACCCGCCATTTTGCGCGGTCTCCGGGTCGTCGGAATTGTCGCGCGCGAGTTCGCTGAACTTTTCTCCCTTGCGGGCGCGCGCCACCAGATCGATCGCCAGGGCCTGCGCGGTGGCAATCTGGGCGGGAGATTTGCCTTCGAGCGAGATCAGAATCTGGCTGAGGAAGACCTCCTCGTCGCGCATAAACTCGGTCTTGTGGTCATCGTAGTATTTCTGCAGGTCGGCCTCCGGCACCGATATCTTGTTGACCACTTCGTAGCTGATCACCCGCTGGGCCATCAGATCGCGCTTCTTTTGCTCCTTCATTTCCTCGTAGGACCTGCCGGTCTGCTGTTGGAGAAACTCGTGAAACTTAGTTTCGTCGTTAAATTTGTATTGCGCCTGGATCGCGTTGAACCACTTCGTGACCTCGGCGTCTACGGTCATGCCGGGCATGTCTTTGCCCTTTTGCACCAGCAGGAGAGTGTCGATCTGCGTGCGCAACACGTCAGCTTCCATGGCCTTGACCTTCTCATCGCGGCTGGCGCCTTTCAGGCCCGACTGCGCCGCCATGCCTTCGATCTCTTTGTTCTTTTCTTCCAGCTCACCGCGGGTGATGATTTCGCCATTTACTTTGGCGACAATTTCTTCCACGATGTGCACCGTGGGGGCCGGAATCGATGTCTGCGCGCTCGCGGCGATCGCCACGGCGGCCAAGCTGGGTACTACAAACTTAAAAAGCATATTCCTTAAGGCTCCTATTTTAGCAGGACCATCGCCGGGGCAAACTGCCGGTTGGGATCGAATTGTACAGGCAAGATGGCGTCCGAAGCCGGAGAGTCTTTTTATTCATTGGGTTATGGCGGATAGCAGGCCGCGCAGGAGGGCGCTGGCGGACCGCCAGTTCCGTTTCGGCACGGGTGTGGATTTCGCAGGGGGTTAGTGCCACTCATTTATAAGGGTGCCATCGAAGCGGCGTCCCTTGACGCGCTGCGAGATCCGGCAAACCGGACCATCGCCGCAACTGCGTTGGTCAACCGGCTCGGGTTGGTGACCTCAGGCCAGCGTATTATCGAATCGGGGCTGGTGCCGGTGGTGGAGTAGCGCATCAGGCTGACCCAATAAGGTTGACTGAGTCGTAGCTGCAGTCATGTACTGCATTCAGTGAATGCACATCATCTGACCGTCCGGAATCTGCCCGAGGATGTCTCGGCCGCGCTCGAACGCGAGAAGCGCCGGCGCGGCACCTCGCTCAATCAGACCGTCATCGATCTCTTGCGTCAGAGTCTCGGAGTGGCGGGAACCCGGAGCAATGGGCTGGCGCGTCTCTCGGGAACATGGACCGAAACCGAGCACCGCCGTTTTCTCGAAGAGATTCAGATCTTCGAGAAAATCGACCCTGAATGGTGGCGATGAGCCGCTACTGCATCGACACGGTTGCTTACAGTCATTTCAGAAGAGGCGAGCCTCGAATTGCCGTCCTTCTCGACAGCGCCGAGTGGATCGGTGTTCCGGTGACGGTTCTTGGCGAACTTTTCACCGGCTTTGAACGCGGAAAGCAAAAGTCGCGGAACCTCGCGGAACTGGAAAAATTTCTGTCTGCGCCGGTCGTCGAAATCCTACCCGTGGACCGGCGAACCGCCGAGATTTTCGGCGCAATGGTGGCCGAACTGCGAAATCTGGGCCGGCCGCTCCCCACCAACGATATCTGGATTGCGGCGGCCGCCAACCGGGCTGGCGCGACGCTCATCACCTGGGATGCCCACTTCCGCGATATACCGCTGTTGGGCGCATTAATCCTGGAATCTTAGTCGACTAAAGATAATTCCTTTTTCCCCTTGCGGCTTCCCAACGCGATGCGCCATATTGGAATTGGCGAAAGAAAGCTGTGTAGAGCACAAGTGTAGTTCACAAGTCGGAACCGTCCGGATTCGTGCTTGAGCTGTCTTGCGCCGGGGCGTTTTCGATGGCGGACAACCACCTGTTCTTTACCGAGCTGCTCTCCATGCCGGTGCTGGACCTCAAGGGCCGGCGCATCGGCAGGGTCAAAGACGCTGCTTTGGTTCCCCGCGAACACGCCGCGCGCATCGAACGCTTTCTGGTGGGCGGGGCCGACACCTGGCTCACTCTTCGATTCGACCAGATCAGCGCCATCGACCTCGACCGGGGTATCCAGCTCAGCGATGAGCAACTCCTCCCCTACCACGACGACGAATACATGATGCGCATCGGGCGGGACCTGCTGGACCAGCAGATCATCGAC
>Ga0302324_100021864_pt1 | contig 12458 bp, 12 predicted proteins | sample Palsa_T0_1_FD_201949 | JGI IMG/M metagenome (GOLD analysis project Ga0302324, IMG submission 201949) | Peat permafrost microbial communities from Stordalen Mire near Abisko, Sweden - Palsa_T0_1 | ecosystem: Environmental > Terrestrial > Soil > Palsa > Peat permafrost | place: Sweden: Abisko...
ACGGCGCGCCCACCACGTTCACCCCCGGACCGGGCTAGTGGGGCTCCCGGGAGCCAACTATCGCCGGCCGCTGGCCGGTTCGCGGGCCACCTCCCGGTACGATCGTCACCTCTGTGACAACCGATCGTCCCCTAACGGCCAACCCGCTCCCCGCGGCGGCTCGCGGCGCTGATCCCTCGCTCAGCATTCTCGTCGTCGACGACGAGTCCGATCTGCGAGAAATGCTCACCCGCTCGTTCTCGCGTGAGGGGCACCGGGTGATGGCCGTCGCGGACGGACGCGCGGCGATCGACCACGCCAGCACCGAGCACTTCGACGTCGTCCTGCTCGATGTAGCCCTCGGCCCCGGCCCCGACGGGTACGAGGTCTGCCGGACGCTGCGGGGCCGGCGCAACGTGGTGCCGATCATCATGCTGACGGCGCTCGACTCCGAGGCCGACGCGGTGCTCGGGCTCGAGGCGGGCGCGGACGACTACGTGACCAAGCCATTCGGGCTGGCGGAGCTGCGCAGCCGCATTCGCGCCGTGCTGCGGCGGGCCGGTACCCGGGCGATGGGCGACGAGGTGCTGGTCGTCGGGCCGATCGCGCTCGACCGCGCGCAGCGCGAGGTGATGATGGACGGCGAGCAGGTACGGCTGACGTTCTCCGAGTTCGAGCTCCTTGACGCGCTGATGGCCGATCCCGGCCGGCTGCTCAACCGCCAGGAGCTGCTGCGCGCGATCTGGGGCGACAGCGCCTACCGCGATCCCCGCGCGATCGACGTCCACATCCGGCACCTGCGTGAGAAGCTCGAGCCCGAGCCGGACAACCCGCGTTACATCCTCACCGTGCGCGGCGCCGGGTACCGCCTGCGAGGGCCGTAGTCAGTGCTTCGGCGCCACGGTGCTCTTGGCCTGCGTGGCCGGATCGTCGGCGCGTTGCTCATCAGCACCGTGGCGACGCTTGCCGTGGCCGCGCTCGCCCTGCTGCCGAAGCTGGAATCGCAGCTGCGCACGGAGGCGCAAACGTCGCTGCACAACGAGGTCAAGGACGGGACCGCGGCCTTCAAGCAGCTCACGCAGGCGGACATCATCGCCGCCCAGACCGGCCACGGGGGGGTCTCGGGGATCGCCTCGGGCAACGAGCCCGCGACGTCGAACCCGCTCGTGTACCGGGACACGGCCGCGCTCGCCGCGCACGTGCCGGGAGGGACGGTCAGCCTGTTCGGCTATCCCCAGGTGATGATCGCTTCCAACGCCCCGGCGACCGGCTCCACGGGCGACTACCGGGATGTGACCGCGGCCTTCCAGACCGATCGCTTCGTCCAGAGCCTGGGCTCTGACTCCGGAGGCGAGACGGCTCGCGTGGCGGTCCCGATCCGCATCGCGGGGCAAACCTACGTGCTGGCGGCCAACACGCCGATCTCCGAGATCACCGGGGCTGTGCACGTCGTGCGCACGGCCTTCATCTACGCCGCGCTGGCCGGGATCGCGTTCACGCTGATCCTTGGGATCCCGCTCTCGGCCACCCTCCTGCGGCGCCTGCAGCGCCTGCGCACCGCGGCGCTGCGGCTCGCCCAGGGTGGCCCCACGGTCGAGATCCCGGTCGATCGCGCAGGCGACGAGGTAGGCGACCTCACGCGCACGTTCGCGATCATGCAGCGTCGATTGGCGCAGCAGGAGCAGGCGCGCCGGGCGTTTGTGTCGACGGCGTCGCACGAGCTGCGAACGCCGCTCGCCTCGCTGCACGGAATGCTCGAGCTGCTCGACGACGATCTTCGCGAACCGGCGCCGGACCTCGAGGACGCCCGGCGGCTGCTCGCGCGGGCCCGGGCCCAGTCGCGCCGCCTCGGCAGGCTCGCCGGCGACCTGCTCGATCTCAGCCGCCTCGACGCCGAGGTCGAGCTCCGCAGCGAGCCGGTCGAGCTCGGTGAGCTGAGCCGCGCGGTGCTCGCCGAATTCGAGCCTCGCAACGCCGAGCGCGAGATCACCGCGCGGATCGAGGGTCCGTCGACACCGTGCTGGGCGCTCGGCGACCCGGGCAGCGTGGCCCAGATCCTCCGCATCCTGCTCGACAACGCCGTCCAGCTGAGCCCGCCGGGATCGGAGATCCGGGTCGACCTGCACGCCGGCGACGGCCCGGTCGCGGTCAGCGTGTCAGATCACGGGCCCGGCGTGGACATAGAGGAGCGGGAGCTCATCTTCAAGCGCTTCCACCGTGGTCGCGAGACCGGCGGCTCGGCCGGATTCGGTCTCGGCCTGGCGATCGGGCGAGAGCTTGCCGAGCGGATGGGAGGCGAGCTGGTGCTCGAGGACACGAGCTCGCGCTCGCCCGAAGGCCCGGGATCGACGTTCACCTTGCGCCTGCCGGGGGTGGGTGCGCGCGATGAGGATGCGGTGGCGATCAACTAGATGAGAGCATCACGGTCATGGAGGATCGCGAGCTGAGGACCCTGCTGGCGGCCGACGATCACCACTGGTGGTATCGGGGGCGCCGGTTGATCATCCGGGCGGAGCTCGATCGGCTGCCCTTGCGGGCGGGCGCTCGGGTGCTGGACGCCGGATGCGGATCGGGGCGGACGCTGCAGGACCTGCGCGTCTACGGCGAGGTATCGGGGATCGAGCTCAGCCCGCTCGCCGCCGAGCTCGCGCGCGAGCGCGAATTGGGGGAGGTCCGCGTGGGCAGGGTCGAGGACCTGCCCTGGGAGGACGGCTCGTTCGACCTCGTCACGTGCCTGGACGTGCTCGAGCACACGCCGGACGATCGTGTCGCGCTCCAGGAGCTCCGGCGGGTCACGGCGCGGGGCGGGTGGCTGCTGCTGACCGTTCCGGCCTACCCCGCGCTCTGGTCCACCCACGACGACGTCAACCACCACTACCGTCGCTACACCCGTCCGGTGCTCCGGCGAGCGGCCACCGAGGCCGGATGGCGGGTGGCCCGCCTGACCTCATTCAATTCCCTGCTGCTCCCGGCCGCAGCGGCAGTGCGCATCTCGCAGCGCTACCGGACACGCGATTCGAATAACCACGTCTCCGAGTTGCGCGTCGGTCCGCGCTGGCTGAACGGCGCGCTCGAGCGCCCCCTGCGGGTCGAGGCCGCGTTGATCAAGCGCGGGCACACCCTGCGCGCCGGCCTCTCGCTGCTCGCGGTGCTCCACAACACGGCCGGGCAGCCGGACCATACGGGCGGATGATCGTACTCGCGGCGGTCATCTCGGTCACCAGCAAGCTCGGCTACCTCCTCCCGGCCCTGGTCGGGGTCGAATCGATCGGCGTCCCCTCGCCCGGGGAGACGGCGCTCGTGCTCGCGGCGGTGCTGGCGAGCCAGGGCAAGCTCGAGATCTGGCTGGTGATCGTGATCGCCGTCGCGTCGGCGATCGTCGGCGACAACATCGGTTATGCGATCGGACGCAAGCTGGGCCGCGAAGCCCTCGAAGCGCCCGGTCCGTTCCGGGCGCGCCGGATGAAGCTGGTGAGCGTGGGGGACCGCTTCTTCGGCCGCCACGGCAGCAAGGCGGTGTTCCTGGGACGCTGGGTCTCGCTCGTCCGGGTCGTGGTCGCGTGGATGGCCGGGATCATGGAGATGCCGTTCCCGCGCTTCTTCTGCTGGAACGCGCTCGGGGCGGTCACGTGGGCGACAACGGTCGGGCTCATCGCCTACTACGGAGGAGAGGCCGTGACCAAGGTGATCTCCAAGGTGGGCTTGTACGGTGCCGTCGGGGTCGGCGTCTGCGTGGTGATGCTATTTGTGTTCCTGAAGCTCCGGGAGCGCCGGAGGGCGGCGGGCGAATGAGCGCAGGGCTCAGCCACCGTCCTTGGGCGAGGGCGCGACGGGCGGCAGCCAGTCCCCGCGCACCGGTTGCGGTGAGCTTGGCGCGCCCGGGTCACGAACCGAAACCGCGCCGGGTGCCGCAGCCGGGTCGCGGACCGGTGCCGAGCCGCTGTCCGAGACCACGAGCGTACGACCGATCTTGTCGTGCAGAGCCTGGGTGCGTGGGTCCCGCAGGGCCCAGAGGTAGTCGATCGGGGCGTAGATACCGTAGGTCAGGATCGACAGCAGCTGGCGTCCGAGGGCCTCGCGAACGAGCGCCGTCGGGAACGTGAGCGCCGTCCCGTTGTCGCGGATGACGCGGATGCCCATCGCCTGCTTGCCGACCGTCTGCCCGTTGTGCTCTCCGCGCCGCGCCAGCAGCAGCGGCGCGTAGAGGATCCCCACCGGCAGCCCGACCTCGAACAGCAGCGTCTCGGCGTGCGAGAGGGTCAGCTGGTGGCTGCCGCCGACCGTCCACACGATCAGGAGCAGCACGAACTCGATCGCGACCATGATCAGCAGATCGATGGCCAGCGCCCCGCCCCGCGTCCACCACCCGGCCAGCGGGCGGCGCATGGCGACCGGCGTCGAGAAGGTCACGAGCGGAGTGTGGCGCAAACCGCGGCGGCCCGCCGCCGCCGCCGCGCGCGGGGGTGGCGGGCCGGCACGGGCTGGCGGACGCGCGGCCGCCGGGATCGGTCAGTCGTGGCCTGGCTCGGAGTCCGGCGCGGCCGCGGTGTCGAGCTCGAGCGCGCACGAGTTGATGCAGAAGCGCTGACCGGTCGGGGCCGGCCCGTCGTCGAACACGTGGCCGAGGTGTCCACCGCACTTTCGGCACAGAACCTCGGTGCGCACCATGAACAGGCTGCGGTCGGACCGCAGCTCGACGTTCTCCGCCACCGCAGGCTCATAGAAGCTCGGCCAACCGGTGCCCGAGTCGAACTTGGTGTCGGAATTGAACAGCTCGGCGCCACAACCGGCACAGCGGTACGTCCCGTCGGACTTCACGTGGACGTACTCACCGGTGAACGGACGCTCGGTCCCGTGTCGGCGCAGGATCTCGTATTGCTCCGGCGTCAACCGCTGCTTCCATTCGCCGTCCGTGAGCTCCACTTCGCGTGACTGCAGTTCTTGTTTGGCCATGCTCCTACGGTAGCGCGCGAGAGATGAACGGATCCTGACGTTGGTCGGCGAGCCGGCCCGTGGAGAGCTCGGGGGCCGCGAGCAGGGGGGCTAATGGATTGCGCCAAAACAGCCGATAAGGTCGTAACCAAGGGAGGGCGTGTGGTGGGAATTCTCAATCGCTATCGAACTTTTGCAGCAGCCATCGCCTGCGGCGCGGCCGTGATGATGGTCGGCGCCGGAGTAGGCGACGCGGCGTCGCCGGCGGCAGTGACCGGTGCCGCGGCCTCGGTGACGAGCACGTCGGCCGACGTCACGGGCACGATCAATCCAAGCGGACTCGAGACCTTCTGGGAATTCCAGTGGGGCACGTCGACGGCCTACGGGAACAACACGATCGCCTCGGGGCCCATTGCCGGCAGCACGTCGAATTCGGTGCTGGCTCCGATCAGCGGCCTGCAGCCCGACACCACCTATCACTTCCGGCTGGTCGCGATCCAAGGAGCCGCCGGAGTTTCCGGCTCTCCGACGGTCTCCGGCGGCAACGACGAGAGCTTCACGACGCCGAAGACCGGGGCCGGCTCGACGACGTCCAACGCGAAAAAGCACGCCAAGGCTTCGCTGCGCAGCCACACGCTCACCGTGCGCCACGGCTCCACGCTGATTCCATGGGGATGCTCGGGCACCAGCGGCGCGATCTGCAAGGGCAAGATCTCGCTCACGGCCCGGGGAAGGATCGCCGGCAGACTCCAGAACGTGACCTGTGGCGGCGGCACCTTCACCGCCTCAACGGGCAGGCATCACACGGTTCGCGCGAACCTCGGGAAGAACTGCCTCTCGTTGGTCAAGAGCGCGCATCGCCACCGGCTCGGGGCCACACTGAAGGCGTCGTTCAGTCAAGGCACCGGGAACCTGAAGACCAAGGTCACGCTGGTGCTCGGCTAGAGATAACTCCGCGCGGCGCGGTCGTCGCGCTCGAGCATCTCCAAGATCAGCGCGGACCAGGCGAAGTCGACCGCGCCCATCCCGCCGCCGGTGAACGGGTTGTAGTACTCACGCAGGCGCCCGACCGCCATCGCGTCGGCCAGTCGCCGCACGAGCTCGGTGGCGTGCTCGGCGTATCCGAGCCGCAGCAGGCCTAGCCACAGCAGCCACGCGGCGTTGACCCAGGTGGGCCCGCGCCAGTAGCGCCTGAATCCGAGCGCGTTCTGGTCATCGACCGAGAACGTCGGGTCGTTCACGGCGACCGACGGTGCCGGTACCGCGGTCCAGAAGCTCTCGGTGCAGAGCAGGTGCTCCTCCACCAGGCGTCGCCCGATCGCCTCGGGAAGGTCGGGCAGCGCCAGCGGCGACAGCGCCGCCCAGGTGACCGGGACCTGCTCGCATTTCGGGCGGGCGAGCGGCCGGAACAGTCCTGCGGCCTCGTCGTACATCCGCTCGACGATCAGCGGGGTCAGCGAAGGGCGGCCGAGAGCGAGCCGCGAGAGGTTGTGGAGCACGTTGGTCATGACTTCGCAACAGACCGGTCCGCCGGCGGCGGCCACTCGGCGCAGGTCGAAGCCGAGCTGGCGATTGCGCCACACAAGCAGTACGAATCCGGGCAGCCCGTGCGCGCGGTGGCCCCAGATCCCGTCGAACTGGGTCGAGGCGTCGAGTCCCGACTCGTCGGGCTGGACGATCCAGATCAGCCCATCGCCGTCGAGGTCACGGTGCTCGGCGATCCAGTCGTGGTGGCGCACGATCGCCGGGACCTCCGCTGGATCCCCGATCGCGATCCGCCACGCCCAGGCGAGCAGCGGCGGCTGGATGCTCGCGGTCATGGGGGCGTCGGGCGAGGTCACGTTGTAGGTGAGCCTGCGGCGACCGGTGAGCGGAGTGTTCCAGAAGATCGTGTGGCCGATGAACCCGTCCTCACGCTGCGCGGCGAGCAGGGACTCGAGCTCGCGGCGAGAGCGACCGGGATCGAAGTGGCGCCAGGCGATCGCCGTGAAGCACGAGTCCCAGTACCACTGCCACGGGTAATGGCCCGGACTGGGGCAGGTGTAGGCGAAGGGCACCCCGTCGGCCTGGCGAGTGCCCTCGCGCCAGTTCTGGCGCAGGGTCGCCTCGCACAGCGCACGGAGCGTGGCCTCAGTCCTCCCGCTTCCAGCCGTGCTTGTCCCGGTTCGGTCCGCCCGGGTCCAGATAACCCATCAAGGTCTTCCACGGGCTCGGCTTCGCACCCGGCTCATCGTCGCGGTAAACCGGCGCGGAGCCGTGGGGGCTGGGGAGATTCCTCGCCTGATCGGCGTCGATCGCCAGGTCGACGCCGAGCTCGTGGAGCGACTGGATCTGGTCGGCGGGCACGAACTGCTGGTGGTTGGCACCGCGCATCACGATGCCGTGGAAGATGTCCTCATGGGGGGCCGAGACGACATGATCGACGGTCCCGACCTGCTCCCCGCCGGACGCGTACACCGGAACTCCCTTTTCGAGCACCATGTAAGCAATGGGGAGGCCTTCGTCCATGACGGACACGATAGCTGGCCCTGCGCCTGCGGAGGCTCGCTACTCGTGCCCGGCGACCCGGTGGGGTACGTATGGCTGCTCGAGCCGGCCAGTTTCCTCTTCGCTGAGCGACAGCTCCTCGGCCGCCAGCGCCCAGGTTCCTGTAGTTCATCGGAGGCGATCAGCGAGAGCCTCGTCGTACGCCACAGACCCTGATCAGCCGATGCGCGCTGGTTCCCTGATGATCCGCAGATTGCTGGTGCGCGCCTCGAGCCGATCGATCGCCGCGGCGACGTCGCTGGGGGGCGACTGGGTCGACCAGCGGTTGCCTACGCGGTGGACCTCTCCCTGGCGCTCGAGATCCTGGAGCCGAGCGAGTGCCTTGTCGTTGTTGATGCCTGCGGCTCGCGCAGCCATCGCCGTGGAGAACGAACCGGTCATCTCGGCCAGCGCCGTGCGCAGGCGATCGGGACGGGGCTCGCTCTGGCGCTCGCCGGGGTTCGGCGTCGACGGCGAGCGGGTCTTGGCGGCGGCGGTCTTGGCGGTCGCGGTGTTGGCGGTCGCGGTGTTGGCGGTCGCGGTCTTGGCGGTCACGTTCTTGGCGGTCACGTTTCTGGAGGTCGCGTTTCTGGAGGTCGCTCTCGGCGCCACGGCTCTGGGGGCCGCCGGGGTGGGCTCGGCCGCGGGCTCGGCCGCCAGCTTGTCGCCGACGCGGGCGCGGCAGCTGGGGCACAGGACGACGGGCTCCCGGTCGGTCGGCCGGACAACCTCGAGCCGGCGCCATCCGCGGCCTGAGTGGCACACGCTGCAGCGCCGTCCGGCGCCTTCGATCTCGGTCAGGTCTTCGCTATCCATCGGCTGTTCACCCTCAGGTTAGAGGGTCGCGCTCCGTAACCGCCCGACGGTGCCTGGAGCCGGGGGGCTGGGGCACGGGCGAGCAGTCCGCAAGTGGCGACTGCGTCCGGTTGGTTCTCGCCCGCGATAGCGGTGGATCGTTCGGACGCTCACATCGATGCCCCCGGGATAGGGAAGGCGACGGCGAGCTCGCGGACCTCGCCGGCGATCCGTTCGATCGCCGCCTCGTCGCCCCGCCTGGCCGCCTCGACGCCCTCATCGATCCAGGCTGCAATCAGCCGCATCTCGGCCTCGGCCATCCCGCGGGTGGTCACGGCCGGCGTGCCGAGACGGATCCCTGAGGGATCGAACGGCTTGCGCGGGTCGAAGGGAACGGCGTTGTAGTTGGTGGTGATGCGCGCCCGGTCGAGCGCCTGCGCGGCGACTTTTCCCGGCACCTCCTTGCCGGTCAGGTCGACCAGGATCAGATGGTTGTCGGTACCGCCCGAGACGAGATCGAAGCCGCGCTCGGCCAGCCCTTCCGCGAGCTCCTTGGCGTTGGCGACGATCTGGCGCGCGTAGCCGGCGAAATCGGGGCGCAGCGCCTCCTCGAGCGCGACCGCGATCGCCGCCGTGGTGTGGTTGTGCGGGCCGCCCTGCAGGCCGGGGAACACCGCGCGGTCGAGAGCGCGAGCGTGCTCCTCGCCGCACATGAGCATGGCGCCGCGCGGACCGCGGAGGGTCTTGTGAGTGGTCGTCGAGACCACCTGCGCATGCCCAACCGGGGAGGGATGGGCGCCCGCCGCGACCAGGCCGGCGATATGCCCGATGTCAGCGACGAGGATGGCGTCGACCTCGCGGGCGATCTCCGCGAATCCGGCGAACTCGATCGTCCGCGGAATCGCCGTGCCGCCGCAGAACATGAGCTTGGGGCGCTCTTTGAGCGCCAGCGCCCGCACGTCGTCGAGGTCGACCCGGCCGGTGTCGCGACGGACGCCGCAGGGGACTGAGCGGAACCACCGGCCGGTGATCGAGACACCCCAGCCGTGGGTGAGATGACCGCCCATGGGCAGCGACATTCCCATCACCGCGTCGCCCGGCTCCAAGAAGGCAAGGTAGATCGCCAGATTCGCCGGCGAACCTGAGTACGGCTGCACGTTCGCGTGCTCGACGCCGAACAGCCGCATGGCGCGCTCGACGGCGAGCGGCTCGAGCCGGTCCACCACCTGCTGGCCCTCGTAGTACCGGCGGCCCGGATAACCCTCCGAGTACTTGTTGGTGAACACGCTTCCCATCGCCTCGAGCACCGCTCGTGACGCGTAGTTCTCGGAAGGGATGAGACCGATGGTCTCCGACTGACGCTCCCGCTCGGCATCGATCAGCCCGGCAACCGCGGGATCGACGCTCGAGAGCGACGAGCCACTTGACGCAAGCACACTCATGGGCACCTCCAGGTTGGTTGAACATGCCCAGGCGCGCGGCTCTCCGGCCTGCCGCTCCCCGGTGGTGCTCCACCTTCGCTACGCCAGTCGCGGCAGCCGAGAGAGTCTAATGCGCCGCCGTCGGGAGGCCTGGCGGCGTGTGCGATGCTTGCCGCGGTGCGACTCGAATCTTGGCATCGGTGCGTGGGCGTCGGTGGGGGCCGCTCGCTGCGGGCGGCCATCGCGTGTGTCGCCACCGTGCTGTTGACATCGCCGGCTGCTGCGTCGGCCACCCTGACCCCGCGAGTGTCGTCGTCGTTTCGGCTGCGTGGGACGCGGCTCAGCATTCGTGGGACGCTCCGTCAGGGATCGAGCATTGGAAGGGCCGCGCGCGCCGCGGAGCGGGTGCTGCTCGAGCAGCAGATCAGGAACACGACCCACCGGCTGAGGTGGGTGACCCGGGCCAAGGGCCGGCTCGAGCGCCACGGCGCGGCGAGCACCTTCTCCTTGGGATGGACGGTTCCGGCGTCCACCGGAACGCTTGTCGTACGCGCGGTGGTGTCGTCCGGTCGGCGGACCGTCGCGGTCGGCGCCGCCAAGCGGCTGGTGGTGAGCGCGCCCGCTCAGGGCGGGACGGCAACGAAGCCTTGTGGCGGCGAGGTGCTTCCGCCAAAGCCCGGCGGCGGCGCGTGGACGTGCGTCTTCGACGACGAGTTCGATGCTTCCACCGGGGACGCGACCGCTCTCAACACCTCGTGGTGGGTACCGCAGGTGACAGCCACGAGCGGCTATACGACCGGACCCTTCGGATCCTATGCGTGTTATGTGAGCTCCACCAACAACATCTCCGTGTCCGGGGGAGCGCTCCACCTGACCGTGCGCAAGGAGTCGAGCCCGTTCACGTGTGGGTTGTTTACCACCCAGTACACGGCCGGGATGGTGAGCACGTACACCCACTTCAGCCAGACCTACGGTCGCTTCGAGGTGCGCGCGCTGCTCCCGCAGACGACTGCCTCAGGACTCCAGGAGACGCTGTGGCTGTGGCCGCTCGACGACACCCGGTACGGCGCGACCTGGCCGGACTCGGGAGAGGTCGACTTCTCGGAGTTCTACAGCGAGTACTCCTCGCTGGACATCCCGTACATCCATTACAACTACAGCCCGGCCACGGTCAACCCGGCAACTGACACGAACACGGTGACGGCGACCGACTGCCAGATCTCGCTCTCTCAGTACAACGACTACGCCGTCGTGTGGTCGCCCGGGAGCTTCACGATCACGATCAATGGCAACCCCTGCCTCGTCGACAGCTACCTTCCCGACGACGGGCTCACGAGCCCGGAGCCCTTCGACCAGCCATTCTTCATCGCCCTGACGCAAGCCCTGGGCATCAACACCAACGCGTTCAACCCCTCGACGACGCCGCTGCCCGCGACCACCTCGATCGATTACGTCCGAGTCTGGAAGTAGCGCGGGTTTCCGCGGCGAAGGGCGCCTCGTCGAGGCGGACTGGTTCAAGGGCCGGTGGACGACGCTGCGCATATACGCGATCCTCGAGCGCGAATGGTCTCGGAGGTGATCACCCGGGCGACCGCCAACGCGGTCGCCCGGGTGGTTTCTTGCAAATCCCGAGATGAAACTACGCGGCCTGACCGCGAGATTACGCAGCCTGACGCGCGAGCTCTGCCTCGGGCTCGACGGGGATCAGCGGGGTGGGCTCCGAATCCGCCGTGGTAGTGGTTACCGCGCGGCGGTAGAGCGGCCGCAGCACGACGAGCGTGGTGATGATTCCCACCGCGATCGACCCGGCGCCGATCGTGAAGGCAAGGTGGTAGCCGTTCACGAGGGATCCGGCGACCGCGTGTCCTTGGGCCTCGAGCGCCTTCGAGCGATTGGTGGCGAGAGTGCCGAGCACGGCCAGGCCGAGCGCCCCGGAGACCTGTTGGGAGACGTTGGTGATGCCCGAACCGAGCCCGGCGTCGCCGACCGGGACGTCGGCCATCGCGATGGTCAGGAGTGGCGTGAACGAGGTGCCGATTCCCAGCCCGATGGCGAAGTAGGCGAAGAAGATCGTCGGAAAGAAGCTCGTGTGGGCGCCGTCCGTTATGAGCAGGGTGAGGCCGACGATCACCGTGGCCAGCCCGGCCACGAGCAGCCGAAGCGCACCGAAGCGACTGATCAGCCGCGCGGTTATACCGAGTGAGAGGATGCCGACGGTCACGGTCCAGGGAAGGAACGCAAGGCCGGTCTGCAGGGCGCTGTAGTGGAGCACATGCTCCAGATACAGGGTGCCGAGGAAGAAGGTCGAGTACATCCCGGTGACCAGGAATCCGCGTACCGCGCTCGAGCCGACCAGACCGCGCAGACGCAGGATCCGCAGGGGCATGATCGGGTTGGCGATCCGCGATTCGAGGGTCAGGAATGCACCCATGAGCACGATTGCGAGAGCTCCGAAGCCGAGGACCTGGGAGGAGGCCCATCCGTCGCTGGTCGCTTGGATGATCGCGTACACGGCGGTCATCAGCGAGACGGTGACGAGCAGGGAGCCGAGCCAGTCGACGCCGTCGCTCAACCCGAGCCCATTGTCCACCGGGATCAGCGCCCTCCCGAGCAGGAAGGTGGTGAGGCCGATCGGAAGGTTGACGAAGAAGATCCAGTGCCAGTTCAGGGCCTGGGTGAGCACGCCTCCGGCGAGCAGCCCGAGCGAACCGCCGGCGACGGCGGTGAAGACATAGGCGCTCATCGCCTTGGCCCGATCGCTGGGGACCGGGAACTCGGTGACCACGATGGCGAGGATCACGGAGG
>Ga0302324_100021865_pt1 | contig 12458 bp, 9 predicted proteins | sample Palsa_T0_1_FD_201949 | JGI IMG/M metagenome (GOLD analysis project Ga0302324, IMG submission 201949) | Peat permafrost microbial communities from Stordalen Mire near Abisko, Sweden - Palsa_T0_1 | ecosystem: Environmental > Terrestrial > Soil > Palsa > Peat permafrost | place: Sweden: Abisko...
CGTCGCCGCCGAGTCGTCCTACGGTGTCGCCTGCGCGCACGAGCTGCGCCAGGCGCGCGCCGACCACGCGGAGCAGTTCGTCGCCGGCGCCGTGACCGAAGCTGTCGTTGATGTGCTTGAAGCCATCGATGTCGATATACAGCGCGGCCACCGGCGGTCCGGATCGACGCGCCCGAGCGAGCATCTGCTCGGCCCGGTCGATGACCAGGGCTCGGTTCGGTAGACCGGTCAGCGCGTCGTGCAGTGAGTCGTAGCTGAGCCGTCCCTGCGTCAGCAAGAGGTCCCGCTGAGCCAGGAACTGCCGGACCGAGACGAGCGCCGCCAGCAACACGGCGGCGATTACGAGGCTGAGGTTGGGCAGCAGCGGCACGCCCAGCTCGCTGACGATCAACAGTCCGAATCCCACGGCGACGGCGATGCAAGGCGCCCAGCTCGCGCGGGGTCGATTGACCTCGGCGACGACCTCGGCCGTCGTTGCGGACGAGGTCTGTGCCGCGCCCGCCACGGCGAACAGGGCGATCGCGACCATCCACAGCGAATCGACCGGATCGCCCCCCTGGTAGGTCGAGTGCAGCGTGATGTGGCCGTAGACGAGGTCAGCGGCGACGTAGAACAGCAGTCCCGCGGCCACGAAGTGAAGGGCGCGCGCGCTCGAGGCCCCGGTCCGGCGCAGCAATACGGATGCAAGGCCGACGAGCAGGACCATGTCGCCGACCGGATACGCGATCGAGAACGCGGTCTGCACCGGGTCCGAACCACCCTGGAGGACCGTCGGCCCGAGCACCACGTACGTCACGACCGCCGAGCCCGCGACCGCGACAACCGCGAGATCCAGCATCAGCCGAAGCCATGCTCCGGCATCGCGGCGTCCGACCGGGAACCGCAGCAGCCCCCACAGCATCAACGGATAGAAGAGCAGGTAGAACCCGTCGGCGATCGACGGATAGGGCTTGCTGCCCGCAAGCTCATACACCGTCTGCGCGACGTCGCCGGCCAGACAGCAGACCGCGGCGAGCGCGAGCAGGCGCCAAGCCGATCGCAGTCGCGGTTGATTCGCGCACCGCCGCGAAGCACGCACGGCCGCGCCGATCGCGGCGATCCCCACCGGGTAGAAGAACGCGTCGCCCACCAGCGTCCGGTGCCCCGACGGCCACCCAAACAGCTGCCAGCCGGCGTAGAGGAGCATCAGCCCACCCATCGCAGCGGCCATTCGCGCCCAGACGGGACGCTGCTCGTTGCTGCGGACGGGCACGGTCAGCGCCATTGGATATCTATCGGCTCACCGATCCCAGACCACTCAGTAGCCGACCGCGTGGACGACCCGTAGTTGTCCTGGCGCCCGGCTAGGTTGTGGTTGCGAGGACCGACGCAGCCTGTGACCTCGCCGCGGTGAGCGAGCCGCGGGATCGATCGTCGCTCGTGGCCGCCTCGAGGCGGAATCGCATCCGCAGCTCGGTACCGCCGCCCGATCGCTTGACGATCGTCAGCTCGTCGCACGACTGCGCGATCAACGCGAGCCCCAGGCCGAGTCCTGACCTGTCGCTGCGGGGCCGCAGGCCGCCGCCGTCGTCGCCGACCAGCACCCACAGCTCGCCACCCGCCACAGCCACGGTCAGGTGGATGTCTCCCGGATCGTCTTGATACGCATGCAGGATCACGTTGGTGAGCGCCTCCGAGACCGCCAGGCGGATCTCGTCGATCTCCTCGTCGGTCGCGCCACCCTCGGCTGCAAGGGCGGTCACCGCTCGCCGCGCGATCGGCAGCGACCCGGGAATCGCCGGATAGCACTCACTCAGGCTGTTTAGGAGATCGTCCATGGATGACCGTGATACCCGGCTCGTCACGTCCTGATACCCAGTAGTCGCGATCGCAAATCTCAGGGGACGGGTCGGGGCAGAGCGCGACCGCGATCTTCGCGTGCTGACGTGTACTGTGACCGCAAATGTTCAGGAAGGTCCTGGTCGCCAACCGCGGCGAGATTGCGGTCCGCGCGTTTCGCGCCGCCTACGAGCTGGGGATCGCCAGCGCTGCCCTCTACACGCCCGATGACCGGGGCTCGGTGCACCGCGTCAAGGCGGACGAGGCCTACGAGGTCGGCGAGGCGGGGCATCCGGTGCGCGCCTACCTCGACATCGACCTGGTCGTCGGCCTGGCCGAGCGAATCGGCGCCGACGCCATCTACCCCGGCTACGGCTTCATGTCCGAGAACCCGGAGCTGGCCCGGGCCTGCGCGCGCGCGGGCATCACCTTCGTCGGGCCACCCGCGCAGGTGCTGGCGGCGGCGGGCAACAAGGTCCGCGCGCGCGAAGCCGCGCGGCGGTGTGGCGTCCCCGTGCTGCGCGCCTCGGAGATCCTCGCCGATGCCGCCGACGCGCGGGCGTCGGCCGAGGGCATGGCGTTCCCGCTGTTCGTCAAGGCGGCGGAGGGCGGTGGCGGACGGGGGATGCGGCTCGTGGCGGACTCGCGCGATCTCGAGGATGCGGCGCGCGCCGCGATGCGCGAGGCGGAGGCGGCGTTCGGCGACGCGTCCGTTTACCTTGAAGAGGCGCTGGTGCGCCCGCGGCACATCGAGGTCCAGATCCTGGCGGATGCAGAGGGCGGGATCGTGCACCTGTTCGAGCGCGACTGCTCGGTGCAGCGCCGCCACCAGAAGGTGATCGAGCTCGCGCCCGCGCCCAACCTCGACCCGGCGCTGCGCGACCGGCTGTGCGACGACGCGGTCCGTTTCGCGCACGAGGTGGGCTACGTCAACGCCGGGACGGTCGAGTTCCTCATCGATCCCGAACGCGGCGAGCACGTGTTCATCGAGATGAACCCGCGCATCCAGGTCGAGCACACGGTGACCGAAGAGACGACCGACGTCGACCTCGTTCGCTCCCAGCTGCTGATCGCCGGTGGCGCGACGCTCGAGGATCTCGGCTTGCGCCAGTCAGCGCTGCGTCAGCGCGGCTTTGCGCTGCAGTGCCGGATCACCACGGAGGACCCGGCGGCGGACTTCCGGCCGGATACGGGCCGCATCTCGGCCTACCGTGCGCCTGGCGGTGCGGGCATCCGCCTCGACGAGGGCACGGCTTACGTCGGCGCCGAGATCTCCCCCTATTACGACCCGCTCCTGCTCAAGGTGACCGCGCGCGGCGAGAACCTGGGGATCGCGATCGCGCGAGCGCGCCGGGCCGTGGACGAGGTCCGAGTCCGCGGGGTGAGCACGAACCAGGCGTTCCTGCGGGCGGTGCTCGACGATCCCGACTTCTGCGCGGGGCGCACCTATACGACCTTCGTCGAGGACCGCCCGGCGTTGACGGCGGTGGGCGTCCAGGGTGACCGCGCGTCGAGGCTGCTGCGTCGCCTCGCCGAGGTGACCGTCAACAGCCCGCACGGGCCGGCCCCGGCGGGCGCGGATCCGGAAACGAAGCTGCCAAAGCTCCTGTCCGGCTATCCGCCGCCGGGCTCGCGCCAGCGCCTGGAGGAGCTCGGGGCGGCCGGGTTCGCTCGCTGGCTGCGCGAGGAGACCGCGTTGCAGGTGACCGACACGACGCTGCGCGACGCGCACCAATCGCTGCTGGCCACCCGCATGCGCACGTTCGACATGGTCGCCGTCGCGCCGCACATCGCGCACATGCTGCCGCAGATGCTCTCGCTCGAGGTGTGGGGCGGGGCGACGTTCGACGTCGCGCTCCGCTTCCTCGCCGAGGACCCGTGGGAGCGCCTCGCCCTGCTGCGCGAGCGGGTACCGAACCTGTGTCTGCAGATGCTCCTGCGCGGACGCAACCTGCTCGGGTACGAGCCGTACTCCGAAGCCGCGGTGCGCGCATTCGTGGCGGAGGCGACCGCGACCGGCATCGACATATTCCGGATCTTCGACGCGCTCAACAACGTCGACCCGATGCGCGCCGCGATCGACGCGACGCTCGAGGCCGGCGCCGTCGCCGAGGGCTCACTGTGCTACACCGGAGATCTCTCAGACCCCAGCGAGCGCGTGTACACGCTCGACTACTACCTGCGCATCGCCGAGGGCCTGGTGGATGCCGGGGTCCACATACTCGCGATCAAGGACATGGCCGGACTACTGCGGGCGCCCGCGGCGCGCCTGCTCGTGGCCCGGCTGCGGGAGGAGTTCGACGTGCCCGTGCACCTGCACACCCACGACACCGCCGGCGGGCAGCTGGCGAGCTATCTGGCGGCGATCGATGCGGGCGTCGACGCGGTCGACGGAGCAGCCGCACCGATGGCCGGAAGGACGAGTCAGCCGACGCTGTCCGGGATCGTCAGCGCGACCGATTTCACCGACCGAGCGACGGGGCTGTCGCTCGGCGCGCTGCTCGACCTCGAGCCCTACTGGGAAGCCGTCCGTTCGAGCTACGCACCGTTCGAGACCCGGATGCGCGCCCCGACCGGGCGCCTTTACCGCCACCAGATCCCCGGCGGCCAGCTCTCGAACCTCCGCCAGCAGTCGATCGCGCTCGGTCTGGGTGAGCGCTTCGAGGAGATCGAGGCGGGCTATGTGCGCGCGAACCTGCTGTTGGGCGACATCGTCAAGGTGACGCCGACGAGCAAGGTGGTCGGGGATCTCGCGCTGTTCGTCGTCTCCGGCGGGATCGATTGGGACGATCTGAGCGAGCACCCCGAGCGCTTCGACCTCCCCGACTCGGTGCTCGCGTTCCTGCGCGGAGAGCTGGGCGAACCCGCGGGCGGCCTGCCGCAACCCTTCGCCGAGCGCGCGCTGCGTGGGGCCACCTCGCCCGACTCCAGCGACACGACCGACGCCGAGACCGCGCAGTTCCCCGACCCGGGCCCCAGCAGGCGCGCAGCGCTCTCGGAGCTCATGTTCCCCGGGCCTTTTCGCGACCAGCGCGACGCCCGCGAGCACTACGGCGACGTGTCGGTGATCCCTACCCTGCCGTTCTTCTACGGGCTCAAGGAGGACGCCGAGCACGCGATCGACCTCGAGCCGGGGGTGCGACTGGTGGTCGGTTTGGAAGCGATCGGCGAGCCCGACGCGCGCGGCATGCGAACCGTGCTGACACGGCTCAACGGCCAGCTGCGACCGATCGACGTCCGCGACGAGTCGATCCAGGTCACCTCGGTCGCCGTCGAGCGCGCAGACCCCAAGGACCCCGACCACGTGGCCGCGCCGCTCGCCGGCATCGTGACCGTCCAGGTCAAGGAGGATGCCGAGGTCTCAGAGGGCGACGCGATCGCGGTGCTGGAAGCCATGAAGATGGAGTCGACGATCACCGCTCCGCACGCTGGGCGCGTCGCGCGCATCGCCGCGCCGTCCGGCGGCAGGCTCGAGCAGGGGGACCTGATCCTCGTGCTGGAGACGGCGAAAGCCTGAGCTGCGCGAGCGGGAGATGGGCGGCTACGCCGCAAACGAGAAGGTCGCCAGGAATGCTGCGAGCTCGCCCGTCGGCCCTTCGAGCTGGAGCCGGCCGTCGGCGATGGCCGCGTCGGCGGGCAACGCCCCAGAGAGGATCTCGGCGAGCGTCCTGGCGCTGCTTCGGAGCGCACAGGCGGGATCGGGAGTTGATCCGCGACGCGTCTCGACCCAACCGTCGTGGATCTGGACGGCGTAGATCTCGCCGTCGAGCTCGAGCTGGTAGCAGCGCCGCACGTCGCCGCTCGCATGCTCGGCGCGAAAGCCGGCACGTAGCAGGAGCACGAGCGCGTCTGCGTCGACGTCGTCCTCTGCTGACGGCGACCCAAGCTGCGCCACGCCGAGCTTGGCGAGCGAAAGGACCACCGGACCGAGCTGCCATCCGGCATCCGTCAGCTCGTAGACGGTGACGGATGCTGGGCGGGGAAGCCGGCGGCGACGGACGTAGCCGGCGTCCTCGAGCGTGCGCAGCCGGGCGGTGAGCAGGTCGGACGCGATCCCAGGCAGGCCCTCGCGGAGATCGGTGTAGCGCCGCGGTCCCAGCAACAGGCTTCGCACCACGAGCAGCGTCCACCGCTCGCCGACCAGATCGAGAGCTCGCGCCACAGCGCAGTACTGGGCGTAGCGCTTCATGTACGCCAGTTTAGCCATGTCCGGGAACCAGAAACAGGTGCAGATACTTTGAAAACTTGGTACACTCGCTGGCTCATGAGCACCCACGCGCCCCTTGATCTGTGGTTCGCAGTCGGTGCGGCCATGGCCGTTGTGCTCGGGCTGGTCGTGGGGGCGCTTCGCGCCCTTGGGAGTTCGCCTGGCGGCGAACATCCCGGGGCCCTTCGGGCCCTTGGGGGTGGGCGAGTGCTCGCCGGGCTGATGCTGTGGTTTGCCGCCGACGTGGCGCTGGCTGCGATCGGCGTGTTCGCAGCCACCGTGCACCGGCCGGTCCCGATCATCGCGATCGGCATCGTGCTTCCGATCGTGGTCGGTGTCTGGCTGCTGAGCCGCGCCGGCGCACTCAGTCGACTGGTTGACTCGATCCCGACGCATACGCTGATCGACGTCCAGACCTACCGGGTCGTCGGCGCAGTGTTCATCCTCGCGTGGGCGGAGGGTCGCATGCCGGCGATCTTTGCGCTGACTGCCGGCCTGGGCGACGTCGCCGTCGGGGTGGCGGCTCCGTTGGTGGCGGCGCGGGTCGAGGACGTGACCGGGCGCTCGCGGCAGATCGCCGTGATCTGGAACGTCGCGGGCATCGCAGACCTCGTGGTGGCCGTGATGCTCGGCGCCGCCACATCCCCGACGCCGCTGTGGCCGACGCTGCTCGGCCATCCGAACCCACTGATCAGCCGGCTACCGTTCGTGCTGATTCCGATCTTCGCGGTGCCACTGTCGGTCACGCTTCACATCGTCGCCCTGCGCCGGTTGAGCAGGCGGGGCCACGTCCACGAGCGCCCACCCGCGAACCAGGGCTCGTCACAAGCCCGTCCGGCGATGCACGCGGACACCTCCGTCGGTTAGTCGCCTAATCAGGAGACGGGGATCACAAGGACGGGCGAGACCGAGCGGGAGTTGTGGGCATCGGCGGCGACCACCACGCGGAACCGCTCGACCGAATGCCCGAGCAGGCTTCGACGCACCGCGAAGCTCGAGTGGGCGCCCAGCTTGGGCCGCGCGATCGTCGCCCACCGCCGCCCACGGAGCTGCTCGAGCGAGACTCGCTCGTGAGCGTGGCTCGGAGCGATCGACCCCAACAGCGTCAGGTTCGCGCCGACCCTCGACGCGCGCAGGACGATCGCCGCACGGACCGGCTCGTGGACCGTCGAGCTGACCACGTTCCCCGACTTCGCGTACCACCGCGCGTCGATCTGCACCGGCTGCACGAACTGGAAGGCACCGGCTGCATCAGTCTGCGTCTGCGCGACGTCGCTGAAGCCGCTCTGCCCCGCGAGCCGCTGCCAGAGGATGACCGGCTGCGCCGCGACCGTCCCGCCCGTGAGCGTGCCGCGGATCGTCGCGCTCTGCCCGTCGATCGCCGGATCGGGCGTCACGCCGATCGAAAGCTGCTGCGTGCAGGCGGAGGTCGTGCAGCAGTCGGTTGCGGCGATCGGCGCGCAGCATCCAGCGGTCGCCACCGGACAGCATTGTGAAGCGGCCAGCGGCTGCGCGACGGGACCGCAGCAGCCCGGGGAGACCGCGCCCTCCGGGCAGACGATCGCCGCGCGGGCGGGCGCCGCGCTGCGAGCGAGGGCAGCGGACGCGAGCAACGCCGGCATTGCAGCGCCTACAACGAGTGCCGCAAGGACTCCGCAACTCCACCGTGAGACGATCTTCACAAACGCTGTATACCCGAATTCCGCAGCTTCAGCGCGGTATCGCTGCCCTCGCGGCAGCCATGTCGGGTTAGCAGTTGAACGTTGCAGTTCAACCCGGTAGGTTTCCGAGCGACCGGTAAGGTTTCCGGTCGACCGGGGCGCGGGTGCCCGGCACCGGGGCAAAGGACTCGAAAGCTTGTGCAGCTTGGGACGAGGCAACTCGTCTCAACGGTCAGGGGACTGCGCCCCCACTTCCCTGACTATCCGGGGGGCCCAGAATGATTCTGGGCCCCCCGGACCTACTCTTCGCGCGGACGCTTCGCTTCCCGGGCGCTACCTGCCGATCTCGGCGTCGGTCCCGATCTCGATCACTGGGTGCTTGGTGGGGCCGAGCCAGCGCAGGACCCTCAGCAGGTCCGCGATCGGTAGCGCCACGCACCCCTCGGTGGGGGCGTTCATCCAGTGATGCAGGAAGATCCCCGCGCCAGGTGCGTTCGGGCCACCGATCGTTGGATCGTTGTTGGTCTCGAGCACCGCTAGGTAGGGGTAAGCGCGGGTCTCGGTCCAAAGCGCTTCCGACCAGGAGGCAAAGGACGGCGTGGTTCCGCAGGGAACGTGCACGAACTGGTTGTACTCGGGGCTGTAAGGGTCCTCATCCCACCAGTCACCGCACACCAGCTGGTGATATGCGTAGTGAAGCCTCCCTGGGTTCGGCTCGTTGCCGTACATCCTCATACCGATCGTGAACACGCCTGTCGGCGTCGCGTAGTCGCCGAAGTGGCGGACGTTCACGAGGTCGCCGGAGCCGATCTCGGCCCGCCAGGTTGCGAACACCGACTCCCACGGCGAGGATGCGTTCGCTCGCTGGAATGTCCTGAAGGTCGCCAGGTAACCGGGCGGGCGATAGGTCCGGCTCGAGACCACGATCAGCTGCTGCGCCGAGGGCGGGATCGAGAAGTTCTCGGGGCCGAGCGCTGTTGCCGGACTGGCCGCGATCAGGCCGCCAAGGGCGACCAGGCCGACAACGAGCGTCGCGCGGGACATTCCCCGATGGTAGGGGCCGTGCCTAGAGCTTCACGATCACTGACTTGGTCTCGAGGTAGTTCGAGAGCACCTCCTCTGTCTTGCGCGCGACCGACCTGCCGGGTCACGGCTCCAGCACGATTCGCGCGACGACGCGTCCCGCTTCGACGTCGGCGATCGACTCGTTGACGGTGTCGAGCGATCGTGTCTCGCGGATCACCTTGGTCTTGCCGGCGCCGTGCAGCTCGAACACCTCGCGCAGGTCACTGCGAGTGCCGACGATCGACCCGACGATCGTGATGCCGCCCAGCACCGTCTCGAAGATCGGCAGCGAGACCTCGTTGTCGGCTGGGAGCGCCACGAACACAAGCGTGCCGCCGCGGCGCAGAGATCCGTAGGCCTGCTCGAAGGCGCGCGGCGAAACCGCGAGCGCGATCGCCTGATCTGCGCCGCCCAAGCGCTGGATCGCCGCGACCGGGTCCTCGTGCTTGGCGTTGACGGTGAACTCGGCTCCGAGCTCGCGCGCGAGCTCGAGCTTCTCGTCGACTACGTCGACGGCGACCACACGTCCACCCGCGATCGATGCGTATTGGACCGCGAGGTGACCCAGGCCGCCGATACCGAACACGGCGACAAGATCGGACGACCGCGTCCCGGCAACCTTGATCGCCTTGTAGGTGGTCACGCCCGCACACGTGAGCGGGGCCGCGTCGAACGGATCAACCCCGGCGGGAACCTTGACGACGTACCGGGCATACGCGGTCGCGTACTCACCGAACGCGCCGTCGAACGAGTAACCCATGTTCTGCTGCGAGAGGCATAGCGTCTCGCGGCCCGAGACACAGTAGTCGCAGATGCCGCATGCGTAGCCGAGCCACGGCATCGCGACGCGGTCGCCGAGGGCGACCTCGCTCACTCCGGGCGCGAGCTCGACCACAATCCCGACGCCTTCATGGCCGGGGACGATCGGCGGCGACGGCTTGATCGGCCAGTCGCCGTGAGCGGCGTGAATATCGGTGTGGCAGAGCCCGCACGCCTCCACCTTCACGCGCACCTGCCCGGCCTCCAAATCTCGTCGTGGGACCTGCTCGACCGTCAGCGGGCCGTTGAACTCGTGCACAACCGCCGCACGGTAGGTCGTCGTCGTCGCTGCAGACGAATCGGCGTCCGTGATCGTCATCGACGGTGGGATGATCGTGGTCGACATCTTGTCCTCTCCTTCCGAGGGAGACCCGATCATCTCCCAGCCCGGCATCGACTTCATCGGCTCATGGGTGCAGACCAGTGTGGGAAAGTACGGAGGAGGTCACCGAACGCGTTTGACTTCGTTCTTGGCCGCTGCTACTAATACGCCGGATTCCGGTTAAGGCGAGCTGGGCGGGGGCCTAATACGTGGACGCATCTATTTCGGCGCGAGCTCACGCTCGCGCGTCGACGGCTTGTGGGTGGCGGCGTGGGGTGCTCGCCGATACGCAATACGGCGGGCAAACCTTCGTCGCAGCTGCTGCCTTCTGCAACCGTGTCCGGTGCAGCCGCGGCCGGCGGTCGCAGCTGCGGTGCCTGACCGACTGGCGCGGGATGGTCGCGGCGATCACGTTCTTGCGAACGCTCCCACGACTGCCTATCGCACTGACGGAGCGCTCAACCGGCCAGGCGATCCGCGCCTACATGCTGCAGCGCGGCAGGCTCCGGATCCGCAACCGGCTGCTCGCACAAGGCGTGCTGGAACTACCACCCACGATGAACGAATATCGCAAAGGCCGCCAACGACAAGCGATGCGAACGAACATCACGCAAGCCGAACGTCTCGGCATGCACTGCGAGCGACTCGAGACCGAACTCGAACGGCACGCGATGGGCGATTGGTTCTGCTCAGAGCCCTGGCAAACAGAGAAATTCAGCGACCCACACCGCACCTGCTGGGTCGTGCTCAATTCGCAAAACCGACCGGTCGCGCTCGCAAGCGTGACCGTCGACGCCGAAGCCGCGATCCTCTGGTCCATCATCACCGTCGGCTCCCCCGAACGCTGGCTGCTCCACACACGAATCGTCGAAACACTGATCGGAGCCGGCGTCCGCGTACTACTCGTCGACGGTCCCGGCGCGCTACGCCTAGACCCAGGCTTGCAGTACTTTCAGCGACGACTTGGATACCGCGTCGCCCACCTGACACTCGCCCGCTAAGACACTCGGGCGAGCACGCGAGGGCCTCAGCGCTGGTGTCGCCAGCTGATCAGCCGGTGGCCGAGGTCTAGTGATTCGAGGTCTGCAAGCTCGTGGTTGCGCTGTTCCCACGCTCCGCTTTCAAGGTCGGCGCGGAGGCGACGCACTCCGGCGTGCACGACATCTGGTGACAGCCGGGCGAACAGTGCCATCGTCGTCCGCAGGTCTGGATCGAGCAGCGCGTGCGGTCGCTTCCAGAAGGCGTGGACGAATCCGTCGCGGCAGTCGTGAGGGATCGGGATCGGTGTGATCTGAGGCGAGGCGGGAAAGAGCTCCGTGATGGAGGCGAGTGGCGCGAACATCTCGTTCGCGGCGGGGAAGTAGTCGCGGGTGAGCCAGTAGCGCTCGGCTGCACGGCGGTCCACGGTAAGCAGGACGACTCGGTCGCGGCTGACGCGCAGCATCTCGGCGACCCCCTCGCGGCGATCGCGCCAGTGAAAGTCGGTATAGATCGCCATCGCGGCATCTACGCTCGCGTCGGGAAGAGGCAGCTGTTCGGCCGCGGCCGCGATGCACTGCGCGGATTCCGGCGGACGTTGTGCGCGCATCTCGGCTGCCGGCTCGACCGCGAGCACGCGCCGAGCCGCGGGCTCGTAGGACCCTGTGCCGGCGCCGACGTTGAGAACATCGTGCGCATCGCCGAGCGCTTGTTCGATCGCGTCGGCGATCCGAGGATCGGCCCGGCGCGCGTGCGCGTAACCTCGACCGATCCGATCGTAAAGGCTCGACGCCATCGCCCGCGCAGTCTAGTTCCGGTCCCGCCGGTCGCCCGGGCGCCAAGCCCTCGACCCTGCGAATCATCGCCAGCCTCGCGTCGCCCGCAGCACTCATCGCGAGCCCCGTCCGACGAAGCGATCCTGCGACCAGCTGAGACTCGCCGCCTGGATCATCAGAGTCAGCCATGACTCGCCGCCGCAGCAGGGTCGCGTGCGCGCGGCCGGTCCTGAGACCCCTCGAGAGTGCTCAGACGAGAACGACCCGGTACCGCAGGTCGGTGATCGCATCGGTCATGGGTTCGGACTTGCGCTTACCGTCAGGCTTCCACCCAACGCGTTCGTAGAACGATCGCGCACGCTCGTCGCGCTCCAGCACCCATAGGGTGGCCGCTGACATCCCGCTCTCACGGAGGCGGTCTGTGGACGCCGTCAGCAACGATCGGCCGATACCGGTTCGCTGCCGCGCTGGATCTACGTACAGACGGTGGATATGCCCCACCCGTCCCGGATCATCATCACCGTCCTCGCTCGGCCCGTATTCGCAGAGCCCGACCATCCGATTGACGCACCTCGCGGTCAGCACCCCGCCTCCGCCTGCCGTCCGGCAGCGCACAATCTCGCCCCAATCTCGGGCGCGGTGCGCCGCCAACCGCTCGCGGTACCACCCTCGCGGCAAGCGATCTCGGTATGTGACCGCCCACGTGGCCACGTGAAGCTCACGTAGGACGTCGCCCTCCCCCAGACCCGCGGCCACGATCTCCACGCCGTACAGCTTCGCAGTCCTCGACGACGCGGCAGCGAGGGTCGTGA
>Ga0302324_100021866_pt1 | contig 12458 bp, 10 predicted proteins | sample Palsa_T0_1_FD_201949 | JGI IMG/M metagenome (GOLD analysis project Ga0302324, IMG submission 201949) | Peat permafrost microbial communities from Stordalen Mire near Abisko, Sweden - Palsa_T0_1 | ecosystem: Environmental > Terrestrial > Soil > Palsa > Peat permafrost | place: Sweden: Abisko...
AACTACGAGGCGATCCAGCTGGGCCTGCTGCACAAGAAGCCGCTCACCATCCCCGTCGATCAGGCGGGGGTGCCCTCCTACAACGAGCTCGTGCTGGTGGTGCGCGAAGACGAGGCGCACACGCGCGGACAGGACCTGCGCGCCTTCCTGCAGGCGCTCACCCGCGGCGAGAACGAGGTCAGGGCAGACCCGGCCGCGGCGGCGGCGCTGGTGGTCAAGGCCAACCCGTCGCTTGAACCGAAGCTCCAGCTCGACTCGATCGAGCAGACCCTGCCGGCGGCGCTGCCGGGCGGGGGAAAGCCCTACGGCTGGCAGAGCCCCACGGCATGGGCGGCGTTCGGCAGCTGGATGTACACGCACAAGCTGCTCGTGCACTACCCGAATGGCGGCCTTCCGCCCTTCACCAACGAGTTCCTGCCCGGGCAGGGGATCTAGTTTCGCGAGCTGCCCGGCACCGACCGTTCATCGGTTGAACGGGGATGGTGCGGGCGACCCATTGCCTTACCGCCCTTCCCCCGGGAGACTGGATAGGACCAGCTCCTCCGCCCACCCGGCAACCGGCGCGGGCGTGGGGAGGTGAATCGGGAGGAGCTGTACGTTGGTCGCTGTCGGAGGGTCAAGATGATTGGCAGAGCGCCAACAGCGGCCCTCGCCGCTGCCCTGCTGTGCCTGCTCGCGCCGGCGGTCGCGACCGCCGGCTCGGCCCCTCAGGGCAGTTGGATCGGTAGCTATGGCCATGAAGGCTATGACCTGGCCGGCTGGGACGGGTCCAGCGACGTGTCCTACATCCCGGGCGCCAGCGTTAGCGTGGTGCGCGGCAGCCGCTACGCGTGGGCCTCCTCGACCGAAGACGTGCGGGCACTCCAGAGCCCCGACGGGCTCACCCGCGAGGCGGCCACCTACTACGACCCGAACGAAGTCAGGCTGGACGTCTACTTCACGCGTGCGTACACGGGCAACCTGCACCTGTACGCGGTTGACTGGGACTCGAACGCCAGACGCGAGTCGATCACTGTCAACGACGAGGCTGAAACCGAAAATCCCGCAGGAGCGCAGACGACCGACCTGTCGAGCGAATTCCATCAGGGCGCTTGGATTACCTTCCCGATCAGCGTTCCGGCCCGAGGCACCGTCTCGATCGCCGTCGACCGCACCGCCGGCGCCAACGCCGTGCTGTCAGGCGTCTTTCTCGGTGAAGCCGGGGCACCGTCTGCGATGTCGCTGTCGAGCTCGCCCCAGGGCACATGGGCCGGCGCCGTCGGCTCTGAAGGCTACGACCTGGCGGGCTGGGACGGATCAAGCGACGTCTCGCACATGCCCGAATGGGCCAGCGTCAGCCTCACGCAGGGCAGCCGCTACGCGTGGGCCTCTGCGACCGCAGATGTGCGAGCACTCCAGAGCCCCGATGGCCTCACCCGCGCGGCGGCCACCTACTACGACCCCAACCAGCTGCGCCTTTCGCTGAAGTTCCATTCCGCCTACAACGGCACGCTGCACTTGTATGCGCTGGACTGGGACTCCGCCGCGCGCCGGGAGCTGATCAGCGTGAACGGTCAGACCGCAGCTCTGTCAAGCAGCTTCAACGGAGGCGCTTGGCTGAGCTTCCCGATCTCGCTGACTTCACCGGGATCGGTATCGATCGTGGTCGACCGCACCGCCGGAGCCAATGCCGTGCTGTCAGGCATCTTCCTCGGCGAAGCCGGGCCGGCGCCTGCCATGCCAACCTCAACTTCCCCCAAGGGCACATGGGCCGGCGCCGTTGGCTCTGCAGGCTATGACCTGGCGGCCTGGAATGGATCAGGAGATGTCTCGGACATGTCGGCGGCCAGCCTCAGCCTGGCGCAGGGCAGCCGCTGGATGTGGGCCTCCTCGACCGAAGACGTGCGTGCGCTGCAGAGCCCCGACGGCCTCACCCGCGAGGCGGCCACCTACTACGACCCCAACCAGCTGCGCCTTTCGCTCGACTTCACCTCGGCCTACACCGGCACGCTGCACCTGTACGCGGTCGACTGGGACTCCACCGCCCGGCGAGAGCTGATCAGCGTGGACGGTCACACCGCTGAGCTGTCAAACAGCTTCAATCAGGGCGCCTGGGTGACGTTCCCGATCTCGGCGGCCGCCGGCGAAGCGGTCTCGATCGTGGTCGATCGCACGGCCGGCGCCAACGCCGTGCTGTCAGGCATCTTTCTCGGCGATGCGTCGGCCACCAACGTGACGGCGGGCTCGGCGCAGCTCAACGCCAGCGGACAGATCGGCGGCGGCGGTGCTGGCACCGTGTCCTTCCGCTACGCCACGAGCTTGGCCGGCCTGGGGACGCCTTCGGCCACCCACACGCCGGCACAGGGGCCTTATCCCGCCAGCAGCGGCTTCTCCGTCGCACAGGCGATCGGCGGCCTTCAGCCGGCAACCACCTACTACGAGGAGGTGTGCACCACGCCCGCCGAATCCGGCAGCGAAAGCTGCGGATCGGCGACGCAGCTGACCACGGAGTCGCTGGGCGGCTGGCAGCGGTATGGCAACGACGCCGGGCGCAGCGGATACAACGCCGAAGAACAGACGATCGGCCTGTCGAACGTCGGCAAACTCACCGATGCCTGGAGCGCAAACCCCGCCGCGGCCGAATCCAACAGCCAGCTGACGATCTCAGCTGGACCAATCGTCTCGGACGGGATCGCCTACATCGCGGTGCGCAACGGCTGGGATATGACGATCACAACCCAGAGCACCCTGTATGCGTACGCGGCCGGGTGCACGACCGGCGGAGCGCACTGCAGCCCGCTGTGGAAGGCGACGATGCCGGGCGGGGAAATCAACAGCATCGCCGCCGAAGGCGGCATGGTGTTCGCCTCTGAGAATGCATATCCAGGGCCAAAGGCGGGCCTGTACGCGTTCGCCGCCGACTGCTCCACCACAGGCGCGACCTGTAATCCGTTGTGGACAGCGTCCGCGTCGGTGAACAAGCTGCCACTCGACGCCTCCGGCGGTTACGTCCTGTGGGGGCCCTACGCATATTCCAATGCGTGCGCGACCGGCGGCGGAACATGCCAGCCGCTCGGAGCGCTCACGCTCCCGGGACTGTCCACGCCCGAGGCCGAACTCAACCAGATCACGGTGGCCGAAGGCGTGATCTACCTCGACGCCCACGTCCCGACGGAAAGGCGCAGCAACGGCGAAGTCATCTACTCGAGTCAGGTGCTCGCCTACCCCGAGTCGTGCGCCACCATCACCGGCACGTGCAATCCCACGTGGACCGCCACGCTACCGGCCGTCGACGACTCTCTGGTAAATGCGGTGGTCGCGGCCAAACAGGTCTACGTCACCTATTGGAACGGCACCTACGACATGGTCGCTGCCTACGCGACATCGTGCGGCACCGGGGATGCAGCGTGCACGCCGTCGTGGACTGCCCAGATGCCCGTCTACTCGATCTGGGAACCATATGTCAAGGGAGCGGCGGTGGCCAACGGGGTGGTCTATGTGGCGAGCGACAAGCTCTATGCATACGCGGCCTCCTGCGGCAGCGGCGGCGGCGCGTGCTCGCCGTTGTGGACCGGTCCCCTGCCGAGCGCCCCCTCGATTGGCTCAGCCGGCTCGCCATCGAGCCCCTCGATCGCCAATGGCGTCCTCTACGTCGTGGCGGGCGCCGCGAACGGCGTCCAGCTCGAAGTGCTGGCGTTCCCGACGTCTTGTGGTGGCGAGGCCACGTGCGCTCCACTGTGGAGCACGGACCTCGGCAACCTCCCCAAGGCAACGGGTTTGTACCCCACGGCGCCGGCGATCGCAGACGGCACCCTGCTGGTCAACACCTTCCAGAGCGACAGCAGCCCGCAGGACCGATTCGACATGGACTCCGAGTTGGACGCCTTCAAGCTCTCGCCCTGACCGCACGCCGGATAACCGATGCGCGTCCGGTCGTGCAGAATGCCTTGTCGATGGCGCGGATCGGACTGCTCACCGGCGGAGGGGACTGCCCCGGCCTGAACGCGGTGATCCGGGCGGTGGTGCGGCGTGGCCTCGCAGAAGGGGACAACAGCTTCGTTGGCTTTCGCGCGGGCTGGGCCGGTGTGCTGGCCGACGATGCGATCGACCTTGACCTGCAGAGCACGGCCGGCATCCTCCCGCGCGGCGGCACGATCCTAGGCACCTCGCGCACGAACCCGTTCGTCGACGGCCAGGACGGCGTGGGGCCGGTCCGGCGCACGCTCGAGACCCGCGGCGTGGATGTGCTGATACCGATCGGCGGCGAGGACACGCTGGGCGTGGCGCTGCGGCTGCATCAGGCGGGCGTGCCGACGGTGGGCGTGCCCAAGACGATCGACAACGACCTCGGCGGGACCGATGTGACGTTCGGCTTTCAGACGGCCGTGCAGATCGTGACCGACGCGATCGACCGCCTGCACACGACCGCCGAGTCGCACAACCGGGTGATGGTGGTCGAGGTGATGGGCCGGCACACCGGTTGGATCGCCACGCACGCGGGCATCGCCGGGGGAGCGGACGCGATCCTCGTTCCGGAGCGGCCGTTCGACATCGATGAGGTGGTCGAGCACCTGCGCCGCCGCCACGCGCGCGGGCGGAGCTTCTCGATCGTGGTGGTCGCCGAGGGCGCCGCGCCGAGGGAGGGCACGCTGGAGGCGATCGAGGGCACGACGACGGACGCCTTCGGGCACGTGCGGCTCGGCGGCATCGGGCTGCGGCTCGAGCGGGAGATCGAAGCGCGGACCTCGTTTGAGACCCGCGTGACGATCCTCGGCCACGTCCAGCGCGGCGGCACGCCGGTGGCCTACGACCGCGTTCTGGCGACGCGCTTCGGCGTGGCGGCGATGGACGCGGCGGCGGGCGCTCGGTTCGGGATGCTGGTGGGATTGCGCGGCACCGACATAGTCGAGGTTCCGCTGGCGGAGGCCCTGGCCGAGCCGAAGCTGCTCGATCCGGAGCTGTATGAGACCGCGGAGCTGTTCTTCGGCTGATGCGGGCGATGATCTTCGAGGCGGTCGGGCGCCCCTTGCGGCAGGTCGAGCGCCGGACCCCGAGCGCGGGGCCCGGCGAGCTGCTTCTGAAGGTGCACGCCTGCGGGGTGTGCCGCACCGACCTTCACCTGCTCGACGGCGAGGTCGAGATCGCCTCACCGCCGCGGGTGCTCGGACACCAGATCGTGGCGACGGTCGTGCCCGACGGCGACGCCGAGCAGGACGCCGGGCAGGCCACCGAGCAGGAGCCGGGAGGAGGAGCGGCGGCCGCGGGCGGCCGCCGGGTCGGCGTGCCGTGGCTGGGGTGGACCTGCGGTGAATGTGTCTACTGCCTGAGCGGGCGTGAGAACCTGTGCCTGAGGGCGCGCTTCACCGGGCGCGACATCGATGGCGGCTATGCCGAGTACACGGTCGCCGACGAGCGCTTCTGCTTCCCGATCCCCGAGGGCTTCCCCGACCTGCAGGCGGCGCCGCTTCTGTGCGCCGGGCTGATCGGCTACCGCTGCCTGCGAATGTGCGGAGACGCCGAGCGGGTGGGCTTCTACGGGTTCGGGGCGGCCGCCCACATCCTCATCCAGGTGTGCCGCTCGCGAGGACAGGAGGTGTTCGCGTTCACCCGCCCGGGCGACCACAAAGCGCAGGCGTTCGCGCTCGAGCTGGGCGCCGTGTGGGCGGGCGGCTCTGACGAATCTCCGCCCGAGGAGCTCGAAGCGGCGATCATCTTCGCCCCCGACGGGTCGCTCGTGCCGCTCGCGCTCAGGGCGCTGGCCCGCGGCGGCACGGTCGTGTGCGGTGGCATCTTCATGAGCGACATCCCCGCCTTCCCCTACAGCGCCCTGTGGGAGGAGCGGGTGGTGCGCTCGGTGGCCAACCTGACGCGAGCGGACGCCGAGGAGTTCCTCGCGCTGGCCCCGCGGGTGCCGGTCAGGACGACCGTGAGCGAATACCGCCTCGAGGACGCCAACGACGCGCTCGCGGACCTGCGCGCGGGGCGCTTCTCGGGCGGGGCGGTGATCGTGCCGTAGCGGCGCCCGGCTGGGCGGTTCTAGACGCTCGACCGGACAGCGACATAGATGTGCTCGTCGTCGGAGACGCCGACTTGCGCGAGCTCCGCCGCCTCGTGCGTCCCATCGGCAAAGCCACCGGGCGCAACATTGATCTCACCTTGATGCGAGACGAAGAGTTCCGCCGCCTGCTTGCCGAGCGCTCGAGCTTCGCCCGGCGCCTTATGGACGCTCCCGTCACGTCCCTCGTGGGCAAGCTGGACACCATCGCAAGATGAACGACGCTCATTGAGCTCACGCGCGACCTCTTGCGTGAGTAGCTTCAACGCCCGGTCCCCTCCTCGCCGGCCCCCACCGGCTCGGGGTCCGCGCTCGAGCGCGCCGGCCGGCTCGAGGACGGCTGCTCGGGCCGGGGGGTGAACCCGGGGAGACCGAGCTCGATGCTCGCGCCCCCCTCGGCCGAGCGCCCGGCCGCCACTGCTCCGGAGTGCGCCTCGGCTATCGCGCGCACGATTGCAAGGCCAAGGCCGGTTCCGCCCGAGGCGCGGTCGCGGGCGGCGTCGGTGCGATAGAAGCGGTCGAACACGCGTTCACGCTGATCGCCGGGGATGCCCGGGCCGTCGTCCTCGACGATGAAGCGTATGCGCCCGCCGGGGGCGGGCTGCACGCGCATTCGCACGAGCCCGCGCTCCCGCGAGGTGTGCTCGATCGCGTTCATCACGAGGTTGCGAAGCGCCTGCGCGAGCCGGTCGGGGTCGGCGTCGAGCGTCCCCCCAGGGACCGGCCCGAGCTCAAAGCGACGGCTCGCCAGCCCGCTCATGGCGTCCCACTGCTCGTACAGGTAGGGGGCGAGGTCGATCGACTCCGTCCGCAGAAACTCTGTCTGCTCGGCGTTGGCCAGCAGCAGCATGTCGTCGACCAGGCGGCTGATCCGCGCGATCTCCACCTGCACCAGTCCTTCCACCCGGCGCACCTCGGCGGCGGAGGGGTTGGGCTGCGCGGCGAGCAGTTCGAGCTGGCCGCGCACCACCGTCAGCGGGGTGCGCAGCTCGTGCGAGGCATCGGCTATGAACGCGCGCTGAGAGGCGAAGGCATCGGTTAGACGATCGAGCATGTGGTTGAACGCGTCGGCCAGCACGCCCACCTCATAGCCCGCGCCGCCCTGATCGTGAATGCGCGGATGCAAATCCCCCGCGGATACCCGCGCGGCCACCCCCGCCATGCGGCGCAACGGCCGCGACACGCGGGTCCCGATCAGGTAGGAGGCGAGCAGGGCGCCCACGAGCGCGAGCACCCCGGCGAGGATGAACGTGCGCGCGACGCCTCGCTGGGCGTGTGTCACGGGGGCCAGGGGCTCGCCCACCGCAACCGTCACCCGCAGTCCGCCGGGGAGACGGACGAGCCGCTTGAGCAGGCGCAGGTCGCCCACATCGGGGAAGACCACCGTCGAGTAGCCGTCGCCCACCGTCAGCAGCCGCGCCGCGAGGCGGTTCTCCTGTTCCTGCTGGGCCTCGGTCTCGCCCTTGTCGGGCGTCGCCCGGCCCAGCAGCTCGGGACGGTTGGTGGCCGTGGGGGCACCCGGCACGACCGCGAACAGAAGCGTCGAGCTCACGCCGAAGGGCTGGTCGCGCACATAGCGCCTGGCCGCGGCGGCCACGCTGCGGGGGGAGCTCGAGTTGACGAGCGCGAGGTTGTCGGCGAACTCGCCGGCGTCGCCTGAGATCTCCTGGTCCATCTGGCTGCGCAGCTGGGTCCCGGTGCCCCGGTAGACGGCGACGAAGGCGATGCCCGTGCACAGCAGCGTGACCAGCGTGACCCAGCCCGCAAGCCGCCAGCGCAGCCCGAGCGAGGACGGGCGAAGGCGAGGCCCGGACATCGATCAGGCGGGGCTGCCGAAGCGATAGCCGACCGAGCGCACCGTGAATATCGGCGCCGGGTCTGAAGGGTTGCCCAGCTTGCGGCGCAGATAGCCGATGTACACATCGACGACGTTCGTCTCGGGGTCGTGCTGATAGCCCCACACCGAGCCGAGGATCTGCTCGCGTGTGAGCACCTGTCCGGGGTGGCGCAGCAGGTAGGCCAAGAGCTCGAACTCGGTAGTCGACAGAACGACCGGACGACCACCGCGCTGCACCCTTCGCGTCAGCAGGTCGACCTCGATGTCCTCGGCGCGCAGCCCGCTCGTCGAGGCCTGCGCGAGCACCCGCAGCTGAGCGCGCAGGCGAGCCACCAGCTCGGCCAGCGAAAAGGGCTTCACCAGATAGTCGACGGCGCCCGCGTCGAGCCCGCCGACGCGATCGGAGATCTCACCGCGCGCGGTCAGCACGATCACCGGCACGCTCGGGCTCATCTGTCGTACCGAGGCGAGGATCTCAAGACCGCTGCGGCCGGGAAGCATCAGGTCGAGCAGGATCGCGTCGAAGCTGTCGCTCAGTGCCAGGCGCTCGCCCTCGGCCCCGTCGAGCGCCGCCTCGACGGAGAAGCCCGCGGCCTCGAGGCCGCGGCGAACGAAATCGACGATCCCCGGCTCATCCTCGATCAGCAGCACCCGCGCCGGCGCGGGCGACGCGTCGCGGGCGTCGGGGTCCACGCCGGCGGTCGCCGAGTCAGCCCCAGCTGAGGCAGCAACCTTGGCCATCTCTCAAGCATAGGCGGCGCGCCAGCCCGCGTTTCCACGGTTGCGAATTCCCATGAGCTTTCTCATCAAGCGGTTATCGGATCCTTAGCCGGCGCGCCAAGACTCAGACAATGACCAGCCGTCCTCAGGCTCCGGTCACCACCACTGAGATCGAGATGACCCCCACCTCCTACACCCGCGATGCGGCGCTGCGAAAGCTCGGGCGCATCAACCGCTGGATGATCGCCTCAAGCGTGGCCCTGACCGGCGTGCTCACCGAGGTGGCGGCCCAGGCCTTCCCCGGCAAGGCGAAGGCCAGCACCTCCGGTGTCGTGAAGCGTCGCGCGAGCGGCCCCTCGAGCCCGGCGCCCGCGCGACCCACGCCGCTGAAAGCCCCCGCGCAGGCGCCGAGCGCCACGACCGAAGCGGCCCCTGAAACGGCGCACTCCCAGGAATCCGCCCCCAGCCCGGAAACCGTCCATGAATCCGCTCCGGCGCAGGAATCCGCCCCCGCAGAACACTCCGCTCCGGCGGAAGCGCAGCACGAATCGGCCCCGGCGCCCGCCCCCGAACCCGCCCCGGCCCACGAAACGGCGCCGGCGCCCGGAACCCCCGGGCCCGTCGTCTCGGGTGGATCCTGAGATGGGCGCGCGCCGCGGCCGCCGGCCGCCATTCGATGGGCTTTCTAACCGAGCGTTCAGCCGCGCCTTAACCAAGCTGCCGACACTGAACCCATGGCAAGGGCCACCGACGTGAAATCCAGGGACGCCGCGCTGCGCAAACTCACCCGCATCAACCGGCTGCTGATCGCCGGCAGCGTGACCGCCACCGGAGCGCTCTCCGCGGTCGCAGCCCAGTCGTTCTCCGGGAAGACGGTGAACACCGCCGCGACGACCTCCGACGCCGGAACCTCGACGAGCTCGGCCAAGACCGGAACCTCGACGAGCTCGGCCAAGACCGGAACCTCGACGAGCTCGGCCTCGCACGAGAAGGCGACGACGCTCAAGGCTGCCGCGAAAGCGCCGCAGGCGGTGTCCGCTGACACCACGAAAGCCGCCTCGGCCGAGCAGTCCGGGGAATCCTCAAAAGCAAGTGAATCCTCAAAAGCAAGCGAATCCACAAAAGCAAGTGAATCCACGGGCGCGAGTGAAACCTCAAAAGGCAGTGAATCCTCGGCGGGCAGCGACTCCTCGACCACCGTCGTCTCGGGAGGTTCCTGAGTTGGCCCGCCGACAGGCCATCTGCGGCGAACCCGCCTACGCGAGCTGGGAGGCGCTCGGCTCGACCGTGGTGCTGGCGGTGACCGATTCAGGCGCGCTCTCACACGCGCGCTCGCAGAGCGAATCGGAGCTCGCCGCGATCGACCTGGCGTGCAGCCGGTTTCGCCCGGACTCCGAGCTGTCGCGGCTGAACGCGCGCGCGGGCCGGCCCATGCGGGCGTCCGCGCTGTTGATCGAAGCGCTCGAGGTCGCCCTGCGCGCGGCCGAGCTGACCGGCGGCGACGTCGACCCGACCGTGGGCCGGGCGCTCGAGCTGGCGGGGTACGACCGCGACTGGCGGCTGCTCGACGCGCCCGCCGGCGAGCCCGAGGCGCCCACCGTGACGGTGCGGGTTCGCTCCGGCTGGCAGGAGGTGTCGCTCGATCGAGCGACCTCATGGATCCGCATCCCGGCCGGGGTGCGGCTCGACCTCGGCGCGACCGCCAAAGCCTGGGCGGCCGACCGGGCGGCTGCTGCGGCGGCCGCGACGAGCGGCTGCGGGGTGCTGGTGGGCCTCGGCGGCGACATCGCCACCTCAGGCCCCGCGCGTGACGGCGGCTGGCGGATACGTGTGACCGACGACCACCGCAGCGACGCCTCGGCGCCAGGGCAGACGGTCTCGATCGTCTCAGGCGGCCTTGCCACCTCGAGCACGGCGGTACGGCGGTGGAGCCATCGAGGGCACACCATGCACCACATCATCGACCCCGCCACGGGACGGCCCGCGCGCAGCAGATGGCGAACGGTGAGCGTTGCCGCCGCGACCTGCACCGATGCCAACATCGCGACGACGGCCGCGTTCATGAGGGGCGATGAGGCCCCGGCGTGGCTCGCTGAGCTCGGGCTGCCGGCCCGCCTCGTCGACCGGGGCGAGCGCGTCAGGACCGTCGGCGATTGGCCCGCTGAGGCGGCCGTGGGCCACGATGCGGCGCGAGCGGCATGAACGTGCTGCTGGCCAGCGCAGGTCCGAGCGCCTACTGGTATCTGACGCGCTCGACCGGCGCGGTGGCCCTCGTGCTGTTGACGTTCGCGATCGCGCTCGGCGTGATCGATGTGCGCCGCCTGAGCTCACCGCGGTGGCCGCGCTTCGTCGTCGACTCGCTGCACCGCAACGTCTCGCTGCTGGCGATGGTGTTCCTCGTGATCCACATCCTCACGTCGGTCCTCGACAGTTACGCGCCGATCTCGCTGCTCGACGCGTTCATCCCCTTCGCCGGCTCCTATCGCCCGTTCTGGCTGGGGCTGGGAGCCGTCGCCTTCGACCTCTTGCTGGCCGTCACGATCACGAGCCTGCTGCGTCAGCGAATGGGCTTTCAGACCTGGCGCGCGATCCACTGGCTGACCTATGCCAGCTGGCCGATCGCCCTGCTGCACGGGCTCGGCACGGGCTCAGACGTCAAAAGCGCATGGCTGCTCGCGCTCAGCATCGCCTGCATCGCGATCGTGATCGCGGCGGTGCTCGCCCGCGTGATCGACGGCTGGCCTGCCAACCTGAGGCTTCGCGGCGCCGCCCTCGGGGGCGCCGCCGCCTTTTCGCTGTTTCTCCTCCTGTGGCTGCCGGGCGGGCCGCTCGGATCAGAATGGGCGCGGCGCTCGGGCACGCCGGCCTCGCTGCTCGGGCATTCCCACACCACGACGACGGCGGACGGGAGCAGGCGATGAGCGCTCCGCCGTCGTTGACGACTGAGGCCTGGTCGCTTCAGACTCCCATGGCAGCGGCCCTGCCGCGGATCCTGGCGGGGATCCCGGACCACGGGGCGATGGATCTCGATTCGCACACGGCCGTCCACGGACCCCTGCCGCCGGACCACAAGCGCAGGCGCCGCGTCGAGTCCCCGCTGATCGGGCGGATCGAGCGCGCCCGCCTGGGTGGCCGCGGCGGCGCGGGCTTCCCCACGGCCACGAAGCTGCGCGCCGTATGGAGTGCCCGCCCGCCCGCGCGCGGGCGGGCGATCGTGGTGGTGAACGCCGCCGAGGGTGAGCCTGCAAGCCTCAAGGACCGGACGCTCTGTGAGTCACTGCCACACCTCGTGCTGGACGGCGGCGAGCTCGCCGCCCAGGCGGTCGGCGCGGATGAGCTGATCGTATGCGTGTGCGAGTCGGCCTCCGCGAGCATCCGCGCGATCAGCGCGGCGATCGCTGAACGCGACCGTCCAGGAGGCGCGCGGGCGCGGGTGCGATTGGTCGCCGTGCCGAGCCACTATGTCGCCGGTCAGGAGTCGGCCCTCGTCAATCACCTGAACGGAGGCCCTGCCAAGCCCACCTTCACGCCCCCGATGATCTTCGAACAGGGCGTCAGACGCCGCCCAACGCTCGTCAACAACGCCGAGACACTCGCGCATATCGCGCTGATCGCGCGTCATGGATCGGACTGGTTCCGCCAGCTCGGCACCCCCGCGCAACCCGGCTCGGCGCTCATCACCCTGTCCGGGCCCGTGGCCCATCCGGGCGTCTATGAGATCGAGCATGGCGCATCGCTGTCGTCGCTCATCGAAGCGGCCGGCGGGACCACCGCCGGCGTGCGCGGGGCGCTGTTGGGCGGCTACGCGGGCAGCTGGATCGGCAAGGAGCTCATGCACGGCCTCGCGCTGTCGAATGAACACCTGGC
>Ga0302324_100021867_pt1 | contig 12458 bp, 10 predicted proteins | sample Palsa_T0_1_FD_201949 | JGI IMG/M metagenome (GOLD analysis project Ga0302324, IMG submission 201949) | Peat permafrost microbial communities from Stordalen Mire near Abisko, Sweden - Palsa_T0_1 | ecosystem: Environmental > Terrestrial > Soil > Palsa > Peat permafrost | place: Sweden: Abisko...
TGATCGGCCCCATACTGAACTCGATGTCACGCTGCGGATCGATATTGTTCAGCGCCTTCCAAGCAACTTCCGACACATTTTGCACATCCACATCGTCATCCACAACAATGATGCACTTGCTGAACATGGCTTGACCCAAACCCCAAATGGCATGCATCACTTTCCGCGCGTGGCCTGGATACGTCTTGCGAATGGAAACCAGAATCAAATTGTGGAACACACCCTCGGCAGGCATGCAGATATCGCGCACTTCCGGCAATTGCGTGCGCATCAGGGGCAGAAAAATTCGTTCCACCGCCTTACCCATATAGAAATCTTCCATAGGCGGTGGTCCGACAATAGTCGCCGGATAAATCGGATTCTTGCGCTGCGTAATGCACTCGATGTGAAAAACCGGGTAATCGTCATCCAGCGAATAAAAGCCGGTATGATCCCCAAACGGACCCTCGCGGCGCAACTCGCCCACATCGACGTACCCCTCCAGAACGATTTCGGAATTCGCGGGCACCTCGATTTCGCACGTTTCGCATTTCACCATTTCCACCGGCGAACCGCGCATGAAACCGGCGAAGAGCATCTCGTCAATTGAAGGAGGCAGCGGCAGGATTGAAGAATAAAGCGTCACCGGATCGCAGCCCAGCGCAACCGCAATCGGCATGCGCGTTTGCCTGCCTTCCGCGGCCAGACGCCGAAAGTGATCGGCGCCCTGCTTATGCTTTTGCCAGTGCATTCCAGTGGTTTGGCCATCGTAAACCTGCATCCGGTACATGCCGCAGTTGCGTTTTCCAGTGGCCGGATCTTTCGAAAACACCATGGGCAGCGTGATAAATCGCCCGCCATCTTGCGGCCAGCAGTGCAGAATCGGATATTCGTCGAGCGAAAAATCCCCGCCCTTGCGGATCGCTTCCTTGCACGGGCCTTTCGAAACAATTTTCGGGAACGATGCGCTAATCTCGCTCAGTTTCGGCAGCATCTTCAACTTATCGAGCAACCCCTCGGGCTTCTGCAATTCCACAAAACCCGCGATCCGTTGCGCAATCTCGTCAACATCTTTCACGCCTAACGCAATCTCCATGCGCCGCATACTGGCGAACGCATTAATTAACAAAGGCACGCTCGAACCCTTCGGCTTTTCGAACAACAGCGCCGGTCCATTCTGTTTGACGGAACGATCGGCAAACTCGGTAATTTCCAGATATGGGTCCACTTCAATGGAAACTCGCTTGAGTTCGCCTTGTTTTTCTAACGCGCGAATGAAGTCGCGCAAATCTTCAAGGGGCATGGGTTACGTACACCCATTATGATGAGAGGGAATCATGGACGTGCGAATCGCGTTAGTAACGGGGGCCAGCCGCGGCATTGGAAGAGCCTGCGCACAGACTTTGGCGCTGGCAGGGTATAAAGTTGTTTTGGCCGCGCGAACGCTCGACCAACTCGAAGAGACCGCCCAACTCACCCGTGACGTCGGCGCTGAATCCTTTGTCGTTGAAATGGATCTCTCTAATAGCGACTCCATCACCGCTGGCATGACCAAAGCAGCGAAGGAATTTGGCGGAATCGATATTCTCATTAACAATGCGGGCATTACCAAAGACGGCTTGGCCGTTCGCATGAAAAAGGCGGATTGGGAGAGCGTGCTCAACACAAACTTGAGTGGTTCGTTTTACGCTATCCAGCAAGTTCTACCGGGAATGATGCGCGAACGCTGGGGCCGGATCGTAAACATTTCATCGGTCGTGGGCGAAAAAGGTAATCCCGGACAAGCCAATTATGTCGCTTCCAAGGCCGGTCTGATCGGCTTGACGAAATCGCTGGCGCAGGAAGTCGGCAGCCGCAACATCACCGTGAACGCCGTTGCGCCGGGTTTTATCGGCACTGAGATGACACACGGCCTATCGGAGGAACTAAAACAGAGAATGATCGCCGAAACACCGCTCAGGCGCATGGGCGCGCCGGAAGATATCGCGGCCGCAGTCAAATTTCTTGTGAGTGAGGAAGCGGGATTTATCACCGGCCACGTTTTAGATGTGAACGGTGGAATCTACATGTAACTATGACGGCAAATCGAGATAGCAAATTTAAGATCGGGCTCGTGCAGACAAAGTGTTCCACCGATTCGGACGCGAATCTGCAAAGGGCCATCACGGGTATTCGCGAAGCGGCCGGCAAAGGGGCGGAAATTATTTGTTTGCAGGAGTTGTTCCGCAGCCAGTATTTTTGCCGCGAAGAAAACGCCACGCTATTCAGCTTGGCCGAAACCATCCCTGGACCATCCACCGAAGCCCTCGGCGCTGTAGCGAAAGATCTGGGTGTGTCCGTTGTCGCCTCGCTGTTTGAGAAGCGCGCCCACGGTCTGTACCACAACACCGCCGCCATCATCGACGCCGATGGTTCCCTCGCCGGCATCTATCGCAAAATGCACATCCCCGACGATCCGCTCTTTTATGAAAAGTTCTATTTCACTCCGGGCGACCTCGGATTTCTGAATTTCGAAACGCGCTTTTCGCGCATCGGCGTACAGGTTTGTTGGGATCAATGGTATCCCGAAGGCGCGCGTCTCACCAGCTTGCGGGGTGCGAACGTTTTGTTTTATCCAACGGCCATCGGCTGGCATCCTTCCGAGAAAGCGCAGCACGGCGAAGCGCAATTAGACGCTTGGCGCACCATTCAACGCGCGCACGCTATTGCCAACGGTGTCTACGTGGCCGCGGTGAATAGGACCGGATTTGAAGGCACGCCCGAAAACGGTCTGGAGTTCTGGGGCAATTCCTTTGTCTCCGATCCCTTCGGCCGCGTGATCGCCCAAGCCTCCGCCGGCGAAGAAGAAGTGCTCGTAACAGAGTGCGACCCGAAACAGATGGATGAAGTGCGCAAGAATTGGCCCTTCTTCCGCGACCGCCGCATAGACGCCTATGCACCCATTACGAACCGTTGGCTTGCCTAAAGTGATGGCCAAACGCGGCTATCGCATGCCGGCGGAATGGGAAACGCACGTAGCGACTTGGCTCGCCTGGCCGCACGAAACCAGCGATTGGCCCGGAAAGTTCGCCCCCATTCCTTGGGTTTACGCCGAAATCGTTCGCCATCTATCGCGCGTTGAAAAAGTAAGAATTCTCATCGCCGGCAAAGAAGCCGAGCACAAAGCCCGTAAAGTCTTAGAAAAATTGGGCACGGAAATGGCGGCCGTGGAATTTTTTCACGCGCCCACCGACCGCAGCTGGACACGCGATTATTGCCCCATCTTCGTGCGCCAGCCGAAAGCCCAGCGCACGCTCCTAAACTGGCACTTCAACGGCTGGGCCAAATATCCAAACTCCAAACGCGACGATGCCGTGACCGCCAAGCTCGCTCCGATGTTGAAGCTACCCATGGTTACGCCGGAGTGGAAGGGTCATCGCGTCGTTTTGGAAGGCGGCAGTATCGACGTGAATGGCGCGGGCACAATTCTCACCACCGAGGAGTGCCTCTTGAGCAAAATACAAGCCCGTAATCCGCAATTGACGCGCGAAGATATCGAAGGCGTGTTCCGCAAATTTCTGGGCGCCCATCACACCCTCTGGCTGAAGAACGGCATTACAGGAGACGACACGCATGGGCACGTCGACGATTTAGCGCGCTTCGCCGATGAACATACAGTTGTCGTCGCCAGCGAAGAGAACAAGCAGGATCTCAATTACGAGCCGCTTAAAGAAAATCTGGCGCTCTTGCGCGCGATGCGCGATCAGGACGGCCGCGCCTTGCGCGTGGAAAAACTGCCCATGCCCGAGCCGCTGTTTTTCAATCGGCAAAGATTGCCTGCCAGCTACGCGAATTTCTACATCGCCAACGGCTTGGTGCTCGCGCCCACGTTCAACGATCCGCAAGATAGAGTGGCCTTGAACAAACTGGCGCAATTGTTTCCGGACCGCAAAATCGTGGGCATTGCCGCTACCGATTTGGTGTTGGGCTTGGGAACCCTGCATTGCATGACACAACAAGAGCCGGCATAAATGTTTTGGACCGGCGCGGCCGCGCTTTCCCTCCTCATTTGGATCTATCTCGTCTTTGCGCGCGGCGGCTTCTGGCGCATCGTCACAAACGACAGCGGCGCCAACGCACCAGCGCGCAAAGTGATCGTCGTCATACCAGCCCGCAACGAAGCGGACGTCATCGGCGAAGCCGTCGCCTCGCTGCTCACGCAAGACTTCCCTGCCCCGCTGCACGTCATTTTGGTTGACGACGCCAGCACTGATGGCACCGCTGAAGCCGCCCGCCAGGCAGCACAGAAAATCGGCCGCGCGGAACATCTGACTGTTTTGACCGGCGCTCCTTTGCCGCCAGGTTGGACCGGCAAGCTCTGGGCCGTTTCCCAAGGCGCGCAAGCAGCCTTCGAACACCAGCCCGATTATCTATTGTTCACCGACGCCGATATCCGCCACCATTCGCGTAGCGTCGCGGAATTAGTGGCGAAAGCCGAAGCAGAGCAACTCGATCTGGCTTCCTATATGGTTCGTCTCTCCACCGCCAACTTCGCCGAAAAAGCTCTCATCCCGGCATTCGTCTATTTCTTTTTGCAGCTTTATCCTCCGAATTGGATTGCGTTCGCGAAAAACCAAACGGCCGGTGCCGCCGGCGGCTGCCTCTTAATCAAGCCCGAAGCGTTGGCGCGCATCGGCGGTCATGCGGCCATCCGCAGCCAGATCATTGACGATTGTTCGCTCGCCCGCGCCATCAAATCCTCCGGTGGAAAAATTTGGATGGGTCTCACCGCGCAAACACAAAGCCTGCGCCCTTACAAAGGTTTCGCCGAAATCCGCCGCATGATCTCACGCTCGGCCTTCAACCAATTGCGCCATTCGGCCTTGCTCTTAACCGGCGCCCTCTTGGCATTGGCCATTACTTACGTTATTCCCGTAGCGGCGCTATCGAGCGGCCAGCCGCTCGCCGCGAGTCTCGGCGCCCTTGCCTGGCTGCTCATGAGCATCAGCTATGCACCCATGATTCGTTTTTACCGTCTGCCGCTCATCTGGGCCTTCTGTTTACCCCTGATCGCCATCTTCTACGCCGGCGCAACGCTCCATTCCGCCGTACAATATTGGCGTGGCAAAGGTGGCGCATGGAAAGGCCGCATTCAGGACGCCTGAGCATTCCGCAGCAGCACCTTCAACACTCCCCGCCGCTCCGCCTCTTCGAACGCCGCCGCTGCCTCACCCAAAGGAAACTCCGCCGACACCATTCCGCCCACATCCACCCGGCCCGCACTCAACAACTCCAGCGCCGGATCGAAACGCCCGCAACGCGATCCCACCAACGTAATCTCATTCACAATCACCGGCGCCATGTCGATCTTCACTTCCTCATGCACCGTCGATTTCATGATCACCGTGCCACGCGGTCTCACCATGCTGACCGCTTGCCGCAGCCCTTCCGCCGATCCGGTCGAATCCACTACAAACGGAAACCGCCCCTTAGGCCGATCACCCGAATCGCTCACCACGGCGCCCGCTCGCTCCGCGATTTTCAGCTTGTCCGCATGCCGCCCATAAACCGTCACCCTCGCCCCATGCGCCAACAGCACTTGCGCAATCAACAAGCCAAGTTTGCCGTCGCCCAGCACGGCCACTTCCGAAGCCGCCGCCAACGGCACCTGCTCAAGAATTTCGCAAGCCGCCGCCAGTGGCTCGACAAACACCGCCTGCTCATCGGCAATATGATCCGGAACCACCCGCAAGTTCTCTTCCGGAAGCGTCAGGTATTCCGCAAACGCACCAGGGTGTTTCACAATGCCCAGCACCGTTCGGAATTCGCAATGCCGTCCCAACCCTGCCTTGCAATACGCGCAATGTCCGCACGCCAGGTTGATCTCACCCACCACCCGCTGCCCAACAAGTGAGGCCGTATCTGCTTCCACAACTTGCCCCACAAATTCGTGCCCGGGAATGCCGGAAAATCCGTAATAGCCGCGCTTCAATTCAAGATCGGTATTGCAGATTCCGGCGACCCTCAGTTGTATGAGCGCAGATCCATGTGGACGAAGTGGGACGCCCACCTGCCGCATGGAAACCTGTTTCGAGTCGAGGAAGACGGCCAGCATCCCGCTTCTGTCTTCTGTCTTCTATCTTCTCTTGCTTACCAGCGGTTCTTGCTCCCGCCGAAATCGCGCTGCCGTCCACCGCCTCCGCCGCCCGCATTACCACCACCGCCGCCATGCGGCCGTTCTCGCTTCTCCGGCGGACGCGCCTCATTCACCACCAGCGCACGGCCCATCAAAGCCCGGCCATTGCACGCTTGCACCGCTTGATTTCCTAACGCATCGTCGTTAATTTCCACGAATCCGAATCCCCTGGCTTCACCACTGAAACGGTCGCGCAATATATTTACACTATCGACATGAACTCCGGCCTCTTCAAAAAATGCCTGAATATCAGCCTCGGTAGCTTTGTAGGGCAGGTTGCCTACGAAGAGCTTCATCTCTCAATACACTCCTAAAATTTACGTTCGGAAAACTGGAACCGCGGAGGGGAACAATCTTGGCAAGCCTGCCAGGCTACGGAGGTCACTTCCAGGCGGAACAAATACAGCTCCAAACTTTCTTACTTTTTTATCCTCCCACAAAATAAACGAACCGGACAATTAAAAAAGCTGTGACGGCCGAGTCAGCTTCTTCAGCGCGGCGTAATCAATCCACCTAGCTTGTCCTGCTGCGTGGCCGCATAGCGCGGGAAGCGCGTCGAGTAGGCTTCCAGATACTTCAGCCCCGAACCGGTGTTGTAAATCAGAATTCGCTCGTTGCTCTTCAGAAACCCGCTCTCTAGCAACAGTTGCACCGCCGCGACACACGCCCCACCCTCCGGCGCCGCGAAAATTCCTTCGCGTTCAGCCAGCAGCATGCCTGCATCCAGCATGTCTTCATCGCTCACCGATACCGCCGTCCCTCCGCTCTCCCGCACTGCCTGCAAAACTAGAAAATCTCCTAGCGCCTTAGGAACACGCAATCCACTCGCAACCGTATGCGCCTGCTCGAAAAATTGACTCGTCGTCGCATGCCGCTCGAAAGCCCGCGTGATCGGATCGCAGCCCGCCGCCTGCACACTGATCATCTTCGGCCGCTTTGCCCCAATCCAGCCGAGTTCCTCCAACTCCGCAAACGCCTTCCACATGCCAATCAAACCCACGCCGCCTCCGCATGGATAGAGAATCGCATCCGGCAACTCCCATCCAAACTGTTCGGCCGCCTCGTACCCCATGGTCTTCTTGCCTTCAATCCGATACGGCTCTTTCAACGTGCTCACTTCGAACCAACCCTCGGCGTTCTTGCGCTCGGCTACCATCCGCCCACAGTCGCTAATCAAGCCGTCAATGAGAGTGACATGCGCCGCAAACGATTTGCACTCAATGAAATTCGACTGCGGCACATCGCGCGGCATAAAAATGTGCGCCTCAATCCCCGCCGCCGCGGCATAAGCAGCCAAAGCGCTCGCCGCGTTACCGGCTGAGGGAATCGCGAGTTTGCCCAGGCCCAGTTTCTTGGCCATGCTCACTGCGCACGAAAGCCCGCGCGCCTTAAAAGAGTCAGTCGGATTGCGCCCTTCGTCTTTAATCCACAAATCCGTCGCGCCTAACTCGCGCCCCAGTGAACTCGCCCTCGTAAGCGGCGTCCATCCCTCCCGCAAAGTCACGGCTTCCTCTGCATCCGCGGGCAGCACCGGCGCATAACGCCACATGCTGCTCACACTCGCCGCCAGCTGCTCTTTCCTCCACACTGCCCGAACCGCCGCTAGGTCATAACGCACCAGCAGTGGACCGCCGCACTCGCAAAGATTCAGCGCCTGCTTGGGAGAGTAAGTTTTGTCACAGCGGCTGCAAGCGAGCGTAGAAGGTTGACCCATATGCTCACAATAGTATCCGCCGCATGTCCGTCCGACCTGCTCTGCAAATTACTGATATGCGTGGTGGCGCAGGCGGTTTCGCCTGCGGGTTTTCTATTTCGGGCCTTATTTTAACGCCTGCGCGTCGTCACGCCAATCAGTTATTATTGAAAGCCGCTTCTTCGCTAAGATCCGGCATGTCGTCGCTCAACAGCGACGCCATAAACACCGCCACCACCGATTCCAAACCTTCTTGGTCGTCCGCGTCAAAACGGTTCAAGCTGGCGCTGTCCACATCTAATACGCCGCGCAGTTTACCCCAATTCAACAGGGGTACTACGATTTCCGATCGCGAGGCCGGATCGCACGCAATATGGCCCGCAAACTGATGAACGTCGGGAACAATGATGGTGCGGGCTTCCTCAGCGGCACGCCCGCAAACACCGCTTCCAAACGGAATGCGCGTACAAGCGGTCAGGCCCTGAAACGGCCCCAGCACTAAGTCTTTGCCTTCCGTGAAGTAGAATCCCACCCAACTCACATCGGGCAGCAACTGTTTGAGCAACGCAGCCGTGTTAGCCGCGTTGGCCACCAGATTCCGCTCGTCCACCAGCAAGTTATGAAGCTGCTCACAAATGTCCTGGTAGAACGTAAATTTGGATGCAGCAGGTTCAAGCTGTACTGAAACTTGCATTATGCGATTAGTGTAACGCGATTTTTCCACCCTATATCGCCAAAGAGTACAAACCCCAGCCCCCGATAGTACTTCTAGGCCCGGTCCTTTCGATGATAAGGCGACTCCACATAGCCCTTCGCCTCTACCGCCGCTTCCGATTTAGGCGCCGCACGAATCGCTTCTCGATACGCATTGACCGCGTCCCTATGATGCCCCTGCAGATCCTCCACCTGCCCCAGCCTAAGCCATGCCAGCACCGCGGTATTCAGATCCAGTTCGCCGGCTTTCTCTGTCACCTGCCGCAAATCCGCCAGCGCGCCCGGCAGATCGTTATACCAAAACAGCAGATTCGCTCGAAAATAACGGATCTTTTCCGGATTTAAATTCGCATAGCCCGGCGCGCCCGCTTGCCGCAAGCTTTCCACCTCATTCAGCACCGCCAAGGCCGATTGTTTATCGCCCGCATCGCTATACATTTGCACCTGCTCCAGCCGGAACAGATGATTTCGCGGAAAGCGCGCCGCTAATTCTTTCAGCAGCGGAATCGCCTTGCGCGGATCGCGCTCCCGCCGGTAAATCACCGCCAGTAAAACCTGCGCGTCGTAACGGTTGCGCACTCCTTCCTTCGCCACCAGTTCCAATTGCCTGATTCCATCCGCCCGATCGCCATGGAACCCGCCCAAAAAACCTAGCGCCCGCATGTAAAACGGCAGCGATCCCACCACATACTCATTCAGCCCAAACACCAGCCGCGCGTCCACGTCGTGCGAGTCCAATTCGCGGATTCGCTCATTCGCTTTGCGCGCCGCCGTCGCTTCCCTCAACGAATCCGTCCACGATTTTTCTACTAAAAACAGATAATTCGAGCGCAGCCCATGCGCCACACTGAGCGCCGCCAGCGCATCCGTGTCATTCGGCCCACGGCTCAGCTTCGCCTCGCTCAACGCCACAGCTTGCTTGATGCAATACGTAAAGCGCTGCTTGTCTTCGGCCGCGATCTCCATCTTCGGCCGCCGTAAAAACGGATTGTTGCCCGATACCAGCTGGCTTTCCAGCGCGCCGCTCCGCAGCATCTCGCGGTAAAGGATGCCCTGCGCCACGTGATCAAACATCTGCGGATCCTCGGGATGCGCCTTCAACTCCTGCTCGAAATACGCCAAAGCCTGATCGAACTCGTTGTTGTAGAAATGGTCATAACCCGGACTCACCGGCACCTCGGCCGCGGGCACGCCTCGCGCGAACACAATCGCCACCAACAGAATCGGCAGCCAACGCAACGCTCTCCGCGCCGTGTTCGCCACAACCTGGTTTGCGTGCTGCGCCAGATGTTCCAGCGGTTTTTTCATTCTCGCGTCCGTAGATCCTCCCAACGCCAGCGCCACATTGCGCAAGAAGCCTTCATACTTCGCCCGCCAAACTGGCGACTTTCGAAACCTGCACCGGAACTCGTCCTCCGAAAACGCCGCCATCTCTTCCAACTGCGGAGCAAAAACGGCCGCTGCAAAAGCGCTCTCCTGTGTATCCGGCGCCCGGCCATTCCATGGACAAACATCCTGGCAGATATCGCAGCCGAACAAATGATTCCCCAGTTGCCTTTCCTCTTCCGCGGAAAGCTCGCCGCGCCTTTCAATCGTCATATAGGAAATGCACCGGCGGGAATCGAGCGTCCATTCACGCCTCTCATTTTGCACGATCGCCTGCGTCGGACACGCGTCGATGCAGCGCCGGCACGTTCCACAGCGGTCGGGCGGCGGCGAGTCAGGCGCGAGCGCAATCGATAGCAGCACTTCTCCCAGAAAAAACCACGAACCTTGCCGCTCGTTGATCAGACAGGTATTCTTGCCAATCCATCCCAACCCGGCCGCGCGCGCATAGGATCGCTCCAGCAACGGCGCCGTGTCCACGCAAATCCGCGCTTCGAACGGCTCTTCATGCTCCTCCCGAATCAGCCCAACCAGTCGTTCGAGCGACGCCCGCATCAAGTCGTGATAATCGGCGCCCCACGCATAGCGCGAAATCCACCCGCGCGTATCGTCCTTCTGCTCAATTGAGAGGGGCTGCTGCGTCTGATAAAGCTTCCCCACACATAAAATGCTGCGCGCACTCGCCAACAGGTTGCGCGGATCGGCCCGCAGATCGCCGCGCCGGTCAATCAAATAGCGCATGTCCCCGGCGTAACCGGCATCGCGCCATGCGTCGAAACGCGCCCCGTCTTCGCTCGGCAGCGCCGCCGCGACACCCGCTAGTTCAAACCCGCAAGCGCGCGCCATCTCCTTCAGACGTTCCGCGTTAATCAATCCCCTGTAGCCGCTTGCGTCGCCACACCGCGCACGCCCCGCCGCCCCCAAACCATCGCCCCATAAATCGGGAACGCGATCAAAAAGGTCGCCAGCCCCCAAAGGGCCGCCTCTCGGCCCGCCCCCCAAATCGCCCACGCCGAATAAACCGCACTCACAATCGCCAGCACCGTCAACGCCACCGACCGCTCCAGCGCCCTCCTTGACTGCAACCGCAGCGCCGCCAAGCCCGTGAACAAGTACGCAAACAAGCAGCCCGTGGTCGCCAGCAAAAGAATAAAGGTGAACAGGTCCACCATCGATCGATTGAAATTCGTCGCCACCGTCAGCGTCAACACTCCGCTCGATACCAGATGCGCCCGCACCGGCGTGCCATTGGTCGAAGTAGTCGCCAGCCAGTTCGGGAACACCCCCCGAACCGCTATCGCATACGCCAGTTCCCCCTGCAAAAGAACCCAGCCAATCAGCGCCCCAAACCCGCTAATCGCCGCGAACGCGGCCAGCACCGACCCGGCATGCCCGCCCCAATAGCGTTCCAGAAAATCGGCGAACGGCGCTGGCGACGAAGCAAGCTGTTTCGCCGGCAGCATCAACAACACCGCCGAGCAAACCGCCAGATACAAGATGCCGGTGAACGTCGTGCCAATCAGCGTCGCCCGCGGAATCGTGCGTCTCGGATCACTCACTTTATCCGCCGGAACCGTCGCCGATTCCAGTCCCAGCAGCGCCCACAGCGTCAGTGTCGCCGCCGCACTCACCGGCCCAAAGTGAATGTCGCTCGCGTGAAATGGCAGTACGAACTTCGCTCCTCCATGACTCAGCGCAATCCCTGCCACCACCAGCACCGCACCCAGCGGCAACAGCTTGATCGCCGTCGCAATGGCTTGGAACCGCCCCGCCACACCCGCGCCCCAGCAATTAACCAAGGTGAAACTCCAGATGATGCCCACCGTCAAAACCGGCGGTAAACTATGCACCCTCCCAATCACCGGAAAAAGCACACTGAGATAACTCACACTCCCCGTCGCAATCGCCCCATTGCCGACCACCACCGAAAGCCAGTACGACCACGCCACCGCGAACCCCACCATCGGCCCAAACGCCGCTTGCGCATAAGCATACGGCCCACCCTCTTGCGGAATCGCCCGCGCCAGCCTCGCATACACAAACGCCAGCGCAAACGCCCCCGCAATGGTCAGAATCCAGCCAAACACCGCGTTCCACCCATACGGCGCCAGCGACGCCGGCAGCAGAAACACACCCGAACCGATCATGTTGCCCACCACCAGGGCGGTACAAATCCAAAAGCCGAGTGCTCTCCCGCTAGGCGGTTCCGTCATGTTGTCTTTCAGTGTCGCAAACCATTGCTCCATTTCGTAGGGCTGGCATTCTTGCCGGCAGGCCACCTTTCCAGGTGGCCCCCTCAGAAACGTCGTTTGCCCTTTTGGCCCCGCCAAGCGCCCGTCGTTCTGGACGAAATCCTTTGAAAAGACAGGCGACTACTGGATGGCGGCAAATTATTTTGCCCCTTTTCCGGAGCCACTGCGCTTATCTGTGTGAGAGCGGGGAACGCTCCACACCAAGGAACCCAGCCATGAAAAATCAACTGCTCCCTGCGACCGTCGTATTGCTAGCCTG
>Ga0302324_100021870_pt1 | contig 12457 bp, 13 predicted proteins | sample Palsa_T0_1_FD_201949 | JGI IMG/M metagenome (GOLD analysis project Ga0302324, IMG submission 201949) | Peat permafrost microbial communities from Stordalen Mire near Abisko, Sweden - Palsa_T0_1 | ecosystem: Environmental > Terrestrial > Soil > Palsa > Peat permafrost | place: Sweden: Abisko...
AAGGCAGATCCAATATGTGGCTCCGGCTGCTGTGGCAATTGCGGGAGATGTTGCCCTTGCTGGCGCGGATGCTGCCGCTGCTGGAAGGCTGGGTCGCTGGCAACAGCGGCGCGTCGGCGGCAACCTCGGCGGCGATGCAGAAGTTGGAATCGCGCGTCGCCTCCGCAGTCGGCACCGTCGGTGCGACGCAGGAAGATCTCAGTCGCGAAATGCGCGAGCAGAGCCAGGTCCTGCTGCAGCTGCATGGCGAGCTGAAACAGATCCGCGTCGTCGTTGAGCGTGAGTCCATGGAGCGCGAAGTCCTGGCCGAGGGGCTGGCGCAGGTCCGTGGGTGGACCAAAATCCTGCTCGCAGCCGTGATTGTTTGCCTTTTGCTATTGACTGCTGTGCTACTGCTGATGGTGCTGCACGTCCGGAGATAGCCGTCATCGCGCCCCAATCGTGGTGCTGTTCCCATTCCGGGCTAAAAATCCGCTGAATTCCAGCTCCTTCGGGTTTCCCCGGCCTTCCCGGGACGTTTCAGGTTTTTCCGGGCATTTCTCCGGCGCTTTGTTCCTCATGTCAAGCAATCGTTTGACAGGGTAAAGTCAGAATTGTGGAAATTTTTGGGTCGGCAGGGAAATGGAGCCGTATTCAGCTTGCCAATGTTACACGCCCATGACTACACTGCGAACGCGCTAGGCATAGCTGTGGAATTGCACGGCATGCCATTCCGCCCGCTAGAAGCTAACTAGCAATTACATAAAGAAATTCGCAGTTTTCCACATTCTTTAGGAGGCTCTCCGGGGGTAAATCTTCCGGAGGGCGCGGAGCAGCGTCCATATGGCGTGGTATGCCTACTGCGTAGCGGAGAGACAGGCTTTCCCTGAGCTTGTCCGACATAGGAGACCGATGCCCCTCGAGGGGACCAGCGGTCTTTTCGGAAATCAGGTATTCCTCTTTCCCGCGAGTGAGTTTGCTGTGGTGGTAAGTGAACACAGCACCGACCAACAATTCGACCAACCAGCTGCCCGCGACCATGCTCGCGTGGTGGGGCAGTGCTTCAAACTCTCGACCATCCTTCCCTTCCGCTTCGGCACCACATTTGAAGATGACGACGCGCTGCGCCGCTCCATTCGGAGCAACCAGCGGCAGTTCATTGCCAACGTGGAGCGGCTGCGAGGCAAGGCAGAAATGCATCTCAAGGTGTTGGTGGATGACATCAACTCCGCGCACGATCTGCCGATGCCGGCATCCGTCGGGCGGGAGTATCTGCACTGCTTACATGAAAACGCATCCCGTGCCCGCGAGCGCCAGACCAAGGCCCGCGCGGTCTTCACCCAGATGCACCGCATGTTTGCGCCGCTGGACGAGGAAATTTCCTGCAAGCGGATGGAGCGAGGCAAAATGCTGCTCGACATCGCTCACCTGATCGATCATCGTTCAGTCGAGCGCTACCAGAACAAATACACCTCCGCATCCCAGACCATGAAAGAGTGCCAGATGCAGCTTTCCGGGCCATGGCCGCCGTATCATTTTGTGCAGAAGGGCGAACGCGCCCGGGCACATGCTTGATTTGTAACTGAAAATGTGAAAAAGGCCTCGCTCGCTGCGGGGCTTTTTCATTTATGCTTTACGATTGAAATTCCTCAGAGGTTTCCCATGAAAGTCCGCACGCTCAAATTAGCCGCGGTGTTATTCGCCGCATTGCTTCTCGCGCAATTTCCGGCATCCGCGCAGACAAAAGAAGACGAGGCCGCAGTCCGCAACATCCCCCAGCAATTTGCTGCAGCCTGGGCGACCCATGACGGCGCCCAACTCGGCAAACTCATGGCCGACGACGTCGACTTCATCAACGTCGGCGGCGACTGGATGCACGGCCGCGCCGACTTCGTGACCTACCACTCGCGGTTGCTCTCCGGCCGCTTCAAGCAGTCCAACGTCACCCCGCTCTCAACCGAAGTCCGCTTCCTGCGGCCCGATCTCGCCGTGTTGCATTGGAGCTGGAAGATCGTTGGCGATCACAACGAAGACCAATCGACCCGCAAGCCACGCATGGGAATCTTCACCATGCTGGCCGAAAAGCGCGACGGCAAGTGGCTGGTGGTGGTGGCGCAAAACACAAACCAGATGACCGGCCCGAATCCTGAGCTACAGGGCATCACGCCGCCGATTGCTTTCCCGGACAAGTGATGCGCCCGGGTCACAACCCCGGAATGACTTGAGGCTGCTCCAACCCATTTTCCGGCGGGAGCAGCGAGTGACAGGCGAGTGGAAGGACTACTCGGTGGGCGTCAACCTCTTATATGCTGAACCTCTTGTCCGATGCCAACCACTCTGAAATCGTACGCAAAAATCAATCTCGGCCTGCGCATTGGCGCCCTGCGCGACGATGGTTTCCACGCGCTGGCCACGGTTTACCAAACGATCGACCTGTGGGACCGCATCACCGTGACCGCCGAGCCGGCCGCCGAGACCGAAATCACCATTCGCTGCTCGCACTCCTGGGTCCCCAATGACCAGCGAAACACCTGCTGGAAGATCACCGCCGCAGCACTTGAAACCATCGCTACCAATGCGCGGGTCGAGATCGAAATCGACAAGCGCCTTCCCGTCCAGGGAGGCCTGGGCGCCGGCTCCGGCAACGCAGCCGCTGCGTTGCGGGCTTTAGAGGCCGAGATGGCTAACTTTCCTGGAACAAAGCCTTTGAGCGCCGAGCAACGGCTTGCCGTAGCGGCGCAGACGGGATCCGATGTCCCGCTTTTTATTGTTGGAGGAGCGTCCCTCGGCACGGGCCGCGGCGAAGTCGTCACGCCACTCGAGGATGCAGCACCGCTCTGGTGTGTCGTCGCGGTGCCGGGAGTCGGCGTTTCGACGGCGCTGGCCTTTCGTCAGTGGGATTCGGCAGAGCGCCAAGTGTTGACGGCGAGCCAAGCGCAATCTAGACTTGAAGAGTTGAGCCGGAGTGTGGCCGAAGTTTGGCCGCAAACCGGTTCCTCCGGTGTCTTTTCTTCATTCACATCAGGAAGGGAAGGCCTGGCGGGGAATCCAATTCTTGCGCTTGTCCGAACCGGGATCGAAAACGACTTTGAATCAGTCGTCTTTCCGCAGCATCCTCTGCTGCGCGATCTCAAGCTGGCGCTTGCGGGTCCTCATCCAGACACTCCTGAAGAAAATGAAATTGGCAGGGCAGCGTATGCAGCGCTCTCCGGCTCGGGTTCCGCTCTTTTTGGGCTTTACCTGACCGAGGAAGCGGCACTCGCCGGCGCTCGGCGCGTTGAAGCGCTCGGCGTCAAAGCCCTGGTCACAAGGACATTGGGGCGGGGGACGGCTAGCCGCTAGCTTTTAGCTGTTAGCTTCTAGCGGCGGGGTCGCTAAGAGCTAAGAGCTAGAAGCTGAAAGCTAGCTTTGGGCGATCGACTAACGGTAGGTCAAGTGCCTTTGGAGCACTTTGTCTAGGTTCGAATCCTAGTCGCCCAGCCAGATGCAGTAGCAGTAGGAATCAGCCGTAAGAAGTACACGCGCAGGACCGGAACACCTGCAGTGCACGCAACCCAGCGGCGGGCGGATACAACGCCAGCCGGCAACGAAGGCAGCAGTACCAGACTCAGGCCAACCAGCCTGGAGGTGGAACGTGAGCCAAAGCACGACGGTGACAGAGCAGCCAGTGGCGGCGACGCCGAGCGAAGCATCCACCCACTTGGAAGAGAACAAGAGCGGCCAGCCCGCTGCGGTTCGCAAAGAGCAGCAGCAAGGCAAGGACGCAGCTCCGAAGCCCGAAGCTGGAGACAAGGCGGCGCCTGCGGCAGCAAAACGCGCAGGTCGTTCGCGGGAAGACAGGCGGTTCAAGATTTTTTGCGGCTCTGCCAACCGTCCGTTGACGGAGGAGATCTGCAAGTTTTTAGGAGTACCGCTGGGCGAGACCAAGCTCCAGCGCTTCTCCGATGGTGAAGTTTATTTTCAGCTGCTGGAGAACGTCCGCGGCATGGACGTTTTTCTGGTGCAGCCGACGTGCTATCCGGTGGATCAGCACCTAATGGAGCTGCTGATCATGATTGACGCGCTGAAGCGCGCATCAGCAGGCCGCATCACGGTGGTGGTTCCGTACTACGGATATGCACGGCAGGATAGAAAAGATCGGCCGCGGGTGGCGATCAGCAGCAAGCTGGTGGCGGATCTGCTGACCACGGCAGGAGCAAATCGGGCGTTGATGGTGGACCTGCATGCCGCGCAGATCCAGGGGTTTTTCAATATCCCGGTGGACCACTTGTTTGCCTCGCCGGTGCTGGTCAGTTACTTCCGCGAGTTGGCGTTGACCGACATGACTGTGGTCTCGCCGGACGCGGGCGGTGTGGAGAGAGCAAGGTTTTTCGCGAAGAAAATGGAGGCCCCGCTGGCCATTGTCGACAAGCGGCGGACCGACATGAACGTCACCGAAGTGATGCACGTCATCGGTGACGTGGAAGGAAGAAGCTGCCTGATTCTGGACGACATTGTCGACACCGCGGGAACGCTGGTCAAAACAGTGGACGCGTTGCTGGAAGCAGGAGCCAAGGAAGTTTACGCGTGCGCTTCGCACCCGGTGCTGTCAGGGCCGGCCATTGAGCGCATCGCGGCGTCAAGATTAAAGCAGTTGGTGGTTACAAATACCATCCCGCTGCGAGAAGAAGCGCAGAAGCTTGCGAAGATTAAAGTGCTGTCCATTGCGGGGCTGTTGGGCCGGGCGATCGAGAGTATTCACATGGAGACGAGCGTCAGCACGCTGTTCAATTAGCTGACGCCTTAGCGAAAAGGGAGGGGCCCCGCAACGGACCCTGCCCGAAAGGAAAGACAAAAGAACATGGCAATCTCAAACGAAGTCGTCAGCACCACATCACGCGAAGGCCGCTTCAACAAGAACGCAGCCCGTCGCGTCCGTCACGCGGGGCGCATCCCCGCCGTCGTTTATGGCGCAGCCCAGCCCGCAGTCGCGATCGAAGTTGATCCCAAGGCGATCCTCAAGATCCTGCACTCCGATACCGGCCACAATACGATTTTCGGCCTCGACGTCGCGGGCACCCAAAGCAAAGTCATGATCGTCGACTGGCAGTATGAGCCGATCAAGGGCCACTTGCTCCACATTGATTTCAAGCGCATCGCCATGGACAAGGTGATCCGCGTCGAAGTTCCCGTGCAGCTCACCGGCATTCCGCTGGGCGTTCGCACCCAGGGCGGCATCCTCGACCAGGTTCTGCGCGAAGTCGAACTCGAGTGCTTGCCGGGAGATATTCCGAGCGCTCTCGAACTCGACGTTACCGAGTTGGTCTTTGGCACGGTAATGCGCGTGTCTGACCTGGCGCATGGCGGCAAGCTGAAGTTTTTGACACCGGAAGATGCGGTCGTCGCGCACATCACCACGGTCAAGGAAGAAGTTGCACCGGCGGTCGATGAAGCGGCAGCAGCCGCTGCAGCAGCGGGTCCTGTGGAGCCTGAAGTGGTCAAGAAGGGCAAGCAGGATGCGGCCGAAGCCGCGCCTGACGCCAAGGCGAAGAAGTAAGGACGGGCGGAGTGGACGTGATTGTGGGTCTGGGAAATCCCGGGATCGAATATCAGTTCACTCCGCACAACGCAGGATTTCTGGCCGTGGATCGCATCGCCGAACGATGCGGTGTTACGGTCACCAACCGGCGCTCACGGGCGCTGACCGCAACGGCGACGCTGGCAGGCAGGCAAGTCCTGTTGGCCAAGCCGGAGACCTACATGAATCTCAGCGGGGTCGCAGTCCGGGCCCTGCTGGAAGAAGTAGGTGGAACAGAGAACGAGGCAGCACCTCGTTTGATCGTCCTGTATGACGATGTTGATTTTCCGCTGGGCGTGATTCGCGTCAAGGAACGCGGCAGCTCGGCGGGGCACAACGGGGTCAAGTCTGTCAGCGGTTCGCTGGGGACAGACGAGTGGGTGCGGGTCAGGATTGGCATCGCTCCGGAAGGCGAGCAGGCAGCAGAAACAGCCCGCCGGAGACGAGCAGATTTTGTTCTGGCGCCGTTTCGCAAGGCCGAGCTGGCCCTGCTGGACGAGGCGCTGGAGAAGGCAGCGGACGCAGTCGAAACCATCCTGCGGGATGGCACGGCGGCGGCGATGAACAGGTTCAATCGCAGAGATGAAGAGACTGCGAGCAGTTAAGAAACAGCAGGCAGCGAGATCAATTCGAGCAACGACAGAGAGAAGGAAGCATGAGTCAGGAAAACGCAAAGCAACGCATCTATGAAGTGATGTTCATCGCGCGTCCCGATATTACGGACGAGGACCTGGACAAGTTGATCAGCGGGCTGGATGGCACGGTCCAAACCGGTGGCGGCACCGTGAAGAGCGTCGAGAAAATGGGCCGGCGCCGGCTCGCCTACCTCGTCCGCAAGTTCAACGAGGGCCACTACGTGCTGATGACGGTCGAGGCCGAAGGGCCGCTGGTCGCCGAGTTGGAGCGCCGTCTACGCGTCTCCGAGCCGGTCATCAAGTTCATCACCGTCCGCATGGACGAAGAGGACAAGCGCCTGGCCAAGGTCAAGGCTCTGCGCGACAGCCGCAAGAAGCTGAGTGCGCAGCCAGTCGCGGCTCCGCAACCGGTACAGCCCGTGCAGCCAGTGCAGGCTGAGCCAGCCGCGCCCGAGACCGAAACGGCTTCGGCCACAGCTTAGTCCCACCGATTTGCGCGATAGCGGTTACATATCGCGCTGAGAGAAACGCAGGATTGTCGAGGCGCACGGCGCCGGACAGAAGGGAAACAAAAAATGGCAGAAGAAACAGCAACACGGCAAGAAGGCAGCGGCGGCAGTGGCGAGCGCTCCAGCAGTGGACCGAGTGGCGGTGGCGGCGGTGGACGTGGCCCCGGACGAGGCGATCGTCCCGGCGGCGGATCCGGCGGCCCGGGCGGACGGAAGTTTTTCCGCCGCAAGAAGGTCTGCAAGTTCTGCGCCGAGAAAATTGACGCGATTCCTTACCGCGATACGCGGCTGCTGCAACAGTTTGTCGCCGAGCGCGGCAAGATTGTGCCCCGCCGTTTGACCGGCGTCTGCACCACGCACCAGCGGCGTTTGACACGTGCCATCAAGCAGGCGCGCAACATCGCGTTGCTGCCTTTCGCGGCGCGCTTCTAAATCATTGACGCCCTCGCCGTAGGCGCAAATGCGCCGCGGCAGCCAGGGCAGGAACGGGAGAGAAACTGAAATGGAAGTCATTCTGAAGGAAGATGTGATCACGCTGGGTCACCGCGGCGACGTCGTCAAAGTTGCGGAGGGCTACGGCCGCAATTTTCTGCTGCCGAAGCAGCTCGCGATTGAAGCCACTGCCGCCAACAAGTCCGTCATTGAGCAGATGAAGGCCTCGTCAGTGCGCAAGTCGGCCAAGGAGAAGTCCGAGTCCGAGTTGCTGCTGCAGCAACTGGAGCAGGTCTCGCTCGAGTTCGCCCGCAAGGTCGGCGAGAAGGACCACCTGTTTGGTTCGGTCACGCCAGGCGACATCGCTCACGCACTCGAAACCAAGGGCTTCACCATCGACCGCCGCAAGGTGATCCTGGAAGAGCCGCTGAAGCAGCTGGGCGAGTTCCACGTCCCAGTCAAGCTGCACCGCGAGGTGACCGCGCACGTCAAGGTCACGGTCGTCGCCGAGTCAGCCGAGTAATTCGCAGCATAAACAATGCGAGGGCGCGCTTCGGTGCGCCCTTTGCTTTGCTCAAACGCGACCCGGGCCCAGAGTTTGACCCTCAGCTTCACCTTAGTTAGCGTTGAGATTCGAGGTTCTTCATGTCGCAGAAGCCGATTGCCATTTATTTCGAGCAGCAGCAGTGGTTTCGTCCGTTGTTCGCGGAGTTGGATCGTCGTGGCGCCTCTTGGGAAAAAATCGACGCGGTCTCGCACAGCTTCGCGCCGGACGACCAGCCGCAGAATAAATACGCCGTCGTCCTGAATAAGATGAGCCCGTCGGCATGGAACCGCGGCAACGGCGATCAGATTTTCTACACGCTGGCCTACCTCGAACACCTGGAGCGGCGTGGCGTCCGCGTCATCAACGGCCTGCGCGCGTTTCGTAACGAGCTGTCGAAGGCATCGCAGATAACGCTGCTCGAAAAGCTGGGCCTGCATTATCCAAAGACGCGTGTCCTGCATCGCGCCGCCCAGGTCGAGGCCGCGGTCGACGGCCTGCGCTGGCCGGTCGTCGTCAAGCCAAACATCGGCGGCAGCGGCGCTGGCGTTCGCAAATTCGCAAATCTCGACGAGCTCGGCGCAGCCGCAGCCGAAGCCGGCGCGCTCGCCTTCGGCATGGATTCAACAGCCTTGGTGCAGGAATTTATTCCGGCGCGGGGACAGCACATTGTCCGCGTCGAAGTGCTCGACGGAAAATTTCTCTACGCCATCAAGATCCACATCACCGGCGAAACATTTGATTTGTGCCCGCTCGATATTTGCAAAACTTCAGACGGCCGCGCGGTGGAGCAAAAGACCGACATCGCCGGAGCCATGTGCGTGACCGAAGCCAAGAAGGGTCTCAGCGTCGAGTCATACGACGTGCCCGAGCAAGTGCGGCGCGAGGTCGAAGCCATCATGCGCGAAGCCGGCGTCGAGCTGGGCGGCGTCGAGTACATGGTCGACGATCGCGACGGCACCCGCGTCTATTACGACATCAATGCGCTGTCGAATTTCGTCGCAGATGGCATGGGCACTGTCGGCTTCGATCCATTCGCTCGCCTCGCCGACTGGCTGGAAGCCGAGGCTGCGAAGGCGCAGCGCGAACCCGTCGCGGAACTAGGAATTGCAGGCGGCCGCTGATGCGCTTCGGCTTCTGGCTGCCCGTGTTTGGCGGATGGCTCCGCAATGTCGACGACGAAAACATGGCCGCCAGCTGGGACTACGTCCGCAAGCTGGCGCAGCGCGCCGAAGCCTCAGGCTGGGACACGACGCTGATCGCAGAGCTCAATCTCAACGACATCAAGGGCCCCGAAGCGGACTCGCTCGACGCCTGGAGCACCGCGGCCGCCTTGGCCGCAGTCACCGAGAAGCTCGAAATCATGGTCGCGGTCCGCCCCACATTTCACAATCCCGCGCTGCTGGCCAAGCAGGCCGCCAACATCGACAACATCGCCAACGGCCGCCTCACACTCAACGTCGTCTCCAGCTGGTGGGCCGACGAGGCGAAAAAATACGGCGTCCACTTCGAGCAGCACGACGACCGCTATGCGCGAACCAGCGAATGGCTCGACGTAATCGATGGTTGCTGGAAGCAGCAGAACACGAATTACGCCGGCAAATACTATCGCGTCGACGACAATGTGTTGTCGCCCAAGCCGCTGGCCAAGCCCCGCCCGCGACTCTACGCCGGCGGCGAAAGTGACGCAGCAAAATCGTTGATCGCGGAAAAGTGCGATGCCTACCTGATGCACGGCGATCCGCCGGAAAATGTCGCGACGAAGATTGCCGACATGCGCGCTCGCCGCGAAAAGCTCGGCCTGCCACCGATGGTGTTTGGCGTCGCCGGATATGCGATCGTCCGCGACACCGACGTCGAGGCGCAACGCGAAGTCGCGCGCATCACCGACGTCAAGCAGTCCGCGCGAGGCTACGAAAATTATCAGCAGTGGCTGGCCGGCTCCCAGCTCGACCAGAAAGTCTCGCTCGAAGACTATTCCGTTTCCAATCGCGGGCTGCGCAGCGGCCTGGTCGGCACTCCGGAAAAAGTGCGCGAGCAGTTACATAAATTCGAGGCTGTCGGGGTGGAGCTGGTTTTGCTGCAGATGAGCCCTCAGCTCGAAGAGATGGAGCGCTTCAGCTCGGAAGTAATTTCCGGATTCTAGCGGCCGTCAGCCAGCCGCTTGGCCAAACGATCCGGCAGACTGGCATCGTAGATCCGCTGCTGCGCCCGCGCCACATCATAAGGCACGCGAAGGAATCGAATCGTCATCGCAGCGTCATCATAAAGAGCAGCCGCCGCACGCCAGTCACCATCACGTGGCTGCCCAACTGCACCGGGGTTGATCAGGTAACGCAAGGCCGGCTCGAGCGCGAACTCCCACGTTTCAAATTCATTTTTCGTCGTGTAGTCCGGACGAATTTCAAACCAGCTCCCACCATTCGTCGCGAAGGCGCACTGAATATGAGTGTGCCCGAAGAAATTAATCGGACGCTCAGCCCGCCGCAGCGGCAACCACGCCTCGCGCACATTCGAAACATATTGATCTTCATCGAGCGGCGAACCATGCGCGCAACTAACCTGCGGCCCATTCGGATGCACCGGTCCCCTGGCAAGCTGGCTGAGCCAGTCAGCGTGATCGCGCGTCAAAGTCTCCTGCGTCCACGCGGCCGACTTCTGCGCCACCGGATTGAAGTCATCGCCCGAACGCATCCCGGCGCAAACCCGGTCGTGATTTCCGCGAACAAAAACGTGCCCCATCGCAACCACGCGCTCGATCACTTCATTCGGCGCGGCGCCATACCCGACCAGGTCACCGAGATTCCAGACCGCATCATGAGCGGGCGCAGCCGCCATTACCGCGTCAAGCGCGTCAATGTTTGCGTGAATGTCAGAGAGTATGAGGTAGCGCACGAATTCGGCCCCGTTCATTGGCCAATTTACCAATGTATCTACTCGCAGGTGTTTTCCACAAGGAGAAAGGGAGTGGCAGAAAGGTAACTTTTGAGGGAGCCGGGAACAGTTTCGGAACGGCTCAGCGCGCCAGCTGCGCAAGCGGCAAGTCGCGCCTCGTTTGCAGCGTCGGCACCGCGGCAAGCAGGCTCTGCGTATAAGGCTGCCGCGGGTGCAGAAAAATCTCTTCGCGCGAGCCGGTTTCAAGCAGCGTGCCGTGGCGCAGGATAGCGATGCGATCAGCAACGCGCGCGACAACCGCGAGGTCGTGCGAGATGAACAGCATCGCGAGCCCAAAGCGCTGCCGCAGATCAGCCAGCAGGTCGAGGACCTGCGCCTGCACGGTGACGTCGAGCGCCGTCGTCGGCTCGTCGGCAATGAGCAACTGCGGCCGGTTGACGATGGCCATGGCGATGACGATGCGTTGTCGCTGGCCTCCTGAAAACTGATGCGGGTAATCTCCATACCGCTCCGCGGCGCGCGGCAGCGCAACTGCATCGAGTGCTTCGAGAGTTCGCTCGCGGACCTGGCCTCGCGACAGCTCCGGGTGATGCACGCGCACCGCCTCCGCAACCTGCTCGCCGATCGTGAGTACAGGATTGAGCGCCGTCATCGGCTCCTGAAAAACCATCGCGATGCCCTGTCCGCGCAGGCGCCGGATCTGCTCGCCGGTCATGTCAAGAATAGATTCGCCATTGAAGCCAATCTCGCCCGACACCCGCGCGTTCGGCGGCAGCAATCGAAGGATGGCAAGCGCCGTCACGGATTTGCCAGAGCCGGATTCCCCAACCAGCGCAAGAGTTTCGCCCGCCGCAATGCAGAAGCTGAGTCCCCGCACCGCCGACGTCTCTCCATGTGGGGAGCGAAATCCGACACGCAGCGAATTGATTTCGAGAAGTGCCGGCACTGGTGGGAGGATACCAGCGGTCGGCAGCCGCGGAACAATTTAGTGGTCGTAGCTCGCGATGTGTTGCTCCACCTTGCCGCGGAAGAGCCAGTAAACAATGCTGAAATACATGATCGCCAGCAGCGTGCCGATCGTCCACCACGCGAGCCCCACGCGCAAACTGTGCGGGCCGACGATCGACATCGCAATCGTGATGGAAGGAACTGCCGGGTTGGTGGAGGGCAGCAGAACCGGGTAGAGTCCCGCCGCGGCGCCACACAACATTGCAACCACGTAGACGCAGGACGACAGAAACGCGCCGAGCTCGGAGTGCTTGCGCATGGCGATGACGATAGAGATCAGACTTACGGTGACGCCGACTGGAGAAAGAAACGCGGCTGGATGGACGTAGTAATTGTGTAGCGAATCGGGCCGCGCGACCACGGTCGCAGGAACGGCAAATATCGTCGCGAGGGCAACGAATGGCCAGAGGCGCCCGGCCGTGACGCGGCAGCGGCGTTCGAGGTGGCCCTCCGTCTTTAGCGAAAGATACAGCGCACCGTGAAGCGCGAGCGCCAGCAGTGCCATCACTCCGCCAATGACGGTGTACCAGTCGAGAATGCCGGGGTTCGGACCGGTGCGCCAGTCCGTCCACAGAGGTAGATAGAAATAGTTATCCGCGCTCAACGAGACACCGCGTATGACATTCGCAAGCGCCGCGCCAAAGAAAACCGCCAGCAGTGAACTTGAGAAAAAGAACAGGCCATCGAAGAACGTGCGCCACAGCGGATCAGCAAAGTGCATGCGCAGCTCCACCGCAAGGCCGCGCAGAATGAGAAGCCACAGCACAATCATCAGCGGCATATAAAAGCCACTGAAGGACGACGCGTAGACGAGAGGAAAGGCGAAGAACAGCGTGCCGCCGGCGGCGAGGAGCCAGACTTCGTTGCCATCCCAAACCGGCCCGATCGCGCGAATCGC
>Ga0302324_100021872_pt1 | contig 12456 bp, 7 predicted proteins | sample Palsa_T0_1_FD_201949 | JGI IMG/M metagenome (GOLD analysis project Ga0302324, IMG submission 201949) | Peat permafrost microbial communities from Stordalen Mire near Abisko, Sweden - Palsa_T0_1 | ecosystem: Environmental > Terrestrial > Soil > Palsa > Peat permafrost | place: Sweden: Abisko...
GTAGATGCTGTAACCGGTCTGGATAAACATGTACTGGCGCGTGTTGTAGGTCACCATAACGGGCGTGCCATAGTCGTACCGGCCTGTCGAGGTCCAGTTTCCCCAATCGTTGTCGTCAAAGTCGAACTTCGCCGTCTCGACGAGGTCGGAGGTATTCACAGCCGCCACGTACATGGAGTTTGTATCGTTGAACGGCGGCGTGGAGCCCGACATCTGAAGAGCCTCGAACTGGCGCGCTTGATAGGGCGATGGATTGGTCGGCTCCGTGCATCCGTAATTCATCTTCATCTTGAGCCGGAAGGTCCCATCGGGACGGCCTGAAGTGGTGCCCCACGAATTCAGCACCAGCCAGTACCAGTTGTTCGAGTTGGGGTCGCTGGCGTCGTAACCGACGATCGTTACTTCGTGACCGTCCAGACCGCCCAGACTGGCCAGGTTTTCGCCGCAATAGGGGTCGGGATTGAAGACGGCACTTTCCGCAGCCGAGTTCCACCAGTTCTGGAAGTCGGCCATGCCGCCATTGCTTGCCGCGTAGTAGCCAAATCCAACCCCTTTGCCCTGCAGCAGCGTGTTCTTGATGTTGTCGATGGCCGTGGCCTGCGACACGCCGGTGGTGGTGATGCCCACGTCCTCGATCGAGTTTTTGGGGCTCAAATAGCTGGGGTTGGTGGAGATGGCCGAGGCCGGCACCGCGGGCGGAGAGCTGACTTTTCCGTTGAAGTTGCCGTCCTGGAACTGGGCGTTCTTGTTCGACCACGGCACAAACGGCATGCCTTTCTCCTCGTAGACCTGGAGGACGCCGGCAATATTGCCGCCGACGCAGGCATTTCCGAATGAGGTCTTCGACCCCGGCGGGTAATACCCATAGAGATTGGAGTCGAACCACTGCACGGAGAGCCGGTCGTTCACGCCTGTTTGCACGCTGTGCATGATCTCCAGCAGTGCGGTCGTCGCAAAGGCAAAGCAGTTGCCGCACGCCGCCTGGTTGCGCTCCTCGGGGTTGTAGGTGATGTGGTCGAGCAGGGACGGATTCATCGCCGCGGGGTAGGTGATGTTCGGGTCGATGTAGGCCTTCGGCAGGCTGAGGAATGAATCCTCCAGATACTTTCTGGATGCCTCGTTGACGTGCATGACGCCATGATGCGCCACCGGGTTCTCTTTGGGCGTTTCAGGCGCCGACTCCTGCCCAGAGGCAAGGGTGCCGGCTACCAGGCATGGACCCAGCGCCAGGGTGGCGAAGTGCCGGAAGGCGGTGAAGCGGAACATTGAGTAAAGTCGATCGGATCTCATTGCGTTCTCCTTGCCTTTGGCGAATATTTTGTCGCCGGACGATTCTGTGAAGGGTGAAACCGAATTGCGCTGTGCGGCGGGGGTTGCGCCGATTTACCTCTGAGCTCTGCCGGATTCGCAAGCCCAGGGCGTTCAAAATTGTGCCTTTTACCGGATAGGTCTTGCGTTCTGCCGTCCGGCTCACCTGCTGACAATCGGATTGAAGCACCGCTCGTTGCGCGAAGTCCTCAAGCCGGCTGTCAATTTTTGTCAATGAATATCAATGAGATCAAACAGTTGATTCTGAGCGGGTTAAATGGAATGTCGAGGCTGCGGATTGATGCGGCTCACAGCAATTCTCCCGTGGGATGCCGGGAGCCATTCTGCACTTCGAGCGCAGTTCGGCGAGTCTCCTCTTGACAATCGAGATGAACATGGATTACCCCTAGATAATCAAGAGGAGAGCGGCCGATGACGCGGAAACCGGGCGAGATGGTGCAGGGCACGCTGGAGATGCTGATCCTGAAAACGCTGGCCCTCGAGCCGATGCACGGCTATGGCGTGGCGCAGCGCATTGAGCAGGTGAGCCAGGGCGTGTTTCGCGTCAATCCCGGCTCCCTGCTGCCGGCCCTGGCGCGGATGGAACGGGCAGAGCATGTGAAGAGTGAGTGGCGCGCCACGGAAAACAACCGGCGCGCGAAGTATTACCTGCTCACCGCGCGCGGCCGCAAGGCGCTCAAGGGCGAAACCGAAACCTGGGACCGGCAGACGGCGGCGATTGCGCGGATATTGGAAGCGTAGAGCTTGTTTCACGATGGCTTTTTGAGGCATTGGCTATCACACCCTAGCCGCAAAGACAAAGACACGGCGAGGGTGGGTCACCCAGTGGGGAGGAAGCGTGATGAATTGGCTAAATAACATCGCCGGCGGCATTCGAGCGCTGTTTCATCGGGAAAGCACTGAGAGCGAAATGGACGAGGAACTGCGCGGCTTTCTTGATGCATCCGTCGATGCAAAAACGCGCGCCGGCATGTCTCCGGCAGCAGCCGCCCGCGCCGCTCGGATTGAAATAGGCAGCGCCAATGCGGTCAAGCATCACATTCGCTCCGCGACATGGGAGTCGGCGGCAGAGAATCTGTGGCGCGACATTCGCCTGAGCGTGCGCGTTCTGCGTGCCAGCCCTGCCTTCACCCTGGTGGCCGTGCTGTCGCTGGCGCTCGGCATCGGCGCCAACACCGCCATCTTCAGCCTCATGGATGTGGTGATGCTGCGCATGCTTCCGGTTCAGGACCCCGCGCGCCTCGTCCTCTTTGGCGACGGCCGCGCCGCGGGCAGCACCGGCAGCCTGCCCAACGAGAGCTGGAGACTCTATTCCAATCCGTTCTATCGGCAATTCAGCCGCACCAATGAGGTCTTCTCTGGCGTTGCGGCCGTCGACAGCATCGAGTTCTCCACGCATGGCTCGGTGAGCGGCGAGGGCCGCGAGATGATGCACGCCTCGCTCGTCTCCGGCAATTACTTCTCGTTGCTCGGGGTGAGGCCGGCGCTGGGCCGCGTGCTGGGCGATGCAGACGATCAGGCGCCCGGCACCGGCGCCGTGGCCGTGGCAAGCTACAGCTGGTGGCAGCGGCGTGGCAGCGATCCATCGCTGGTGGGCAAAACCGTTCACATCGAGTCGACGGACTACACCATCGTGGGCATCGCCGCGCCAGGTTTCTTTGGGACGACCGTGGGCCAACTGCCTGACTTCTTTATTCCGCTGTCGATGGAGAAGCAGATTTCGCCGGGTTGGAACGGCCTCGACGACAAGTGGTTTCAATCCCTTTATCTTGTCGCGCGCCTCAAGCCCGGAGTAACGGTGGCTCAAGCCACGGCCAACACCAACCTGCTCTTCAAGCAATATATTCGCAGCGAGTATCTGGGTACGTCGCCGTCGCCAAAGGATCTGGCCGATGTGGCACACGCGCAGATCGAGCTGACTCCGGCGTCGCGAGGGGTTCCGCGGCTGCGCCGCCAGTTCTCGCTGCCGCTCACTATTCTCATCACCATCGCGTCGCTGGTGCTGCTGATTGCGTGCGCCAACCTCGCCAACTTGCTGCTGGCGCGCGGCGCGGCGCGGCAGCGCGAGTTTGCCGTGCGTATGGCCATTGGAGCCATGCGTTCGCGCGTGGTGCGGCAGCTTATGACCGAGAGTCTGGTCATCGCGCTCGCGGGCGCGCTGCTGGGCGTGGCGGCCGCGTGGAAAGCCAGCCATCTCTTGCTCATCATGGCCTCAAGCAGTCCCGAGGTGGCGGCTATGGATGTGAGCCCCGACCTGCGTGTGCTTGGTTTTGCATTGCTGCTCACCATTCTCACGGCGCTGCTTTTCGGAGTGGTTCCAGCGCTCCGCTCCACGCGGCTCGATCTGACCGGATCGCTCAAGCAGAGCCGCGGCATCGCCGGCAAGTCCACGCGCATCTCGCTGGCCAGCGGACTGATCGTTGCGCAGATCGCGCTGTCGCTGGTGCTGCTGGCAGGGGCCAGTCTTTTTCTCCGCAGCCTGGTGAAGCTCACGCAGGTAGACACCGGATTTAACCGGCAAAACGTGCTTGTCTTTTCGTTGGACGAATACGCCGCCGGACTGCCGCTCGATGACCGCCTTGTCAATCTGCAGCAGCAGATCGAGCAGCGGGTCGAGCAGGTGCCCGGTGTCGCGGCTGCCAGCTTTGCCATGTTCACCTTCAACCAGGGCGAATGGTCTGACGACCTCACCGTGCAGGGCATTCCGCGCACGACTGAGAACAGCAAGGACGTGCTCTACAACGTGGTCGGCAACGGCTTCTTCTCTGCAATGAGTATTCCTCTTGTTGCTGGCCGGGGCTTCGACTCGCACGACCGGATCGATTCGCCCAGGGTCGCCGTGATCAACGAAACCATGGCGCGCCTGTTCTTTCCCGACAGTTCGCCCATCGGGCATCGTTTCGGCCTGGGCGACGATCCCTCGCACAGCGGCGACATCGAAATTGTCGGCGTGGCGCGGAACGCCAAGTACGTCGCTTTGCAGGAGAAGCCCGAGGCGGCTGCGTATTTTCCTTATCAGCAGCGCGTGCAGTACTTCGGCAACTTCGAAGTGCGCTACGCAGGCGAGGCGGCGCAGATCGTTCCCGCGGTGCGCCGCGCCATTGCCGAGGTCAATCCGAATGTGCCCATCGGCTCCATCTCCTCGCTGGCTGAACAGGTGGACGAATCGACCGCGAGCCAGCGGTTGATCGCGCGTCTTTCGGCTTTCTTCGGGCTGCTTGCGGCGTTCCTGGTGTGCATCGGAATCTACGGGTTGCTGTCGTACGCGGTAGCGCGGCGCACCAGCGAAATCGGCGTGCGCATGGCGCTGGGTGCAGGTCGGTCGGCCGTGCGGTGGCTCATCTTGCGCGAGATCATGGTGCTGGCAGCAGTGGGCATCTCGCTCGGCGTTCCCGTGGCCCTCGCGGGCAACCGCATGGCGGCAAATCTGCTCTACGGTCTGAGTCCGGCTGATCCAGCCAGTCTGTTGGCGGCCGTGGCCATGGTGGCAGCCATTGCGGCGCTGGCCGGCTATCTGCCCGCGCGCAGGGCCTCGCTGGTCGAGCCCACAGTCGCGCTGCGCTGCGAGTAGACGAAAATTTTGCCGCTGGCTCACGCCGGCGCGGCATCGCAGCGCGGTTCTGCGTGTATGCTGGCCCCATGCACTCTCCCACTGGACTTCTACTGGGCGGCATCGCCTGCGCCTCCCTCGCGATCGCTGCCCCTTGTGCAACTGGCCAGGTGCCGGCCAGCGCTCCCGCCGCGACGCCTGTTCCCAATGCACCGGCTCAGGACAAGACGCCGCATTTCCCCACCAATGATGACCTGCGCCACTTGAAAGGCATGGGCGCGCCGCTGCTGTCGCCGGACGGGTCGCAGGTGCTGTTTACATTGACTGAATCCGCGGCCGACGGCGCCAAGAGTCATTTGTGGATCGTGGCTATGGCCGGCCACGAGAAGGCACGGCAGATCACGTTTTCGCCGCCCGCTGAGAAGCACGGAGAGCGCGGCGCCCAGTGGTCGCCGGATGGCGAGGCGATCTATTTCCTGGCCCATCGCGGCGAAAATACGCAACTCTTCCGGCTCGACCTGCGCGGAGGTGAGGCCGCGCCCTACGACCTGAAAGTGATGCCGGCGGTGGATGAATCGAAGGAAAAAGGCGCGATTCCGCCGCCGGGCGCAGAGACGGACGCCGCAAAGAAAGAAGACGGCAAGCCGGCCGATAAGAAGCCTGAAGACAAAGACAAGAAGTCCGACGCGCCGGAGCCCCTCCCGATCGACGTGAACGCGTTCGCTCCTTCGCCGGATGGCAAATGGCTGGCGGTATGGGCGCGCGATCCGGAGACGCCCGGCGAGAAGAAACAGAAGACCGCCAAAGCAGACGCCGAGTGGGTTAACCACGAGAAGCACGGCACGCGGCTGTATGTGGCCGCGCTCAAGCCCGACGGCTCGATCGATGGCGCGCTGCGGCCTGTCGCGGTCGAGCCCGATGTGCGTTCGGCGATCTGGTCGCAGGCGGCAAACCGGCTGCTGGTGCTGACCGAGCAGCCCAACGACGCTGCAGATCTGGGTCCCGCGAGCGCGGCGTGGCTGGTGGATGTGGCTGCACTCGACAAAGCAATGAAGCTTGGTGCGGTGCCGGCCACGGTGGGCGGGGCGGCGTGGTGGCCGGACGGTGAAGAGATCGTGTTTGCCGCAACCACTCCCGAAGACGCGCCGCCTGGCTACGACGAGCTGTTCGCGTTGCCTGTCGGGAGCAGCGGGACGGCGCGCAGGCTGTCCGCCGGATTTGCCGGCCAACTCAACGCGTCCGCGCTCTACTATGCAGCGCCAGACTCAGCCGCGCTGGTGACGCTGGCCGGTGTGGGCACGCATTCCACGCCCGTGCGCATCGCTCTCGACGGCAAGACCGCGCCGGTTGCGGTCGATCTGGGTACGTCCATCGTCACCGGGCTTAACACCAATCGCAAACAGACCGGCTGGGTGTGGATGGCGGACTCGGGCGGCCAGCCGCTGGCGCTCTGCTACGCACAGCGGCTGGGCGATGCCTGTTCCCGCCTGCAGACGCCGGAACTCGACCCGGCCAACGTGCGCTCGGTCAAGCCGGAACTGGTGCGCTGGATCAATGACGGTCTGACCATCGAAGGGCTGCTTTATATGCCGGACGTGCCGCCGGCTGACGGCGCAAAGGTCCCGCTCATAGTGGACGTCCACGGTGGCCCCTTCGGCGCATTTGAAGACCGCAACGATCTGTTCGCGGCGTTTCTGGTGGGTCACGGCTGGGCGGTGCTCAGGCCCAATCCTCGCGGCTCTTCCAATTACGGTGTCAAATTTGCCGCTGCCAACAAGAACGACCTGGGCGGCGGCGACTATCGCGACGTGATGGCCGGCGTCGACTTCGTGCTCGGCAAGTATCCGATCGATGCCAGCCGCATGGCGCTGATGGGCTACAGCTACGGCGGCGAGATGGCCGGCTTTGTCGAGGGCAAGACGGATCGCTTCAAGGCCATCGTCAGCGGCGCGCCCGTGATCGATCAGTTCAGCGAGTACGGCACCGAGGGTGGCTCCTGGTACGACCGCTGGTATTACGGCAAGCCGTGGGAGCACATGGAGGACGCGTGGCGGCAGAGCCCGCTTTCCGGAGCCACGCACGCCAAAACGCCAATGCTCCTGCTGCAGGGCCAGGACGACAGCACGGACCCGCTGGGCCAGTCTGAAGAGATGTACCGCGCGCTGCGCCAGGAGGGTGTTCCGGTGGAGCTGGTCACCTATCCGCGGGACAACCACGGCCCGCTGGCCGGGGCCATCTTTGGCCGTCCCGTGGCGGAGCCGTGGCATGGGTTTGACGCGCGGCAGCGCATCGTCGAGTTCATTGAAAAGGGCTTCGCGGCTGCCGCGAAGCCCTGATCGAAGCCGCCCTGGCCGTGATACCCCGGCCGAGGCAGCCGGCCCGGCGCTATTGGTTCGATTTTCCGTATGGTGCGCCGATCCCGGTGCAGGGATCCCAGCCGGCCACAGCCAGATAGCCGTAGGTCAAGCCGCAGGCGCCGTCTCCTATGTCGCGGAAGTCCGAGGCCGTCTTCGCGTTGTTGTAAATGGTGGTCAGTTCGGCGTCGGACGATGCTTCGAAGTGCCCCGAAGCGTTGACAATGCCGGCCCATAATGGCGCGGCCTCGCTGGTGCCGCCGATCTGAATCCATGGCGACCCGTTGGTCTGATAGCTGTCGTAGATCCACACCGGGGTATACGGATTGGCAGCGGCTGCCACGTCCGGAACACCCCGCCATTCGCCGACCGCGGACTCGATGCCGTTCTGGAAAGAAGGCCGAGGCTCGATCGAGCTGAACCCGCTCCCGTCCTGATCCCAGGTGATCTCCTTTTGAAAGGCCCAGGTAATCGGGTTGCGCGAGATGGTGGTGCCGCCCACGGCAATCACGTTGGGCGAGACGGAGGGATACTCGGTGCCGGGACTGTCGCCCGTCGAAGCAAAGAATACGGCTCCTGCGCCTACAAATGTGTCGTCGTCGGATTTCTCGGTCGAGTATTCCGGCTGGCCCCAGCTCATCGATACTTCGCCGCCGCCGGCCGCCTTCACCAGCGCGATTGCCTTGGCCACTGCTGCGTACAGATCGGCATTGCTCGATGAGTCCGCCTCGACCAGGTAGATGTGGGCTTTGGGAGCCATGGAGTGGACCATCTCTATGTCCAGCGACGACTCGGAGCCCCAGCAACCGGTGCCATTGCCATCGGCGCAAAGCGGATCGGGCCCCGGATTCTTTCCGGATGCGAAGATCACCGTGAACGTGGCCGAGAAGCTGTTGGTGATTGGCGCGGGCAGCCCAAACTGCTTGGAAAATTTGGTGAGATCCGCCGTCGCGGGTGGGTAGTCGTACGCATCCACGATCGCAACGGCCTTCGATCCGCCCGTTGCAACCGTGGTCAGGGTGGTCGGGTTGCAGCCGGTTGTGTACTTCAACTGGCCGTAGAGGCAGGCCAGCGACGCGGGTGTCTCGCCCACCGCGCCGGTGACGGGCTGGATAGCGTTGGGCGGAAACTCCGCCTCGGTAAAGCCGGGCCGCGCATCGGTGTGGCCGGCCGGCACGTGGATCAGGTGGTGCGTGTGCATGCGCACACCGGCGTCTTCCGGCCGCGAAATGCTGGAGAGCGGAACCAGAATGTGCCCTGCGGCGGGGGCGACGAGGTTACGCGCGGGCGGCGCCGGAGCGGCGTCCTGGGCGTAAAGCGCGGTGCAGGTGGCAAACGAGCTAAGCACAACGGCGGAGAGGAACTGTTTCAGGGGGACTCCTGTTTCCCTGGCTGGTGGGGGATTCGAGAACGGCGTCGCGCTGCCGGGGGTGTGCACGAAGCGTTCGATGAGTCGATCGGGGCGTAAGGGTGCACCAGGAGCGCTGGGCTGTGAGTGATAAAGCCCCATCCGCCGGCTCAAATGGAAGCTGGCGAATGGGGCCTTGCGGTGGGTAGAGTTGTTGGACTACTTGCCGGCAGTGCCGTAGGGCGAGCCGAGGCCGGTGCAGGGATCCCAGCCGCTGACTCCGTACCAACCCTCGTAGTAACCGCAGGAGCCGTAGGTGATGTCGCGGAGGTTCCCATTGATTCCCCAGCCGGAAACCGGATCGTTGAAAAAGTTGCTATAGAGCAACGTATGCTCCGCGGCGGTAGAGACGCTGAAGTGTCCGGCGGCATTCACAGCGCCGGCAAACACGGGCGCGGCAACGCTGGTGCCACCGACGATGTTCCATGGGGATGCGTTGTCGTAGCTGTCGTAGATCCAGACGCCGGTTCTCGGATTGCCGACGGCTGCCACATCCGGCACTGCGCGCGTGTAGTCTGTCCCGGTCCCGAAGACAACATCCTGGAAGGCCGGTTCCTTTTCGTACTCGCTGTAGCCGCCACCGCCATCTTCCCAAGTGATTTCGGCTTCGATGTCGAGGCCGTTCGAGTAGTTGCGCGAGATCGTGGTGCCGCCCACGGAAACCACATCGGGGCTGGCGGAGGGGTAATAGACGCCTTCATGGTCGCCGGCGGCGGCGAAGAACACCACATTGGCGCCGGTGAACGTCGAATCAAGGCTCGTTTCACTGGCGAACTCTGGAGAGCCAAAGCTCATCGATACCTCGCCGCCGCCGGCAGCGGCCACCAGCGAAGCGGCCTTTGCGATTGCTGCGTACAACTCGGCAGTCGTCTCGCCCGCAGCCTCGACCAGGTAGATGTGCGCCGCTGGCGCCATGGCGTGAGCCATGTCAACATCGAGCGCAGACTCAGGCGTCCAGCAATTCCACCCGCCGTCCGCTGCGCATGCGGGATCGGGTCCCGGATTCGTCCCAGTTGCGTACACCGTGGTGAAATTCGCATGGGTGCCTGTCCCAACCGGTGCAGGCAGCCCAAACTCGGCGGAGTATTTCGTGAGATCGGCCAGCGCCGTCGGATAGTCGAAGGCTTCCACGACCGCGATGGCTTTGGATCCCCCGGTTGCGTGCGCAGTGTTGGGCAGGGTCGACGGGCTGCAGCCCGCGGTCCACGCAGTCACGCCATAGAGGCAGGCCAGCGATTGAGGCGTCTCGGCGTAGTATCCACTGATCGGAGTGCCTTCCGGATGAACCTTCTCTTCGGCAAATCCCAGTTGTCCTGCGCGGCCGGCCGGAACGTAAATCTTGAAGAATGGGTGCATGCGCGTCCCGGCATCTTCGGGGCGATCAATGCCGGATGTTGGCGTAATCACGTCGCCGCTGCCCTGATGAATCCCCTTCTGGTTGATCGGCGAGTTGAGTGGCCGCTGCTGCGCATAAAATGCGGTGCAGGCGGCAAGGGACATGAAACCAATTGCTGCGATTGTTCTCTTCACGGTAAATCCTTTCCATATTTCCGGAGGCATCGTGGAATCCGCCGGGGGCTGTGGCGCGCCGCATCGGCGCGGGTTGAGCAGAAGTTGTTGACGCTGTGGGGAAGATCAACCATGAAACTCAGGTCCAGGCTGCATCCACTGTTGCGGACCGCACACACCATTGCTGCACAATAATCCCGTTGCGAGCCGACCATCGGAGACACAATGCAGGTGCGCAGCAGGGAAAGAGGGAATGAACTGTGTGTAGAACGGATAACACGGGCAATATTAGCCAGTCAAAGCAATTCTTTTAACTGGCTGTATTCCGGGTGTTCCGCCGAGGCGATTGAAGCGCGCACTGTTCGATACGCGACATTCGCGGCGTACCGGCGGCGATTCTTGCCCTCAGGAATCTTGAATGGTTAGTGCGCTCTCGATGATGAAGCGGTCCTGCATTCCTCTTCAAGCACTTCGTCGAGCAGCACACTCAGGCTTGAGGCGCGCTGACGGCCCTGGCGCCAGTCGGCCCCGTTGGCGCGGGTGGCCTGCGCCAGCTCGTCGGCCAGGTTGAGCGCGGCCAGCACGGCCACGCGCAGCGAGTCCACGGTGCGCCCGTCGTTGGAGACGGCGCGCATCTTGGCGTCAACCTGCGCGGCCAGCCCGCGGATGTGACCCGCATCCTGGCCGGAGAGGTGATAGGTCTGGTCGTAGATTTCCACGGTGACGTAGCCGGGGCGGCGTTCGTCCATGGCTCGTCTCACAGTTCCAGCGCGTCGAGCTGGCTGAGGAGCTTTTCCACGCGCTGCCGCACGTGATCGCGCTCGGTGCGGAGTTGCTTCACCTCGCGCTCCAGATCGGCGATCAACGGGGACTGGCGCTCGATATGCGCTTCGGCGGCGATGGCGCGCTGCTCTGCCTCAGCGCGAGCCACGCGCTCCCGCTTGACCAGGTCGACGGCGCGCAGAATGCGCTCCTCAAGCGCGGCAAAATCGTCCACGCTGAGAGCCAGCGTCTCCGGCTCGGTGGCCGGCTCCTCCAACTGCTGCACCCGCGCCTCATCCACCACTTGTGTACCCCAGGGAAACTCCGACATTAAGATTCCTCCCGCATAAATAAACCACTGCCGCGGCCAGTATAGCCCGGGATCGCGCGATTTTTTCCTCTATGTGCGCAGACGGGCGCCAGACTTGCCAACAGCCTCCACCACGCGCGCCTGCAGGCTGGTGAGTTCGTCTTCGCGCAACGTGTGGTCCGCCGCCTGGAAGGTCACGCCCATGAGCAGCGAATACTCCCGCTCGCCCAGCCGCCCATCGTGAAACACCTCGCGAACGCGCCAGTCGACCAGCTCGGGAATCTGCAGTGCGGCCAGCGCGCGGTCGATGGTTTCCCACACGATGCTCTGGTCCAGAATGAGCGAAAAATCGCGCCGCACCGGCTGGAAGCGCGAGATCTCGTGGGCTGCCGGCTTGCGCAGCGGCAGCTTGTAAAGCCGGTCGAGATAGAGCTCGCCCACCAGGACTCTGGACTTGAGTTTGCGCGCGGCGGCTTCGCGCGGATGCAGCTGACCGAACCAGCCCACAGTTGCGCCATCGACGGCAACGCGCGCGGTGCGCCAGGGGTGCAGCCACGCGGGCGTGAGTCCAGCCTCCGGCGGAAAACGATCGAAGTAAAGCGCGCGCGCCTGGAAGCGGCCGAGCAACTGCTCGACGACGCCCTTGAGGTCGTGAAAATCGAGCTGGCGCGCGGGGTGCAGCGGGCCCGACTCAGGCGCGCTGCCGGCCGCTCCGAACGCAACAGCCTGCCGCTCTTCCACTTTTTCCGTGGTGCCGCTGAAGACAGTGCCCAGTTCAAACAACCGCACGTCGCTCACGTCGCGATGCAGATTGCCGGCGATCAGGCTCAACATGCCCGGCACCAGCGACGGGCGCAGCACGCCGGCATCCTCGCTGAGCGGGTTGCCGAGCGGCACCACAAGGCCCGGCTGCGGCGCGGTGAGCGCGGCCTCGGCAGCCGAGCAGAAGGTGGAGGCAATGGCCTCGTGGAAGCCCGACGCGAGCAGCGTGCGGCGCACGGCGGCTTCACTCTCGGCCCACGGCAGCTCGCGCACGCCCTCGCCAAATGCCGGCAGCGTATTGGCAAAGCGATTGTACCCGTAGACGCGCGCGACCTCCTCGATCAGATCGATCTCGCGCTCCAGATCGAGCCGCCAGCTGGGCAGTGTCACCTGCCAGGCTGCTTCACCGATGCGGCGCAACTCGCCAACTCGCTGACCCGCCGGCTCGCTAACTCGCTGGCTTGAACCTCCC
>Ga0302324_100021875_pt1 | contig 12455 bp, 13 predicted proteins | sample Palsa_T0_1_FD_201949 | JGI IMG/M metagenome (GOLD analysis project Ga0302324, IMG submission 201949) | Peat permafrost microbial communities from Stordalen Mire near Abisko, Sweden - Palsa_T0_1 | ecosystem: Environmental > Terrestrial > Soil > Palsa > Peat permafrost | place: Sweden: Abisko...
GATACTTCGAGCCTCTGAAGGCCGAAGACGCGGCTGACATCAAGCGTGACACCAAAACCAATACGGTGGACATCACGTTGAAAGTCAGGGAACGCGGCAGGAACTCCATCCAGTTGAACGGAGGCGTGTCCGGCATCGCGGGCAGCTTCATCGGCGCATCGTACTCCACCAACAATTTTCTGGGTTTGGGCGAGACGCTAAGCCTCAGCTCGCAACTGGGCACCCGGTTGCGCGAAGTTCGGTTCGGATTCACGGAGCCCTACTTCCTCGACCACGCGGTCCAGACTGGATTCACGGTGTATATCCAGCGCTACAACTACAACCAGGCGCAAGAAGCATCCATCCTGGCCGGGACCAACCTGATTTCGTATTACAATTCGCTCGGCACGCAGAACCTGTTGAACTACATCCAAAATGGCTACGGCGGCACGGTGTTCGTTTCGTATCCGTTGAAGCGCAGTTTCGCCCGCCTGGGGCTGACCTACGGCTACAACATTTCCAACGTCAAGACGCTGACCACCGCGGCTTCCAATTACTTCGATTACATCGATTTCGAGGGAGTGGGCGGGCCGAATCAGTTGAGCGGCATCCGCACCAGCACCGTCACCCCGTCGTACACCTACAACAGCATCAACAATCCCATCAATCCATCGGGCGGGCGATCGGTGTTCTTCGCGCTGGCATTTTCGGGCAGCGAGTTGGGCGGGAACGTCAACACCATCCAGCCGACCTTCGACGTGAAGTATTTCCGCCCCGGATTGAAAAAGGGCCACGTCATCGGGATGCATCTCTCGGCGCGGCTCTTGACAGGGTACGGAGGCAAAGTGGCGCCTCCGTTCACGCGCTATTTCATGGGCGGCGAGAACGACATTCGCGGCTTCAACATCTGGACCATCAGCCCGATCGTGTACCTGCCAAGCGATGTTGCGACCATCCAGGTTTATAACAGCGACGGCAGCACGCGCACCCAAAAGGGCGTTCCCGTAACCATGACCGTTCCCTCCTATCAGATCACGTTCCCGGGCGGCGACACCAGCGTGGTGGGCAATTTCGAATACCGGATTCCGATCGTGGGGCCGGTAACGCTCGCGCTTTTTGCCGACGCCGGCATCGATAGGCTGCTGTTCCCCGGACAGCTTAAGATGAACCCGGGACGAATCGCGCAGCTGAACCAAGAATTTCCGTCGGCGGGCTTCACCGGCAACGCCTATATCCAGCCAGGTTCTCAGCAGCTCCGCTCTTCCACCGGGGTTGAGCTCCAGGTTTTGATGCCGGTGGTGAACGCGCCATTCCGCGTCTATTGGGCCTATAACCCCAACCGGTTCGAAGGCACGCTGACGGCGCCGGTCGTCGCGGATAAATCGTACTTCCCGAACTCCACCACGTACAACAACGCGCTCAGTTCCATCGGGGCGGTACTCCCCTATAGCGTCGAGCGCTCGGCCATGTTCCGCTTCACGGTGGGGCGGACGTTCTAACGCGTGCTGAAGAAGGCCAAAACCGCTTGCTCACGCGCCACCCGTCTCTTCTTCGAGTCGATGTTCTCCAGTGCACGACCTCCGGTCGTCTCCGGGTGTGCTGCTGGCGCGCGGCTCGGAGGCGGCCAGGAATTGGATAGAATTAAAATGATTTTCGAGTTGAGGAGCATGATTGTGAAAAGTAAGGTATTTCTGTGGCCAGTCCTAGCATTGGCCGCCACCCTGACTGTTCAAGCCCAGAACAAGGTAGCGGCAATCAACATCCAGGCCGCCATTATCGGCACCAAAGACGGCCAGAAGGCCGCCGCCGAGTTGAACGCCAAGATGCAGCCCAAAAAGAAGGAGCTGGAACAGAGGCAGAACGATATTAACGCTTTGCAGGACCAGCTCAACAAGGGCCAGAACACGTTGAGCGAATCGGCCAAGACCGATCTGTACAAGAACATCGAGGCCAAGAAGAAGACCCTGCAGCGCGAAGTGGAAGACGCGCAGGCCGATCTGGAAGCCGATCAGCAGAAACTAATGCAACAGCTGGGGCAAAAGATTGTCGCCGTGATCGAGCGTTACGCGCGCGATAACGGCTATACGATGGTGGTGGATGTCGGCAATCCCAACACTCCGGTGATTTACGCGTCCACCAGCGTCGAAATCACCAAAGATGTTATCGAGCTGTACGACAAGAGTACGGCGTCAGCAAGCGCTTCCCCCGCGCCGGCTGCTCCCAAGCCCGCCGCGGCAACCCCGGCTGCTCCGAAGCCTGCTCCTGCGAAGCCCCCCGGGCAGTAACCCGCCGGCAGTGGTTTCTTCGTGCGAGTAGAGCTTGCGAGCGGCCGCAAGCTCCGCGACCGCAACAAACCCGCGTACCGGCTGGCCCATTGGCCGATCTGGATTTTCGTTTTCTTCATCGCCCCCGGGCCGTCCACCTTCGACCTGTTCGAGCGCGGCTTTGACCGGCGCAGGCTGGCGTGGCTGGCCATCGTAATGCTCGGGACCGGCCTGGCAGCGTTGCGCGGACAACTGCCTGGCGTGGAGCCGCGGCCCTACATCATTCGCTTCGTCGAGGACAAGCCGAACCCGTTGTATCGGCGCATATGCTATACCTTCGCCTGGAGCATCGTCATCACCTTCGCGGCGCTGAATTTCGCCGGGCTCGCCGTGGCCGTGGTTACCGGCATGTGGCGGCTGAAGCAGATTTATCAATACGCGTATTTTCCGCTCGCCGCAACCATTTGGGCGCTGGGCGCGTTGGGCATGCTCCCGCGCGTCAAGGCGTCCACTAAGGGCGAAGGGCACGAGCGGCGCTATTTCTATGGCGCGGTCTGGGCATCCTGCGTTGCGCAGCCGGTGTTGGGGATCATGTGGAAGCTCGCGCCCCACTCGCGTTCGGCCGATGCGGTGAAGCTGGTGGTATTTTCGGCGATTTTGGCGCTTTTCGGATGGCTGGCGCGCCAAGGCGTTCTGCCCAGAACCCGGCCGATCCTACCAGGCGAACTAGCCGTTTCGGATTAGGTGACGGACACCGTTCTCCTTAGCCTTTCACTTCCGAGAGCTTCGTTTCCTCCGGCACGTCTGTTGGGCTCGCGAAATGTATCCGGTAGCCGTCCGGGTCCGAGAGCGACGTTTCCCACATTGCGTTGCCGACCTGCGGCTCCGACGCCTCGACACCGCAAGACGTCACCTCGCGGTAGATCGCGATGGCGTCTTCGCATTGAAAGCAGAGCGACACGCCCTCACCCAATTTCTCCCGCGGCCCCGGTGAGTGATGTCCGTCTTTGGCGAACTCTTGCAGCATCAACGCCGCGCCTCCAAGCGCCAACCAGCACCAGCGCACGCTTCCGTCCACCACCCATTTGTTCTTCAACGTGAAACCGAGGCCGTCCATGTAATAGCGCAGAGAGCGCTCCATGCTTGAGACGCGCAGGAACGGCACCACTTCCGTGACGTTGCCGTTGCGCTTCGAACCGGCGCGCATCTATTCCAGCGCCACCGGCCGGTCGAAAACCACATCCAGTGTCGATCCCTGCCGCAGTTCCACTTCCTTGCCGCGGGTAAGCAGCACCGTGGCGAGCCCGACCGCCGATCCCACACCGGAGCCAATTCCAGCGCCCTTCCAGCTTCGATCCGCGAGGCCTCCAATGGCCGCTCCGCTGCCTGCCAGGATCGCGATGCGCTCGGCATCCTGACCCTTGCCGGGCGCCTGCTCCACGGTGTTCTCTGAACCCTCCACCTTCTGGCCGGTCTCGCCAGAATCCACCGAGTTCAAATGCGGCGAGAACTTGTAGACCTTCCCGCTCGCCAGCGTCAGCGTCTCCAGCCGGATCGCAAGCTGCGCCCGGCCTTTCACCCGTCCGCTCTGCTTCGACATCGAAACCACGCCTTGCACGTAGCTTCCGGCGGGAACGGCAATGTCGCCGGAACTGGCGATCGGAACCGCCGTTCGCAAATAGACGAAGTCGCCTTCCTTGGCCGTGCGCGTGGTGATCGAGTTTTCCATCCGCAGCAACACATGAGCGCCTTGGGGGATTTCCGCCGCTGAAACAGCGGAGGCAAGAGCCGAGAGCAGGATCGCGATAGTTCGCATCGCGCGACCTCCTTTCAGGATCATACCTCCATCCTGATCGGCCTAAGTGGTTTGTCTGAGCCCCTGGCGATATTCCCCTAGGCACTATAAGGTTTTCGTACCGATCGTCCGATCAAGGGGTACGGGTAGAAACCGTGCATCTGATTCCCCGAACCTTCATCGAGCGCAAAGCGGGCCAAATCATTGACCCCGTGGAGCGTCTGCGCTACTTACAGCGCACCGCGGGAATCGGAAAGCCGCGGCTCCATCCGGCCATCTCCTGGCGAAAGCGCAGATTGCCTGCGCTCGGCCTGGCTTTGCTCTTAGTCTGCCTTCTGACCCCCGGTTACACGGCTTCGCGCGTCAAGCCCCCCTCGCTGAGTGCGTTAGCCCGTGCTTCCGCCGCCGGCGCGGATGTCTTCCCGGACGTTTGGCTGGTGGACAAGACTAGCGATTTCGAAACATACAGTAATGGACTGCGCATCGACGACCGGTTTACGGCGCCCAATCAGAAGCGCCTGTTTTACCCGGTATACCAGCCCGGCGCCGCCGTTGCCGATATCGATGTCGAGCAGCCGGAGTGGCGTTCCGAACCGGCGGGCATCGTGTATCACACCACGGAAAGCGACCAGGCTCGCTTCACCGCCGATGAAAACGCGCGGCTCAAACGCATCGGCCAAGCCGTGATCGCGTTCGTGCAGCAGAATCACAGCTATCATTTCCTGATCGATCGCTTTGGGCAGGTCTTCCGCATTGTTCCCGAATCGGACGTGGCCAATCACGCCGGCTATTCCATCTGGTCCGACGCGTCGGGCATTTTCGTGAATCTCAACAGCAGTTTCTTGGGGATCGCCTTCGAGACGCGGACCGAGCGGGGCGATCTGCCATCGGCCAACCCCGCGCAAGTCCACACGGCGCGCGTCCTCACCGAGATGCTGCGCAACAAGTACCATATTTCGCAATCGAACTGCGTCACCCACGCGCAGGTTTCAGTGAATCCAGACAACAAGCTGGTGGGCTATCACACCGACTGGGCGGGCAATTTTCCGTTTCTTGCGATCGGTTTGAAGGACAATTACTCGGCGCCGCCGCCCAGCATTTACGCTTTCGGGTTCGACTATGATCCCGTATTCGTCCACGCTACCGGAGTTCGCCTCTGGCAAGGTCTCGCTCTGGCCGAAGACCAGATGCAAACGCAAGCCGCCGCGCGCGGCATTTCCGTGTCCCAGTACAGAGCCATTCTTCAAAAGAAATATAAGGAGATATTGGCGGCGCTCAAGGCAGCCGCCAACGGACAACCATCATGAAACATAACGACAAAGTCAACAATTCCGCGGTGGGATTGGATGTCGGCACCAGCCGCATCTGCCTGGCGCAACGCGTAGGCGAGGAGTATCAATACGAGACGCACCTGAACGCCTTCGTCACCATTCCGTACTCCAAGATGACCGAGAACGTGCTCAAGAAGGAAAAGGTTCCGCACACCGTCACTGGGCCCGAGATCGTGGTGCACGGCAACGAATCGGACCGCTTTGCCGACCTGCTCAACGTCGAGACGCGGCGCACCATGGATAAGGGCGTATTGAACCCGGCCGAGGCGGAGAGCCTGGGAATGCTGCGTAAGATCGTCGAATCGCTGCTGGATCCCGGGAAAGAACGGCAAAAGCTGTGCTTCACGGTGCCGGCCGCGCCGCTGGGGGCCGAGGATAACCTGACCTATCACGAAGCCACGCTGCGCCAGATCCTCACCGACATGGGTTACGAAGTGAAGAGCATCAACGAAGGCTTGGCGGTGGTGTACGCCGAACTCGAAAGCTCCAACTACACCGGCATCGGAATCAGTTGCGGCGGCGGCTTGTGCAACGTTTGCGTGTCCTATCTGTCCGTGCCGGTCCTGAGCTTCTCCATTCCCAAAGCCGGCGACTACATCGACACCAGCGCAGCCACCATCACCGGCGAGCGCGCCAATCGCGTCCGCATCGTCAAGGAGGATTCGTTCCACTTCAACGGTTTCTTCGCGGACAAGTTGCAGCAGGTGCTCAGCGTGTATTACGACGAAATGATCCAGTCACTGGTGCAAGGCATGAAACAGGCCTTCGCCAACGCGCGCAACTTGCCCAAGTCCAACCGGCCGCTGCCCATCGTGCTGAGCGGTGGCACGGCCATGCCCGAAGGTTTCCGGGACCGCTTCGAGAAAGTGCTGACGGAGGCGGAACTGCCGTTCGCGGCGGCCGATATCCGGGTTGCGGCCGATCCATTGCATGCTTCGGCCAAGGGCGCGCTGGTGGCCGCGCTGGCCGATATTTAGCCCGCCATTGGTTTAGACTGCTCGTCGTGGTCAAGTCTCCTTCGCCGCGGTATTCTGGGATCTCCCCTGCAACACGGAGGTTGGCGATGAGCAGGCTGATTCAGTGGAACATGCTGTCTCTGGACGGCTACTTCGAGGGCGCCAAGAGCTGGGACGTGGAGTGGTTTCAGGGCTTCTTCGGGCCGGAGCTGGAGAAGTTCTCGATAGAGCAGTTGCGCCGGGCCGATGCACTGGTATTTGGCCGCGTGACCTATGAAGGCATGGCAGCTTTTTGGCAAACGGCCAGAGGCGAGGTGGCAGAGCTCATGAACAATCTGCCGAAGGTGGTCTTTTCGCGCACCCTCGAGCGCACTGACTGGGCAAATACCCGGCTGGTGAAGGCCGACGCGGTACCCGAAGTACGGGAACTCAAGAGACGCGGTTCGCGAGATATCTTTGTGTTTGGCAGCGGTGATCTGTGCGCCGGGCTGCTCGCGGCCGGATTATTCGATGAAGTGCGGCTCGGCCTAATCCCGATGGTGCTGGGGCGTGGCGCCACCCTGTTCGGACGCGATCTGAACCGGAGGGCGATGAAGCTGCTGGAAGCGCGGCCGTTGGCTAACGGGTGCGTGATCCTGCGCTATGAACCGCGGCAAGGGGAATGAGCACGGCTCGATCAGTCGTGCCGTTCCCCACAGTGGTAGTCCACCGGCTTGCCACGCTAGCTTCCCGATCCGTCCTTAATTCTCCGTACGAGAAAAAGAGGGACTCCCACGCGAATATCAGCGTAATCACGGGGGCTTGCACGAGCTGCGCGCCCACTCGATGATGGAACCATTGGCTCCACGCGAAAAGCATCGCCAGAATTAAGAGCGCCGCCCTACCCAGGTTCAACGTGGCGTTCAGAGCCGGTCGCATCCGCTCGGGAACGGTTTGCCAGTCCAGATTCATCGTCCGAGGCTTTGCGATCCGGCTCGTGGCAACAACTAGGCCGATCCACGCGAGTACAAGGGGCCACGCCAACCATCGCCCCGGCCAATCGCGTCCGAAACAAGCCGCCGCAAGGCGAATCAGGGAAATCGCGAGCCCAGCCTGTGCGGTGAACTTCAGCTCGCGGCGATGAGCTAGAAGGTATGGAGCAAAGCGCGAAGCAGGCTGATGTTCCACTTCATCAGGCTCGTCAACGTCCAACCTCAAGAAGTATCTGCCGGCCAGGAGGTAGCCTATGCCGGCGGCAACCAGAAATGCGCAAAGAATCCAAATTGCGGCGCCCGAACTCCACTGTCCGATTGCGAAAACGTAGCCGGGCAGCGCTACAAAACCGGTTCCGGCGAGGACCAGCACCACGCCAACAATCCGGCTGGCGGTCCGCATATCGGCAGCTTAAAACGGAACGTCGTCGTCCGTGATCCCCTGGTCCGCCGGCTCAGCCGCGGCAGCCGGGCGCGCTGCACTGCGCGGCATCGACACCGGAGCGCGGCCCGCGTCGTCCGCCCCCTCGCCACCACGGCCACCCAGCAGAATCACATCCTCTGCTACCACCTCAGTCCGATATTGCTTCTTGCCATCTTTGTCGTCATAGCTGCGGGTCTGCAGCCGCCCCTCCACATACACTTGCTTGCCCTTGGTGAGATAGTTCGCCAGATTCTCCTGGCGCCAGAGCACGATGTTCGCCCAATCGGTCTCTTCCTTCCATTCACCGCTCTGCTGATCTTTCCAGCGGCGGTTGGTGGCCACCGAAAAGGAAGTGACCGAGATGCCCGCAGGAGTGAATTTCGTTTCGGCGTCCCTTCCCAGGTGCCCGACCAGAATTACTTTGTTAACGCTACGCGATGCCATAATCCAAGCACTGTACCATAGAAAATCATGTCTCAGGCGCTGCGAAGGCGGCGTCTCACCGGTTGTGCCGAATATCGCGGCATCGTCTACTGAGAAGTACTAGAGCGCCCGATTACTTCTCAGTGAGCGGCACGGCTAAGTTAAATTTTTGGTTGCGGCCGATGAGTCTGGATGTACACTAGTAAGCAATCCAGACGAGTGAGCGCCTGGCGGGTTCGCCATGCGCGATGAGTGAAAGGGTATGCAGAGACCCTGTTGCTTGTTGAGTAGATTTGGCGGCCGGTGGCTATTTACCGGTCTGATCCTGAGCACTGTTCCAATCAGTGTCGTCCCCATCCACGCTCAGATTCTGATCCACACCTCCGGCCCCACTCGCTCCGCGAACATCTTCAATACGGACTTGGCCGTGCTCGAACAAGGCGAACAGCGCAAGGACTTGCCCTGCAGCGTAACGCCCAGCAAGCCCGCGCTCGGGTTCGACCTTAGATTTCACGCCGGTTACCAGGTAACAGTGCCGCTCAAGGAGCTGGCCGGGAACGAGAACGTGCTCAATATCGTGTTCCGCGTATCTCCGCAGGATCATCGGGATGAGCCGGTCTACTTCACGCAGCATCTGCGCGTCCCGCCGATTGAGGAAGACGCCAAGGGCGACGCTTACCTGCAAGGAGCATTCGATATAGGCGAGGGAGCGTATCACATCGACTGGCTGATGCGCGACCGGACGGAACGCGTTTGTTCCTCCAATTGGGACTCCGAGGCCAGCCTGTCGTCCAAGGACCGGCCGATGAGCCTCTCGATTGCGCCCGGCGCGATCTGGCGCGCCGATGGCGAGCAGTTTAAGGACGAACCGCCAGTCCAGCGGGCGCCAAATGAGCCGCCTCTCAGCGTGAAGGTGCTGGTGAATTTCGCCCCGCAGAACTCGCTCTCCCCGTCTTTGCAGCCGCTCGATACCACGGCCCTGGTCTCTATTCTCAGGACCATCGCGCGCGACCCGCATATCGGCAAGTTCTCGATCGTCGCCTTTAACATGCAGGAACAAAAGGTGATTTACCGCCAGGACGGTGTCAACCGGATCGATTTTCCGGCTTTGGGAAACGCTCTGACCACGCTAAATCTCGGTACCGTGGATCTGAAGCGCTTGGGCGAAAAGCATGGCGATACCGACTTTTTGACTGGTTTGGTGCGGAAAGAGATGGCTCCCGGATCCCAGGACCATCCCGACGCGCTGGTCTTCGCCGGCCCGAAAATTATGCTGGACGCCAATCCTCCGGAAGAAGCCCTGAAAGACGCCGGGGAAATCGATTTCCCTGTCTTCTACATGAATTACAACCTGAATCCCCAAGCCGTGCCTTGGAAAGACGCCATCAGCCACACCGTACGGTTTTTCCGCGGGTACGAGTACACCATCACCCGTCCGCGGGATCTTTGGTTTGCGGTGTCGGAAATGGTCTCGAAGATCGTAAAATCAAGGAACGGAAAATCGGCTGCGTCCATCTCAAGCCAGTAGGGTCATCGGGGTCAATGAAAATACTGAGTCTGGCGGTTTATCTGGGAGCAGTGGCGCTCTGTGGAGTCACGGCGTTCGCCCAGGAATCGCTATACGGCCAATCGAAAGCCAAACACTACACCAACAGCCTGGCGCCCTACGTGGTCTCGCCCCAGGAAATCGTGGACCGCATGCTGGAGCTGGCCGATCTTAAGCCCGGCGAAAAGCTCTACGACCTCGGCAGCGGCGATGGCCGCATCCTGATCACCGCTGTCGTCCGGTTCAAGGCCAAAGCCGTCGGCGTCGAGATTTCGGATAACTTGGTCGCCAGCACTAACGACCGCATCCGCCGGCTCGGCCTGGACAACGACGCGCGCGTAATCCACGGCAACTTCCTGGACGCGGACCTGAGCCCGGCCGACGTGGTGACGCTCTATCTCGCTACCGATGCCAATGAAATGCTGCGCCCCAACCTGGAGAAATATTTGAAAAACGGCTCGCGCGTGGTGTCGCACGAGTACGCCATGCCGGGCTGGAAGCCGAAATTGGTGGACAAGGATCACGAGAAGCGCGGCCACACCATTTTTCTGTACGAGATGCCGCCCAAAAAGAAGTAACCGCCAGTTACCCTGTTCTTCGTGCCCTTATTCGATGTGGTCGGCGTCGGCCTGAACGCCACCGACACCCTGATCCTGCTGCCCCGCTTCCCGTCGTACGGCGGAAAAGTGCCCTTTGAGCGCGAGGTGTTGAGTCCCGGCGGACAGGTGGCCAGCGCGATGGTAACCTGCGCCAAGCTCGGCATGCGGGCCAAATACATCGGGACGCTCGGCGACGACGAGCGTGGCGCCGTTCAGTTGGCGAGCCTGCGCGCGAGCGGCATCAACCTGGATGACATCGAGATCCGGCCGGACTGTCCCAACCAAATCGCCTACATCCTGGTGGACCAGTCCACGGGCGAGCGAACCGTTTTGTGGAAGCGCGCTGAATGTCTGCGCATCGACCCCGCCAGCCTGACTCCCAAGAAGATCGCGTGCGCGCGCCTGCTTCACATCGATGGGCACGACACGCCCGCCGTGGCTCGCGCCGCTGAAATTGCACGCCGGCATCAGATCCCAGTGACGGTTGATGTCGATACAATTTACCCTGGCTTCGACCGCGTGCTTCCCAACGTGGATTATCTGGTCTCCGGCTCCGAATTCCCCGCGCGCTGGACCAAGGAGCCCGATCCCTTCCGCGCGCTCGCGATGATCCAGGACGAATACGGCATGCGAGTGGCTGCCATGACTCTCGGCGCTGACGGCGCTCTGGCGCGTTTTGATGGCGAATATATCTATTCTCCAGGCTTCGTGGTTGAGTGCGTCGATACCACCGGCGCCGGCGACGTTTTCCACGGGGCGTTCTGTTATGCTGTGTTCGAGAGCATGCCGTTGCGCGAAGCGCTCGAATTTTCGAATGCCATGGCAGCCCTGAACTGTACCGCTTTGGGCGCGCGCGGGTGCATCGCCGGCGTCGAAGAAGCGCTGGCTTTTGCGCGTACCGCCGGGCGGCGTTCCAATGCTGAATTCGAACAGCGGCCGTAAATGATCCCCCTTCGATCCTCCGAGCCGCACTACACGCGACCCACCGTCAATCTGGTGCTCATCGCCATGAACGTGGCAGTTTTTTTGTACGAGCTCAGCCTGCCGAACTATGCTCTGAACCGCTTCATCATGACGCACGGACTGGTGCCGGACCGCCTCAGCTATGTCTCCATCCTTACTTCGATGTTCATCCACGGCGGATTCCTGCACATCGCGGGCAACATGTGGTTCCTGTGGATTTTCGGGCGCGGAGTGGAGGACATTCTCGGTCACGCAAAATACTTGTTCTTGTACTTTGCCTGCGGATTCGCGGCGGCCCTCTTGTTCATCCTGTTGAACGCCAACTCCACCGTGCCCACCGTCGGCGCGAGCGGCGCCATCGCGGGCGTGATGGGCGCTTATTTGATCAAGTTTCCGCGCGCGTATATCCGTACGCTGGTGTTTATCATCGTCTTTATCACTACCATCGACATTCCCGCGGCTTTTCTGCTCTTATATTGGTTCGCGATTCAGTTCTTCAGCGGTATCGGCTCGGTGGGCGAATCGGCGCAGATGAGCGGCGGCGTGGCCTGGTTCGCGCACGTGGGTGGTTTCTTGGCCGGCATGGCGCTGATGTTTATAATTCCCACCAAGCAGCGCGCCCGCACCTGGTACCGGGATGTTTGAGCTGGTGGGCACCGGTTCCGCGGCGATCGAAAGACCGCTCGACATTCTGGCCATCGCCGCGCATCCCGATGATGTCGAGCAGACCTGCGGAGGCACCCTGATCCGCATGGCCGAGCAAGGCTATCGCACCGGCGTGCTCGATCTTACCGCGGGCGATATGGGCAGCCGCGGGACGCCCGAGATCCGTTTGAAGGAAGCCGATGCCGCGGCTTGTGAGATGCGGTTGTCGTGGCGCGGCAACCTGCGATTACCGGATGCGCGTTTGGAAAACACCATCGGCGTACGCATGACCTTGGCAATGGAGATTCGCAATCTGCGTCCGCGTGTGGTGATCCTTCCCTATTGGGAGGCTCGGCACCCCGATCATTACCGCACATCCGAGATCGGATTCGAAGCGTGTTTTCTCGCGGGCTTGAAAAAGTTGGACGAAGAATCCGAGCCGCATCGCCCGCACAAGATCCTGTACTCGTCGCTCTACGCCAACGTCACGCCGTCGTTCGTTGTGGACATCTCCAATCACTTCGAGCGCCGCATGGCTGCGCTGTTTTGCTACCAGTCG
>Ga0302324_100021876_pt1 | contig 12455 bp, 10 predicted proteins | sample Palsa_T0_1_FD_201949 | JGI IMG/M metagenome (GOLD analysis project Ga0302324, IMG submission 201949) | Peat permafrost microbial communities from Stordalen Mire near Abisko, Sweden - Palsa_T0_1 | ecosystem: Environmental > Terrestrial > Soil > Palsa > Peat permafrost | place: Sweden: Abisko...
ACCCGTCACAGACGCTGTTTCTCAAATTTCCGGGCGGGGCGCGGATTGAAGTTTCTAGCACGCGAACGGAGACGTTTCCGAAGCCCGGGAAGCCGGAATATCACCCCGCAAATATTTTGGATGACCTACGGCGGCGCGATTTTACCGTCAACGCGATGGCGCTTTCCCTGAATGAAGGCTCGTACGGGTTGCTGCTGGACCCGTTAAATGGGCAGGCTGATATTGAGACGCGCCAGCTGCGGCTGGTGAGCAATTACGGATTTATTGAAGACCCGGCGCGACTGGTGCGGGCGGCGCGCTTGGTTGCGCGGTACGGCTGGACTCTTGAAGAGAAGACGCAGACGCGGTACGAGACGGCCAAGACCGAGGGATACATCGACAATCTGCCTTCGTTTTCGCGCGGGTATGAGTTGGAAGAAATCGCGCACGAAGAAGATCCGCTCAAGATTCTGAAGCACTTGGACGCAGAAGGCTGGATGAAGCACTTGTTTCCGGGATGGACGCCGGCGAAGGTGGACATCAACGGTCTGGAAGATTTGCGTGACACGTTGCAGGCGCTCCAAGTTCAGGGCGTGCAGCCGGATTCCTCTGCCGCTGGCATGGCGATGCTGACTTCGAAGTTGCAGGCAAAGGACGTTGCGTCGTTGAAGAAGATGCTGCCGCGCAAGGGATTTGTGGAGGAGTGGGAGTCGCTGGATAAGGACGCGAAGGCGTTCTCGAAACTTCTGCTGGGCAAGGAAGCGGCTACACCGTCTGCGACATGGAAGCTGCTGACGAGCTATAAGCCCGAGGCCGTGTTGTGGCTCGCGCTGACTGGCAAAGGCGCGGCGCTGCAGAACAAGTTCAAGAATTTCTTTACCGTGTGGCCGGAGTCGCGGCAGCGGATTCCTTACGCGATGATGCAGGAGATGCGCATTATTCCGTCGCTACCTGGGTATCAGGATTTGCAGCGGACACTTTTCTTCCAGTTCATGGACGGCAAGTTGCAGACGGAAGAAGAAGTGCGGAAGTTCCTGGAGCCGTACTCGCCGCCTGCGCCGCCGCCGCCGGTTTCACTGCGGCGTCCGCGCGCGATGAAGAAAGCTGAGCCAAAGATCTCGAAGAAAGCTGCGAAGGCTGCGGCGGATAAGGCTGCTGCGTTGGCTGCTGCTCCGGCGGAGGTTGTAGAGATTGCTGCTGCGGCTGCGCCGGTGAAAGAAGTGAAGGCTGCGCCGGTAAAGGAAGCGGCGCCCGCTAAAGCTGCCAAGGCGCCGGTGAAAGCTGTGCCGGTGAAGGTTGCGAAGAAGGCGGCTCCGGTAAAGGCAGCTAAGAAAGTTGCGGCGAAGAAGCCTGCCAAGGCTGTCGCGAAGAAGCCGGCTGGGAAGAAAGCTGCAGTGAAGAAGCCGGCTGCCAAGAAAGCTGCACCGAAGAAGAAGCGCTAGTTTTCTATCTGTAACCCAAAAAGATTATTTTGATCCTGGTTTGCTGCGATTGCGCAGCTGCCGGATCTCCTGCATGCGTTGCTGGAGTAATTTTTCGCGGCCTTCCTGGGTCGGGTGGTAGTACTCGCGGCCTGCCAGGCTTGGTGGCAGACACTCCATGGCGGCGATTTTGCCGTCGACGTCGTGGGCGTACTGATACTCCTTGCCGTAGTCGAGCGACTTCATCAATCCAGTGACGGCGTTGCGCAGGTGCAGTGGTACCGGCTCCTGCGCGGTGTGTTCGATGTCCTGCAAGACGGCATCGTAGGCGGTGTAGAGGGCGTTCGACTTTGGCGCGAGCGCGAGATAGACGACGGCTTGCGCGAGGGCGAGGTCGCCTTCCGGCTGTCCGAGAAAATGAATGGCGTCGCGGGCGCTGAGGCAGAGATTCAGCGCTTCGGGTGCGGCGAGGCCGATGTCTTCGACCGCCATGCGGATGACGCGTCGCGCGATGTAGAGTGCGTCCTCGCCGGCGGCCATCATGCGGCCGAGCCAGTAGAGTGCGGCGTCGGCGTCGCTGTTGCGGACGGATTTGTGCAGCGCGGAGATCAGGTTGTAGTGCTCCTCGCCGGATTTGTCGTAATGAAGGACGCGCTGCTGGACGGCTTCGGCAACCAGAGGCACGGTGATTCGCTTGTCCGGCTGCTCGCCGGCGAGACGAGCGGCGACTTCCAGGGCGTTGTAGGCGGTGCGGGCATCGCCGCTGGCGTAGGCGGCGAGTTGCGCGAGGGCATCTTTGTCGGCAGTGCGATGGAGGTCGGCGAGACCGCGTGGGTCGGTGAGAGCGCGTTCGAGCAGCGTGACTACTTGCGCTTCGGTGAGGGATCGGAGGACGTAGACGCGGCTGCGGGAGAGGAGCGCGGAGATGATTTCGAATGACGGATTTTCCGTGGTCGCGCCGATGAGGCGGATGGAGCCGCGTTCGACGTAGGGCAGGAAGGCGTCTTGCTGGGCTTTGTTGAAGCGATGGATTTCGTCGACGAAGAGCAGGGTGCGCTGGCCGTATTGCGCGGCTTTTTCCGCCTCCTGCATGACGGCCTTGATTTCCTTGATGCCGGACATGACGGCGGAGAATTCGATGAAGGTGGATTGCGTTGTGCTAGCGATGATTTTCGCGAGGGTGGTTTTGCCGACTCCGGGCGGTCCCCAGAAGATCATGGAGCCGGCGTCGTCGTGATCGATTTGAACTCGGAGTGGTTTGCCGGGGCCGATGAGGTGCTGCTGGCCGACGAATTCGTCGAGCGTGCGCGGGCGCATGCGTTCGGCAAGCGGTGCGCCAGCAAGGGCTGCGTCGGATTGGTTGGGGACGGCGGAGAAAAGGCTCACGGAGTGTTCCTGCGATATTTTGATGCTTCGTAGAGGAGCAGTGACGCGGCGATGGCGGCGTTGAGTGATTCGACGGGGCCGGGGCAGGCGAGGGTGATGTGGTGTTTGGCTGCGGCTAGCCAGTCAGTGGAGAGGCCGGGGCCTTCGGCGCCGATGAGGAGCGCTGTTTTATTTTTCCAATCTAGGGAGTCGGGCGGTGCGCCGTCGCGTGCGGTTGCGGCGACGAGGGCGAAGGAATGTTTTTCGAGCGCGGCTTTAGCGGCTTCGTCGTCGAGCGTGAACAGCGGCAGGCGGAAGACGGAGCCGACGGAGGCGCGGACGGTTTTCGTGTTCCAAAAGCTGGCGGTGCCCGGGAGAGCAATGACGGCTGTAGCGGCGAAGGCTTCGGCGGAGCGGACAATGGTGCCGACGTTGCCGGGGTCTTGGACACCGTCTAACAAGATGACGAGTGCGTTGGGTTCGGCAAGTGTGGTTTCGGGGTTGCGTTCAGGCAGACGGATGTAGGCGGCGATGCCTTGCGGGGATTCGGTGGAGACGGCGTGATCGAAGGCTTCTTTGCCAAGCGTGGTGACGGTAGCGGCGGGAGGCAACTTCTGAATGAGTTGAGAAAAATGGTCGGCGGAATCTTCGCAGAGAAACACTTCTTCGATGGTCAGACTGCTGCGGAGAGCCTCGTCCACAAGATGCTCGCCTTCAATCGCAAGTGTCGAGTCGCCTGCGTGAGCGAAGGCAGTGCGCAGCTGTTTGACGCGCGGATTCTGGCGGCTGCGGATGATTTCAGTCGACACGGTGACTGCGATTCTACCGCGTGGCTGACTATTCCCTGGCGCGGGGGTGGGTGCGGTCGTAGACCTCGGTCATGGTCTGCGTTGTGAGCTGGGTGTAGCGCTGGGTGGTGGACAGTCTCGCGTGGCCGAGCAGCTCCTGGATGGCGCGGAGGTCGGCGCCTTCTTCGAGCATGTGGGTGCCGAAGGCGTGGCGCAGTGTGTGCGGGTGGACGTCGGGTGGCAGTCCGTAGGCGATGGCGATGCGCTTGATGATGCGGCCGATGCTGCGGGTTGTCAGACGCAAGGTTCCGCTGGCTCGCTTGTTGATGAGCAGGGCGTCTTCTTTTGCTGGCGGCTGCAGAGCGGCGAGAGCGGCGACGCGTTCCGGCAAGTAGGCGCGGAGGGCTTCGGCGGCGGCGTCTCCCAATGGTGCATAGCGTTGTTTGCGGCCTTTGCCGCGGAGGAGAATGGTTTCGTTCGACCAGTCGATGTCGTCGAGCGAGATGCTGGCGAGTTCGGCGTTACGCATGCCGCAGCCGTAGAGCAGCTCGAGGATGACGCGGTCGCGTGACGGCCACGCGCTGGTCTTGTCGTCGAGATTGCCCATGTGGTCGAGGACGCCATTGAGCTCCTCCATTGTTGGGACCCGGGGGAGATGTTTCGGCAGTTTGGGCGAGGAGACGAGTGCGGCGGGATTCTGGACGACGACACCTTCGCTGGCCATCCACTTGAACCATGAGCGGATGGCGGCGAGTGCTCGAGCGGCGGAAGATTTCTGCAGGCCGTTGGAATACAGGCTCGATAAGTAGGCGCGGATGTCGGTGTGCTCAAGCTTTGCGGGATCGTCGGCATGATGCTCGGCGACCCAGGCGGCGAATTGGCGGAGCTCGCGGCTGTAGGCGCGGAGAGTGTGTTCGGAGGCGCCACGTTCGAAAGCGAGGATGCGTAGATAAGGTACGACGAGGGCGCTGGCGGATTGATTCGCAGTGCTCATGCCGGTTCCTGGCTGGCGATTTGACGAGCGAGCATGGCGCGGCGGGCGCGCGGATGATGATCGCGGTGGACTGCCTTGAGGCGTCCGAGGGCAACGTGGGTGTAGACCTGCGTGGTTGCGATGTCGGCGTGGCCGAGCAGTGTTTGGACGGTACGGAGATCGGCGCCGTTCTCAACCATATGAGTGGCGCAGCTGTGGCGGAGCATGTGCGGGCTGGCGTTGGCCGCGTATTCGCGGACGAGAAGCCAGAGCGCCTGGCGGGTGAGTGCGGCTCCGCGTGATGACAGGAAGACGAGATGCGATGCGGCGGTGTTGCGGCCGGCGGCGCGGGCTAGCGAGGGACGACCGAGATCGAGATATTTGCGCAGCGCTTCGACGGATTTTGCGCTGAGTGGGATGAGTCGTTCCTTATCGCCTTTGCCGCGGACAAGCGCGCGTCCAAGATTGAGTTGCAGATCACTGGTCTTAAGGCTGGTGAGCTCGGAGGCGCGGAGGCCGGTGCCGTAGAGCATTTCAAGTGCGGCGTGGTTGCGCAGGGCGATGGCGTCGGCGAGGGGATGGCCGGAGGCGTGACTGGAAACGTCGAGCATCTTGCGGACGTCAGAGGCGGCGATGGATTTGGGCAGGACTTTCCAGCTTGCAGGCGTGGCGACGTTGAGCGTCGGGTCTTCGGAGATTTGTTTGTCCAGCAGAAGCCAGCGGTAGAAGCCGCGCAGAGCAGACAGCTTGCGGGCGATGCTGCGGGATTCGACGCCGTGAGTGCGGAGGTGTTCGAGAAATCCGGTGAGATGAGTATGTTCTGCTTGCTGCAGGCCGATGCTGCTGGAGGAACTTTCCGAGAGGCGCGCGAGGAATTCGGAGAATTGCAGCAGGTCCGCGCGGTAGCTGGCGCAGCTGAGCGGGCGCAGACCCTTTTCCACCTGGAGATAGGCGTGGTAGTTACGCAGCAGCGCGGTGTCGTTCGCGGGCATGTCCTCATTGTGGGGGGTGCGACGCCCTGGGCGGCGGCATGCTTGTTTTGGGAACCAACATGGTTAAACGCGAAAATGTTGTATTCACACTGATGCGCGATGCTGATGTTGCCGATAAGGGGACAATAGAAGAGGTGCAGGAGTGATTTTGAAAGACCTGAGGACAGAGGCGCGATCGAACTTTTCGAGTGCGGCGGAGTTTGTGGAGCGGATGCTGGAGCAGCGGCCGCGGACGGCGATATTTGACTGTGATGGCACGCTGTGGGCGGGGGATGCGGGGAGCGAGTTTCTGACGTGGTCGTTGGAGCACGGCATGGTGAGCCGGGAGACAGCGGACTGGATCCTTGGGCGGTATTCGCAGTATCGCCAGGGACTAGTGACGCAGGCTGGAATTTGTGGCGAGATGACGCAGATGTACGCCGGCCTGCGGGAGGACGAGATTCGCGCGGCGGCGGAGAAATTCTTTCGCGACGTTGTGGCGCCGCATATTTTCGTCGAGCTGGAGGAGTTGACGGGGAAGTTGCGGCAGTCTGGTGCGGAATTGTGGGCGGTGAGTTCGACGAATGTGTGGGTGATCGAGGCGGCGGTGGCGCGATTTGGAATTCCGGCTGGGCGGGTGCTGGGGGCGCGGGTTGCTGTTCGCGATGGCGTGGCGACGAGCACGTTGCTGGCAGTGCCGACGGGTCCGGACAAAGTTGCCGCGTTGCAAGCGGCGGGGGTAGACGCACCGGATGCGGTGTTCGGCAACTCCGTTCACGATGCGGCGATGCTGGCAGCGGCGAAGCGGGCCTGCGCGGTGAATCCGACGCCAGCCTTGGCCGTGCTGGCGGAGAGTGAGGGTTGGCCGATTTACTGGCCAGAGAGTGTGGTGGCTGCGCGAGGGCGTACTGGACTGGAACACGTCAGCTGATTTGGTGTGCCATGACGATTCTGGCGTGAAATTTCGGGCGAGATTTTTGGCTCGCCAAAACATTGCGGTTTGAACCGTGCGGTATCCCGCCTAAACTAGGAACGTGGGCACGGAAGACAACGCAGCGGGGGAGCAGCGCAAGGCGGCGCGGGGGACGGGGCCGCGGCAAGTGGTGGCTGCTTTAATTCGTCGCGGGGATCGGCTGCTGATTTGTCAACGCGGGGCGCAGCATCCGATGGCGTTCAAGTGGGAGTTTCCGGGTGGCAAGGTGGAGCCTGGAGAGACCAGCGAGCAGGCTCTGTTTCGTGAGCTGAATGAAGAGCTCGGGATTGACGCCGAGATTGGTCCGCCGGTGACACAAATTCAACATACGTATCGCAACGGCGGGGTGGTCGCGCTGGAGTTTTTCCTGGTTGATAGTTACCGTGGAGACTTGGAGAATCGGATTTTTAACGAGATTCGGTGGGAGCGGGTGGAAAACCTGCCGCAGTATGACTTTCTGGCGGCTGATCATGGGCTGGTGCGGGATCTGGCGGCTGGCAAGCTGCTGCATATGCCGGAAAAGCTCGCTGAATAGCTGGCTGCCAGACGCGGAATTTACCAGCCGAAGCGCAACTAACTTTCTCCTGCAGGTTTTGTTCCGAGAGGAGATTTTTCCACGATGCGGCCTGCTGCTGTTTGCTGTGCGGTTTTGATCGGCACGCTTGTCCTGCCGGTGGTGGAGGCTTCGCCCCTGGGAGCGCCAGCGGGGAAGACCGCGGCCGACTCGAAACCGAAGCGCGTGGTTGAAGCCCCGCTGACCGCGCAGGAGCGGGCGTTGCATGCGCTGAACCGGCTGAGCTTTGGGCCGCGGCCGGAGGATGTGCAACGGGTGGAGGCGATGGGCGTCGATCGCTGGATCGAATTACAGCTGCATCCGGAAAAGATCGACGACGGCGGGTTGCAGACGATGTTGAAGGATCTGCCGGCGACGGAGTTGAGCGAGTCGCAGCTGATCGAGAAATTTCCGCCGAACCCGATGCTGCGCGAGATGGCGAAGAACAACGTCGCACTGCCGCGCGATCCCGTCGAGCATGCGATTTATGCAAACCAGATTTCGTATCTGAAGGCAGAAGACAAGGCTAAGCAGGTGACGGCAACGCAGTCGAATGCTGCGGCGAAGAATATGACGGCTGGTCAGGTGATGCAGTCCGGGCAGACGATGCAGAGTGGGCAGATGCAGAGTGGGCAGACGGTGACGGCGGTTGCTGCTCCAGCTGCAAAGCCAGACGAGATGACGCCAGCAGAGCTGAGCTCCCTGCAGACGGAGAAGGCAGGCTTGCTGGAGATGCCTCCGGCGCAGCGCTTTCAAGCGCTGCTGAGCTTGCCGCCCGGAGAGCCGCGGAGGTTGACGCAGAAGATGAAGCAACCGGAGAAAGTTGCGCTGGTTGCGGGATTTACTCCGGAGCAACAGGAAGTCACGATTGCGTTGGTCGACACCAATCGCGTGGTGGCGGGCGAAACGATGGAGCAGAAGCTCATCACCGACATTTACAGCGAGCGGCAGTTGCAGGAAGTGATGACCGATTTCTGGCTGAACCACTTCAATGTGTATGTCAGGAAGTCCGGAATCGCACCGTGGGAGATTGCGACGTATGAGCGGGACGTGATTCGTCCGCATGCGTTTGGGAGATTTGAGGACTTGCTGCGCGCAGTGGCGACGAGTCCCGCGATGATGGTCTATCTCGATAATGCGGAGAGCATTGGGCCGGATTCGAAGGCCGGGCAGCGGCCAGTGGGGAAGCCGGGTGCGCCAGCGAATAAAGCCGCGCAGCGCGGGCTGAATGAGAACTACGCGCGCGAGTTGATGGAGCTGCACACGCTGGGCGTCAATGGCGGATACACGCAAAAAGATGTGACGGAGGTTGCAAAGGTTTTCACCGGCTGGGGAGTATTTCCTCCCAAGGACGGCGGTGATTTTAGCTATTATGAGCGGCGGCATGAGCCAGGCGACAAGCACGTTCTCGGCAAGACGGTGCAGGACAACGGACAGCAGGAAGGCTTTGAAGTGCTGCACATGCTGGCGACGAGTCCAGCGACGGCGCACTTTATTTCGCGCAAGCTGGCGATCCGTTTTGTCAGTGATGATCCGTCGCCTGCACTTGTTGATCGGATGGCAAAGAGCTATTTGTCGCATCACGGTGACATTCGCGAAGTGTTGCTTACGATGTTCAAGTCGCCGGAGTTCTGGTCGCGTGCAAATTATCGCGCGAAGGTGAAGACGCCGCTCGAGTATGTTGTGTCGAGCGTGCGCGCGACGGATGCGGAGGCGATTCATCCGCAGGGCCTGATTGCTGCACTGAACCAGATGGGGATGCCGCTGTATGGCATGCAGCCGCCGACGGGTTATTCGGAGTCGACAGATGCGTGGGTGAGTTCCTCGGAGCTGCTGATGCGGATGAATTTTGCGCTTGCGCTGACAGCCAACAAGCTGCCGGGGATTCACTGTGATCTTCCCGCGCTGATTGGCACGGACGCTGCCGGTCCTGCGAACACGGAAACTGATAGGACTGACGAGGCGCGGCTGGAGCGGGTGTTGCTGCACGGAGGGGTTGCTGAGCGGACGCACGAGACAGTGCTGACAGAGATGCAGAAGTTGCCGGAGCAGGAGCAGGCTGCTGCGCAATTTGCGGCCCAGGCGAAGGCGGATGCGCAAGCGGATCCGTTGGGCGGTGGAATGTTGATTCGCAAAAACAAGCCGGCGGCGAAGGCGGTGAATTTGAATGTCGCGGTCGTTGGCGCAACGGAAACCAGTGTGGCGGCAGGGCTTTTGTTGGGGTCGCCGGATTTTCAACGGCGATAGGTTGAACGGAAAACGGAAAGTGAAGCGTCTATCTGTAAACGGCAATATAAGCAATCGACGTCGACGGCACGCAGCGAGGGCACATGGCGATTACTAGAAGAGGATTTTTAAAAGGTGGCGCGCTCGCGCTGGTGGGGACGTCTGCGATTCCATCGTTTTTAACGCGCAGCGTGATGGCGCAGCTGACGACGGCGCAGGCGCGGAAGAAGCGGCTGGTCGTGATCTTTCAGCGTGGCGCCGCGGATGGCTTGAACATCGTCGTGCCGTATGCGGAGCCTTCGTATTACCAGATGCGTCCGACGATTGCGATTCCGCGGAGTCAGGTTGTCGATCTCGACGGATATTTTGGACTGCACCCGGCGATGGCGAGTTTGAAGCCGCTGTGGGAGCAGAAGCATCTCGCGATCGTGCAAGGGGCGGGGTCGCCGGATCCATCGCGCTCGCATTTTGATGCGCAGGATTACATGGAGTCCGGTACGCCAGGTGTGAAAGCGACGGTGGATGGCTGGCTGAATCGCGCGCTGCAGGCGGAAGATGCGGCGCATCATGCCAAGACGACGCCATTTCGTGCGGTCGCGATGGGGACGCAGTTACCGCGGACAATGCAGGGGAAGATTCAGGCCGTAGCGTTGAGCAATCTGCAAGACTTCAGTGTTGGCGGAAAGAGTTCGGTGGCGCAGCCGGTGAGCGCGACGTTTGAAGCGATGTATGACGAGAGCGCCGATGCAGTTCTGCATGGTACGGGGCAGGAGACGTTTGAGGCTGTCAAGATGCTGCGTGCGGCAGACCCGGCGAAGTATCAGCCGGCGGCAGGGGTGAATTATCCCAAGGGACAATTCGGCGATTCGATGAAGCAGCTGGCGCAGTTGATGAAGGCCGATCTCGGCGTGGAGGCGGCGTTCTGCGATATCGGCGGGTGGGACACGCACCAGAATCAAGGGGCGGCGGATGGACAGCTGGCCGGGCGACTGCGCGAATTTTCGCAATCGATATCTGCGTTTTGGATGGACATGGGGACGCAGGCGGAAGACCTGGTCGTGGTCACGATGTCAGAGTTTGGACGGACCGCACATCAGAACGGCACGGGAGGGACCGATCACGGGCACGCGAATGTGATGTTTGTCCTCGGCGGCGGCGTGCGCGGCGGACGGATGTACGGCACGTGGCCTGGTCTGGCACCGGAACAACTGAACGAGGGGCGCGACCTGAAAGTGACGACGGATTTCCGGCAGGTGCTGGCTGAGGTGACGTACAAGCAGTTGGGCGCGCGAAACACCGAGCTTACTTTCCCGGAGACGCAGATGGGGCCGAACCGCTTTCTGGGGCTGCTGGGGTAGATTCTTTCGTGTTGAAAAGTTTGTCGAGAAAGTCGGCGAGCGCGGCATGGAATTTGCCGGTCGAAGCTTCGGCCGGCTTGTCGACCAGCGTTTTTGGATTCGCCGCTGCGTCGTAGACAGCTTTCACGTCCGCTGCATTTTGCTCAGTGCGGATAGAAGCGAGAATCAACTTCGGTGCCTGCAACTTCTGCAGATCTTCGGTAAGAGAGAAATCATCGCGGACAAGAAATTTGAGTGGCAGGATGCCGGTGCGCGGGTCTGCCTGAAAGACGGAGAACTGCGACAGGCGCGGGCTGTCGAGAATGACGGCGGCGATGCCTGGCGTTTGATTCGCGGCATGCAGCGCGGGCAGGCAGCCGAGGCCTTCGCCCATGAGCACCAGATGCGACGGCGGAATGTGCCGCGTGTCGGTCAGGTAGCGGACTGCGGAGACCGCATCCTCATTGAGCGACTGTTGACTGGGATGGAGCTTGGCGGAGTTGCCGTAGCCGCGATAATCGAAGGCGAAAACATTGATGCGCAGGCTGTGCAGATGATTCATGCGAACGGTGCGTTCAGAGATAGAGCCGGTGCCGCTGGGGAAGTAGACGAGCGTGTCGGCTTCCATGCCAGCGCCTGGATCGGCAGGAATCCACCACCCGAATAAAGTTGGCGTGCCTGACTCCGTCGTTGCGAAATGGACTTCCTGATATGCGGGGAGCGCGCCGGCTGGAATCGTTTGCATGGGCGCGGGATGAAGAACGAGCTGCCATTGGCCTTGATAAAAAAGCAGGCAGAACGCGATATATCCGCAGATTGCGGCGGCGACGACAGCGAGGATGCCGGCTTTGAACAGCCACCAGGGATCGACGAGAACGGGATGTTCCGCGTGCTCGCCCGGGCGCACGACTTCTACGCCGTCCTTCGGTTTTCCGCTAAAGCTGAACCAGGACATCGTCCCCCTGAATCGTCAATGGATATACGGATACGTTGGCGCCCGGTACTGTGATGCATTCTCCTGTGGCGACGTCGAACTCCCACGCGTGCCATGGGCAGACCAGCTTACCGTTCTCGATCATGCCTTCTCCCAATGGGCCGCCACGGTGTGGGCAAACATTATCGACAGCGGAAACCGTGCCGCCGACATTTGCTAGACATACGGAACGGTCGCCGAGATTCAATTCTTTCGCATAGCCTTCATCCGGTAAATCCGCGCGCGAGCAAATTCTTACAAGCTCACTCATGGTTACAAACCGGTGTACTTAACGATCCGCGAAAAGGACACGGCGTCGAGGCTGGCGCCGCCGACGAGTGCACCGTCAATCTCGGGCTCGTTCATGAGTGCGGTGGCGTTGTCCGGCTTGACGCTGCCGCCGTAAAGGATGCGGAGCTGGTCGGCAAAGTTGCGGCCGAGAATACGCGCGACTTCTCCGCGAATGATGAGGTGAGCCTCAGCAGCGATGTGCGGCGTGGCGGTTTTTCCCGTGCCGATGGCCCAGACGGGCTCGTAGGCAATGACGAGAGGTGCGGCTTTGGCGGCGTCAATGCCGACGATGGCGCGACTTACCTGGCGACGCACGACCTGCTCGGTGTGATTGGCTTCGCGTTCTGCGTCCGTCTCGCCGACACAGACGATGGGGAGGAGTTTGTGTTTCAGCGCCTGGACAAGCTTCAGATTTACCTGCTCGTCGGTTTCACCAAAGTGCTGGCGGCGTTCGGAGTGCCCGATCAGAATCGAGGTACAGCCGATGGCGTTCAACATGAGTGCGGAGGTCTCTCCGGTGTAGGCGCCCTCGTCGAGCCAGTGCATATTCTGCGCGCCGATTTCAACATTGCTGCCGCTGGTAACGCGCGTCGCGGCCTCAAGCG
>Ga0302324_100021878_pt1 | contig 12454 bp, 9 predicted proteins | sample Palsa_T0_1_FD_201949 | JGI IMG/M metagenome (GOLD analysis project Ga0302324, IMG submission 201949) | Peat permafrost microbial communities from Stordalen Mire near Abisko, Sweden - Palsa_T0_1 | ecosystem: Environmental > Terrestrial > Soil > Palsa > Peat permafrost | place: Sweden: Abisko...
AACGAGACGCGCTGAGCCGGCTCACCCGGATCGGGATGCACCACGTAGTACGCGGTGACCAGCTTGGCCACGTCAACCAGGTCTTCGGCAGCCGCCGGCTGCCCCGCGCGCGGATCCACCATGCCGCCATCCTGGCACGCTCGGCTTAAGATCGTGACCATGGCGCCCAGGCGAGACGGCCGGTGACCGCGCCGGTCCGGACGGCGATCCGGGTCGAGGGGATCGTCCAGGGCGTCGGCTTCCGCCCGTTCGTCTACACCCTGGCCACCGGTCTCGGGCTGAGCGGGTTCGTGGGCAACGACGTCGACGGCGTGTTCGTCGAGGTCGAAGGCCCCTCGGCCGCCGTCACCGAGTTCCTGCACAAGCTGGAACGCGACCCGCCCCCGCTGGCCCGCATCGAGCGGGTCACCGCCACCACCATGGCCCCCCGCGGCACGATGGACTTCGCCATCGCCGCCAGCGGCCCGGTCACCGGGTCGCGCCGCACCCTGATCTCGGCCGACATCGCGACCTGCCGGGACTGCCTGCGCGAGCTCGCCGACCCGAACGACCGTCGTTACCGCTACCCGTTCATCAACTGCACCAACTGCGGCCCGCGGTTCACCATCGTCCGGGACGTCCCCTACGACCGGCCGTTCACCACCATGGCCTCGTTCGCCATGTGCCCGGTGTGCGCCGCCGAGTACCACGACCCCGCCGACCGCCGCTTCCACGCCCAGCCGACCTGCTGCCCGGCCTGCGGCCCCCGGCTGACGCTGCGGGACAAAACCGGGACCGTGCTGCCTGGCGATCCCCTGACCAGCGCCGCCGAGCTGCTCAAGGCCGGCCAGATCCTCGCGGTCAAGGGCCTGGGCGGCTACCACCTGGCCGTCGACGCGGCCTGCGAACCGGCCGCCGCCACCCTGCGGGCTCGCAAGCACCGCGAGGACAAGCCGTTCGCGGTGCTGGTCGCCGACCTCACGCAAGCCGAGCGGCTCGCCCACATCGACCGAGCCGCGTCCGACCTGCTGACCAGCCCCGGCCGTCCCATCGTGCTGCTGCCGCGCCGCCCGGACGCGGCCGTCGCGGAGGCCACCGCCCCGGGGAACCGCTCCCTCGGGGTCATGTTGCCCTACACCCCGCTGCACCACCTGCTCATCCGCGCCATCAACTGCCCGATAGTGCTGACCAGCGGGAACGTCTCCGACGAGCCGATCGCGTACCGCGACGACGACGCGCCGGCCCGGCTGGGCCCGATCGCGGACGCGTTCCTCACCCACGACCGGGCCATCCACATCCGGACCGACGACTCGGTGGCCCGGACCTTCCGCGGCCGGCCGATGCTGATCCGGCGGTCCCGCGGCTACGTCCCCGAGCCGGTCACCGCCGGCGGCGGGTTCCCCCGCCCGGCCCTGGCCTGCGGCGCCGAGCTGAAGAACACGTTCTGCCTGGCCAAGGACCGGCACGCGTTCGTCTCGCACCACATCGGCGACCTGGAGAACGCCGAGACGCTGCGCTCCTTCACCGAGGGCATCGAGCACTTCCGCCGGCTGTTCGACATCGACCCGCAGGTCGTGGCCCACGACCTGCACCCGGAGTACCTGTCCACCAAGTACGCGCTCGACCTCGACGGCGTCGACCTGCACGGCGTCCAGCACCACCACGCGCACATCGCCTCGTGCCTCGTTGACAATGGCGCCGACGGCCCGGTCATCGGGGTCGCCTTCGACGGCACCGGCTACGGGACCGACGGCACGATCTGGGGCGGCGAGTTCCTGGTCGCCGACCTGGCCCGCTTCGAGCGGGGCGGTCACCTGGCCCCGGTGCCGATGCCCGGCGGCGCGGCCGCGATCCGGCAGCCGTGGCGGATGGCCGCCGCGTACCTCGGTCCCGAGGCCCCGGAAACCCTCGACGTCCGCGCGCGCAACCAGGACCGCTGGGCCGCGGTCACCGCTATGGCCGCCAAGGGCGTCAACGCCCCGCTGACCTCGAGCGCGGGCCGGCTGTTCGACGCCGCCGCCGCGCTGCTCGGCATCCGGGACACGATCAACTACGAGGGCCAGGCCGCGATCGAGCTCGAGCAGCTGGCCGACCCGGCCGAACGCGGCGCCTACCCCGCCGCCGTCGTGGCGGGCGACCCGTTCCAGATCCGGGCCGCCGACCTCCTGACCGCCCTCATTTCGGACCGAACGGCCCTGGTTCCCGCCCCCGTCATCGCCGCCCGCTTCCACCACGGCGTCGCCGCCGCCATCGAGGTCGGCTGCGCCCTGCTGCGCGAACGCCACGGCCTGACCACGGTCGCCCTGTCCGGCGGCGTGTTCCAGAACATGCTCCTGCTGCACGCGACGGCCGCCCGCCTGGAGGCCCGCGGCTTCCGCGTCCTGACCCATTCCCGCTTCCCCTGCAACGACGGCGGCATCAGCCTCGGCCAGGCGGTGATCGCCGCGGCCCGGGACCGCCAGCGCTAGGCCCAGCGCACCCCCAGCGACAGCTCGGCCGCCAGCCCGGCCTGTACCGACGCGACGGCGCGGAACGCCTCTCTGAGGTAGGACCGGGCCAGCGGGTTCAGCTTCCTGGGGTCGATGAAGTCGTCCGGCGCCTCGCCCTGCCGCAGCTGCTCGACCTGATGGTCCAGGCGCAGCGAGAAGATGAAGCCGAACGCCTCGATCAGCGTCCTGGCCTCCGGGCCCTCCAGCGTCCCGGCCGCCTCCGCGGCCCGCAGCCGGTCCAGGGTGGAGCCGCTGGTGACGCCCGCGCCCATCCCGGCCGAGCGCGCCAGGTCGACGATCGGGATCAGCCCGCCGTGCTTGAGGTCGAGCTGCCCCCGGTGCTCCCCGGAGTGCTCGACCACGAAGTCGCGCCAGAACCCGGTGGGCGGCCGGAACGACAGGGCGAACCGGGCCAGCAGCCGCTGCAGCCCGGGCTGACCGGGCGAGACCTGCCACAGCCCGCCGCCGGTCCACGACCCGGTGCTGAACACCGGGCGGCTGTCGGTGATCAGCGACGCCAGGATCAGCGCCTTTTCCTTGGTCGGGTCCTCGCTCAGGCTCCGCTCGGCGGCCCGCCAGGACGCCATCGACCGGGCGAACAACGGGTTCGACGCGTTCGCGCCGTGCGGGTCGGGCGGCGCCCCGCAGGCCCGCAGCCCCTCATTCACCGCCCCGGCCAGCCGCTCGAAGTACCCGGCCGCCTCGCCGCCGTCGCCCTCCCAGGCCAGCGCGCTGTCCACGTCGGAGGACGGCACCGTCTCGCGCCGGGCCAGGCTGCCCAGCGCGAACCAGGTGAACGGGACAGGGGGCGGCCCGGCGGCCCGTACGGCCAGCTCGGCCAGCCGCCGGGTGAGCGCGTCGAGCACGACCGAACGGACCGCCGCCACCTGCTCGGCCGGCACCCCCGCGTCGCGCAGCGCGATGACCGCCGGGCCGAGCCCGGCCGCCGCGGCAGCCAGGTCCGCCTGGGTCTGCGCCAGGCCGATCGCGCGGCGCAGCAGCAGCGGCATGCGCCCCTCGGCGGCCACCAGGTCGCCGTCGTCGATCACGCCCAGGACCCGGCCGGCCGGGGACAGCACCGGGATGTGATGGATGTTGCGTTCGAGCATGTCGAGCAGGACGTCGCCGCCGAGCCGGTCGGCGCCGACCGTGTAGGCGGGCTCGGTCATGATGGCCGAGACCGGCTCATCCGGGCTGAGGCCGGCCGCGATCACCCGCGACCGCAGGTCGCGATCGGTGACGATGCCGAACGTGTCCCCGTGCCGGACCAGGACGGCGCTCGCCCCCTCGGCGGTCATCCGCTGGGCGGCCGCGCGGATCGGCTCGCTGCCCGGGCATAGCAGCGGCGGCCGCCGGATCAGCGCGGCTACCGGGCGCTGCTCCGGATCGTCCGGCGGCGGGGCGGTGAGCGGGGCGCTCCCGGTCACGATCGACCGGGCCACGAACCGGAGCACGTCCGGGCGGGCCAGCAGCGGGCGCACCACGTTCGCGGGGATCCGGTAGCACACCGTGTCCTGCGCGGCCCGGGCCTCGAAGCCGGTCGGCAGCCCGGAGATCATCGAGGCCTGGCCGAACAGCTCGCCCGGGCCGAGCAGGTCCAGGGCCCGCCCGTCGTGCACGATCTCGACCGCGCCGGACCGGACCATCCGCAGGTACCCGACCGGCCCGGCGCCCTGCGAGAAGATCGTCGTGCCCCGCGGGCTGACCTCCGTCTCGGTCACCGCCGCGACCCGGGCCAGTTCGTCGGCGCTTACCGCGTCGAAGGGCGGCCGCGAGCCGAGGAACGCGGCGACGCCCACGGTCACCTCGGCCTAGCAGATGCGGGGAAGCGGGTCGCCGACCAGCAGGTCGACGATCCGGGTGCCGCCGAACGCGGTCTTCAGCTGGACGATGCCGGGCTGTTCCTCCCGGACGTGCCCGATGACCGCGGCGTGCTCGCCGAGCGGGTGGCCGCGCAGCGCGGCGACCGCCTGGTCCGCGTCGGCCCCGGGGACGACCGCGACCAGCCGGCCCTCGCAGGCCACGTACATGGGGTCGATGCCGAGCAGCTCGGAGGCGCCGCGCACCTCGGCGCGGACCGGGATCTGGTCCTCGCTGACCAGTACGCCGACGTCGGCCGCCTTGGCGATCTCGTTGAGGATGGTGGCCACCCCGCCGCGGGTCGCGTCGCGCATGGCCCGGGTTCCGGGCACCGCGCCCAGCAGCCCGGCGACCAGCCCGTTCAGCGGGGCCGTGTCGGAGCAGATGTCCGCCTCGATGTCGAGCTCGCCGCGGGCCAGCATGATCGTGATGCCGTGGTCGCCGATCGGCCCGGACACGATGATCGCGTCGCCCGGCTGCGCCTGCGCCACGCCCAGGCTCACGTCCCGCTCGATCAGGCCCACGCCCGCGGTGTTGATATAACAGCCGTCGGCCTTGCCCTTCTGGACCACCTTGGTGTCGCCGGTGACCACGTGCACCCCGGCCGCGGCGGCCGCGTTACGCATCGACTCGACGATCCGCTGCAGGTCGGCGACCGGGAAGCCCTCCTCCAGGATGAACCCGGCCGACAGGTACAGCGGGGTGGCCCCGCACACCGACAGGTCGTTGACCGTGCCGTTGACGGCCAGGTCGCCGATGTCGCCGCCAGGGAAGAACAGCGGCGAGACCACGTAGGAGTCGGTGGTCAGCGCGATCCGGGCGCCGCCCACGGCCAGCTGGGCCGCGTCCTCGAGCGGCTCGAGCAGCGGGTTGCGGAACGCGTCGAGGAAGACCGCCTCGATCAGGGTGTGGGTGGCCTTGCCGCCCGCCCCGTGCGACATCGTGATCCGCTCTTCCCGGACCTTAGGGCGCCGGCGCCGGGCCCGGTCGATCCGGTCCAGCACCTGCTGCTCCCGGTCGGCCAGCGGCAGCTGCCGCCGGCCCTCGGCTTCGATCTCGTCGTGCTCGGCGAGCGCCTCGCCGATCCAGCCGGGCTGGTGGTCGTGGTCGACGGTCATGACCTGGCCACCTCCGCCTCGGCGACCCGGGTGCGGTTCATCCGGCCGAAGTTGTAGTACGCCGCGCAGGCGCCCTCCGGGGACACCATGCAGGTCCCGATGGGCGTCTCCGGGGTGCACGCGGTGCCGAACACCTTGCACTCCCACGGCTTCAGCACGCCCTTGAGCACCTCGCCGCACTGGCAGGCCTTGGGGTCGGCGACCCGGACCCCGGGCACCTGGAACAGCCGCTCCGCGTCCATGGCCGCATACTTCTCCCGGACCTGGAGCGCGGAGTGCGAGATGAAGCCGAGTCCGCGCCACTCGAAGTAGGGCCGCAGTTCCATCGTCTCGCCGATGGCCTTGAGCGCCACCACGTTGCCGTCCCACGGCACCACGCGGGAGTACTGGTTCTCGATCTCGGACCGGCCCTGCGACAGCTGCACCATGAGCATGTAGATGGACTGCAGGATGTCCAGCGGCTCGAACCCGGCCACCACCACCGGCTTGCCGTAGTCCCGGGCGATGAACTCGTACGGGCGGCAGCCGATCACGGTGGACACGTGACCGGGGCCGATGAACCCGTCCAGCCGCAGGTCCGGCGAGTCGAGGATGGCCTTGATGGCCGGGATGATCGTGACGTGGTTGCAGAACACCGAGAAGTTCGTCAGGCCCTGAGCCGCGGCGCGCAGCATGGTCATCGCGGTGGACGGCGCGGTGGTCTCGAACCCGATGGCCATGAACACGACCTGCTTGTCCGGGTTCTGCTTGGCGATCTTGAGCGAGTCCAGCGGCGAGTACACCATGCGGATGTTCGTGCCCTCGGCGTTGGCGTCGAAGAACGAGCCGCCGCTGCCCGGCACCCGCATCATGTCGCCGAACGAGGTCATGATCACGTCCGGCTGCGAGGCCAGGTGGATCGCGTCGTCGACGCGGCCCATGGGGATCACGCACACCGGGCACCCGGGGCCATGCACCAAGGTGACGGACTCCGGCAGGTAGTCCTCCAGGCCGTGTTTGTAGATCGTGTGGGTGTGGCCGCCGCACACCTCCATCAGCTTGTACTGGCGGCCCGGCTCGCAGAGCGCCGCGATCTTCGCGGCCAGCGCGTGGGCCTTATCGGCATCACGGAATTCGTCGACGAACCGCATTGTCCGCACGCTCCTATCTGGCTACTCGATCAGTGATTCCTTCAGCGCGTTGATCTCGTCCTCGTAGGCCTGCCCGATGCCCTCGAGGAACTCCATGGCCGCCGCGGCCTCTCGTTCGTCGATCTTGGACAGCGCGAAGCCGACGTGGATCAGCACCCAGTCGCCGGGGACGGGCGGGTCGTCGGTGAGCAGGCCGATGTTGATCAGCCGCCGGACACCACTGACGTCCACCTTGGCCAGGTCGGGCTGGTCCGGGTGAATCTCGATGACCTCACCGGGTATGCCGAGGCACATGTGACACCTCTTCCTGGGTCAGCTCCCACAGCACTTGATAGGTCGTGGTCTGCGCTTCCTGGATCCGGTGCACGGATGAGGACGGCGCGACGAACAGGTAGTCGATGCTGTCCAGCTCGGCCATCTTCCCGCCGTCGTAGCCAGCCAGCCCGATGGTGAGCATGCCGCGCCGGCTCGCCTCGTCGAAGGCGCGCAGCAGGTTGCCGGAGTTGCCGCTGGTGGACAGGCCGACCGCGATGTCGTTCCGGCCGCCGAACGCGGCCAGCTGCCGGGCGAACACCACCTCGACGCCGATGTCGTTGCACAGCGCGGTGACCACCGACGTGTCGTTGGCCAGCCCGAACGCGGGCAGCGGGCGCGCGTCGGCGCCCGGGTTGAGGAACAAGGTGGCGAGCTGCGCGGCGTCGGTGGCGCTGCCGCCGTTGCCGAACGCGAACAGCCGGCCGCCCGCGGCGAACCGGGCCGCGGCCTGCCGCGCGCACTCGGCGATCCGGGCTCCGTCCCGGGCGCAGACCGTGCGGCGCAGCTCCAAGATCTCCTCGGCCTTGGCCACGGTCGACGCGCGGACCTGGGCCAGCACCGCGGTCAGGTCCGAGGTGTCGGCGTACAGGAACGGGTAGAGCGCCTCCATGGCGCCGCCGTCGCGGCCCGGCTCAGTGTTCATTCTCTGGGCTCATTCCCGGCCCCTACCACCGCGATCGCCTCCCGGGCGTGCACCAGGATCGTGTCGCCCACCCCGGCGCTGACCAAGGCCACGCTGACCGTCTCCTGGCCCGCCCCGGTATCGACCACCGCCATCTCGTCCTCGAGCAGCCGCAGCACCGTGACCTGCACGGCCGTGTCGGAACACGTGATGCAGACCTCACCGATGCACTCGGGCAAACCCTCGCTCATGAGATCACCCCCGGGCCGAGTACGCCGGGCTGCTCGAAGAACACGTGGACCAGCTCCCACAGCACGTGGTACGCGGTGACCTGCATCTCCTTGACCACGCGCGGGTCGGCGGAGGCCGCCACCAGCACGTGATCGACGGCCTTGCTGGTCGCGATCGCGCCGCCGTCCCCGCCGGTCAGGGCCACGGTCAGCAGGCCGAGTTCGCGCGCCGCCTCCAGCCCGGCCAACACGCTGGGGCTGTTCCCGTCGCGGTCCAGGCCCAGGGCGATGTCGGCGGGGCTGGCCAGGAACCGGATCTGATGGGCGAAGATCGCGTCCACCCCGGCCTGTTCGGCGATCCCGGTGACAGTGGCCACGTCGGTGGTGAGCGAGATGGCGGGCAGCGCGCGTTTGCCGACGATGACCGGATGGACGAACTCCACCGCGACATGCTGGGCGTCGGTGCTGGCCCCGCCGGTGCCGAACACCACGAGCTTGCCACCGGAATGGAACCTGACCGCCATGGCGTGGCACGCCGCGGCCACCGCGTCGGCCTGGTCGGCCAGGTGGCGCGTTGGTTCGCTGCGCAGCTCGAACAGGCGGCCGACCTCGGCGTCGTGAGCCGGCCCGCCCGGCCCGCTCATAACCCCTGGCCCGTCTGAGTCGCCCTTGTCTCCTGCGATGCCATGACAGCCACCGTAGGACACTTGCGCGGGGCCGTCCAGTAGCCAGTAGGACACTTATGGGTTGAAGCCGGACACTTCTGGGAAATCGAGGTTCAGAGCAGCCGCAGCTGGCGGTCACCGGTCCGCCGGGCGCGCGGCGCCGCGACCGCGCCGAGCAGTTCGGTGCTGACCGCGGCCAGGAACGGCGACCGGCCGGCGGCCTCCTCGGCGCCGTGCCTGGTCCGCCGGCCCGCGCAGGTGAGCACGAGCTGGCCGCGGGCCCGGGTCATCCCGACGAACAGCAGCCGGCGTTCCTCGGCGGTCTCGTCCGGGGTGAGCGGCCCGGATCCGGGCCGCCGCAGCGGCAGCAGGCCGCGTTCGCAGCCGGCCAGGAACACCACGTCGAACTCCAGGCCCTTGGACCCGTGCAGGGTGAGCAGGGTGACCGCCTCGGCCCGCGGATCCAGCGCGTCGGTCTCCGCGCCCAGGGATATCTCGGTCCGGAACCGCTCCGCGTCGTCGCCGCACCGGCGGGCCAGCGGGGCCAGCACCTCGCCCGCGGCCCGGATGTCCACCACGGTCGCGTCCCGCTCGCCGCGGGCGGCGGCCAGCGCCCGGACGGCCGCGGTCAGCTGCCCCAGGACCAAGCCGCCGCGATCCGGGTCGGCCAGTGCCATCTCGCGCATGATGTCGCTCACCGCGGGACGGCGGGCGAGCAGGTCGTGCGAACGCTTCTGGTAGGGCAGCCCGGCCCGGGTCAGCGCCTGGCCGAGCGCGCTGGCCTGCGCGTCGGTCCGGTACAGCACGGCGATGTCGGACAGGCCGAGCTTGCCGTGGCCGTGCCCGTCGGCCCGGCCGCTGTCCAGCGAGTGGAACGACGCACCGCCCAGCAGCTGGTCGATGGCCGCGGCGATCCACGCCGCCTCGGCGTGCTCGTCCGCCGCCTCGTGGAAGGAAACGTCGCCGGGCTCCGGTTTACCGGCCGCCAGGGCCGCGGCCGCGGCCGCCCGGCCCGGCACCAGCGTCGAGGGCGCGATGGCCTGCAGGGCAGCGGTCACGATGGCCGGGCTCGACCGGTAATTCCTGGTCAGCTCCACCGTGGTCGCCCCGGGGAAGTCGGCCGCGAACCGGCCGAAGATGCCGACGTCCGCGCCGCGGAACCCGTAGATGGCCTGGTCCGGGTCGCCGATCGCGGTCAGCCCGGCACCGTCCCCGCTCAGCGCGCGGAGCAGGTCATACTGCACGGGGTCGATGTCCTGGTACTCATCCACGCTGACGAACGGCCACCGCGCCCGCAGCCCGGCCGCGATCCCCGGCTCACCAGCCAGCAGCGCGGCGGACAGCTCGGCCAGCCCGTCGAAGTCCACCAGGCCGCGCGCGATCAGCTCCGCGCGCAGCGCCGGCCGGCCCTGCGGGTCGTCGGCCAGCTTGCGTCCCTCACGCTCGGACCCGGTCAGTTCCGCCGCGACCCGCACCAGCGCGGCCTCATCGGCGACCCCGAACGAGGGCGGCAGCCCCGCCGCCTCGGGGTGCTCGCGCAGGATCCGCAGGCCCAGGCCGTGGAACGTGGTCACGGTGAGCTCGTCGGCGGTGTCCACTCCGGCCGGGCCCGGGCCGGAGCCCAGGCCGGCCAGCCGGTCGCGCATCTCCTGGGCGGCCCGCCGGGTGAACGTGATGGCCAGGAACTGCCGGGCGGGCCGGCCGAGCTCGGTGACCTGGTGGGCGATCCGGTGGGTCAGCGTCCGGGTCTTGCCGGTGCCCGGCCCCGCGATGATCAGCAGCGGCCCGGCGGCGGTGGCCGCGGCGCGCTGGTCAGGGTCCAGGCCATCCAGTACCGAGGCGGTCCCGGTCCCGGGGGACGCTGGGGACGCTGCCGCGCCACCACGGCCAGCTCGGGGGGCGGGGGCGGGGTGGGATAGCCGGGGCCGTTCGGCTGAATTGTTTGGGGGCTGAGCCGGCGCGGGCAGGTCGGTCATCGCGAACAGGGCCGACCCGTCCAGTTCATCCGGACCGAACAGCCGGATGGTGCCGTACTCCCCGTCGTAGCCGGCCTCCCTGGTCACCTCGCCCCGCCGGAGCCGGCCGATGCCCTCGGCGAGGCGCGCGCCGCCGACCCGGCGCAGGTCGTCGAGCGGGACCTCGCGCAGGATGCTCAGCTCCGGTCCCAGCGCGCCGACCAGCCGGCCCACCTCGGCGGCCACCTTCTTGCTCTTCGGCCCGGTGCCGACCATCTCCCCGATGATCTGGGGCAGCTGGACCAGGCAGGTGAAGCCCGCCGCGCCGTCGGGCCGGAAGCCGGCCGGGCGGTCGGCCAGCTCCGCGACCCGGTGCAGCACGCCGACGGTCAGCGGCTTGCCGCACGCGGGACACCGGTCCTCCAGCGCGGTGGTCTGCTCGGGGTCGATGCGGACCCCGCACTTGCGGTGCCCGTCCAGGTGGTACTTGCCTTCCTCGGGGAAGAACTCGAGCGTCCCGTCCAGGCCCCGTCCGGTCCGCAGCGCCTCGGCCATCGCGAAGTAGTCCAGGTCGGTGCCGAACACCGTCGCCTCCCGGCCCAGCATCGGCGGGGAGTGCGCGTCGGAGTTGCTGACCAGCCGGTAGCCGTCCAGTGAGGAGCAGGTCCAGTTCATGGCCGGGTCGGAGGACAGCCCGGTCTCCACGGCGAAGATGTGGTCGGCCAGGTCGGCGTAGCAGTCCCGCACCGCGTCAAAGCCAGACTTGGACCCCAGGACCGCGAACCACGGCGTCCAGACGTGCGCGGGCACCAGGAAGCAGCCGGGCCCGGCCTCCAGGGTGATCTCCAGTAGGTCGCGGGAGTCCAGGCCCAGGATGGGCCGCCCGTCGGAGGCCAGGTTGCCGATCTTGGCCAGCGCCTGCGTGATGCGGTCGGCGGCCTCGAAGCTCGGCGCGTAGAGCAGGTGGTGGACCTTGCGGGTCCGCTCGTCTCGGCGGTAGATGGTGGAGATTTCCACCGACAGGAGGAAGCGCACGGTCCCGGCGCAGCTGGCCGGGGTATCGCGGTGCAGCCGGCGCTCGAGGTCGGGCCGGATCCGGAACAAGCCGGGCTCGGCCGGGACCAGCGTGTCCTTCAGCTCCGCGGACCAGGCCGGGTGGGTGAAGTCGCCGGTGCCGAGCACGGTGAGGCCCTTGCGCAGCGCCCACCAGGACAGGTGCTCGATGTCGCAGTCCTTGCTGCACGCGCGCGAGAACCGGGAATGGATATGCAGATCGGCGTGGAACATGTCGCTCCGAATATTGCCACGCCCCACCGTCAGCCGGTGACCTGAACGCCGGCTGACGCCAGCCGGGCCGCGGCGGTCAGCGTGGTACGTTCCCGACCAAGAGGACCCAGAACAACGGAGCAGCAGATGACCGAACAGCGGGTCAGCGTGACGATCACCGACGGCGTGGCGGATGTCCGGCTGACCCGCCCGGAGAAGCGCAACGCGCTGGACGGGGCGATGTTCGCCGGCCTGGTCGCCGCGGGCGAGCGGCTCAAGGCCGAGCCCCGGGTCCGGGCGGTGGTGCTGTCCGGCGAGGGACCGGACTTCTGCGCCGGGCTGGACTTCGGGTGGTTCCGGGCCATGCGCGGCGGCGAGCGGCTCAGCGCCCTCCTCGACCTGCCCCCGGGCGATGGTCCGGCCCGGGCCGCCGGGCAGCGCGCCGCGTACGTATGGACCGAGGTCCCGGTCCCGGTCATCGCGGCCGTGACCGGGAACGCCCTGGGCGGCGGGCTGCAGATCGCGCTCGGCGCCGACATCCGCATCGTCGCCCCGGACGCCCGGATGTCGGTGCTGGAGATCCGGTGGGGCCTGATACCGGACATGACCGGCAGCCAGCTGCTCCCCGAGCTCGTCGGGCGGGACGTGGCCAAGGAGCTGACCTTCACCGGGCGCATGGTGAGCGGCGAGGAGGCCGCGGCGCTGGGCCTGGCCACCAGGGTCGACCCTGACCCGCGGCAGGCCGCCTTCGAGCTGGCGCGTTCGATCGCTGGGCGCAGCCCGCACGCCATCCGGGCCGCTAAGCGGCTGCTGGACCTGGCCGGG
>Ga0302324_100021879_pt1 | contig 12454 bp, 6 predicted proteins | sample Palsa_T0_1_FD_201949 | JGI IMG/M metagenome (GOLD analysis project Ga0302324, IMG submission 201949) | Peat permafrost microbial communities from Stordalen Mire near Abisko, Sweden - Palsa_T0_1 | ecosystem: Environmental > Terrestrial > Soil > Palsa > Peat permafrost | place: Sweden: Abisko...
GAAGATTATTCGGCTCCCTGCCAGCGCGTCGGCGACTTTCTGGAAGGGCGGGCATCGACCGGTTTGGGCGGCGTCGTTCCGTCCTACAAACCCGGTGTCCGCATGACCGATCTCGCGTCGTGCCTACCGGATTACGCGATCGCCGCGATGCGGGAGGCATTGCCGCGGTTCGACCGCCGCATTCCAGGTTTCGCGATGGCGGACGCGGTTTTGACCGGCGTTGAAACACGTACATCGTCGCCGTTGCGCATCACGCGCGGCCGCGATTTCGCGAGCGTCAACACCAAAGGATTGTACCCGGCGGGAGAAGGGGCGGGTTATGCCGGCGGCATTCTCTCGGCGGGGGTCGACGGGATTAAGGTCGCCGAGGCGGTCGCGCTCTCGCTGTCCGGCTGACTGAGCCGATCCACAAGATTTATGTTCGTGAACGGATCATGCCGCCGATAGAACGCGTGAGCACCGCCCGCCGCCAGCGCATCAAATTCCATGAGGCATTGTTCCGGCGCCGCCGGATGGACCTTATGACTGAAGCCATTGAGAATATGGCGATAGTCATTCCGTTCGAGCCCATAGCCATGCGCCACGACAGCATCGATCGCCGCACGAAGCGTTGCTCGGACCTCGGGTCCGGCGAGATCTTCGGCGGCGACGTTGAGTTGCTCTCGCCATAATCTCGCGAAGCCCGCATGGCCGCACGAAAGGCGCAATGCGCCATGCGCGAGGAAACGCTCGGCTTCGTCAGACAGGTCTGGGGCCGGACAACCATACAACATGAAAAGACTGACGCTCGCGGCTATCTTCTGCCTGACGCACCAGTCGAACGCGAACGAATTGAACACCGCGCAGAGAATGAGTGCCGTTGCGTCGGACCGTTGCCACGGCGTTTTCTCGCACGTGCCCTTATGACCGAGGATGTGACCGGGCGGAATGATCGCCCCGATCATCGTCCGGTCGTCGGTGGACCGCGAAATCTCCCGGAATGCGAGGCGATAATGGGCGGAGGCTCGAAGCCATCCAGGTTTGTCCTGGACCGCGTCGCGGCGGATCGCGTAGCGCGGCTCGGCCTTCCAGCGATCGGTGTATTGGTGAAAGGTCTTTCCCTCATGCAACGGCATGGCTTCGTTGGGGGCCACACGTGCGATGGGCGTGAAACGGTGCGAGTCGTCGGACATGTGCGCCTCACGGCCGAACGTAACGTGCCTTTCGGTCGTCCACGCTTCGATGTCCGGACGGCCGACAAACATGTGCCTCGCCACCGCGAGATCCGCGTTGCCGCGCAACTCGAGCAGCGTCTCGCACTTGCCTCCGGTCGCGACGATAAAATCGCTGTCGTACACCATGATGCGATCCGGGTCGGTCAGTCGTGCGATCGAGTCCAGGTAAAACGCGCATCGCAATGCGGTCGTCGACCCGGTCCGTCGCGCCACGATCAGGGTGAATTTCTGCCGTCCGTGAACATCGAAGAGTTTCTTACGGTTCTCAAATGAAAAGCAGCATTCCATGCTCGTCTCCCTCAGGAACCTGCGCCGGAGATGCATCGTCCCCTCGTTGGCATGAAAGGATGAGGGAACGACAAGCCCAATGGCACCTGCCGGCGCGACGCAGTTCAGCATGCGGTCGGTGAATATCTGGAACAGGTCGATCGATCCCGACGATCCGGACCCTGTGTAAAGCCGATCGCTCAGACGCTTGCGCTCCACGAAAGCGTTCTTGTAGCGCGTGAAGCCGTCTTTGATCGCCGGATCGGCAAGCAATTTCCGTTCGATCGCGTCTCGTTCGCGCCGGGTCGGCGCATCCATGACTTCCGGAGCGAAGGCCGCGAGGAATTCCTTTGTCTGATAGTGGATCACGTCCCATGGCGGGTTACCCAATACCGTGTGGAATCCGCCGGCCCCGTCGGTCGAGTGAAACACCTCAGGGAACGTGAGGTCCAACGGTAACGCCGCCGCTCCGGCTTGCAACAAAGCGGTCTGATGACTGTGCGGCGCGGCCGGCAATGCGCCTGTATCCGCGACCGACCGAGCGAGCGCCATCCAGGCATCATTGGCTTCGCGCACACCGGTTCTGACCGCGCCCGACCATGCACGTGCCAGCACGCGCAACGGTGTCATTAAAAGGTCCAACCGGTCCTTCGCCCGTTGTTTGGCCATGACGTCGGCGATGCTCGTGCCGACGGACGCCTCCAGTTGTCCCACCTCCCGCATAACCTGGCTCATCAAATGTCCGAGCCGATCGCTCACGCCGCGCGCCAACAGAGGGTCAAGTTCGCCGCCACCCACTGGCAAGCGCGAGAGATCATGAAAAAACGGCCCCGCGATCGAATCGCCGACGATCAGCCGGTGATCGAGAAACGTGAGCGGCAGACCCTCGGCGAAAGACTCAAGCCATAACGACAATTTCGCCAATTCGACGGCCAAGGGATCGATGTCGATCCCGTAAAGACAATGGACGGCGACCAGCCTGCGGCACATCGCCAATGCGCGTGAAGCTGATAGCCCAGTGGTTGATTGGTCGCGGGAGCGAGTGGGAAGATAGGCGGACAGAAGGTGGTCCGGGTCAAGAACTCTCTGCCGGGCGTCGTCGGGGTCGGCCGCGTCACAGCGGCAACAGGCTTCGTAAAGACCGTCGGCAAGGAAACGGCACGCCTCGACCAGAAAATGTCCACTCCCCATGGCGGGATCGAGCACCTTTATCCGCAGGATGGCTGCCGGATTGGCTGTCTCGATCAAAGGAGCGACCAGTGGCCCCAGAGTCTCGCGCACCAAAAACCTGACAAATGCATGCGGGGTGTAGTAGGAGCCACCGGTTCGGCGCCCAAGGCCGGTACGCAAAAAGAAGCGACCCGTTGGAAGATGTTCGATGGCGATCGCGTCGGAGCCGTGGACCGCTGCCGCTGGCATGACCGCCTCCAACCGGCCGCGTCGCGTTCGTATCATCGGCGACGTGGCGATATCCGGTTCGAGATCCAGCAAAGACTCGTAGACCCGGCCAAGCTCTTCGACATCGAGCGAGCCGTAATGAACTCTTTCGCGTTCTTTCCCTCGCGGGACAGTCCACAATAAATGGTCCAGCAACAATGCGACGGCTCGCTCGCCCCAATGAAGGCGCTCGAGTGCTTCCGTCGCCGACGGGTCAAATAATCCACCGTCAAGAGGAGCGATCGATAACGAGGAATGCACGAGGCCTTCACGACAAACCCGAAACAGGATTCGCAAACCATCCTCCAGCAAGCGTCCGGTATCATGTCCGAAATCGAGATGGCGGCGGACCAGTGGACCAAGTGCCCGGTTCGGAGAGAAATCGCGACGCCATGTCTCGGATCGGGCGAAGCTGAATCCGGCGCCTGGGCCTGCCGGACTTTCAAGTTTCAGTATGAACAGCAGGCGATAAACGATGGTGAGAGCCTGCCGCCACAAAATCTCCGGAGCCGGTATCGAGCCCGCATCTCCGGTTCGATCGATCACACATTGCAAGAAATCTTCGATCGCCGCCCTCGCCTGCGAGCGTAGCGTTTTCGTGACCGCTGTTTGATGCAATCGGGCGGCATCGAAAATCTCGCTTGCCGCGGCAACACCGCCGGGAGATGCCAGCGCGAAGATAAGCCGGTAAGACTCCGGCACGTCCGAGCGAGACACCCAGCCTGCTCGCCCGACGAGGCAGATGACGATCTGGCTATCGGGTCCGGAGGGATCGCAATAAATCAGCCGGAGCGCCTCGCCATTCGTGACAAGGCCGGCGGACTCGCCGCGTGTTCGAAGCACTCGGCTTGCTCGTCGCAAAGGGCTGACGCGCGACGCGGCTCCCCGTTTTGACAGCGTATCGAGATCGACGTCCGATCCGATCGGCCACACGCGCAGCGACGCACCTACCGGTGTCCGCAGCAGATAGCCGCCGTCTTCCGGGCCTTGCCGGGTTGAAATCGCCTCCTCACGCCGGACTTCGCTGTATCCCAGCGCGGTGGCGAGCGGATTGACGATGTGATGGAGGACCCGAATGGGGCCCCCTGTCGCGGCGAAATCCCGCAGCCCCTGGTTGATCGATCGCCAACCGGCGGCTGGGTCCGTTGGATAAAGACCATGTTGCGACAACAGCGTGGGCAAGCCGTGCGCGGCGAACCCCGGCGTCAACAATGGACCGGCGAAGCCGCATTCAGGCTCCATCCCTGGGCACCAACATCAGCATTCCGATGGGACGAGACACGATCGGACCTGGCGTCGCGCCCGAAGGCTCGAACGCCCGAGACATTTCCAGCACTTCGTTCGCCTGCCGACGTTTCGGAGTCGGCGTTTCCGGATCGGTCGCGAACGAAATCAGCCGGGTCAGAGGGTCCTCCTGACGACGCCAGACCGGCGCGGGGACCGGGTCGCCAAACAGATCGTCTGTCCCGGGAGAAAACGCACCGCAGAGATGATTGGCTCTCGCCCGCAACCAGAGTTGCGACCGCATGATCGCGCCTTGTCTCAATGCTTCATATCGCGAGACAAATGCCGCATGCTTCCGCGACGCGATACACGCAAGCAAAAGTTCAGATTTCGACCGAGCGGGTTCAGCCCAGAATGCAAACGATCGATCCCAAACTCCGTCGCGGGAGATGGTGTGTTCCGCGGCACCAAAAGCCAGCCAAGGACTGATTTCCGCGGGCGGCCGGTCCGGCGATGCCAATATGGCGATGATCTGACGAAATGCCACACTGTGTGAAACCGGGATCTCGACTTCAAAGGTCAGCAGCAAACCAAGACGATCCGCGCTCCCGACGGCGACGGCGGCCGGCAGCCTGCATCCATGCCGTATCGAGCGAAGCACCAGCGGATGTGCGCGGCCCAGATACCCGAGGTCTTGTCCTGTTGAATCGCGGTACGTTTCGAAATTTCGGGTGAAACGCAGTGTGCCTCGAGCGGAATTGAAGCCCGGCAGGCCATCGAGGCCACGAACCCAGTTCGGTGGCAGCCGAATTTCGTTCTGGGTTGTCACCGGCTCGCCCGTTTCGGCCTCGGCGACCAATCCGACGAAATCGGCCAGATCTTCGGTGGTCGCGGACTTGTCCCGCAGCTGTTCCGCCCGCGTGAGTTGTTCCAACTCAGCGTTGATTCCGTGCACGCCGTGCCATCCATGGCACACAGCCATCAAATCGAAGGCATCAAACGCACGATCGATTTCGCGCATCAACTCGGCGACGGTGTCCGGGCTACTGTCCAGCACCACCTGGTCAAGCGTTCGGATTGTTTCGGAGTCCGTTTTGAACAGATCGTACGGATCTTCGGACAAACGGCCGGTCAGGCCGGTTTCGTAGTCATCCGACAGTGCTGTCACGCCAAGTGTATCGGGCATGACGTCGAGCGACGATCGCGCTTTTTCATATTTCGCGATCAGATGCAGCAGCAAATTTTCTTCAAATGTGCCGGGTATATACAAATACCTGATCTCTGACTCCCGTTGCTGCCCGTAGCGATCGATCCGGCCATTTCGCTGCTCGAGCCGATTGGGATTGTATGGCAGATCGAGATGGATCAGGTGAAAACAGTGCTGATGAAGATTGAGACCTTCCGCCAGCGAATCCGTGCTGATCAGGATCATCCCCTCGCATTCAGCGAATCGCTGCGCCGCGACAGCACGCGCGTGATCGTCGTCCTGACCGCCAATGGTGAGTATCTCTCCGTCAACCCCGGACGCTGAGAGCAAAGCTCGCTCGGCGGCGATCTGGCTGTCGGTATATTCGGTATAAATCAGAATATTGGTCCGCGCGTGAGTTTGCCTGATCAACCGTACCTCAAGAAGCATCGCCGAGAGCTTCGGATCATGAGCCACGGCGGCGATGCCAAGCGCAATGAGTTTGGCGGGTTCACTGTTCGGCTCGAGGCGCAACGCCTCCGCCATGCTTTCGATTTCCAATGCTTCCTGGCTGGCTTCATCGGCTGCACCGAGACTGCCAAATCGAGCCGCGCGTCTTCGCCACGCACGCAGAACTCGCGCTCGTTCAAGGCGTGCCGCCTTCGTTTCGCCCCCACCGCCGTCGTGGCGAGTGAGACGTTCCACAACAACGCGCAAGGTCTCAAGACAGGCCGAAATGGTCGAAACCGACCGTTTCAGGAGGCTGACAAACGCCAGCGCATCATCGGCTCCGGGCCGGCGCCGTAACCGGGGCACGACGAACGCGGACAATGCCCGGTGGAATTCGCGGACTGGCTCATGTTCCGGTCCGGCAACGTCAACCTTCACGGGAATGATATGACGGCGGTGGAACAGCGGAGCACCAGTCCGCGGATCGCGAATATGCACCTTCATCCGCCGGATCACATGACGCCGATAGCTCTGGCCGATGAAACCGCCTTCGCCGTCAACCAAAGACGGATCCAGCAGAGCGATCAACGATGCGAAATGCGCGTCGTGGCCGTCATGCGGGGTCGCGGTCAGCAGCAATAATCCGTCGGAACGGCGTGCCAGTACCTCGGCCAGCCGTCTGCGCCAGGTATTCTCTTGAGACACATGAATGCCGAACCCAACGCAGTGATGCGCCTCATCGATGATCGCCAGGTCCCACGCGGACCGTTCCAGTTCCTCCAGCACGTGGTCCTGTTTCGCGAAGTCCAGCGAGGTAATGCATAACGATATGGAATCGAATGGATTGGCGCCGAGTTCGTGCTCTCGGCGGACCTCCCACAGTTCCGCCGCGTTTGTCACGAGAGTGAATTTCAACGCGAACCGCAGTCTTGTCTCTTGCTCCCATTGCCGCGGCAATGGGCCGGATGGCGCGACAATCAGAATTCGATGCGCACGCCGTCGCGCGATGAGTTCCGCCGCTATCAGGCCAGCCTGGATCGTCTTGCCCAATCCAACACCATCCGCCAGCAGCAACCTCGGCCGCGGCATGTCGAGCGCGCGCATCAACGGCACGAGTTGATAGGGTTCAACGCTGACCCGCCCAGGTTTCTGGGCTATGAAGGATAGGGTGGCAGGCAGTTCGTTCAGCCGATGAGCCCGGTGCATCAAATGCCACAGCGCAAGCGGCTCTGGGTGTTCCGGGTCGAATGCCAGGTCGACCAGTTCGACCTGGTCAGGGGGCACATAAATGTCCCAGGTCAGGCCGGCCATGTCGCCATCGACACAACGTAAGCTCAGGCATTCGCGGTCGGCTACCCGATCAACTTCCAGCACATCCCACGTCAGACCGCGCGCACGTACCCGGACGCCGGGTCGCACGTCCATTCAGGCACTGCCCTTCGCGCGCGAAGCCGGCCACGGCTGCATTGCTGGTCCCACGTCTGTCGTGGGTTAGCCAGCTAGACAGGAAAAACTGACAGCCGGTGAAGAAGGCCATAAAGCATTCGTTAGGATGATACCGATCGTTCAAATGTTAACGTCATGGCCGGCCACCGAGCCGGCCATCAATCGCCGCACAGTGCCGCGAGAGATCACCGGGTCAAGCCCGTTGATGACGCGTTGGGGCCAGTGCCAATCGGTCAATTCATTCGGCCGCTGGTATTAGTTCGCGACCGAAGTCACCGAGCTGAAGGGAACGGACAACGCACCAAGCTGGAGATTGACCGTGTCGTTCTGGGTAGTGACGCCGGTCGCGGTTCCCACCACGGTGAACGGCACCGCCGTTGGCGACGTACCCACCGGGCCGCCCGTGACCGTTACTGTGTAGGCGCCATCCGGCAGCATCTGACCGTTGCTATTCGTTCCGTTCCAATTCCACGTATTCGCTCCCTGAGCCGCGTTCACATTGGCCTGCTGCAATATGTTGCCATTCGCATCCTGCACGGTAATGGAAACCGGCTCCGCCGAGGGTGCGGTGAAGTCCAACGTGCCGGTGCCATTCTGTAAGGGGATCTGAGTCGATTGCACCGTCACTTGCTTGCCGAGGATGGCGGACGACTGAGTTACGTCGGCCGCCTGGGTTAACTGAATGAGCTGGCCGAGACTCGTATTCGTGTTGATTTGCTGTTCCACGCTGGAGAATTCCACCAATTCGCTGGTGAACGAATTGGCATCCATCGGGCTGGTCGGGTCCTGATTTTGCAGCTGGGTCAACAGGAGGTTTAAAAAATCGCCGAAGTTCGAGGACAGCGAGGACAGCGGATCGGTGCTTTGTGCCGGTGCTGCCGAAGCGCTCGCCGGCGTGGCGGAAACCGTGGTCATCCCAGATATCCTTCGTTATGCTTGTATGTCGAGGCCGGCACGAAACCAGCGCGAGCGTGCCCGCGACTGATCGGGATCCTGATAGGTACCCGGGTCGCGGCGCGAATCTTCGCTTTGCACCTTTTGAAAAGGCCCGGAAGGAACCACAGCAAAGGCGCCGGCAAAACCGCCCAGTACGGCGGACGATACAAGCGGCCCGGTTGGACCACTCATCGCCGCGGTAAACTGTATGGGTACGTGACCTGTCATTGCGAACCACCTTGTCAATGTGAACGCAAGCCATATGCCAGGCGCGAAATGCCATCTCGAGCGCATAAAGCCGGCTCGGACCAGGCCGAATATGCCAGGCGTGAATTGCCGGTCGGAACGAAATGTCGCGACAGTCCCGATCAGTCAGCGTCGCTTACGAGCTAATCGCGCGCCGGCCGCCACCACATCAGGATGGCACTCGCCAACGCCAGGACGGCGACTGTGCGATAGGTCTCCCCAAAACCCCCCAGGAACGTAACCGACGCTCCGAACGACGGTGGTATCAGCAATCCACCTGAAAACATCAGCGCCGTACCCAGGCCGGTTGCCTCCGTTCGCCGAGTGCCGCCCAGAGACGCGTATTCGGCGTAGGCAACACCGGTGTACCCGCCGGCCGTGCAGCCCGCGAGCAACACGACCGCCGAGATCTCGCCTGTTGACCAATCGGAACCGAATTGTCCGGCGAGAGCCGCCGCGACGGCCATTCCAACTCCAAGAACGCCAAGCGTCCTTATGGGTGTCAGGTAACGGTCCGCGATCCATCCCCATACAGGGCGGCTGACGGACCCGGCGATCTGGTAGATCGCCAGCATCTGGCCCGCGCGGATCAGATCAAATCCAACCAATGTCGTGAGGTGGACGGTCATGAAAGCCACGAAACTTAGCTGCAGCCCGGAATAGATGAAGCAAGATAAGGACAGCCGAAGCAGCCGCCTGTCGCGCAGCAGCAGGAATGGCTGAAGCAGAGTCCGGCCCCAGGGACGCACGCTCGGGTCATGATCGGCATCCCATTTGCGCCGCGGCACCTCCATGCTCGCGATCAGCAAAAAGACGGGAACCAGCTCGGCCAGCAAGGATCCGCGCCACCCAAGAATTGGCACCAGAGGCGGCAGCAACAGCGCGGCGAACACTCCCCCGAGAGGAACGCCGATCTGGCGCAGCGACATGACCAGATTGAACATCGCGCGGGGTGTGTGAGGAACCAGCAAATGCGTGCTGGCGGGTGCGGCGGCGCCATAGCCGGAACCAAGCACGATCGCCGCGCATGCGAGACCGGAAATTCCAAAGCTCGATGCCGCGATCGCCAGCATTCCGGCCGCCGCCAGCAACACCGCCTGGGTTGCCCGAACACCGCCATGACGCCTGATCAGACCTGGCGACAACAGTGCCGAAACAATCCCCGTTCCGTAGGCGGTTGCCACGAAGCCGCCCACCAGCGCCCCATTGACCTTGAGGTCCCGTGCGACCTCCGGCGCCAACGTGGGCATCGAGTAAAGCGCCATGGTCGCCAGGGTCTGCACCGCCAAGGTCGCCAACAGCGGCCAAATCGGCATGCCAGGCTTCCTGGCGGGGCCGGGTCGCGAAACTTCGGCGGGCACCAAGCCTACTTCGCCGCCACGTTTTCCAATGCCGGAGCGAAGCCGCCGGATTGGCGGTACCACAACCGCGCGTACACGCCGTTCCTCGCGAGAAGCGCGGCATGGGAGCCGGTTTCGACAATGCGTCCGCCATCCAGCACGACCAGGCGATCCATCCGCGCGATCGTCGAAAGCCGATGCGCGATCGCGATGACGGTACGCCCCTCCATCAATCCGTCGAGCTGGCTCTGGATCGCCGCTTCCACCTCTGAGTCGAGTGCCGAGGTGGCCTCGTCCAGCACCAGGATGGGTGCGTTCTTCAAAATGACCCGAGCCAGAGCGACACGTTGGCGCTGACCGCCCGAAAGCTTGACGCCGCGCTCGCCAACATGCGCGTCATAGCCACACCGTTCATGCCAATCCTCCAGGCCGACGATGAATTCATGGGCTTCGGCTTTGCGGGCCGCGGCCTCGATCATCGCGTCGGTCGCCTCGGGACGGCCATAGCTGATGTTATCGCGGATGGAACGATGCAGCAGAGACGTGTCCTGCGTCACCATCGCGATCTGCGTGCGCAGGCTCTCCTGAGTGACGTGAGCGATGTCCTGCCCGTCGATCAGGATCCGCCCCCTGCCCGGATCGTAAAAATGCAGCAGCAGATTGACCAGGGTCGATTTGCCCGCGCCGGATGGGCCAACCAATCCCACCCGCTCGCCCGGCGCGATCGTCAACTCAATTCCACGCAGCACCCCTCCTGGGCGGGGCAGCCTGCCATAGTCGAAATACACGTTTTCAAACCGGATTTCGCCGCCACGCACGATCAATTCGCGCGCGCCCGGCGGGTCGGGCATTTGCCGAGGCACGTCGATCGATCGCATGCCGTCCTGCACCGTCCCGATATTCTCGAAGATCGACGTGATGCTGCGAGCGACCCAGCCCGCGATGTTGGTCAATTGCCAGGCCATCGGGATCGCGGTGGCCACGCCGGCGACTGCGATATGGCCCAGAGACCATTGCCAGAGCGCGACGGTCGCCGTGCTCAGGACGAGAGTGGAGTTCATCAGGAACAGCGTGATCGTATAGCCCGAGGTCATGCGCGACTGATCCCGGGCCGCGGTCGTGTACTCATTGACGGAATCTTTGACGAACGCATCCTCGTCGCGGGCCCGGGCGAACAACTTCACGGTCAGTATGTTCGTGTAGCTGTCGACGACCCGGCCGATTAATGTCGAGCGCGTCTCCGACATCCGACGAGACCGATCGCGCAGCCGAGGTACGAAGTAGCGCAGCATGACGATGTAGCAAAGAAACCATGCCAGCATCGGCAGCATGAGGTGCCAGTTCAGCGAACCCAGCAGGATCAGCGCACTGCCGCCATAAACGATGATGTACCAGGCGGCGTCGAACGCCATCACGAGGCTTTCGCGCAACGCTGGCCCGGTTTGCATCACGCGATTGGCGATGCGGCCCGCGAAGTCGTTCTGAAAAAACGTCCAACTCTGCCTGACCACGTGCCAGTGGTTTTGCCATCGAATCAGACTGGTGAAGTTTGGATTGACGATCTGATTGACCAGCAAAGCATGGCCGAAATGCGCGACTGGACGCGCCACACCCATGATGATCGCCATGTAAAGCAGAACGGGCCAGGCCTGCGCGAACAGCGTGTCCGGCGTGTATTTCGACACCAGCCCGACGAGCCGGCCAATGAAGGTGGGAATCAGCGTATCGAGGAACGCCAGCAAGCCGCCGGCGATGAAAAGCAACACCGCGACCCAGCGCACCTGGTGGATGAAATGCCAGTAAAACCGCAGCAATCCCGCCACCGGTGGCGACTCTGGTTCCGGGCCGGTCGGATCGATCAATGCTTCTATGCGGCGGAACATGCACCCTGGGTGAACCCAGCCCGAGGGTTCGTCAATCCGCTGCGAGTCTGGCCTGATCCTCGAGCGGCAATTGCCGCTGATCCACCATCGCCGTGGCGCGCGCGAGGTCCACGGACAGCAGGCGCGACACGCCTCTCTCCTGCATCGTCACGCCGTAAAGCCGGTTCATGCGCGCCATCGTCATGGGATGATGGGTCACGACCAGAAACCTCGTCTTTGTCTCCCGCTCGATATCTTCCAGCAGTAGGCAGAATCTTTCGACATTGGCGTCGTCGAGCGGGGCATCCACCTCGTCCAGCACGCAAATCGGCGCCGGGTTGCAGCGGAATACCGCGAAGATCAGCGACAGCGCGGTCAGAGCCTGCTCGCCGCCCGACAGCAGCGACAGCGCCGCCAACTTCTTCCCGGGCGGCTGTGCGTAGATCTCCAACCCAGCCTGCAGCGGGTCGTCGGAACCAACCAACGCGAGATGAGCTCGGCCACCGCCGAACATTCGCGTGAACAGTTGTTGGAAATGCCGATCGACCGCCTGGAATACCTGAGTAAGACGTTCACGCCCCTCGCGGTTCAGACTGCCGATCGAGCCGCGCAGGCGGGCAATGGCCGTCGCGAGGTCGTCGCGTTCCCGGTCGATCGTCCCGATCTGCTGCTCGATCGCCTCGGCCTCGGTTTCGGCGCGAAGGTTGACCGGCCCCATCTCGTCACGTTCCTTCACGAGACGATCGAAGCGGCCGCGCGCCTTGGTTTCGACCTCAACCGTGAGTTCGGCGGGCGGATCGGGCAATGCGGCATCAACGCCAAGGCGTTCCTCGATGCGTTCGGCCA
>Ga0302324_100021880_pt1 | contig 12454 bp, 10 predicted proteins | sample Palsa_T0_1_FD_201949 | JGI IMG/M metagenome (GOLD analysis project Ga0302324, IMG submission 201949) | Peat permafrost microbial communities from Stordalen Mire near Abisko, Sweden - Palsa_T0_1 | ecosystem: Environmental > Terrestrial > Soil > Palsa > Peat permafrost | place: Sweden: Abisko...
CTAATGAACAAAAAATAAACCCAATAGAATCAATATCGATTTCCAGCGTTCATTTCACTCTTAACTTGCCGCAGGCAAGTCGGCTCCTCGGGATGACAAAGGGTGGGGTTGCGCTCCCGTGCAGCGTTGTTGCTGATGGGTGTGTAGATCGGCGGATGCTTCCTGTTGCTGTTGGTTTGGCAACCTGCTTTCGTTCGCTCCCAGTCCTCTCGAATCTTTTCAACAACTACCTAGCCAAACCGGTCTCGTTTTCCAATAGTTTGGACAGATATGGTTTACCTTAGCCCCAGCCGATGGACGCTACTTCATGGCCGAATAATCCGTTGGGCGCATGAATGTTGAGTCCACTCCTTCGATCAGCTGCTCGGCCTTTTCCGATTGCACATACTCCTGGAAGGCTGGATCCGCGTGAAACGCATCCCAGTGGGTTCTGGCCTCTTCCTGGCTGGCATGGACCACGAGATACACGAACGTACTGGCGAACGCCGAGTCTGTCTGGGTTAACTTTGCATCCTCCGGTACCCAATACCCGACTACATAAAGACCGTGTTTGGCTTGTAACTTCAAAGCGCTGCGAAAGCGCTCTTCCAAGGCCGGCACTTTGCCCGGCGCAGCATGACAGGTTTCCAGTTGGACAACGCGGTGGCTATGTGCCTTCACTTCTCGTAAATGCATAAAATGAGCGGTCAATAGTGACCCAGCGGCGAAGTAGACCAGGGCGGTCCCGAAAACAATCCATCGTGATGTCAGGGAAGATTCATGGTTCATTCTCATGGGGCCGTTCTCCTCTATGGGTGCCCGATAGGGGCTTGCTCATCGTAAGTGGCAATTCGCATGCCAAGCCGGTCCGGACCAAAACTGAAGAATTGCAGTGTTTTTGCATGGAAGCGCAGGATCTGGCCGGAGACCGAGTGTCCGGAAACATGGATGAGCGCCCGGAATTGGACAGCGGCCGGGCGCCAGAAATACTTGACGAAAAGGCGACCTTCAAGGCATAAATTTGCGTTTTTCCGCGATACAACTTGTCCACTCAAGTCACTATGATCTGCGCAGGGATACTCTCGTCCGCGGGGAAAGATTGCGAAATGACCCAGCTTCGGCCTTTCGACGTATTTGAGATTCAAACCGCGATTGATGATTACGAACGGAAACACCCGCAGAGCGCCACGCCTTCGGCGGAAGTGGCTCTGGCTTGGCGTTTGGGCTGGAGGGGCCGGGCGCGGGCAGTGCCAGGTGCGTTCGGCCAGCAGACCAAGCGAACGCGACCGCGAAGAGTGAAACCTCGGCCAACTCGCCTTGAAGGCGAGGTAGGGCTTCTCCGCTGGGCATACGAAGGCTTTCTCGTGTGGTGGCTGGTGCATTAGGACTTCGGCAGGATCGTTTCGCCGCCGGCCCTCGAACCGCCGCGGTCGGTTTAGTTCTCCGAAGGCGGTTCGATGTAATTCATCAAAGGGCATAGCTCATCCTATGTGGTCGCGGCGAGCCTCATTTCAGCAGGAGCGATTCAGAGCCTTCTTCCTATGATCTTATGAATGGAGCAAGCCACCATGCTTAACCCTGGTGGTTTGCTAACTGGTGTTCGTTTCTCCAATTGGTGACTCACATGTCTTCACGCAAACTCATTATGAAAACCATCGTACAGATCTCGTTAGACTTCACCTCCATCGCCAAAGCTCTCGAAACCGCACGGCTCGCCGTCCGTTCAGGAGTCGACTGGTTGGAGGCGGGCACTCCCCTCATCGTTTCCGAAGGAATGAACAGTATTCGTGTTCTGCGCGCCGAGTTTCCCGGCGTTCCCATCGTGGCTGACCTGAAAGCCATGGACGGCGGTTGGCGTGAGGCCCAGATGGCAGCAAGTGCGGGAGCAACCCATGTCGTGGTCATGGCGCGTGCTCATCCGGAGACGATCAAAGCGATGGTGCACGCCGCAAAGGATTTTGGGGTGAAGGTCATGGGTGACAATCTCGCTGCCGAGGACAGGATCGCGGCCGCAAAAAGGCTGGAGGATCTTGGCTGCGATTTCGTCGTTCACCATATCGGGTACGATGAACGCCGCGGCCTCGCGGCGATGGGAAAGCCGTATCCCAGTCCGCTCGATCAATTGCGAGAGGTGGTTGCGGCGGTGGAGGTGCCAGTCCAGGCGGTTGGCGGTCTTTCGGTTGAACAGGCGATCCGAACTCCCGAATTGGGAGCGCGTCTGGTTGTTCTGGGCGCTCCCCTCATTGAGGGCGACTCATCTAAGAATGCTTCAAGTAGTCTCGAAGACCAGCTCCGTATGGTTTGCGAAAGAGTTCATGCCTATCAACCCTAAGTGCGTCTTGGATTGCGTCGTTCTTCCTGCTGGAAGTTGAGGGATGTCCCCGGTCACCCCTACCCGGTCGCTCCTATGCCGGAGCACTCATTGGCCGATAGCCGCGTGGTACTGTGAAACTGTATTCCCCGTCAGGACACAATCAATAACGGACACCAGGCATGGAGAAGCGGCAGAGCATCGCGGAGCAGCTTTTTGGAGACGCTCTCGATTTGCCCCGAGCCCAGCGGGCCGCCTTTCTGGATGTCGCATGCCACGGAACTCCGGAAGTGCGGCGCGCGGTAGAAAGCCTGCTTGCGGAGAACGAGCGGCTGAGCGGATTTCTCTCCGAATCCCCTTATAAGCCATTGCCAGATACGGCGGCTGCGGGAGAGCACCACCTGCTGAAGCCGGGGACGCGGCTGGGACGGTATCTGATCCTGGAACCGTTGGGTGCGGGCGGCATGGGGGTGGTGTACCGGGCTCGTGATGAGAAACTGGAGCGCTTGGTCGCCATCAAGATGCTGGCTCCAGGTGTGCTCAGCGGAGAAGCAGCCCGGAAGCACTTTCGCCAGGAGGCCCTCGCCCTGGCCAGGCTCAACCATCCGCGGATTGCCGCTGTGTACGACGTGGGCGAGCATGACGGTGCGGACTACATCGTGATGGAGCTGGTGGAGGGCGAGTCTCTTGCGGCCAGGCTGCGCGCGGGTGCGCTGCCGCTGAAGCAGGCAACCGCGATCGCGCTGCAGGTAGCGGAAGCGCTGGAAGACGCCCACGAGCACGGCGTGATCCATCGCGATTTGAAGCCCGCGAACGTAATGATCACGCCCAAAGGTAACGCCAAGGTTCTGGACTTTGGCGTTGCCAAGATGCTGGCCCTGGATGCAAGTGCCACCGTTTCGCTGGCCCAGACCGGAACCCTCGTGGGAACTCCGTTGTATATGTCACCGGAACAGGCATTGGGCCAGAAGGTGGATGCGCGAACGGACTTGTGGAGTCTGGGGGTGCTGTATTACGAATCGCTGACAGGGCGGCCACCGTTTCATGGGAATAGCAGTATCGGGATTCTCCATGCCATCACCGAACAGCCGCCGTCCCCGCTTCGAGAAGTGCAGCCCCCTGTCCCCCCGCTTGCCGAACACATTGTGACCCGGGCGCTAGAGAAAGACTGCGAGCTGCGCTATCAACGTGCCGCCGATCTGCGAACCGACCTGCAAAGATTGATGCGAGACAGTGGCCGAAGCGATCGGGATGCGTCGTCTCCTGCGTCGTCTCCTGGACAGGAGCAACAAGGGAGCGGAGTGCCGCAGCCGGTAACCCCTCCCCTGGCACCAGGACGGAAGGGCTGGATAGCCTACGGTGCAGCGGCTGCAGCTCTTCTGCTGGCAACCGTGGCGGGAGTCTTTCTTTATCGCCGGGCCTCTCCAGATCATCTCCCTGACAGCAAGGATTGGGAGCAGCTGACCTTCTTTACCGACTCGGTCGTGTATCCCACTCTATCCTCCGACGGACGCATGCTCGCGTTCATTCGTGGGGACGATTCCTTCATGGGGCCGGGAAATATTTATGTCAAGTTGCTGCCTGGCGGCGAACCGGTCCCGCTCACACACGATTCGCGATTGAAGCTGGCCCCGGCGTTCTCTCCGGATAACTCCCGCATTGGCTATAGCGTCGCCGCCCCTTGGGAAACCTGGGAAGTCCCGGTCCTCGGTGGCGAGCCTCATTTGCTCCTGCCCAATTCTTCCTCCCTGACCTGGATCGAAGGAGGCAGTCGCCTGCTGTTTTCTGAGCTCAAGGTAGGGCTGCATATGGTCGTCGTCACGACCGATGAAGGCCGGGGAAATAGCCGGGACGTTTACGAACCTCAGGGTGACCGGAGTATGGCGCATCATTCTTACCTTTCGCCGGATGGCCGATCGGTGCTCATTGTTCAGATGGGCAGTCAAGGCGCGATTCTGCCTTGCCGGGTGGTTCCATTCCAGGGCGCGAGCGAGGTGAGAATGGTTGGCCCTGCTAACGCCGAATGCCGCGCGGGCGCCTGGTCGCCTGACGGCAAGTGGATCTACCTCAGTGCCAGGACGGATGCTTTTCATATCTGGCGGCAGCGTTTTCCTGAGGGACAACCGGAGCAACTGACCTTCGGCCCCACCTCACAGGAAGGAATCGCCATGGCGCCGGACGGCAAGTCGCTGATCACCGCCGTCGGCTCCCAGGACAGCACCGTATGGATGCACGACAAAAACGGGGACCACCAGATTTCCTCCGAAGGATTTGCTTCCTTACCGAAGTTCTCTACGGATGAACGCAGCCTCTATTTCCTGATGGCCAGTGGTCAAACCCGTGACCGGGAGTTATGGCGCCAGGACTTAGCGAGTGGAAAGATGGAACAGGTCCTGCATGGCTACCCAATGGAAAGCTATTCAGTGTCGAACGATGGCAAAAAAGTAGCCTTCGTCATGACAGACCCATCCGGCCGTTCGGGCCTGTGGGTAGCCCCAACCAACCGCCGGTCGTCTCCGGTGCATCTCTCCTCTGCGGCGGTCGAAGATTCGCCATTTTTCCTCCCGGAGGGTGACCTGGTTTTCCGCGCGATCGAGGGGGGTTCGAATTTTCTCTATCGCATGAAAACCGATGGCACCGAACGCCACAAGGTCACCCCCGATCGCATTCTGGATTTCACCGGAGTGTCACCGGACGGTCGTTGGGTCGTTGCCTCTTCCCCAAGGTCCGACGAAGATCATCCCGCTTCGTTAAGAGCGATCGCACTGGATGGAAGTGCGGCGGTGGTGTTGTGCAACACCTTATGCACGTTCAGGTGGGACAACACGGGAAGATCCGTTTATTTTTCTATGCCCAATCGGTATTCGGGTAGTTATTTACTTCCAGTGATAAACGACCTGGGGCTGCCCAAAATCCCAGCGGCCGGCTTCGCGGGTATTGACGATATTTCCAATGCAAAAAACGGTACGGCGATCCCGTGGTGGGTCGAATCAGCCATAGGCTCATCCGTATACGCCTACACTCGCGTAAATACCCGACGCAACTTATACCGGGTCCGATTGCCGTAAGTAACGCGCCATTCATGTGACAGATTTGTACTCACCCGAGACATCCATGACAGGTCCCCGAAACTTCCCCACAATCGGTCTCCGCACGGTCGAGAGGTCTGATGGCGTATCCAACCGCCACTATCGACAAGAGTAAAGCGAGCGGAATTGCTCCAAGGTGAGCAATATTGAACATGCCGGGGGTGCCGGCCTGGGATAGGCTGAGGATCATGTATTGGGCGCGAAGGCGGGCCAGGTCTCTGGCCCATCCGCGTGACTGTCGGGCCGCGCAGCAGAAGATCGTTGAGAGAGAAACCCGAGGTAGCGATGACTTTTGACCTGGAAGAGGATTTTGAGAACGAGCGTCGGACACTCCTGGCATTGATTGATGCAAGGAGAGGCCTGAGCGACGGGTCTGAGAGTGCGATCAACACTGATTTACAAATTGCCGCCACGCGAGAGCTCATCAGAGCATACGAGACGCTAACGGGATCCCGGTCGAGGAGAGCCTCATTACGAGGTACACAAAGACGGCCGAGAGTCGAACCGCTGGAATGGAGTAAGTCCAGGCGGAAATTGGGAAGCCCCCTGCGCCGGTGCTGAGAAGCGTTGCCATTAGTTCTTTCTAACGCGCGATTACGCCACCGTGGCTGTGGTCATTGGCGCGAAGGATTGCGCGATCTACTGGGTTCGCTTCGACAAGCTGTTGCAGAACCTCAGACAAAGGCAAGTTTGCGGGCAAATGTTCAGATTAAGGCGCCAGCATCCCGAAACTCGGCACATTGCAGCAGGGGTCTACTTTAACCTCTCAGACATCGAAGAGCCAAGAATCATCACTTCCTGAACGATGCGCACCGTGGCGATCAGCATCAGGTAGCCAAACGACATATTCACCAGGCCATGCCACAGTAGTTGCATACTCTCCCACCGTTCAGTCGATGTACATATCTTAAGTTGTATGGACTTGCTGGTCGAGCACAGTTTCACCCTCTGGACGGTACGAAGAAGGGTTACCCGGAGTTACCATCACATGGATTTCAAAACCAGCTGATTCGTTGGTCTCGCGGACAACTGGGTTTGCTTCAGGGCAGTTCCGTCTGTTCTGGTTTACCCTACAGTGAATGTTACCGTGATAGTTCGGAACGGGGCGCTGGGGGTCCGACTGTCAGAGCCTTGGACCTGCGAGCCAGCCAAAGCAGCATCACGCCGAGCAGGCCGGTGGCAACGATACCGGTGATGGCATCGATGGCCAGGCTGCCATCAATTCCCCCGCGGCCAAAGCCGAAGGCGTCCACGTAGAGCATGTACGAGATGGGCACGCCATAGGCTGAGGTGATGAAGCAGAAGGTCGTGGAGGCCAAAGGGTTGTCGCGGCCGATGGTCTCGAAGGTGACCGCGATGCTGGTGGTAATGGCCAGGGATTGGAAGAGGTTCTCGGTGATTAAAATGATGGCGTACGACATCGGAGTGTGCGGCAGCAGGATAAGTCCAAGTGTGCACAAAGCGCCGACCATCCCCACGGTAAGGTACAGGGGCCGCAGCGGCATGAGGCGGCTGAGTGCCGGAAAGATCAGACAGCCAACGATCCCGCCTGCGGCCACACCTACGCCTCCGACCAGGCCGACAAATCCAGGCGAAGCATGAAAGTCGCTGCCGCGCCCGCCGAGGAAATTCGTGAGCGAGAACGTGGCCGAAGGAGCGGCGAAAAGGATGATGGCGACGAACACTTCGTGCCGCTTGACCAATGCGACCAGGTCGCCGAAGAACTGCGGGAAGGACTCGCTGGCGAGGCGGCGGTCAGGGCCGGGAGCGCGCATGAACGGAAAAACGATCGTCGGCAGCAGGATGGATGCCCCAAGCACCAGGGCGGCAGCAAGCGGCGAAAGGTGACGCACGAGCTGGTTGCAACCGATGGCCATGATGCCAAAACCACCGACGTTGCCGATCGTCATCCAGACGCTAACGAACTTCTCCTCCTCGCCAGACGTGATGGACGAGAGCCAGCCTCCGATGGCGCTTTGATTGAGATAGGCGGCGAAGAAACCGACAGTGAGCACGGCTTTCAGGAGCGCGATGTGATCGAGGTTCAGAAAGGCCACAACCAGTGTGAGCGAGGCGACGGCTGCCAGCGCGACCGCATACCAGCGGCGGCTGAATCGGACATCGAGGACGGGGCTGAAGAGAAACGCCCAGAAGCCGGGCGAAAACGCGATGGCGGTCAGGCCGGCGATCGCCGCCTCGGGGACGCGGCGGTTGCCCAGCAGCTGCGGGACCGCGAACGCGACTACTCCGCCGTAGAGACCGTACGTCAGGTTGGTGAGACCCATGAGCCAGACGGGAACCCGATGGCGGCTAGGCATGCTGCAGGGCTCCGGTGCAATAGGTTAAATCAGGCTACCATGGGTCTCGCGGCCGGGGGCGCGTTCAGGGTAACGCCCATAAGCGCTAACTTGTTTGACAGACAATAGAAAATCCGAGAAGACGCTGGTTTTTTGCATCTCCAACTCACTACAAAAACGTCATCCTTGAGCGGAGCGCCCCACAGATTTATCGCGTGACACAGCGCTTGGTGGCGCGGAGTCTCGGGAAAAACAACGCAAAGGCTGGCGACGCGAAAAGAAGCTCAACCTCGTTGCCACGATCAATCCCGAGTTCAAAGACCTTGCACAGACCCGGGGATGGAAGATGATTACAGTGCATGAAAAGATGTATCCGTGACCATCAAGTGGGTACCGCAGCAAGATCCCGTTCTCGGGCTTCGGTGGTCGAAAAGCCCCGAACAGCATGGGCGAGATAAGCACCCTCGGGGTCCTTCGACTCCGCGCCACCAAGCGCTGTGTCACGCGATAAATCTGTGAGGCGCTCCGCTCAGGATGACGTTTTTGTGGGGGTTTTAAAGAAAAACATCCCAAACAAGTTAGCGCCATGGGGGTAACCCCTCACTAAGTCCCAGTGTAAACTCGCTCTCAACTCCTGCCGACGATCCGTTTTCTCGGGGGGGGGAGCAAGGTGAATGGACACAGCACCACCCAATCCGCCCTACTTACCCCTGCGAAGCGTGCTGGCGGTAGGCGTCGGCAACGCGCTCGAATTCTTCGACTTCCTTACCTTCTCGTTTTTCGCGATCCCCATCGGTCACTGCTTCTTCCCCCAATCCTTAACCTCGCACGGACTCCTCTACTCGCTGGCGACGTTTGGCGTCGGGTTTCTCACTCGGCCTCTTGGAGCCGTTGTCATCGGTATCTATGGCGACCGGACCGGCCGAAGACCGGCGATGGTCCTATCCTTCACGTTGATGGGCGCAGCCATCCTGGGGCTTGTTCTGACCCCGTCCTACGCCCAGATCGGGATCGCGGCCCCGATCCTGCTGGTGATTTTTCGGCTGGTACAGGGATTCGCGTTGGGCGGCGAAGTCGGTCCGTCCACTGCATTTCTGGTCGAAGCCGCGCCGCCCCACCGGCGGGGCCTCTATGTCTCCATCCAGTACATGACCCAGGACGTGGCGGTGGTGGCGGCAGGCTTGGCCGGCTTTCTGCTGAGCACCTGGCTCTCGCCCGCCGCGCTCGATGCGTGGGGCTGGCGGATTGCCTTCCTGATCGGGCTGGTGGTGGTCCCGGTTGGCCTGTATATGCGGCACCATCTGCCGGAGACGATCCACGACTTCGATCGGCGGGTGACGACGGCAGAACAGCGGCGCGTACCGGTGCGGCTGATTGTGCTCGCCCTGGTGTTGATGATGGCGACCTCGATCTATTTATATGGGGTTGACTACATCACGACGTACGCCCAGGACAGCCTGCACATGTCACCCACGCTGGCCTTCGGCGCAACCGTGGTGATCGGGATCGCCGCCGTGCTGGCCGACCCGCTGAGTGGTCTGTTATCGGACCGCATCGGACGGAAGCCGGTCATGATCGGCGCGGTCGTGATCCTGGTGCTGCTGCTGGTCCCAGCCTATATGGCGATGACCGCGCTGCGCAGCGTAGGCGTGGTATACGGCGCGATTGCGATCCTCGGGATTTTGCAGGCTTTTCTCACCGCTCCGGCCCTGGTGGCGGTGACCGAGTCATTGCCCAAGGCCGTTCGCTCGGGTAGCCTCGCCATCATCTATGCCGTGGCCATTTCGCTCTGCGGGGGTACGACCCAGTTCGCAATCAAAGCACTGACTGACCTCACCGGAAGCGCACTCACGCCGGCCTGGTATATGACGGGCGCTGTTCTGGCCGGAGGCCTCGCCATGGCGCTGATGCAGGAAACGGCGCCGGTACGGCGAGGCTTGCTTGAAGTCACTGAGGACGATCGTGTTGGAGAGACGGCGACATGATATCTCTTTTGCATAGGAAGGGCGCCTGTGACTTAGGCGAGTGATTAGGGCAGACCTACGGTAATAGGAAGAGACAGGGGATAGGTATCCTGTCGCCCTATCTCGACTTGTCGACCTATCTCGACTATCTCCGTCGACATATCTCCGTCGAGATCCGTCGACAACCCGCGCGGTTTGCTCTACGCTGCGCGACTTATCGTTGCTTATCGAGACGCTCTTGGTTTCGCAGTCATGCTGGCTCCACGCTCCAACAGCAATTGCACGACCACGCTCCGGCGACAATTGATGGCTCGCTGCAGTGGCGTATCGCCCTTGCTATCTTTCGTTTCCATTGCTGCGCCACAATCGAGCAACGCGCTGACAATCCTTACGTAGCCCCGCCTTGCCGCCACGTGCAACGGAGTCGCGCGGGTGACGCCGCCACACGCATTAACTTCCGCACCGGCTCGCACCAACTCCCGGGTTCCCACTCCGGCCTCATGACGAGGCCGGTGTGGATGACTGCCCGGACTCACGCCGGCAATTGCGGAACGGCGGCCAGAACGATCGGCAGGTTCACCAATACCGGCTACTTATGCCTGGAGAGACATTTGGTGCTTCCACGGCTAGTGGGTCCAGTGATTGTGATTCAGTTGATAGTCGTGGAGCCGGTTCAGATCGTCTTCCAACACTGCTCGATCACGAGGTGCCAGCCGCTGATCATTGGCTGACTTTTTGATGGAGTCACTCACATCGTTTAAGAGACCATTGTCGAAACGACCCTGATCGAGGTCGGCCTGCATCTTCGTCAGCTCTTCCTTCGTCCGCGCAAGGCGTTCATTTTCCTTTTCGCTCGCTCCTCGAGCGCTCCAGATATGGTCAAGATCAGACCTTACCTGGGCGAACACCTGCGCCCGCCACTGCTGGCCCTGGTAGCGCGTATCGCGATCGTGGTACCAGTCCTGCGCGGAAGCGCTCGATATCACAAGTGCGGCTAGAAAGAACGCTGCTGTCATGCTCTTTTTCATCGTTTACTACCTCTCGGCTATTATCCCGGAGGGGTGTTCCACTATGCAAACGAGCCGTGCGAAAGCGAAAACCCAGGCCATCCGCCCATGCATAAAGGTCGATCCTGTGGGTTTTGGCCTTTCTCAAGCTGGTTGTGAAAACAGGAGAACAGAAAGAGCTCACCGTGCAGGAGCAAGGGAACAGCATCTTTCGTTCCCCACACGTAACCGCTACTGATCTTTAGTAGAACCTCACAGATGAGAGCAATGCGACCGTGGCAAAGAACTGCTACATCGCCTGCCAGCCATACGGGACGAATTTTCTGTTGACAATCGTCACCTGAGTAGAGAAGCTGGCATCGCGGAGATTCTTTACCGGAACCCAGCTTTTCCTCATGCTCCTCAACGCAGCCGCGCTCCTGCTTCTGACGCTCACCTCGATGGCTTACGCCATGCCTGCCTTGAACGTAATGCAGTATGGCGCCGCCGGCAATGGCCACACGCTTGACTCACCCGCCATCCAGCGTGCCATCGACGCGGCATCGGTTCATGGGGGAACGGTCATCGTTCCTGCTGGAACCTACCTCAGCGGCTCTATCTTTGTTAAGTCGGGGGTCACCCTGGAGATTCAGTCCGGAGCTACGATTCTCGGCTCACAGCGTATCACCGACTATCCCATGATGCCGACACGCATCGCCGGTATCGAGATGTCATGGCCTGCTGCGCTGGTGAACGTCTATGACCAGCGTAACGTTGCCATCACCGGCGAAGGCACGATTGATGGTGATGGAAAAACCTTCTGGGACGCCTACTGGACGCTGCGCAGAAGCTATGAGCCACGCGGCTTGCGCTGGGCGGCTGACTACGATGCGCGCCGTCCGCGGCTGATTCAGATCTTCCATTCCGATCATGTCAAGCTCAACCAGCTGATGCTGCGCCGCTCCGGCTTTTGGACCGTCCACATATGCTACTCGCACGATGTGTCCATCGATCACATCACCATTCGAAACAACGAGGACGGACATGGCCCCTCCACGGACGGCATCGACATCGACTCTTCGCGCGATATCGTGGTAAGCCACGCGGATATTGCCGTGAACGACGATGCGTTGTGCCTCAAGGCCGGCCGCGACTCCGACGGGCTGCGGGTTGCACGGCCCACGGAAAACGTGGTGATCCGCGACTCGATCGTGCGGGCCGGCGCCGCGGGAGTTACGTTTGGCAGCGAAACCTCGGGCGGGTTTCGCCACATTGAAGCCTCAGGAATTCGTGTGCTCGCGCCGGTTCCCGTCGGCATTCTCTTCAAGTCAGCGCATACCCGCGGCGGCTTTGGCGAGGACATCACACTCCATGACTTCACGCTGGAGAATGTAACCGTGGCCGTGCGCATCAACATGAACTGGAACCCCAGCTACAGCTACGCGACCATTCCGCCGGGCAGCACGCACTACCCGCCATATTGGACTGTGCTCGCAACCCCAGTTGCGGAGGCGCAAGGGAGAGCTCACTTCCACGACGTCCACATCTCTCATATCCGTGGAACAGCAAAGACCGCATTCGAGGTTGCCGGGTACCCTTCGCTACCGCTCGATCACTTCACGTTCAGCGACTTCGATCTTCAAACCCAGACTGCGGGGCACATTGCGGACGCACGGGATTGGACCTTCTCCAACGTCATTCTTAGGACTGCTGACGGCAGCAAGGTCTCGCTGGCGGACAGCGAGCACGTTACCGGCCTGGCCACGGTTCCCGCCGTCGACCTGCCGCGGTCAGATCCTGCGAAGAGGCCGTTCGCCGAGCAGGATCA
>Ga0302324_100021881_pt1 | contig 12454 bp, 8 predicted proteins | sample Palsa_T0_1_FD_201949 | JGI IMG/M metagenome (GOLD analysis project Ga0302324, IMG submission 201949) | Peat permafrost microbial communities from Stordalen Mire near Abisko, Sweden - Palsa_T0_1 | ecosystem: Environmental > Terrestrial > Soil > Palsa > Peat permafrost | place: Sweden: Abisko...
TGCCGCTGCCCCCGCTCGACGGCGGACGGGTGGTCACCGGGCTGCTGCCCATGCGGCTGGCGATCCCCTACGCCAAGCTCGAACGCTTCGGCATGCTCATCCTCATCGCCCTGCTCGTGCTCCTGCCGTTCGCGGGCGAGAGGCTCGGAATGAATCTCGATCTCTTCGGTCGGCTGATCGGCGGGCCGGCGCAATATCTGACGCGCGGCCTGCTTGTCGCTTGCGCGGCGGCTGCGCATTTCTTGGTGGCGCTGTAAAAAGCGGCCCCCGCCACCTGGCGGTGGCGGGGCCGGGACTATTGCGCCGCGTCCGGCGCGTGCGAATGGCCACGCGCTTCTTCTTCGGCCGCCAGCAGGTCCTTGCCTTCCGGGCCTTCCAGGGCGGCTTCCGCCTCTTTGCCTAGCTTGGGAATCCGGTTCTTGTTGCGCCGCACGAAAGCGGTCTCGCCTTTGCGGAAATTGCGCGACGCGGTGTAATTGCCCTCGCCGAGCACTTCCTTGCGGGCGGGTTTGGGTTTTCTGGCCGCCGGCTTGCGCGCGCGCTTTGCGGTGGATTTCTTCGCCGCCTTTTTGCCGCGGGCCGGCTTCACGGCCTTGCGCTTTGCGGCGGTGCGCTTTTTCGCCGGTTTCGCGCGCGCAGGCGACTTTTTCTTCTTTCGGGCCATGATTCTCTCCTTCGATTGAAATTCGGCGAACGGGATCCAACGCCCCGATGCCTCAACGGGCGGGCCATGCGAACGTTCCTGCCCAGGCGTGTGGAAATGCGCGCGCGCTTGCCTATGATGCGCGCCAACTGGGGAGAGACCGTATGTACGCCACGATTGCAAGCCTCGCCATGATCGCCATGGCCGCCGCTTCACCCGCGCATGCGCAAAGTTCGAATGCCGATGCCCGCTTCAAGGCGCTCTACACCCGCGAATGGGCGTGGCGCGAGGAGCAGAACGCCGGCGCCGACGACGAGGACAATGCGAAGCCGGCCGATCATCTGCCCAAGGTCGATGCCGCCACGCAAGACATGCAGTTGCGTTATTGGCAGGAGGTGATGACGGAGCTGGACGCGATCCCCAGGTCCGCGCTCTCGCCCGCCAACCAGATCAATTACGACGTCTACAAGCCCCAGATCGCGGTCTTGATCGCCGACCAGCAGTTCCGCGAATATGAGAAGCCGCTGAATTCCGATTCCACGTTCTGGACCGATCTGGGCTACACCGCGCGCAAGGATTATCACAACGTCGAGGATTACAGGGCCTATATCGCCCAGCTGCGCGATATCCCGCGCTATTTCCGCGAGCAGACCGCAAACATGCGCGCCGGCCTTGCGCGCGGTTTCACTCCGCCCAGGGTGACGCTGGCCGGCCGCGACCTCTCGGTTGCCGCGGTCGTCGACGCCAAGCCGCAGGACAATCTCTTCTATACGCCGTTCAAAGAGATGCCGCCGTCCATTCCCGCGGCCGAGCAGGCCCAGCTGCGCGCCGACGCTCTGAAGGCGATTTCGGACAGCGTGGTGCCCGCCTATCGCGACCTGCTGGCGTTCCTGCGCAACGACTACATCCCGCACGCACGCATGGCGCTCGCCGCGCAATCGCTGCCCGACGGCAAGGCCTATTACCGCTCCAAGATCCTGGAATTCACCACCCTCGACATGGACCCCGCCGCGATCCACGCGCTTGGTCTGTCGGAAGTCGCGAAGATCCACGCCGAGATGCTCGACACCATGAAAGCCACCGGCTTCAAGGGCGATTTCCCGGCGTTCCTGCATTATCTGCGCAGCGATCCTCGCTTCTATGCCAAGACGCCGCAGGAATTGCTGATGCGCGCGGCGTGGATCGCCAAGACATTCGACGGCAAGGCCTCGCAATATTTCGGCTATCTGCCGCGCCAGCGCTTCGCCATCAAGCCGGTGCCGCCCGACATCGCGCCGTTCTACACCTCGGGCCGCGGCGGCCCGGGCGTCTATCTGGTCAACACCTACGATCTGCCCTCGCGCCCGCTCTACAACCTGACCGCGCTCACGCTGCACGAATCCGCGCCGGGCCACGCCTTCCAGATTCCGATCGCGGCCGAGCATAAGGAGCTGCCGGACTTCCGCCAGGAGACTTACATCTCGGCGTTCGGCGAAGGCTGGGCGCTTTATTCCGAGCATCTGGGGCTCGAGATGGGGATGTATGACGATCCCTACGACAAGTTCGGCTATCTCACCTATCAGATGTGGCGCGCCTGCCGCCTCGTCGTCGATACCGGCATCCATTCGCAGGGCTGGACTCGCGAGCAGGCGGTCGCCTATCTGCACGACAACACCGCGCTCGCCGATCACGAGATCGACACCGAGGTCGACCGCTACATCGCCTGGCCGGGCCAGGCGCTGTCTTATTATCTGGGCATGTTGGCGATCGAAACGGCGCGCGCGAAGGCGGAAAAAGCGCTCGGCGCCAAATTCAACATCCGCGCCTTCCACGATGCCGTTCTGGAAATGGGCTCGGTGCCGCTGCCGGTGCTCACCGCCCATGTCGACGCCTTCATCGCGGGCGGCGGCAAGGGGCCGTATCCGGACATGGAGAAATGAATCCGGCCGGCCTTTGGGACCGCGAGCGCAACGTCACGCCGTGGCGTGGCGAAGCCTGAACGCGTGAAGCAGGCCGAAGATGGCGAGGCCCGCGAGAAGAATCCCGCTGCCGAAGAACAGCACGCCATGGACGTCGTTGCCGCGCACGAGCATGGCCGCGCCGAACGGCGCCAGCGCGCCCGCCAAGACCTGGGTGCTGGCGCTCAGCACCGCCGCGCGGCGCGACGGATCGGCCTCGATCGTCATCGGCACCAGGAACGGTCCCAGCAGGATGGTGGCGAATCCGGCCAGCGTGTTCGCCGCCACGAAGGCCCATGCGGGCACGGCAAATCCGAACACGGCGAAAGCCGCCAGGAAACTGATCGTCGTGAACACGAAGACGCTCATGTAATGCACCCGGCCGCCGAGCGCGGTGGCCGTGGCGCCGCCCGCGACCTGGGCAACCAGCGACACCCAGAGCGCCGTGCGCGCCACGTCGGCGCTCAGCCCCGCCTGATGGGCGAGCGGCTGCAGGAACGTGCCGACCGCAGCCGCCGCGCCGGCGAAGAACAGCGTCCCCAGCAATGCGACCCACCCGCGCAAGGGCGGCGATCCGCTTTCGCCTTCCGGCTTCGGCAAAGGCGCGTAACTGTCCGGCGCCAGGAACGCCAGCGCGATTCCCGGCAGCGCCGTCAGCGCCAGCGCCACGAACCCTCCATTGGCGCCCCACCGACTCATCACGAAGGCCCAAAGCGCGAGCGCCAGCGCCAACTGCCCGGAGACGAGCGCGGTGAAGAACACGCCGGCCCAGCGCTCGGGCACTTCGCTGCGCGCGATCATGCTGACGGTCAGCCAGAGCAGCAGGCCTTCCGGAACGCCGGCCGCGATGCGCGCCGCGAACACGCCGCCGCCGCTCGTCTGCGTGGTCGCGAGATCGAACAGGAACAGCGCCGCGCACGCCATCGCGCCCAGCCACTTCAAGTGCCTCGACTTGAGCAGGATGCCGGCCAGCGCGGTGGTGATGCCCATCGAAAGGCCTTCGAGCCCCGCGCAATAGCCGATATCGGCGAAGCTGATCCGCCCCTCATCGGCCAGCCCGCCGAGCAGGACCGGAATGACGCCCGCGAAGACGAGCGAGACGACGCCGAGCCCAAGCGCGCCCGCCGCCTCGCGCGGCGTTAGCGAGGGGCCGATCGCCTCCTGGATTTGGTGATCGTGTGGCGTGTTCATCGTCGCGGCTTTCGGGGCGCGCGCAAGCTTTGCCGGGAATTGCGCGTCCGCGCAAATCGCGCCGCGCCTAACGTGAAATATCGGCAACGCGCCAGACGCCCAGGCATTTGTCGGCGTAACCGCCCTCGGCCTCGGCGCAACGCTCGTCGAGCAGGGCCAGCGGCGCGGGAAAGCCGAAAGGCTGCGCCTGCAGATTGAGCGGCCGCCAGTCGCCGTCCTCGATATCGCGATTCTGCCGCCACCCGGTGAAAGCGGTCGCGATGAGATATCGCGCATTCGAGCGCGCGAAATTGCTCAATGCGCGCGCGATATTGGCGAACGAGAGATGGACCAGGCAGTCGCGGCACAGGATCGCGTCGGCCGCAGGCAAAGCGTCCGCGGTGATGTCGGCTCGGTGGAATTCGCCGGCGATGGCGCCCTCGGCGGCGCGCTGCACCAGACGGTCAATGATCGCGGGCACGATGTCGACGCCGATATAGCGCTGCTTCAGTCTCATCCCGCCGATCCAGGACGCGTCGCCGCAGGGCGCGTCGAGCAATGTGGAGACGCCCAGCGTATCGAGCAGTCGGGGCAGTTCGCGCGCCAGTGTCGTCGTGGCGTCCGCTTCCGATCCCAGCCCCGATACCGAGGTTTTCGCGCCCCAGAGATTGGTCCGATGGATGCGCTCGAAGCGGCGCTTGAGGTCGAGGCCAACGAAGGATTCTCGCGCCGCGGCGAAGCGCAGATGCGCCAGAACGGGCGGCCGGTCGCTGTCGCGCATGCATCCTCGCGTCGCTGTCCGCGAATATAGCGAAGGCAAGGAAATCCGCCACCTCGGTATCGCTTTGCCGCGCGCGAAATACCACAATGCCGCGCATGGCCACGCCGCTGCTTTTCCTGCGCGACATTCATCTCGATTTCGGCGACACCGCGTTGCTGGACGGCGCGGAGCTGTCCGTGGGACGCGGCGAACGCTTGTGTCTTGTCGGCCGCAACGGCTCGGGCAAATCCACGCTTCTCAAGATCGCGGCGGGGCTGATGGAGCCCGATTCCGGGACGCGCTTCGCCCAGCCGGGCGCCACGATCCGCTATCTGCCGCAGGAGCCGAGCCTGGCGGGTTTCGCCAGCACGCGCGACTATGTGGAAGCCGGCCTTGGTGAGGGCTACGACTCCAACCGCACCCATTATCTGCTCGGCGAATTGGGCCTGACCGGCGCGGAAGAGCCGTCGCGTCTTTCCGGCGGCGAAGCGCGCCGCGCGGCGCTGGCCCGCGCGCTGGCGCCGTCGCCCGATATCCTTCTGCTCGACGAGCCGACCAATCATCTCGATCTGCCGGCGATCGAATGGCTGGAGGGCGAGCTCGGCGGCATGAACGCCGCGCTGATCCTGATCAGCCATGACCGGCGTTTCCTGCAAAATCTGTCGCGCGCCACGATCTGGCTCGACCGCGGCCAGACGCGGCGGCTGGAGCAAGGCTTCGCCGCTTACGAGACTTGGCGCGACGATGTACTCGCGCAAGAAGAGCTCGAGCGTCACAAGCTCGACCGCAAAATCGCGATGGAGCTCGATTGGGTGCGCTATGGCGTCAGCGGCCGGCGCAAGCGCAATCAGGGTCGGCTCGCCAAGCTCGGCGCCTTGCGCCGCGGCCGGCGCGAGCAGTTGCAGGTCACCGGCCAGGTCAAGCTCAGCGCGGCGGAAGGCGAAGAGGGCGGCACGCGCGTCATCGAGGCCAAGAAGATTTCCAAATCCTATGGCGAACGCTGCATCGTGCGCGATTTCTCGATCCGCATCCTGCGCGGCGACCGCATCGGGATCGTGGGACCGAACGGTGCGGGCAAGACCACGCTGATCAATCTGCTGACCGGCCGGCTCGCGCCCGATAGCGGTAACGTCAAGCTCGGCGCCGGCCTTGCGATCGCGGCCCTCGACCAGAACCGCGCCACGCTCGATCCCGAAACCCTGCTCGGCGCGGTGCTCACCGGCGGCAGCGGCGACATCGTCCATGTCGGCGGCCAGGCGCGCCATGTGGTCAGCTACATGAAGGACTTCCTGTTCACGCCGCAACAGGCGCGCACGCCGGTGCGCGTGCTGTCGGGCGGCGAACGGGCGCGGCTGCTGCTCGCCAAGGTGCTGGCGGCGCCGTCCAATCTTCTGGTGCTCGACGAGCCGACCAACGATCTGGATCTGGAGACCCTCGATCTGCTGGAAGAGATGATCGCCAATTATCCCGGCACCGCGCTGATCGTGAGCCACGACCGCGATTTTCTCGACCGCGTCGCCACCAGCGTGCTGATGGCCGAGGGCGATGGCCGCTTCGTCGAATATGCCGGCGGCTACAGCGACATGGTTGCGCAACGCGGTCAGGGCGTCGAAGCGCGCCAGCCGGAAGAGGCGGCCAAGCCCGTGGCCGTTGCGTCGGAGCCGCGCAAGCCCGCGCCACGCCGGCGCAAAGTGAGCTTCGCCGACAAGCATGCCCTCGAAACGCTTCCCGGCCGCATCGCCGCGCTGGAAGCGCAGATCGGCGAACTACAGACGAAATTGTCGGACGGCGCCCTTTACGCGCGCGATCCCACAGGCTTTGCCGCGATTTCAGAACAGCTCGGCGCGCTGCAGGCCGAACTGATCCAGTCGGAAGAGCGATGGCTGCGGCTTGAGATGTCGCGGGAAGAAATAGAAGGCGCATGAGCGCGGCCGTTACGGCCCAGGCGCGAACCTTGCGATCCGCCGACGGAATTGGCGCACCGGACGGGATGAAACTGCGAACCAAGCGGGCGAACAAATCGGGCTGGCGGGCGGCGATCTGTCCGCCCTGAGGGGTTTCGCAAAAATCGACTTTGCTTCGCGAAATCGGTTCCGTCGGTAGTTGCCTCAGTTATTCCCTTTGGAAGCCATGCGTTCAAGGGCCAACTTCTGCATCTTGATGATACTGTTTACGTCGAATATGGATATTTCTTTGCCTTCGATGAATTCTCTGACTCCCGGCGTAACGCCGCCCAAGCTGACCAGCAAGCCTTTAGCCACCCCCGCCGACTGCATCGCACCATATAAATCCCTGACTACATGGGGTCCCACCGGTTTTTTGTGAGCCTTGCATTGGACAAACACCTTCTCATCAGCGCCATCCGTAATTATCAGATCAATGCCCCCGTCTCCCGTTCCCTTCGTCCTAAAAACGGAAGACTCGCCAAAGTGAACGCGAAATAGCTTCGCTACCTCTTCCTCAAATTCGAAGCCCCCTAACGAGAACCAGTAATCAGCCTCCTTCTTTCTAATTTCATGAAGTCGCTCGCGTTCCACATCTCTGATAATCTCGTTATAAGCGTCTATCTTCTCAAGATAATTCGCGTAGCGGACTCCAAGTGGGTCCATTTTCTCATTGGGGTAGACGAGGTTACCCATTAGGAGTCCGATAATAGGAACGCTTAAATCAAGCTTCTTTCTCTTAGAGGCCCGTTCGATATTAGCTATAGATATTTGTTTGTTTTTTGCGTGAGATTCTTGTGCATCTGATATTTGGGCAGGGTCGATGCCAAAGTCTTGGAGCACGGGGTTCTTTACGGGGCCAAAATCAGATTTCAGCCGTTCCATATGCAGCTTGTGAATAACTCCTTGAAATTGTCCCCAAGGTCCACGTTCGCCATCTCTTTCATCCATATTAGCGTGCCTCTCCAAGAAGGCCCGATCAAAGAACTTTGAGCGCCGCGCTCGCCGACACGCTCAAAACAGCAAAGAAAATTCCTACGCCGAAGGAACAAATCTGTCTTGTAAACAAGACCCATGTTCTATCACCCAGCACGAGCGACTGTTTGCGATCCGCATCAAGTTCTTGGTCTGTCGCGTTATCTTCACGCCGGCGCGCTATTTCCTGCGTCAGTCGAAAATCTCTAAGACGATTCGTAATCACAAAAATACCAATGCCAATCGACATTGCTAGAATTAACACCGAAAGGGCGCTCGTAGCGACAAATGTGCAAGACACCAGGGGCGCCCAGTTATTCGTGCATGCGAGATCATTGACCTTCCAGTTGAGAACAAGCGACAATTCAAAACCCAACGCAGCAACCGAAAGCCCAAGAATCAAATTTATCGCGTAGGTTAGCTGGTCTCGCGTTATCGTTTGCCAGCGAGCAAAGCTTCTTCCTGAATCATTGACTCGCATAGACAGCATTCGCCTCAGTTAGCCCATTAGCATCTAAGACCGTCGCCTCAAAAAACATTGCGCAGGAAGAATGGCGCACCCGACAGGATTCGAACCTGTGACCTCTGCCTTCGGAGGGCAGCGCTCTATCCAGCTGAGCTACGGGTGCCTGGACGCTGGCTATAGCGCAAAGCGGACGTGGGCGGCAAATCACTATTGCGCCTTGCTCAATTCCTTCATCAGTCGGTAGGTGAACTCCACCGTCGAATAGAAATCGCCGATCTCGTGGCGCTCGTCGCGGCCATGCATGCGGATGTCGTGGATGTCGTTCCAGCCGCCGCCGATGCCATAGCTCGGAATGCCGGCGTTGCGCGTGAAGATGGAATCGCTGGCGCCCGCCGCCATGTCCGGGAACACGCTCACCCCCGGCCACATCGAATCCACCACCTTGGTGACCGAGGCGAACAGGGCCGGCGCCGGCGGGGATTCCGGCGCGCTCACCACGGTGCCGAGCACGCTGACCTTGATCTGCGGATCGGCGATCACCTTCTCGAGCGTGGCTTGCGTGCCGGCCACCGTCTCGTCCGGCATCACGCGACATTGCACTGTCGCTTGCGCGCGCTGCGCCAGCGCGTTCTCCTGCACGCCGGCGTTCAGCATGGTGGCGACGCAGGTCGAATGCAGGATCGCGTTCATCGGCACGTCCTTGGCCAGGCGCGCGGCCGCCGCGAAATCGAGTTTGGGCTGCGACAGCGCCAGCATGTCGGCGCGGGTCTGGCCGGTTTGCGACGCCGCGGTTTTGGCGAAATAGAGACGCGTCGTCGCGTTGGTCTTGAACGGGAACTGGAATTTGGAAAGCCGCACCAATCCGTTGGCCAGCGTGTAGATCGCGTTGTCCGGGCGCGGCTCGGAGGAATGGCCGCCCTTGTTGGTCACTTCCAGCGTGTAGGTGATGTAGGTCTTCTCGCTCGTCTCGATTCCGAAATCGACGCGCTTGCCATTGTCGATCTCGCCCGAGCCGCCATCGGGATTGATCGCCATCTCGGCATCGACGAGGTCCTTGTGCTCGCGCACGAGATACCACATGCCGTCCTGCTCCTCGCCGACTTCCTCGTCGGCGGTGAAGGCGGCGATGATGTCGCGGTCGGGAACGAAGCCTTCCTTCTTCAGCCGGATCAGCGAGGCGGCGACGGCCGTGTCCTCGTCCTTCATGTCGGAGGTGCCGCGGCCGTAGAAATAGCCGTCCTTCTCGAGGAACTGGAACGGCGGCACCGACCAGTCTTCCGCTTTCGCTTCAACCACGTCCATGTGCCCGTTCCACAGGATGGGCTTGCCTTTGCCCTTGCCCTTCAGGCGCACGACGACGTTCACCTGGTTGGGATATTTCTCTTCCGGCAGGACGTGGATGTCCGCGTCGGTGAAGCCGCCGGCCTTGAGATAGCGCACCAGGATATCGGCGACGCCCTTGGTGCCGACATCATGCACCGAATGAACTTCGATGATCTCCTTGAAAAGGTCGTGGGCGAGCTTCTGGTTGTCCGCCGGTGGCAACGGTCCTGGCATCGGCGCCGCGGCGTAAGCGAGGCTTGTGGCCAGCGAGAGGGCGGCGCAGCCCATGATCAAGGAACGAAGCGTTTTCATGATTCCCCCAAAGGCAAATGAAATTAGACGGTGGCGCGCACGGCGCGGTCGACGACCTCGGCGGCGTGATCCCAGACCTTGCGTTTCCACTCAGCAGTGTCGGGATAGAAGGCGTCGCGGATCTGGCGCTTGATCGCGGTCCAGTCGCGATGGTCGGGCTTTGCGTTCAGATGCAGCCAATTGTCCTTGCGCAGCGCGTCGAACACTTCGCGCACCGGCGCGGTGCCGACTTCGAGGGCTGCGAAGGTGAGTTCGCCGCCTCTCATGAATTTGGAAACCGCCTTGTCGATGGTGCCGTGCAGCGGCGGCGACAGCGATTCGCCCGCTTCGCTCGAACGCACCCGCTCGCCCCAAAGCTGTTTGGCGCGCGCATAGGCCGCGGAGCCGGGTAGGTCCTCGTTGATCATTTCCGCGGCGCCCGGCTCGCCGAGGCCGGTGTGGAAATCGACGACGACGAGATTCTCGGCGCCGGTAAGCTCCTCCTTGAATATGTCGCGCAGCATCGCGGCCGACCAGGCTTCGTGGTTGCCGCCGAAATAGACGCCGCGCGGATGGGTGTATTGCCCCGCGCTCACCGCTTCCTGCAGCGCGAAATCGCCATGCGCCTTCGCGTAAGCCCGCAGATGCGCGTTCGCCGCCTTCATCGTCTCGGGCGAAATATCCCTAGGCGAAATCGCGTCGGCGATGAGATCGTAGGCCGGATTGGCGGGCGGGCGACTGTGATCGACGAAATTGCGGTTGACGTCGGCATTGTCCTCGTTGACGCGCCGGTCCCAGGCGAAGCCGACCGCGTTGAGCGCGTGCAGCAGCACCAGCTTGACGCCCTTCGGCAATCGCCGCGCCAATCCCTCGCGCAGAAGCCCGGTCTGCGCACCGGAGCCGAAATAGCCTTCCACGCCATGCGTGCCCGAGATCAGCAGCAGCGCGGATTTCGCTTCGCGCGGCCCGGCCATCGCGGTGTCGAGGAAGATCGGCTTGCCGTCGGGGCCTTGCGCGTTCGGATGCAGCCGCGTGGTGATGCCCAGATCGCTGGCTTTCGCTGCCTCGATGAAATTGGCGCGCGCCTCGCGGTAGTGGGACGGGAAATAGGTTTCAGGGCTGGCCATGATCGAGCCTACTTCAAAATCGGCCGGAAAGCCCCGTCCCAATCGGCCCCCGGCGGGCTGCGCTCGAAATAATCGATGCGCGCCAGATGCAGGTCGTAGAGCTTCTGGCTGGCGCCGGAAAGCTTGCGGCATTGCTCGATCAGCCCGCGCGCCTTTTCCCATTGCTGGGTGCGCAAGGACTGGAAGATGTGATCGTGAAAGGTCTGCAGCGCGCGGAATTTCGGCGAGGCGCGCACCAGCGGATTGCCGAGCAATGCGTAAAGCTTCACCGCCTCGTCGCGCGGCCCCGCCGCGATGTAGTCGACTTCGAGGAAGGCGTAGCCGCGCTCCGCCGCCTTGCGCGTGTCCTCGCTCACGATCACGGCCGGCCCATATTGCCCCGAAAGCGCGCGGATGCGGTCGGCCAGCACCATGCAGTCGCCGGTCACCGCATAGGCGCCCTTGGCGCCGAAGCCGCCCGCCACCGCGCGCCCCGTCGAAATCCCGATTCCGACTTCGACGGCCTCGAACGCCGTGCCGTCGAAACGGCGCTCCTGCGCCAGGGTCTCGTTGGTCTGGGCGAGCGCCACCGTCATGCGGTTGGCCGCCTCGCAGGCGTGGATCGCATGCTCGCCGTCGTCGAGCGGCGCGTTCCAATAGGCGGTGAAGCTTTCGCCGTCGAAATGGCCGAGCGCGCCGCCATGCTCGAGCGCTTCCTGGATCAAGGGCGCGATCGCCGAGCCGATCAGCTTGGCGAATCCGGTGGCGTCGTCGGCGAAGGATTGCGAAAGCCTGGCATAGCCGCGGATGCCGCAGGACAGGCAGGTGACGATGCGCGCCTCGCCCTCCAGACGCAGCAGCTGCGGTTGCCTGGCGATCTGCGCGATGGCGGAATCCGACAGCGTGCCGGCGAAGACGCGCTGGAAGTGGCCGCGCGCCTGGCCCACCTCCCATTGCCGCGCCGCGAATCCGGCGCAGAACACCAGCGCCAGCGCCACGGACGGATTCGTCGAATCGAACAGAACGCGCTCCTGGGAAAACAGATACCAGGTGAAGCCCTGCGCGGCGGCGATACCGGCCAGCGCCAGCAGGCCCGCCCAGCCGGCTCTCGAACGCGCGAAAAGAACGACGAGCGCGATGCCCATCACCAGAAGGAAGACTGTGCCCGAAGCGCGCCCGCCCGGCTCCCCGAGCGCGGCTCCCAACAGGATGTTCTCCATCGCTTCGGCCCGCACGTCGGCGACATTGCGCGTGCCCAACGGCGTGGAGACCGTCGCGTCGGGCGGCGCCACGAAGACGATGGCGTCGTCGAGTGCGCCGGAGGCGAGCTGTCCCTGATCGAGAGCGGCGGCGGAGATGCGCCGCGCGCCGTCCGCTTTTGCGAAATAGATCGCCAGCGTTCCATCCGCCAGAAGCGGCGCGGCGAATTTCCCGGACCGCGCATCGGCGATCGCCGCCGCCGCGTTGATCCCCGGAATGCCGGTCTCGATGCTTCCGATCGTCACCGCTTCGCCGCCGGCGAGCCGCATCGCCTCGGCTTCGAGCGACGGCACCGGCTTGCCGTCCAGACGCAAGACCAGCGGCAGGTGGCGCACGACGCCGTCGGAATCCGCGATGAGGTTGAGCGCGCCGACGCCGGCGCTGGCGGCTTCGATCGGCGCCAGTGCGCCGGAGGCCTGCGCGAAATCCGGCACGGCACTGAGCGCACTGGCGTCGCCCTCGAACGAAAGCGGCGTTTTGATCTTTGGCGTGCGCGTCCCCGCTTCGCCCAGCGTGAAGCCGGTGACCGCCTTCACCCCGCCGAGCGCGGTCGCGAACCTGTCGTCGGGAACGGGAAATT
>Ga0302324_100021883_pt1 | contig 12453 bp, 9 predicted proteins | sample Palsa_T0_1_FD_201949 | JGI IMG/M metagenome (GOLD analysis project Ga0302324, IMG submission 201949) | Peat permafrost microbial communities from Stordalen Mire near Abisko, Sweden - Palsa_T0_1 | ecosystem: Environmental > Terrestrial > Soil > Palsa > Peat permafrost | place: Sweden: Abisko...
GAGCAAGAACACCAGGAGCCAGGCCGTGATTGTTGCAAAGAGCTGATCGAAGGTGGGGCTCATCAGGATGACGCTCGGAACCACGAGGGCCAGCGCGGACAGTCGAAGCGCAGCCGCCCGACCGGCCAGGCGGTTGGCCGCGAAGAAACAGGGCACGACCACCGACGCAGCGCCGAGTAGAATGAGTTGTCCACCTATGAGCGCGCTCAGGAAGTCGACAAGGTAAACGGGCTCTTCCGAGAGCAGGGGTGTGACCCTGAGCCAACTCAAAACGAGATGATACAGGCCACCGAGGCGCGCGGAGGGAAGCGCCTCGAGAAAGTGCATGACGACCCAGAAGAGCATTACTCCGCCCGGTGGATGCTGTGAGCAATGGCCCGACTCAGGATGGTAGCTTAGGATCAGGACATATCTGGAGAAGAGCTCCTCGAGCCTCGGAAGATGCTCCGCGCAGAAGAGGTATCCGCCAAACCCAGGGTTTTGCACCAGTTCCGCCACCTCCTGGAATGGATTTGGAGCACGAATGGCTACCGCCGAGTTCTCGAGAGACCAACCGGCAACGACCATGACCGACAAGGCAAGCGCCACCTTGAGCGACGACCGCCGCACACGATCCCATCGATCGATGAACATCAACGCAATGGCCCCGGCAACGCCTATCGCGAAGAAGGTGAGCCACCGGACCAGCGGGGCTGGGCTGGCGACGTAGATCCAGGACCAGCTTGCCTCCCATGTAAACATTCCCTCTGGAGGCGCCCAGCCCCGTAGACCGGCGATCCAGGTCCACCAGGGCGCGCTCGAGTCGTCAGGACTGTAGCCAAGTAGCCGTGCCAAGCCCGTCAGCTTCGGCTCATCGGCGGCAATCAGAATCAGATCAAGGGCGGTGACGGCCGCCAGGACGTAGGGATATCCCCTTGCGCGACGAGTGGTCATTGGCTTCAATGCCTGCTGTTCGGGCCGACTGGATTAGAGCCTGCCCTTTTATCACATCGCGAGCACCGTCGAGGTGTGGAGAGCATCGAATGAGGTCCGGGTTGCGAGGTCGTCTCGTTCCGCTGACGGGTCTCCTGTTGGCGGCAGCCCTCCGGCTCTATGGAATTCGCTACGCTCCGACGGCGGCGCGCGCGCGGCCCGATGAAGAGGCCTCTATCATTCGCGGCTTTTTCTTGTTTGACGACCTTGACCATGTTGGCGAAACGCTTTCAACCGGCTGGCCCGAGGGCCTGTACCGAGCCGCAGGGATGGTCGAGCGTGCCGAAGCGGCCGTTCTCGGCGCGATCTCTCGACGGCAGATCAACCTTGCTTGTCTATACGCCCTCGACCCGGGTGCGGTGACGGTTCCGCTGAGGGCGTTGTCGGTCCTGGCCGATCTCGGCACTTGCCTGCTTGTAGCCGCGATGGTGCGCATGCTCAGCAGACCGAAGTATCCAGCCATGGCCTCAACAGCCGGAATCCTTGCAGCTGGCTGCAATTATCTGCTGATCCGGGATGCTCACTTTGCGATGAGCGATGCTTCGCTGACTTTCTTGTGTACCCTCTGCCTTCTTGTGTCCGTGCAGGCGGCGCGCGATGGTCCTGCGCGTCTTCCTGCCGCGGCGGCGGTCTTGGGCCTCGGCTTGGGCGTCAAGTATTCAGCCGTCGCCATGGTCGGGACCTGCCTTGCGGGAGCGGCCGTCTCACCAACGACTCGTTGGACCAGGTGGCTCGGATTTTTCTTGCTGTCGATGGTCGTGGCCGTCGTTGTCTTCATCATGGTGTCGCCTGGCGTGTTGACGCATCCTCACGAGCTCGCGAATGGGCTCTTCAGCCATTCCTCCCGCTATGACAACCGGGCACGCGACTATCTCCTCGATCCTGACTATCGCATCCCGCCGGCGTGGCTCTTTTATCCAGCGACGGTGCTGAGGGCAGCGTTTGGAGCCCCCGGTCTAGCGCTCTCGGTCTGCGGACTTGTCTTGTGCTCTGTAACCAGTCCGAGGTCTGCGGGGGGATGTCCGGCCCGCAGTTGAAACTCTCCGCGGCAGCGACGGTGTGAATTCTACGCGGTCATCCTGACGTTGTCGTTATTGTGTGTGTTGTCGAGCTGGCGCAGCGCCGCGAGCAAGAGTGGCATGGACTTGTGGCCTTTGAGGCGGCGGAAGTGCTGCTGGGCTTCGAGGGCGGAGGCCGCGGCCCAGCGTAGGACCATGCTGCCCCCACGCCAGCGCTTGACGCGACGAGAGACGCGGCGCATGCCACCGTTGAGGTTCTCGGCGGGGTTCGTGGTGCGCAGGCTCTTCTCCAGAGCACCGGTGAGCCCGAGCCGCTTGACGGTCAGTGTCTCCTCCAGCCCCTCGCGGAGGCTGTCGGCCGCGCCCCGGTTGCTCCTCGCCAGGACGCGGACCAGGTTCTGAAGCTGGGTCAGCGCCGCAGCGTGGGTTGGCGCGTTGTAGGCCTGACTCATGGCTGCCCGCACCGACGGCTTTTTCGCGTCGGGCAGCTGGTCCAAGACGTTGCGCGTCTTGTGGACCTGGCAGCGCTGGACGACCGCATGCTGACCAAAAACCTCAAGGACCGCCTTGCGCAGCCCCTTTCCGCCGTCAATGACGACCAGCAACGCCCGATCCGCCGGCAGCCCTCGTTCCACCAGCTCCGAGAGCAGCTCCTTACAGAGGGTGGCGTTCTCGGTCGAGCCCTCGCGCAGGCCCAGCAAGTGCTTCTTGCCGCTCGCGTCCACGCCCAGCACGACGATGACCACGTGCTCCGCGAAATGGAGGCCATCGATGTAGACCGCGGCCCACTGCTCGTCCCCGAGCGGCTTCTTCATCGCAGCTTCGAGCTGCGCCTCGGTCTTGAGCACGAAACGTCGGCTGACGCTGCTCTTGTCCACTGCGCTCTCGATCAGCCCACCGGCCAGCGGCTCCAGACTGCGCCGGTAGTTCCGTGTGCTCACGCCCACCAGCATCTGTTCCAGCGCTCGCTCGCCGAGCGGGTCCTCGCGCTGCAACCGAACGTAGCTCGGCAGCACGACTTCCTCGTCGCCCTGTCTCGCTCGTGGCCGCACCAGGCTTACCTTTCGTCCACCCAGGACGACCTGGCCACGCTGCCGACCCCACCGTTTCGCTGAGCCCTGGGCCTTGCGGGCATATCGCTCCCCGCACAGCCGACCAAGGTCTTCCTCGAACAGCGCGGCGGCAATGGCTTTCCCGCCCTCCGCCAGCAGCTCCATGAAGTCTGCCCGCACATCCAGCATCACCTCACCGAGCGCCAGCATCCGCTGCCGACCGACCACCTCAAGAGCTGCTTTCCTCCCACTCCTCTTCCTGCGATTCTCCAACATGGCGGTTCCTCTCTTTCCCTATTCCCAGTCTCTTCGACTGGGGGAGCCGCCACTTCAAATTTCAACTACGTTGGGGACATCTCCTCTGCGGTGGTCCTGTGGAGTAGCCTCGTCGCTGCATTCGGTATGGTCGCGTCGGTTGAAGCTCAATTCGTCCGATATGCCGCGCCTATGATTCCCGCGTTGGCGGTTGGATTGGGTCTCGCGCTTGCCTGGGCCTTGGGGCGAGCGCGAGAGTCCGGGCGCTCTTGGACCGCGCTGTTCGCTGGCTGCGCGCTCGTCTCTGGCGTGGCGCCGCCGGTTGTGACTGCTCTCCGTTTCGACCATCTCATGGCACAGCCCGACACCAGGGACCTGGCAAGCCGGTGGTTGGTGCAGCATCAATCAGATGCGGGAGCCGTGTCCGAGGGCTGGTGGGCGCAAACTCAGATTCTGGATCGAGATTCCGCACAGAGGTGCAACGAGAAGCTACCAGAATGGCTGCGTTCCCAGGTTCCAGTACTTCCGCGCGGCCCTTTTGGTTGGCGGGACGCGATAGAGCGTGGCCCGAGAGGTTGGGGTTCGATTGCTTTCGGAGCCACCCAAAATTACATCTGGGTTACGCCTGCGAGGTATCGGGCCGAATATCTCGTTTCTGGGCAACTTTACTTACCGTGCGGCAAGGTTGGCCGAATCCAAGATAATGGGCCTCCGAGCCCCTGCTACCGTCTGGTCGACGTGATTGACCCGGGGCGCCTCAGTTGCTCGTCCAAGATGGACCTCTTCGATGCATTCTTTGTCCCGTTCACGGGTTTCGAAGGCCAGACCCTACCGGGTCCGCGGATAGAGATTTACGAGAATCTCTGCCTGATGGGGCCGCTCTGAACCTGATCCACCCCTCCTCGCCCGCGGGCTGTCAGAGCCGGGGGATTCCTACGGAGGATGGGGCCCATGGATCAGGTTCACGTTATTCGTCACAAGGCGCTCGTCGAGAAGGTGCCCGCCAGGCAGGTGGCGCGGGAGATGGGCGTCTCAAGTAAAACGGTGCGTCGATACGCAGGGGAGCGCCTCCCGACGCTCGCAAGGCTTGTCGCGCCGCCAAGGCCGGCCTACGACGGCGGCGGTCGGCCGGATGAAGCAGTGGCTCACGTTGTCCTGGGCCTGACAGGGAACCCGCCAGTGTTCATCCATCCTCCCCTTGACCTTCGTGGACCGATGGTGTGTACCACCGGTCCAATGCCGCTTCCGCGCTTTGAACGCCTCGACCCGGAGAAGCGCTCGCAGCTTCTGAGCATCGCCGCCGACGAGTTCGGCACCAAGGGCTACGAGACCGCCTCACTCAACGACATCCTGGCCGCCGCCGGCCTCGGCAAGAGCTCGTACTACAACTACTTCGCCGACAAGGAAGACCTCTACGCGACGGTCATCGAGGACGCCTTCGCGCGCGTGGCAGCCCAGATCCCGCCGCCGGACCTCGGTGCGCTCGACGCCTCGAGCTTCTGGCCGGCGCTCGAGGCCTACACGACCTCCATGACCGCGGTCGTGGCCCGCACGCCGGGCTTCGTGAATCTCTTTCGCCCGTTGCAGAGCATGTCGCGCAGGCCCACTCCGCGCTTTCAGCCCATCGTGGCCCGGATGCGGGAGCATTACCGGCTCGGCATCGAGGCCGGCCGCGCCATCGGCTGCGTCCGCGACGACCTGGACCTCGACCTCTTGATCTCGATTCTTCAGGCGGCCGACGCCGCGCTGGACGAGCATCTGCTCAAGCAGTGGCGGGTGGACCCCCAGGCGATGCGTGAGCACGGCAGGCTGGCCTTCGACACCATCCGCCGGCTGCTCGAGCCGCGGCCGTCGCGGCCGGGACCTCTGTGGGTCGTGAGGTCGGTCCACCTGACGGCGGTCACATCGCCCGCCGAGAACGGTTAGCCCGCCGCGGCTTCGCGGCCTTTGGGCCGCTCGGGCCCAGGCTGGCGCGCAAGGCCTCCATCAGGTCGACCACGTTCGACTTGGGCTCGGCGACGGCCGCGGCTTTCTTCGGCGTCTCTCCCTTGGCCTTCCGGCGCACCATCTCCAGCACGCGCTCGCGGTAGTCGTCTTTGTACCGCTCGGGTTTGAACTCTCCCGAAAGCGACTTCACGATCTGCTGCGCCAGCTCGAGCTGCTTCTCCGGGACCTTGCCGGACCCTTTGCCCAAGGCGGGTAGCCCCTCGAGCTTGTCGGGCCGGATGACCTCGTCGAAGAACCACAGCACCGAGAGCGAGAGCGCCTCGTTCACCGCCCGCAGCGCCACCAGATCTTCCTTGCCGCGCATCACCATGCGCGCGATTCCGACCCGCTTCGACTGCGCGAGGACGCCGCGCAGCAGCGCGTACGCCGCGTCGGCCGGTGTGCCGGCGGAAGAGCTTCCTTTGCCGCCGGCTCCCGTGCCCGGCAGCAAGTAGTAAGGATGCTGGAAGTAGACCGGATTGATCTCCTCGAGTGGAACGAAGCTCTCGAGCGCGATGGCGCGGGTCTTCTCGGGAGCCAGCGCCTCCAGCTCTTCCTGGGTCACGGGCACCGAGCGCCCCTTGGAAATCTCGTAGCCCTTGACGATGTGCGCCAGCGGCACGATCTCGCCGTCCTTGCTGCACACCCGCTGCTCATGGATGCGGGCTCCGTCGCGGTCGTGAAGCTGGTGGAAGTGCAGGCCGCGGTCGACCACCGCGCTCACCAGCCGCACCGGAATGTTGACCAGCCCGAAGCTCAGCGAACCGCTCCAGATCGCTCGTGGCATGTGTGCCTCCTGTGAACGAAGCTAGGGCGGGTCAACCCGCGGGGCAATGTGAGCGCGCTTCGCGCGAGTGAGCACGAGCGTGCGGTGGAGAGTGGGATCGGCTGGGTGGATCGGTGGGCCGACCGAGGGAGCGGCTCGCCGGGCCCGGGCCGCTCCGGCTTACCCGCCAAACGAGATGCCTCCGGGCCCCCGGGTTACGGATGGCATTGCTATTTTGCATGGTGGTCGGGGCCCATCCAGAACAGGCCGGAGCAGATTCACGAAACGCAGACTGGCCGGCGCCATCATCGCGGCGGGTCCCGCCGTCCGCTTGCACGTTCCTCGTCGAGCCATCTCCCTCGCTCGCGACCCACCGACGCACCCAACCGCAGTCGCGACTCTCCACAGCACTCCATGCGGGATTTGGATGAGGAGGAACACGTAGAGATTGAAGGAAAGTAGCGCCGGCCCCGGTGCCGGCGAAGTAGCGCCAGCGGACCTGCCGGCGGCCCGCCGACGCTGCTGCGAGAGCCGACCGTTTCACCGCGTCTATGCTTATGCGATCTCACCCTTGGGTCGGCGCAGTTTGAAATCTCTCCACCTTCCCGATCGCGAGCCTCTTCGCGCGAAGCGCCCCATCACTCGCTCTTGTCCCTCCACACGAGGAACCCCAGCCAGCCCTGAGCGGCGACCGCCAGCGCTCCGTTGACGAGCAGCCCGGTTCGGATGCCGGCGTGCGAGACCAGCACGCCGGTCAGGATGCTGCCCAGCGCCGAGCTGCCGCGCAGCGCGAGCGCGTAGAGGCTGCCGATGCGCCCGCGCAGCTCGGAGTGCACCGAGCTCTGCAGGACCGAATTGGAGGCGGCGTTGGTGGTGACCATGGCGGCCCCCACGAAGAAGAACAGGCCGACGAACAGCCCGAAGGCCGGCGTGAAGGCCACCGCCACCGTGAGGAGGCCGGCCGCCAGGGCGGCGGCGGCCGAAAGCTTCTGCCGCGACCGGGACTGGAGGGTCGCGAGCACCAAGCCCGCTCCCAGGATGCCGCCCAGGCCGAACACCGACAGCGAGCCTCCGAAGGCGCCGCTCGCGCGGTGGAAGGTGTCGCGCACCAGCACCGGCGCGAAGGTCACGAGCGCGGTGCAGAACAGGCCGTTCGCGGTCACCGTCAGGAGCGCGCGCCAGAGCGGGGGGCTGCCGCGCACCCTGCGGACCGCTTCGGACATGGTCGGGGCGCTTTGTCCGGCGGCCGGCGCGCTGGCCGAGGCTGGGATCGAGACCAGCCAGATGGCGCCCAGGAAGGGAATGTAGGAGAGGAAGTTGAAGCCGAAGCAGGCGATGGCGCCGAAGCCCGCCATCACCGAGCCGGCCGCCAGCGGACCCAGCACGCGCGAGAGGTTGAACTGCGCGGAGTTGAGGGCCACCGCGCTCGAGACGCGCTCGTCGGGGACGGTCGAGGGGATGAGCGCCTGGATGGCCGGCATCGAGAGCGCGTCGGTGATGCCGACCACCGCCGAGAGGGCGATGATGGTGGCGACGTTGAGCCTGCCGAGCCACAGCAGGATCACGATCAGGAGCGGGCAGGCCGCCTGGATGCCCTGGAAGAGGCCGATGACTGACCGCCGGTCGCGCCGGTCGGCGAGCACGCCGCCCCAGAGGATGAAGAGCCAGACCGGGGCCCCGGAGGCGAATGAGTCGAGCCCGACCAGGAAGGGCGAATTGCTGAGATTGAGCACCAGCCAGGGCTCGGCGACACTCTGCATCCAGCTCCCGATGTTGGAGAGCAGGTTGCCGACCCACAGGATGGCGAAGTTGCGCGAGCGCAGGGCGCCGAACCGGCTGGGCGCGAGGGTCGCGTCGGGGGGCACGGGCAGGGAACATACAGTAGCGCCGGCCCCTGTGCCGGCGTGGCTACTGCCCTACTGCCTGCTCGCGTTGCCGTAGACCGTGACGCCGCCGGCACCGAGGTCGGCAGAAGCCAGGGCGCGAGGACTCTCCACAGCGCCCAGGACGGCAAGACCAGCGGGGCATATTTCCGCCGGCGTCTGCAAGCTCACCGGTGCTTCGAAGCCGCCATCCGTGTCGCCATAGAGGACGGACAACCCCGAACCGAAGGCGGTGGCGCCACATGCCGAGGTTGCGATGTCAGGAATGCAATCCCCGTTGAAGTCGCCGAGCGTCAAGAACTCGCCGCCCGGAACAGGGTAGCTGGGGCCGATCGAGAACCTGCCATCACCCGAGTTCACGAGCAGCCGAATTGTGCCTGGCGATTCAGGAAAACCCCCGTCCCCCAAAGGCACATTCGGGTTCGCAATGGCGAGGTCAGGTGCTCCAGCCGCTCTTGGCAGAAGGATGAGCTGCCCCAGCAGGGGTGTTTCATAAGCTGTCGATTGAAAGCCTCCATCACCTTGGCTCAGGAGCACCACGAGATGGAGGTTCGCGTAATCGCCACTCGACGCCGCAGCAATATCCGGGAGGCCATCCAGATTGAGGTCACCGATGACGGGATTCCCCAATAGCGTTCCACCGACTCCTGGCAAGGCGACCGCAGCCGCGAAGATTCCGTGACCCTGGCCGTAAAACACCTCGGCGCTCGTGAGGCCCAATCCAGAGCTGAACTCTGTGGCGATGAGATCGACAAAGCCGTCGGCGTTGATGTCCCCGATTGCAATGCCAACGACCAAACCGTTCCTGGCTCCAAGCTTGGCACCTTCGGTGAGCGTCCCTTTCCCGTCGTTCAAGAAGATGCCCACGAAATCGGCATACGAGACGGCGACATCCGGTTGTCCATCTCCGTTGAGATCGCCAATCGCAACGGCGCCGCCAAAGGAACCGGAGAGCGCATAGGAGACCGGGGGGCTCAATCCGCCATCCGCCTGGCTGAGGAAGACGACGAAGTCATTGGAGGTAGGCGGCACATAGCCCGTGGGCGGCGGCACATAACCCGCGACCAGATCCAGTAGCCCATCGCCATTCAGATCGGCGCTGGCCAGCGAGGAGAATCCGCTGGAGGTGTAGGTGGCTTGGGACGTCATGTCTGACGCTGGACCAAGGACGCAGGCTTCGCCACCCGTGGTCGATCCGCCGCTGCCGCTCGTGCTCCCTCCGCCCGAAGTCGCAGATCCCGTTGTGCCACCACCGGTGCTGGTTCCGCTGCTCGTGCCTGAAAAGCTGCCACCGGTGCTCGATCCGTTGGCGGATGTCGTGGCGAGGCCGTTCGTGCCCCCCGTGACCGCGGTGAGACAGCACCCACCCAGAGCGAGCACCGCCGCGAGCACGCTGAGTCGGCCGAGTCCCATCGCAACGAAGTGAAGCACGGGCGCGATTCCCGTCGCAAGCCGCGCTCACGGTTGCAACCGCTTTCGCCGCCGACTACTTCATCGCCCATGAAACTCCTCCCACTTGGCAAGTCGGGTCCCCTGGTTTCGCGCGTCGGTCTGGGCTGCATGGGAATGTCCGGGGTGTACGGTCCGGCCGACGAGGCCGAGAGCCTCGCCACCATCGACGCCGCCATCGAAGCCGGCATCACGCTGCTGGATTCGGGCGACTTCTACGGGATGGGACACAACGAGCTCTTGCTGCGCCAGGCCATCAGGGGGAAGCGCGAGAAGCTCTTCATCTGCATCAAGTTCGGCGCGCAGCGCGGGCCGGACGGGGCGTGGCTGGGCTATGATGCGCGGCCGGCGGCGGTGAAGACCTGGTTGGCCTACAGCTTGAAGCGGCTCGGGACCGACTACGTCGACCTGTACCAGCCGGCTCGGGTGGATCCCAAAGTGCCGATCGAGGACACCGTCGGCGCCATTGCGGAGCTGGTGAAGGCCGGCTACGTGCGCCACATCGGCCTCTCCGAGGCGGGGGCCGACACCATCCGGCGCGCGCACGCCGTGCACCCCATCGCGGCGCTGCAGATCGAGTACTCGCTCATGTCGCGGAGCATCGAGGCCGACATCGTGCCCACCACGCGCGAGCTGGGAATCGCCGTCACCGCCTACGGGATCCTCTCGCGCGGGCTACTCAGCGGCCGCCTGCAGCCCGGTCAGGCCTTCACCGCCCAGGACTTTCGGGCGCACTCGCCGCGCTTCCAGGGCGAAAATCTGACGAGGAACGCGAAGCTGGTGGATGCGCTGGGGGCCATCGCGAAGAAGCGCGGAGCAACCGCGAGCCAGGTCGCGATCGCCTGGGTGCTGCATCGCGGCGACGACATCTTTCCGCTGATCGGGGCGCGCCGGCGGGAGCAGCTGAGTGAGTCGCTCGCGGCCCTCGCCATACAGCTCGACCAGCGGGAGCTGGGCGAGATCGAAGCGGCGGTCCCGGTGAGCGCGGTGGCCGGGACGCGCTATGCCGCTCAGCAGATGGCCATGCTCGATAGCGAAAAGTAGTTACGGCGATTTTCCGTGGCGCCGCACGTGGCAGAAGGCGACGCCGCCCTTCTCGACATACTGCTGGTGGTACTCCTCGGCCCGGGTGAACGTCGCGGAGGGAACGATCTCGGTGACGATCGGCGCGCTCAGCTCGCCCGAGGCCTGCAAGTGGTCCCGGGTGGCGAGGGCGGCGGCCCGCTGGGCCTCGTTGAACGTGAAGATCACCGAGCGGTACTGGTCGCCGACGTCGGGACCCTGGCGGTCGAGGGTGGTGGGGTCGTGGAGGTGCCAGAACAGGTCGAGCAATTGCTCATAGGTGACCTTGGAAGGGTCGAAGAGCAGCTCGAGCGTCTCGGCGTGGCCGGTCCCTTCGGTGCAGACCTGTCGATAGGTCGGGTTGGCGGTGTGGCCGCCCATGAACCCGACCGCGGTGGCGACGACGCCGGGCTGATTTCGAAAGGCGTCCTCCACTCCCCAGAAGCAACCGGCGGCGAAGGCGGCCCGCTCGGTGACGGCCGGGACGCTCTGAACTGTGCGCACCAGGGCCAGACCGTCGGGGGTCATGCGGGCGGGATCCATGGTGGTCGGCGAGGCGGCCAGCCCGAGCAGGGTCAGGAAGCGGTGGAATCCGAGGGCGATGGCGTGCATGCAATGATTACGCTCGCAGGCGCGGGCTGGTTTCGAGGGGGTCGGCTCGCCACTGGTCCTGGTATAAGATGATTAGCTGTCGCAGGCTGGCGCGACGCGCGGTGAATAGATAGGGTAACTTCCAGAACGAGGTATCCTATGAGGTGCGCGAGAGTGGCGGAATTGGCAGACGCACCAGACTTAGGATCTGGCGGGTGACCGTGAGGGTTCGAGTCCCTCCTCTCGCACCGGTTTTCTGGACAGCCCTTTGACCTCCTCGAGCTCCCCCGAGCCGCCATCCGTGCAGCCGCCGACTCGCACTGGCAGTGCGCCGAGGTCCAGGAGTGTTCTCGAGCGCCTCGACTGGCTGCTGCACCCCTCGCGGCTCCAGGGCTCGACCGAGCAGCTTCGGCAGGGCCGGCTCGCCGCCGGGACGGCGGTTCTCTTCACGCTCAGTGATGCGGCCAACGCCGCGCTGGAGCTGCAGCAGGGGGCGGCCTCTTCGCTGGTCCTGCTGAGCGTGGGTGGGGCCGCTTGCGCCCTCCTGGCGGCGGCGTGGCTGCGGTTCCGGCGCGGCTCGCTCACCGTCCCGGCGCTGCTCGTCACGGTCCCCATCCTGGTGGCGGTCGGGTTCGTGGCCCTGCACCACAACCTGGCGGTGGTCGGCAACAGCCCCTGGGCCATCGCGGCAGCGATGCTGGTCACCGACCTGATCGGACCGGCCGCCGGACTGACGGTCTTCGGCCTGATCTGCCTCGAGGTCGCCGTCGCGCTGGAGCTCGACCGCTTCGGGCTGGCGCTCTCGTCGCCGCTCTTCGCAGGCGACGCGGGCTTCACGTCCTTTGCGGAGATCGGCCTGGTCGGCATGCTCGCCGCCGGAGCTTTGAGCTGGGTCTACGTCGCCTCGCGGCTGGACTCCCAGCGCTCCCTCAAGCGGGCCCACCAGCGCGTCGCCGACGTCCGCGCCAACCTCACGGCCCTCATCGAGAACACCACCGACGTGATCTGTTCGCTGGACCTGGAGGGGCGGCTGATCACCGGCAACACCGCGCTCCGCGAGCGCTACCGGCAGATCGGCGTCGACATCAAATCCGGCGATGACCTGGCGTCTTTGGCCATTCCCGGTATGCGGGACCAGGTTCGGGCGCGCATACAGCGGGCCCTGCGGGGGGAGCGGGTCATCGCCGAGGACGGCTACGAGGTCGACGGCCAGAAGATCTGGACGGAGGTGTTCTTCAGCCCGATTCCCGACGCCGCCGGCAACGTCTGCGGAGTCACGCTCTACGGGCGCGACATCACGGCCCGCCGCGCGGCCGGTGAGAAGCTGGAGGAGCTGCACCGCCGCCTGATGAGCGCCTCCTTCCAGGCGGGGGCGGCTGAATTCGCGACCGGCATCCTCCACAACGTCGGCAACACCC
>Ga0302324_100021887_pt1 | contig 12452 bp, 5 predicted proteins | sample Palsa_T0_1_FD_201949 | JGI IMG/M metagenome (GOLD analysis project Ga0302324, IMG submission 201949) | Peat permafrost microbial communities from Stordalen Mire near Abisko, Sweden - Palsa_T0_1 | ecosystem: Environmental > Terrestrial > Soil > Palsa > Peat permafrost | place: Sweden: Abisko...
CAGCGGTTTGACGATGATGTCCTTGTATTCGGCGCGGAACGCCCGGATCGCCTCCACATCCCACGAGATCAGCGTCGGCGGCATCAGGTCGGGGAAATGCGTGACCAGCAGCTTTTCCGGCGCGTTCCGAACGGCCGCCGGATCGTTGACCACAAGCGTTCCCGGTTGGATATGCTCCAACAAATGCGTCGCGGTGATATAGGCCATATCGAACGGCGGATCCTGCCGCATGAGCACGACATCCATTGTGTCGAGAGCCAGTTCGATCATATCGCCGAATTTGTAATGACCGCCAGGTTTGCGCTCCACCGTGACTGGGCGGGCACGAGCGAACAGGCGCTCGGAACGCTTGCCGCCATGCGGTTTGGAGACGCCTTCGCGCAGAGACATGTGACGTACTTCGTAGTGCCACAGCGCATTTCCGCGCGCCTGCGCCTCAAGCATCAGAGCGAAGCTGGAGTCGCCGTCGATGTTGACGGTGTCCATTGGATCCATCTGGATCGCGACTTTCAATGCGTCCGCCATGCGTATGCCTTCCTGGATGCCACGTCGATCGTCGTTCCGGCCTTGGCCGCGCCCCACCCGCGTGTCCCGTGCGGTGCGGAGATACTTTCTCAAATCCACCGGTTACGAGTTCGTCTGAGCGCCGTGAAGCATTTTACCACGGAGAACACTAAGAACCACTGAGCCGCACGGAGAAGAAAGATCAACCATCCGTCACATCACCGTTCGCCGCGTTGGCACGACCGGTCATCGCGATGAAACTCCGTGCAAGCTCCGTGGTGCTCCGTGTTCTCCGTGGTAAAGTCTTGCCGTCGTCCACACAAACGTCCGCGGCGCCGTTTACATCGCGATCGCGTAAGCCGGCCTCCTTGGATCCGCTCCAGCGCCCATCAGGCCGGTCTTCGGATCGGTCAGGATCGCCTCCACCGAGCCCGCGAGCCACGTCCAATCCGGCCAGTCCTGAATTTCGTGCCCGCGCGCGGCGAGTTCGTCCCGCGTGGCCCGATCGATCCGGCCCTCCACCGCGAGCCGGCCGGGAAAGTACTCGAACGGCGCGAACGAGGACGGAAACGAATAGGACGCCACCCGGGGCGCCTCGATCGCCGTTTGCGGATCCATCCCGAAATGCATGATATTCAGCAGCACCTGCAGCATCGCCTGAGTTTGCACGTCGCCGCCGGGCGTCCCGAACGGCATCACGCCGCCGTCCCTGGTCACGAAAATCGCCGGATTGGGTGTGAGCCGCGGCCGCTTGCCCGGAGCCACCCCCGCCGGATGCTTCGGATCCGGCCGGCTTTGCGAGCCGCGGCCCGATGGGGTGATCCCCATACCCGGAACGACCGGCACGTTGCCCGACCCGTCCGAAGGCGTGGCACTGAACGTGTTGCCCCAGCGATCCACCACGCAGCAATAAGACGTGTCCGCCTCGACTTTCGGCAGTTCCCGGCTGCTGGCCGCGAATTCGCGGTTGGGCAGATCGAGCGGCGCCGGCATCGCTCCAAACGCACGATCATCCCGCACCGCCGCCGCCCGCCGCGCGATCGTCGCCGGGTCAAGCAAATGATCGATCGGCACATCGACGAATTTTGGATCGCCGAAGTGATATTCCCGATCGGCCAGCGCGAGGTTCAGGCACTCGACGATGCGGTGCAGATAATCCGCCGAGTTATGTTTCAATCCATCGATGCCAACATGCTCGACCAGCGCGAGCGCCTGTTGCAGCGCCGGTCCCTGGCACCACGGGCCACAGGTCAACAATTCATGGCCGCGCCACGACCGCCGCACCACCGGCTCGATCGCGGAATGATACTCCGCGAGGTCTTCCATCGACAGGTAGCCGCCTTCCTGCTGCTGGAACCTGACGATCGCCCGCGCGATGTCGCCGCGGTAGAAGGAGTCGTGCGCGGCCTGTAACCCCTTCATGCGATCCGGTCCGGCCGCGCGATCCTGATCCGCCATGAATTGCAACGTCTTCGCGAGGTCGCTCTGCACGAACCTGGCGCCGGCGTTCGGCACGCGACCCCCCGGCAGGAAGATCGCGGTATTGGACTGCCACCGACGATACTCGTGTTCGTGCGAGGCGATCGACCTCGCGAGCAACGGATAAACCGCGAACCCTTCGCCCGCGAACCGGATCGCCGGAGCCGCGACATCGGCGAAGCGCATCGTGCCGTGCCGGCGCAGAGCGGTGATCCAGGCGTCGGGAGCGGCGGGGATCACAGTGCGCAGCACGCCGTCGGGGATTTTGCCGTCGTGCTCTCGCATGAACAGATCGGCGGGCAATGTTTTCGGCCACCAGCCGAGGCCGGCGATGCTCTCGACCGTTCCGTCGGCGAGCCGGATGAGGATGGGCGCCACGCCCGCGACATTAACCAGGTCCGGCTGCAGCACGCCAAGCGCGATGCCGGCCGCGCAGCCTGCGTCAATGGCGTTGCCGCCGGCCTCCAGAATGGTGAACCCGGCGGCGGCGGCCAGGTAATGGCCGGCGGAAACCGCGTGACGAGTGCCGTGGATCGTGGGGCGATGGCTCATGCGCGTGTCCTTTGCCGTGCTGTCCGCGTGGAGTGACCAATTGGCGCTCAGGCTGCACGCACAACGCGACGTCGTCCAGCGCCCCACCCTCGCCAGCAGCCGACATCCTCACGGGCAGCCGTTGTCCCCGGACCCGTCGCGGTGATAATCCGTCGCGCCGACGCGGAGTGGCACGAACAATGGTCGAATTCGGTATCGGGCAGCCTGTCCCGCGCAAGGAAGACGCGCGCTTCCTGACCGGACGCGGCCGCTATATCCCGGATATTTCGCTGCCGAACATGGCGTTCGCCGCGCTGGTGCGCTCTCCGCATGCGCATGCCCGGATCAGATCGATCGACAAACGCGCGGCGGAAGCCTCCCACGGGGTCCTCGCGGTACTTACGGGCGCTGACTTCCTCGCCGACGGCCTGGTGCCGATGGACCACAACGCCGCGATGAGTCTCACCAGCGGTCGCGATGTCACGGTCGCGTTCCGACCCGATTTCACGACATTCGTCACGGCACAGCCGCTCATGCCGGCGGACAAGGTGCGGCATGCCGGTGAGCCCGTCGCCATCGTGATCGCCGAAACATTCGATCTCGCGAAAGATGCCGCCGAACTTGTCGAGGTCGACTACGAGGTTCTGCCTTCCGTCGTCATGGCGAGCGACGCCATCGAGCCAGGTGCGCCCGTGGTCTGGGAAGCGGCCGGATCGAACCTTTGCGTCGACGTCGAGGTCGGCGACAAAGAAGCCACCGATCGGGCGTTCGCACAGGCGGCGCACACGGTGCGATTGCGAACCTGGATCCAGCGCGTCACCGGCAGCCCGATGGAGCCACGCAACGCGATCGGCGATTACGATCCGGCGACCGGTTGCTGCACACTATACGCCGGCAGCGGCACCGGGGTCGTGAAGGAGCGGCAGGATCTTGCCAATATATTTGGTTTGCCTCCAGAACGGTTTCGCGCGCTGTGCGGCGACATGGGTGGCAACTTCGGCACCCGGAATTTCTTCTTCCCTGAATACGCCCTCCTCCCCTGGGCCGCTCGCCGGATCGGGCGGCCCGTCAAATGGCCCGGCGATCGAAGCGAATCATTCCTCAGCGACTATCAGGGCCGCGATCTCACCGTCGAGGCTGAGCTCGCGCTCGACGCCGAAGGCCGGTTTCTCGCCATACGCGGCACCAATCTCAGTAACGTCGGCGCGCACACCATCTCGTTCATACCGTTGCGCAAGGGCCTTGGTATCATGTCGGGAGTGTATCGCATTCCGGCGGTCCATTTCCGCGGCCTCGCCGCTCTGACCAATACGCCGCCAACGACGCCCTATCGCAGCGCCGGCAGACCGGAAGCGATTTACGTCATCGAGCGGCTTATCGATATGGCGGCGGCACAATGTGGTTTCGACCGCGTCGCGTTGCGTCGTCGTAACTTCATACCCGCCGAGTCGATGCCCTACACCAACGGTGTCGGCATCATCTATGACAACGGCGAATATGAAAGGGGCATGGACGCCGCGCTGGCCCTCGCTGATTGGAGAGGTTTCGCGGCGCGCAAGGCCGGGTCCCGCGCGCGCGGCCTGCTGCGCGGCATCGGATTCGCGAATTACATCGAAGGCGCCGGCGGCTTTCCTCGCGAACGCGCCGAAATCACCGTCGCGCCGGAGGGCCGGGTCGAGCTGGTGCTTGGCACGATGAACAGCGGCCAGGGCCACGAGACCAGCTTCGCTCAGCTGCTCACCGAATTCCTGGGCGTGCCCTTCGACAGCGTCGATTTCGTCGCGCACGACACCGACCGAGTGACCGCCGGCGGCGGCTCCCATTCCGGCCGTTCGATGCGGATCGCCAGCCTCGCCATCGGCCTCGCTTCCGACGAGATCATCGAAAAAGGCAAAGCGATCGCCGCGCATCTGCTGGAAGTCAGCGTCGCGGACATCGACTTCTCGCGGGGTGTTTTCACCGTCACGGGAACCGACCGCCGTGTCGGCATCTTCGACGTGGCGAAGGCGGCTTCCAGCCGAAACGATCTTCCGGAGGAGCTGCGAGGCAAGCTCGATGGCGTCGGCGATGAGACCGTTTCCGTTGGCGGATTTCCCTCGGGCACGCATGTTTGTGAGGTTGAGATCGATCCGGAGACCGGACAGGTAACATTGGAGCGTTGGTCGGGCGTCGACGATGTCGGCCTCGCGGTCAATCCGATGATTCTGCATGGCCAGGCTCATGGCGCCGCCGCGCAAGGCATCGGCCAGGCCCTGATCGAGCAGTGTCATTACGATCCTCAAAACGGACAATTATTGACCGCTTCCTTCATGGATTACGCCATGCCCAGGGCGGACGATCTGCCGTTCTTCGACTGCGAGTTGATCGAGGTGCCCGCGACGAGTCATCGCTATGGCATCCGGCCCGGCGGCGAGGGCGGAACGACGCCAGCCCTGGCCGCGGTGGTCAACGCCGTTGTGGACGCGCTGTCGGAGTTCGGCGTGACGCATATCGAGATGCCGGTGACGCCCGAACGCGTCTGGCGCGCCATCCATTCCACCGAGGTAGCGTCATAACGCTCCCATCGCGCCTTGCGGGCGCCGATTGTGTGGCGCATCATAATGTAGTCGACTGCCAAGTGGTTCTTTCTATTGACAAATCACGCAGTACCATCCATTTTTGGTGGCAAATAGATCAGGAGAGCCGCGATGGACGAAATCAAGGAGGCACCGATCTTACCGGAATACTCGGATGTGAAGCTGGTGAATGATTACAAGCGCGATGAGTTGTCACTGCCCGCCGGGGCCATCGGGACGATTGTTGACATTTATCCCGACTTTAAATCTTACACCGTCGAGTTCTTTGAGCCGATCCGAGTTGTCGAGACGGTCGCGATGACGCTCGTAACGCCGGTTTAAGCATGGCCAAGGTGCCACGGGCGCGAAATTGCACCGTGGCTCATACGAAGATCACCCACTACCTATTAGCCTTCAAATCCAAAAATGATAAATCCAAGGCATTTCTTGGTTACGGCTTCACTCAGCAAGACTGGAAAATTTTGGAAGCGGCTCTGATACAACATGTGAACACCCATGATTACGTTGGCGTCCGTCCGGTCTACGATCTCGCTGGGACACTGATCGGTCACAATTATTCGGTCGAATGTGACCTTCAAACCCCGGATAAGAGGAATCCTTGCATCGTGACCGTTTGGACGGTCTTGATTTGGTGCCCCCGCGCCTCATTTCGCTACCGCGATACCCTAGCCCTGCTGCCGCGGTTCGTGCGCGGGTTATGCCGCCTTGCAGATCATCATTGTGCGGCGCAACGTAACACGGCCCTCCTCCTGCCCTCTGAGCGATAAATGCCCCTTCACGTCGCCCTCACCCATCGCACGTCGTATCAGTACGACAGGCTCGTCCAACCCGGCCCGCAAACCATCCGTCTGCGGCCCGCTCCGCATGCGCGCACGCCCATCCTGTCCTACGAACTTAAAGTCGAACCCCAGCCGCATTTTCTGAACTGGCAGCAGGATCCGCAGGGCAACCACCTCGCCCGTGTCGTTTTCCCGGAACGAGTCACCCATTTCGACGTCACCGTTGATCTGATCGCCGACATGGTGACCATCAATCCATTCGATTTCTTCCTCGAAACCGACGCCGAGACCTGGCCCTTCACTTACGACCACACCCTGGACAACGAACTCGCCCCGTTCCTCAAAGCCTCAACGCCAGGCCCGGAGCTGGCCGCGCTGCTCGCCGGCATCCCGCGTGAGCCGAGGCATACGGTCACCATGCTGACCGAACTCAACCAGAGCATTCAAAAGCAAATCGAATACGTCGTGCGCATGGAGCCGGGCGTGCAAACGCCCGAGGAGACGCTGACGAACGGCCGCGGCTCCTGCCGGGACTCGGCCTGGCTCTTGGTGCAATTGCTGCGCAATCTGGGCTTCGGCGCCCGCTTCGTGTCGGGCTATCTGGTGCAGCTTGCCCCCGACATTCGGCCGCTCGACGGGCCGCAAGGTCCAACCAGCGACTTCACCGACCTGCACGCATGGGCCGAAGTCTATTTGCCCGGCGCGGGCTGGATCGGGCTCGACGCGACCTCCGGCCTGCTGTGCGGCGAGGGCCATATCCCGCTCGCCGCCAGCCCCGACCCCACCTCCGCCGCGCCGATCAGCGGCTTCGTGGAAAAATGCGAAACGACGTTCAGCGTCGAGATGACGATACGGCGAATCCTGGAAACGCCGCGGGTCACAAGGCCTTACACCGAGGACCAATGGCGGGCGATCCTGGACAAAGGCGGCGCGGTCGACCGCTCGCTTGCCCGCGGCGACGTGCGGCTGACCATGGGCGGCGAACCGACCTTCGTCTCCGCCACCGACCTCGACTCGCCCGAGTGGAACACCGATGCCACCGGCCCCACCAAGCGAGCTTACGCGGATCGCCTGTTGCGCCGCCTGATGACGCGCTGGACCTCCGGCGCCGCCCTGCAATACGTCATGGGCAAGCAATACCCTGGCGAGCAGCTCCCTCGTTGGGCTTTTCATTGCCTCTGGCGCGCGGACGGGGAGCCGGTGTGGCGCGATCAGGCGCTGTTCGCGGCGGAGGACGACTCAGACGGGGCGACGCCTTCCGACGCCGCCGATTTCGCCGGCCGTCTCGCCGAACGGCTGCAGATCGACCCGGCCCTGGTCATCCCCGCCCATGAGGACACGCATTACTACCTCTGGCGCGAACACCGGCTGCCCGCGAACGTGCTGGCCGAGGACTCGAAACTGCTGGACCCGCTGGAACGCGCGCGACTGGCCAAAGTATTTGCCCAGGGTCCTCACATCGCGGTCGGTAGCGTGTTGCCGCTGCGGCGGGTGATCGAGGACGGCTCGCGCCGATGGCAGTCCGGCAATTGGTTCTTCCGAGCCGGCGAATTGTTCCTGGTCCCCGGCGACTCCCCCATCGGCCTCCGCCTGCCGCTGGAGGGCATTCCTTGGGCCAACCCCGACACGATCGAAGCGCAAATCGAACCGGATCCGTTCGCGGAACGTGCGCCATTGCCGCCCCGCCAGGCATATCAGCATCGGCGACTTCAGGACCTGGCGACGCACGACGGTGGCATCGAGGGCTTCCGACCCATAGCCCAGAAGCTTCCCGTGATCGGGCAGGACGAACCCGGCCTGGTTCGAACCGCGTTGGCGGTGGAACCGCGCGACGGCAAGATGCATGTGTTCCTGCCGCCGCTGTTCGCTGTCGAGGACTGGCTGGACCTGCTCGCCGCCATCGAGGAGACAGCCGAGGAAACCGGCCGGCGCGTCGTCCTGGAAGGCTATCTGCCGCCAGAGGACGAACGGCTGACCCATTTCTCGGTCACCCCCGACCCCGGTGTGATCGAGGTCAACGTCCACCCGGTGAAGACCTGGTCCGAACAGGTGACCCAGACCGAGCAACTTTACGAGGAAGCCGGGCTCGCCGGCCTCGCCACGGAAAAATTCGATCTCGATGGCCGCCATGTCGGCACCGGGGGCGGCAACCACGTCGTCATGGGCGGCGCCTCCCCGGCCGACTCTCCATTTCTTCGCCGTCCCGATTTGCTCAAGTCGTTACTGGGCTTTTGGCACAACCATCCCAGCCTGTCGTTTCTGTTCAGCGGCCAGTTCATCGGGCCCACCAGCCAGCATCCCAGGATCGACGAGGCGCGGCAGGACAGCCTCGCCGAACTGGAGATCGCGTTCTCGCAGATCCGCACGGATACGACCGTCCCGCCGTGGATGACCGATCGATTGTTCCGCAACATTCTGACCGACATGACCGGCAACGCGCATCGCACCGAGTTCTGTATCGACAAGTTGTACACGCCTGACTCCGCCTCCGGCCGGCGCGGCCTGGTGGAGTTCCGCGCGTTGGAAATGCCGCCCGGTACGCGCATGGCCGCAGCTCAGATGCTGCTGATGCGATCCGCCGTCGCGGCGTTCTGGGCTTCGCCTTATGAGCGTCAGTTGATCCGCTGGGGCACTCGCGTGCACGACGATTTCATGTTGCCGCATTACGTGGAGCAGGATTTCATCGATGCGCTCGACGAACTCAACGCGCGCGGCCACTCGCTCGACCCGGCCTGGTTCGCAGCGCATCTGGCGTTCCGGTTCCCGCACATCGGTTCGGTTCCGGTGCACGATGCGCAGATCGAACTGCGCGCCGCGCTCGAACCCTGGCACGTACTGGGCGAGGAAACCGGCGCCGCCGGCACGGTTCGTTACGTCGACAGTTCGGTGGAACGGGTGCAGGCACGCGTCACCGGATGGATCGAAGAACGTTTCGCCCTCGCCTGTAATGGCCGCGCCGTGCCGCTCAATGCGACCGAGCGAGAAGGCGAATACGTCGGTGGGGTGCGCTTCAAGGCCTGGAACCCGCCAAGCGCGCTGCACCCGACGGTCGGCGTCCACGTGCCGCTGGTGTTCGACGTGTTCGATCGCTGGAGCGGGCGTTCGCTTGGGGGCATGAGCTACCACGTCGCACATCCCGGCGGCCGCCATTACGAGCACCGTCCGGTCAACGCCAACGAAGCCGAGGCCCGCCGGCGTGCCCGCTTCTTCCCGTTCGGCAACACGCCCGGCGAGATGCCGGAGCCGATCGTGACCCGATCCCGCGAACACCCAAGGACGCTGGATTTGCGGCGGGTTTGACGTTCAAGGACCTGCAGGGCGTGACCGAAGCGAAGCTGCATCTGCCGAGACTGACGCGCGCCCCATCCAACTGTCACATTTGCGTTCTTTGCGGTTCTTTGCGTCTTTTGCGATTTGCTTTCGCTTAACCGGCGGTGAACGGTTGCGGTTCGTCCTGCACGGAGGCTTGAACGAATGAACGCAAAAAACGCAAAGAACCGCAAAAAGGCGCAAATGGGACGGTCGGGACCGACGTCCCTTCCACTCTTCTCGTCATGGCCTGGCCCATTTTTTCGATAGGGGTCGGGCTTGACCCAGCCATGCGCACGAATTGAGGCACGCACCCCTGATTTAGCGCCCGTTGAGTCACGCCCCGGGATGACGGCGGGGCACATCACCTGGCCCTTCGCCGGGCGTACCTTGGATCGGATACCGATTTGGTGCGTTGTTGCCGGCGAGGAGGCCTCATGCGCCCTGATCTTCGATTGTCGTCGATTCTCCTGATGTTCGCCCTCTGGGCCTTCGCCACGCCCGCCTTCGCCGTACCATCGGCGACGGCTGATCACGCGAACCAGGCCGGCGCTCCGGCAACGACGATGAGTTCAACCGACCTACAGCAACTCATCGACACGCTAACCGATCCGGCGCGCCGGGCCCTGTTGATCACGACCCTGGAGAACTTACAGAAAGCCGCTCCGCCGGCCGGCTCGACCGCCGCGCCCGCTACCCTCGCCGCGGTGGCACCTTCCGGTACCACCACGCCCGCCGCGGCGAAGCCGGTCGCCGCGCTCAAGCCCGACAGCCTGGGAGCCCAGTTGATCGCGCGCGGCGAACGTCTGGCCGATACGGTGTCGGGGAGTTTGGTGCTCGCGGTCCGCGGCATCGCCGATATTCCCGATCTGCTGCTCTGGGCGCAGGGCGTCAGCAAGGATCCGGCGATGGTGCTGAAAGGCGCGATCGCGGCGGGGAGACTCCTGTGCGTTTTGCTGATCGCGTTTGGCGGCGAGTACCTCGTTTGGCGCCTGACGCATCGCGTCTATCAGTCGCTCGCCACCGATGCGCATCGTGACGACGCCGAAGCCAACGCCGACGCGCCTGATCCGGACACCGCGCTCGCGGCTTACCGAACCAACCAGAAGGACGGGTGGCCGCTGCTGCGCCGGCTGCCGTTCATCCTGCTCGCGGCGACGGTGGACCTGCTGCCGCCCCTCGCCTTCATGGCTATCGCGACACTGCTTTTGGGCACGCCCATCGCGCAATCGAGCACGGTCCGCACCGTCATTCTCGCGATCGTCGATGCTTACGTCATCGTCCGCATCGTCGGCGTGGTCGCACGCGCGACCTTTGGCGCACCGTCGTCGAAGCTGCGGCTACTGCCGGTCGAGGACGAGGCCGCGCGTTACCTCATGGTCTGGGTGCACCGCATCGCCATCGCCATCGTGTTCGGTTACGCGGTCTCGCAGTTGGCCCTGCTGTTCGGGATGGATAGCGACACCCAGCAGGGCGTGTTGCGGCTGCTGAGCCTGCTCATCCATGTGATGCTCGCCGTGATGGTGCTGCAATCCCGGAAGCGCGTCGCCGCGTGGCTGTGCGGCTCGGAAGACGGGCGCTTCGCCACGATGCGCCACATGCTGGCGGGCGTGTGGCACATTTACGCGATCATCTTCATCGCCGGCGCCTGGATTATCTACGCGGCCGAAACCCGCGACGGGTTCGAGCAACTTATCCACTTCATGCTCTACACCATCCTGATCGGACTGGGCGCGCGCGTCGCGGATATCGTGCTGGTGGGCGCGCTCGACCGGACGTTCTCCGTGTCACAGACAGACACCCCCGGTGTCACCCGCATCGAGGAGCGGATGGCCCGGTATCGCAACCCGCTGCGCATCTTCATCAGATTGGTCATTGGCGGGGTGGCGGCCATCCTGTTCCTGCAGGTCTGCGGGATCGACGCCACCGGTTGGTTCAGCCAGGGCGCTCTGGGCGGCCGGCTCGCCGGGTCGGTCGGCACGCTGCTCGTTACTCTCGGCGTCGCGGTCGCGCTGTGGGAGGCGATCAACGTCGCGATGCAGGTCTATCTGGACGGCCTCACGCAGCAGGGAGCCACGATCCGTGCCGCGCGGCTGCGCACGATCGTCCCGCTGTTGCGCAACACGCTGCTCATCACGCTGATGGTGCTGATCGTCCTCACGGCACTGAGCGAGCTTGGCGTCAACATTGGTCCGCTGCTGGCCGGCGCCAGCATCTTCGGTGTGGCACTGGGCTTCGGCTCGCAGAAGCTCGTGCAGGACTTCATCACCGGCATCTTCCTGCTGGTGGAGAACGCGATGCAGGTTGGCGACGCCGTGACGGCGGGCGGCCTGTCCGGCACGGTGGAGAACCTGTCGATCCGCACCCTTCGGCTTCGAGCCGGGGACGGCTCGGTTCACCTCATCCCGTTCAGCTCCGTCACGACTGTCACCAACTCCAACCGCGGTCAGGGCAACGCAGCCGTGGCGATCACGGTCGACTATGAGGAGGACACCGATCATGTCGGCGAAGTTCTGGCCAGGATCGCGGCGGAGATGCGAAAGGAGGAAGCGTTCGCGAGCGGCATGCTGAGCGATCTGCAGCTTTGGGGGGTCGATCGGGTCGACGGGACCACGGTCACCCTCGCGGGGCAGATCGCGTGCACCGATGGAGCGCGCTGGGCTGTCCAGCGGGAGTTCAACCGGCGGGTCAAGATCGCATTCCAGGAGGAGGGCATTCGTATGATGCCGACCGTCGCCGTCACCGGCTTCCGCAATCCCCTGGACATCAGGCTGGAGCAGCCGCCCGCCGCGCAACGAGGCGGCAACGTCCTTCCGGCTCCCGGGAAGGCGACAGCGGACGTTGGCGGGTGAATTGGGCGGATGTGAACGTTGTCGCTTACTCGTTACGCCTGGGTTAGACTGAGGTCGGTTTGCCCCACTTTTCGTCGTCATGGCCGGGCCCGACCCCGTAGGCACTAAATTAACGCCGATGCATGCCGCTTTTCTCGTCATGGCCGCGCTTGACCTGGCCATCTGTCGAGGCACGTGCGGCGATTGATGGCCGGGTCAGGCCCGGCCATGACGCATAAATTGAGGTGCGGGCCTCTTAACTTAGGTCCTATGGGGCCTGACCCGGCCATCTGTGCCGAGAGATCCCCCCGATCAAGTCGCGGGAGGCCACGACGCATAAGTTGAAGTGCGCCCACCTTGATTCGACGCTCATCGGCACGCCCCCGCCACGAAACCCAATTTACTCAAAATTAAACTATCTGTGGTCATGGATCGCGCATGGA